>JGI994J12354_10005642_pt1 | contig 10716 bp, 8 predicted proteins | sample IntmicLarv3ML3BL_FD_12354 | JGI IMG/M metagenome (IMG submission 12354)
AACAAAATAGCACCGAGTATCGCCGATATCGATGTCATAAACACGGCAACCGTACCAAATTTTCCTTTTTCTTTTATTGTATTTTGTTGCTTCATTTGTCCTACTTGGCAAAACCGCTTTTTGCGTTTCACAGCTGTAAAGATAATTATTTTTTGTGATTGATAGAAAATGTTGGTGTTGAAATATTGTTAAAAGTAATAACTTTTTTTAGTTACCTTTGCGAAATTTTTAAAAAAATGAACTCAAAATTAAATGTTATGAAAATTACGAAATTATTCTTTGTGCCACTGACTTTTTTTGTGGCTTTAACTGCTATGTCGTGTAAAAATTCGACTCAAACAACTGCCGATAATAGCCGTGAGTCGCTGGATTGGGCTGGTGTTTACACTTCGGTGCTTCCTTGTGCCGATTGCGCAGGAATCCAAACAACCATTACCATAAACCTTGTAGAATCGTACGAATTGCGAATTAAATATTTGGGAAAAGAAGGTGAAGAATTAGTGAAAACAGGCAGTTTTAAATGGAACAAAGCCGGAAGCGAGATAACTCTTTCGGGTATCGAGAATAACGAAGCTCCGTCGAAATATTTGGTAGGCGAGAATAAGCTTATTCAACTCGACATGAAGGGAGCGAGAATGGCAACGGAAGTTGAACCGCGATACAGCTTGACAAAAGTATCGGATATTGTCGAAAAATATTGGAAACTTATTGAGTTAAACGGTATGCCGTTTACGCCAAGCGAACACCAAGCAATTGAACCGCACTTTATTTTAAAAGTAGAAAATAATCGTATTACAGGGAATGGCGGTTGCAATTCGATAAATGGTGCTTATGTAATTGAAACCGGAAACCGTATCAAGTTTACGCAAATGTTTTCGACCATGATGGCTTGCATCAATATGGAAACCGAATCGAAATTTTTACAAGTGCTGAACAATGTAGATAATTACACAATAAACAACGATACTTTGTCGTTGAATCGTGCAAGAATGGCGCCTTTGGCACGCTTTGCAGCGGTTGAAATGGAATAAATTTGCTTTTTATAAGAATAGAAAGCCACAGTTTATTGCTGTGGCTTTTTTTGTTGTAGTGCTTTGAAAATGTTTTATGTAGATAAAAAATGCTATTTTTGTCGCGCAATTTTGCCTTATAGATTAACTTAAAAGCTTGGAACTTAATGTGAGAATCGAATTTTTAACCTATGCGTGGGGAGGGAGTGGGGAAAATGAGCGTGGAAAAGTATCTTTTATATACTAAAAATTGTTATTTTTGCAAGATAATTAGGAGAGAAAGTATGTTGAAATGATTAAAAGAAATCCTTGTTTCAATGAAAGGATATCGAGGTGTATTTGAAATATAAGTTGTTAATTATAAAATGATAAATATATGTCATTATCTTTAAGTGCAGAACAGAAGAGTATAAAGAATATATTCTTAAATGAAGATCAATATGTTATTCCAGCATATCAAAGACCATATTCATGGGAATATGATCAATGTTTTCAGCTTTATAATGATTTAATGGAAGCTTATAGAGAAAAGCAAGATTATTTCATTGGGAATATAATTATAGCAAGAGGCGAGGAGAACAAGGGATTTCCGCAAGTTGTAGATGGGCAACAAAGGATAATAACACTCTGGCTGATTATTAAAACTTTATTCATCTTGTACCCCGAATTATTAATTTTAAAAAAAATGCTTGAAATCGAGTCTTGGGAAGGAGATAAAAGTATTTTAAAAATTAATGCTGAGATTATTGAAGCCTCTGATGCAAATGACATTTCTTCCATATCTCATTATCAAAAAAAAGATTTTGAAGAACGTCTCAAACAAGTGATTGATAAGCAGGGAAAAATTGTAGAGCGACTATGTGAAAATAAAACAGAAGCCAATGGCTTACTTTTTTACTCTTGGTTTACAGATCTAAAGAATGAATCCGGTATAGTATTTAGCAAAGGTTTTGTGAAGTTTCTTCTTGAACATGTTTATTTATTGCCAATTGAACTAGGAGGGAAAACTGCAGACGAAGCTAACATAAAGGCTTTAATAATTTTTGAAACCATTAATAATCGAGGGATGAATTTGGAGGATGCTGATATTTTCAAAGCAAAACTCTATAATAAGGCTAAAGGTGATGGAAAAGAAAAAGAATTCATAAAGACATGGTTGGATTTTAAATCTAATTGTGATTCTTTGTGTTTGAAAATTGATGATATTTTTAGATATTATTCACACATTATTAGAGGAAAAGAGGGTATTACAACAGGAGAAAAAAATCTAAGAGAATTTTTTATAAATGAGACGTATTCTCCCTTAAGTTATAAATCTTATCAAGACGTTTTGTTTGATTTGTTTAAGATAATAGAAATTCTTGAATACATAAACCAAGAAAAGACTAAACAAACAGAAACTGCAATTTGGCTGCAAATAATTGATGCTTACACAAATCAATATCCAAAATTTGCTATTGTTAATTTCTTATATACTTATGATTATAAAGATAAAGCGAAATTTATTACTTTTTTAAAATCAATAGTGAGATATGTCTACTATCAAGGTTCAACGACAACAATTAAATTTGAAGTATATAACATAATAAAACAGACTTCAAATAACCATGAAGTGAGCTCGTATACAGTAAAAGACATATCAATTGGCTATTTTAACAATTTAGGGAGATTAAAAAAAGGTTTTGCCTTATTAGCTTTCTATTTAGAAAATACAATAGCCATTCCATCATATACAATAGATAGAATTATTTCTAATAATGATATATTATCTGACGAATCAAAAGATTGGGAAAAAGTTGATATTAATGACATTATAGACTGTTTAGGGAATTATATAATTTTGGATATCCCCAAAAAGAATATTCCGTTCAATAAGAAAAAAGAATATTATTACAATTCAGAAATAAAATCAGTCAAATGTCTCTTCTTTGATAAAAAATTCACATATGAAGAGTTTTTGAATAGAGACAATACGTTAAAAAACAGACTTAAATCATTTTTTCAAAACATCCAGTAATGAACAAGCTCTTTCTTAAAGATTTTAAAGCTTTCAGTGAAGAAATGACATTAGAGCTAAATAATAAGAATATCTTATTGTATGGCGAAAATGGGGCAGGAAAGAGTTCTTTGTACGAAGCAATAAAGTACATTTTTTTTCAGAGTAAGATCGAAAATGATAAAATCCCAATGGGATCGACTCCTGAGGTGCGGGAACAGTATAAAAGTGACATGAAATCTTCGTACAACAATAAACAAAACAACAATCCTTTTGTTCTGAAAATTAATAATATTGAATACGAAAACTTCAACAAAGATGAATATGAAGTTTTTATGATCTCTTCTGAAAGCCTCCGTATTGAATCTGCAATATGCTTACCAGACTTAATTAAAAAATGCTATTTCAAAATTGATAATATAGAGAATTTATTAAGTATTTTCTTTTCGGATATACAAACTGAAGTGAATAGGCTTTTGAAAGAAACATTTAAAGAGAATATTGAAATATTTATTGATAATAGTGACAATTATAAATGCACTATTAAAGATATTCGAAGGGGTTTTACAAGAAAAGAAGGTGTAAAAGACTTTTTCAATGAAGCAAAGTTAAATTTAATAATGCTTTTACTGCATTTCCTTATTATTGGTTTGGTTAGTGATTCTAGTAAGAAGCGGTTGTTGGTATTTGATGATTTCATATCTAGTATGGATATGTCAAATAGAACATTCTTGATAGACTATATATTACAGACATTTGGAGATAATTTCCAAAAAATAATTCTTACGCACAATATTGGTTTTTATAACTTGACTATGCATATTATCAATAAGAAAGATAATAAAAACCATGAATGGGATTTCTGTAATATGTATGAAATTGGGAATAGACATAAGGTATATCAAAAATCTCAGATAGAAAAAGTTTCTAAAATACAACAGGATTATGCAAGTGGAGATTTTGATTTAGAGGATTTAGGGAATCGTATTAGAAAGAAATTTGAAATATTATTATACGAATTTTCTAAGTTATTAATGATAGGCGCAGTTGAGGAAACTAATAAAATTTTGGATATACTCACAAATGAAAAACCTATTTATTTAGATCAAAAAAAAAACATCTATGATCTCATTGATGAAATTGAATCTGATTTAAGAGTAAATCATAGTTTGCAAAATAGATTGAAAACCAGAATTGGTTCATATAGAAAAGTAGACTACGGTAATCTTAAATACATACTTAAAAACTTGACACTATATCAGAAAGTAACAATGCACCCTTTGTCTCATGGTAGTATAGGTTTAACTCCATTCACCCGAAAAGAAATGGACGAATCCCTAAACTTATTGGCAATACTAGAGACGAAACTGAAAGACAGCGTAGGCTCCAATATCATTAATGCATAATTTTAGGCAGTAAAGTGTCCAATAACTATCGTTTAAGAAATATTCTTGACAAAGTTAATTCCCCCACAGATAAGCTATATCTTATATTTCGTATAACAAAAAAAGCCTCTGAAATTCAGAGGCTTTTTTATATTTCTGTGATCCCGCTGGGATTCGAACCCAGGACCCCAACATTAAAAGTGTTGTGCTCTACCAGCTGAGCTACGGAATCTATCCTGTGCTTTTTTTCAAAGCGGCTGCAAAGGTAGGAAAATTTTTTAATTTCGCAAAAGAAAAATTACTTTCCGAATTGTTGCAACCTTAGTTCGGTCAATACTCGCTTGGTATCCAGCGTGAAATCGTTGGACATAATCCAGTTGTAATAAGTAGGTTCGGTAGCTAATACATCGGCTACACGTTTGCCTTTATGTTTTCCAAAAGTAATAATGGGCTCGTCTTTGTCGTTGAGAATAAAGCGTCCGGCGTAGTCTAACATTTTGTTGGCGTTAGAATATTCGGAGAGGTGCGCCATATCGTTTTGCAATTCTTCGTAGCGGTCGAGTTGCGATTGCAATACTTCGTAAGTAGCGCGTGTGTCGGCTTCGGCGCTGTGCGCGTTTTCAAGATTTTTGTTACAATAAAAGCGATAGGCGGCAGAAAGTGTGCGAGGTTCCATTTTATAAAAAATAGCTTGCACATCAATTAGTTTTCGCTTACGGAAATCGAAATTTACGCCTGCACGAATAAATTCTTCCGCCAAAATAGGAATATCAAATTTCAGCGAATTATATCCTGCAAGGTCGCAGCCTTCAATATAGCTTGCTAAACTTTTTGCTATTTCGGCAAAAACAGGACAATCGGCAACATCGGCATCGCTGATTCCGTGCACGGCTTGTGCTTCTTTTGCAATTGGAATAGTAGGATTGATGCGGCGTGTTTTACTTTCTTCGCTGCCGTCGGGTGCTATTTTCAGCGTACTGATTTCGATAATGCGGTCTTTGGCAACATCTAAACCGGTAGTTTCGACATCGAAAAATATAATCGGATTTTTGAGGTTTAATTTCATAGTTGTCGTTTATAATAATCGGCTCAATTCATTGTCTAGCGCGTCCACATAAATATCTTTGTAAACTACTTTTTTATCTTTATCCAATAAATAAATCAGCGGAGTTTGGTGTATGTTAAAGTGCTCGCGCAGTTGCTCATGTTCTTCGGGTTTCCACAAATTCGTCCAATTATATTGATGCTCGTCGATGTAGGAAGTCCATAATTCTTTGTCGGTGTTTAGATACAAGGCGGCCACCTTCAATCCTTTGTCTCGATATTTTGTGTAAACATCCCAAACCATTGGCGAGATAATTGTACATGCGTGACAATCGGGACTATAGAAAAGCAAGACTGTATAGGGAGCTTCAATATCATAAATAGAAATATTTTTTCCGGTACTATCTTGCCACATAATATCTTCTATCGGCTCTCCCACTTGATTAAGTTTTTCCATTTTAAGTTGATATTCTAAACGGGAAGCAAAAGCAATATCGGAAAAACCTGCTTTGCGATTTATGATATATTTTTCGGCAATATAACGTGTTACAGCGTCCAGTTCGGGATAAGGAGCTTGCTTGAAAAAATCATGTCGATTGCTGGTTACAAAATCGTAAATCTCTTGATTGGCGCGCGCTTTTTCGAAAAGAATATCACAACCTTCTTTCATCGTTTCTACACCAAAGGGAATCACATGTTGAAAATAACTATTCATCATATCCATTAACAACGATATGCGAAGTGTACGAGCATCTTTAAAATTAATATTATCGAAATAATGATGTTTGTAAAAATCGGAATAATATTCTTGATAAGCAGCTTCAATGTCGGTAACACTCGGCGGAAACTCGGGATTGGGAGGTATTGGCTGTTGCAGCGATTGATAAAATAAAGCCAAGGTCGAACCTTTAAATTTTTCGATACCTTCTTTTCTTTTTTCAACGATAGAATTAGAAATACTGTCGAGTTGAAATTGCATGTCCCACAAGGTGTCAAGACCAACGTCGCGTTTATGTGTTTGAACAAAACGCTTCATTTTTTCTTGCATTTCGTAGATGGCTACTTCTTGTTGATAGGTAAAGTAAGAGGCTTCGGCGAAAAACTGATTTTCGGGAGAATTTTCTACTTTAAACGAAGACAAACCTTGTGCCATATCGTATGAAATAGAAAAATGCAGAGAAGCTTTATCGCTGATAAAAATGCCGAGAGATACATTGTCATAATCAGCCGGCGACAAACAATACATTCCGCTTTCCAAAGGTGTTAATCCCAAAAATGTAAACTGTCCTTGAGCATCTGAATAGGTTGAGTCAATAATTGAAAATACCGAGTTTACACATTTTTCCAAATAAACTTTATCACTTCTATTGAGTCCGGTAATTTGTGCGTCTATACGATAAGCAAATGTGCTCTTTTGTTGGTAAGCGAACGCCACTTCTTCGTGTTGAAAGCATAGCGTTAAAATCAAGATGGAAAAAAATATTTTTTTCATAATCAATTTTCTTCTTCGACACCGGATTCTACAGGAGCTGTAATGGGTTTTTTATCAATATAAAGTCCCAATACTTGTTCTAAGAAAGTAGCCGAGGCATGACGGGCAATAATTGTTTTATCTTTGTTGAGTAAAAATATTTGTGGCGTACTGCTCACATCAAAGTATTCGGTAAATTTCGATTTACGATAAGGATCCCATACATTTGTCCACGTCAATTTTTTGTCTTCTACAAATTTTGCCCATTCCGGTTCGTTGCCTTTTATGTACACACAAAACACTTGGACGCCTTTGTTTTTATACTGTTCATAAAGATCGTGAATTTGTGGAATTTCTTTTTTACAATGACCGCAATCCGTATCAAAGAAAATTAAAATCGTATAATCGGCTTTAATATTGTAGAGCGAAATATCTTTTCCGTTCACTTGTGTCATAGTTAGGTTTGGCGATTTTTTACCAACTAACGAATTTTTGTTGTTGCGCACATAATCTCGAATTTGTTGCAAGAAAACAGAATCGCGTACGATGTTATTTCCTTCGGCTAAATAGAAATTGTTTATCAAATCGATAACTACCGATTCTGTTCCTATCGCGTGTTGAGATGTAACTGTTACTGTTTTATTTTGAATATATTTATTAAACAAACTTCCCAAACAATAAGTAAACATTTCGCGGCTGGCTTTGGCTCTATTGAGTATCGGATGAATAGCGGAAATGATTGAATCGGGTTCTTGAATAATTTTTCGTGCAAAATAATTTTCAAAATTTGCTTGGAAAAATGGCGTGTACAACAAGCGTTTATCCGTCAAATCGATATTGTGAAAATAATGATCTTTTTCCCAAATATAATTTCTTACCCAAAGAATAGAATCGCGTTCGGGCGTATCTTCCGGAATGTTTTGCTCGGGCATTGTCGGCGGCGGCAATATCGCTTTTGTGATAGTTCCTAAAAATTTGCCTTTCCATTGTTCCGAAATTTCTTCAATATATTGATGTTCTTCGGCTGCAATAATTTTTAAACTATCTGTTGCGGCAGCAATAAACGCGGTGTCTTTTCTGGCGCGCTCAACCAAATTCCGACTAATCATTTGCCGTGTTCCCATATATTTTTGAAATTCGGCAAAAGCAGTATTTTCGGGCGAATTTTTGTAAATAACTTCCGCCGTATTTTCTTTTTCGTTTACTTTGTAATGCACGCTGAAATGTTGGCTTTCGTCGTCCGAAATAATAAAATCGCACAAATAAGTTTTTCCGGCAATCAATAAATACATACCGCCAACCATAGGTTTGTCTTTTGAAAATACCGCTCGTCCGAGTTCGTCGGTTCTGGCGGTATCTCTGAGAAATCGTCCGCTGCCGTTGTAAATTGCCAAAAATAAGGTGGAGTCTTTTACTCCGTCCACTTGTACTTCAATGCGGTAACCTTGTGCCGATGTTAGTGTGTAACACAATACACAAAACGCAATAGCTGTAAAAAATTTCTTTATCATAATGCTGAAAATTTTGAAACACAAATTTAACTAAAATTTTGATACTACTTAAAATCCTAATCTAATTTTCTACCTTTGCAAACAGTTTTATATGCATAATCACTAATTAAAAAGCGATGCTTTTATTTTATACTCCGGATATTTGTTCAAATAATTACGTGCTTTCCGAAGACGAATCGAAACATTGTGTGCGTGTGCTGCGCTTGTCGGAAGGCGATATTTTGTATTTGACAGATGGCAAAGGAAATTTATATACTGCAAAAATTGTTGATGCAAATGCAAAGCGTTGCGCGGTAACAATAATTGAAACGCAAAAAAATTATGGCGCGCGTAATTATTTTTTGCATTTGGCGGTAGCGCCGACAAAAAATTTGGAACGCTACGAACATTTGCTCGAAAAAATTACGGAAACCGGCGTAGATGAAATAACTCCGTTGATTTGTAATCATTCCGAACGGCGCACAATAAATCCGATACGCTTAGAAAAAGTGTTGGTAGCAGCGATGAAACAATCGCTCAAAAGTTTTTTGCCGCAACTAAATGTGTCGCAAAATTTTGTTGATTTTATTTCGCAATCTTTCGATGGCGAAAAATATATTGCTTGCTGCCGTCCCGATATTCCGCGTGAATTATTTTGGAATGCGCTGCCAACAAATCGTCGCGCGTTGGTGCTGATTGGTCCCGAAGGCGATTTTTCGGACGAAGAAATACGCTTGGCGCAACAAGCAGGTTTTCGTCCGGTGTCGTTTGGCGAAAGTCGTTTTCGCACCGAAACTGCCGGAATGATTGCCGCTTTCGCAATGTATTCTCATTTTTCTTTGGAATAAAATTTTCTATGAATTTGCAATATATCAAACCTACTATTATCAATGTTGTAACGCTTGGTTGTTCAAAAAATTTAGTCGATTCCGAGCGACTTATGCGACAATTGCAAGCTGTCGGTTATCAAATTGTGCACGACGAAAACGAAGCTGCCGATATAGTGTTAATTAACACTTGCGGTTTTATTGGCGACGCGAAAGAAGAATCTATCAATATGATTCTTTCGTTTGTGGAAGCGAAAAAACGAGGAGAAATTAAATTTTTATATGTCTTCGGTTGTTTGTCGCAACGTTACAAAAACGAGTTGGAACAAGAGATGCCCGAAGTCGATACATTTTTCGGCGTAACCGATTTTGATAAAATTGTAGAAAAATTGGGCGGCGTTTTGCAATCAAATTTATTGACAGAGCGCACGATTACAACGCCTTCACATTATGCTTATCTGAAAATTTCGGAAGGTTGCAATTGGGGCTGTTCCTATTGCGCGATACCTTTGATTCGCGGAAAACATATTTCTGTTCCTATCGAGAAATTGGTGGAAGAAGCAAGATTGTTGGCGGCGAAAGGAGTGAAAGAATTGTTGGTAACCGCGCAAGACACGACATTTTATGGAATCGATTTATATGGTCGTCGGCGTTTAGCCGATTTGTTGAACGCGTTGTCGGAAATAAAAGGAATTGAATGGATACGTTTGCATTACGCTTATCCTACGCAGTTTCCAGATGATGTAATTGTGGCGATGCGCGACAATCCGAAAATATGTAAATATCTCGATATTCCTTTGCAACACGTGTCGGATAAAGTGTTGGAAAATATGCGGCGCGGAATTGATGGCAACAAAACACGAGAATTAATCAATCGCTTGCGAGCCGAAATTCCTTCTATCGCAATTCGTACAACGCTCATTGTCGGACACCCGGGCGAAAATAAAGCGGCTTTCGAAGAATTAAAAAATTTCGTGAAAGAAATACGTTTCGAACGATTGGGCGTATTTTGTTATTCCGAAGAAGAGGGAACTTATGGCGCGCAATATTTGCGAGATACTATTTCGAGAAAAGAAAAGCAAGCGCGACACGATGCAGTTATGGCGTTGCAATTCGATATTTCGCAAGAATTGAACGAAGCAAAAATCGGTAAAACATTTCGCGCGATTATCGACCGAGTGGAAGGCGAATATTTTATTGGACGCACAGAATACGATTCGCCCGAAGTAGATAATGAAGTATTGATAGCCGTGAAAGAAAATTCATTGAAAATAGGCGAGTTTTACGAAGTCGAAATAATNGNCGCCGAAGAGTACGACCTTTACGGAAAAGTNAAATAATACGGAAAATAAGCTTGCGTTTATCCCGTAGATTTATTATCTTTGCCGACTTGAAAAATTAAATATAAAACTATACTATTTATGAACAATTCCGTATTCAGTTTTCCGTATCCGGCAAACGAGCCGATTAAAAATTATGCTCCCGCTTCTCCC
>JGI994J12354_10005643_pt1 | contig 10714 bp, 6 predicted proteins | sample IntmicLarv3ML3BL_FD_12354 | JGI IMG/M metagenome (IMG submission 12354)
ATCAAATGCATATGCTACAATATTTGCGTGTAAGCGGAAAGCAATCATGCCACTGCAAGACGATACTACACTTGAAAGTCCCTCTGGTGTATTAATGTTATATACACATTTTTCCGCAGGTAAATCATAAGAGCGTTGCAACTTATCTAAAAATGCTTCATCCGCAAAATGTCCAGTTGTAAAGCACACATAATCGTATCCTCTTTTTGTTATACAATCTATAGTCGCTTTCCAAAATTTTAGTTGTTGTGTTTCACTAAATTCAATCCCATTGCTTTTAAAAATATCACTTCGTACTATTGCTAAACCAATTCTGTTTTTAGCTACTTTTTTATTCTTAGCTAAAACTATATTAGCAAAAACAGCTGGATCAGAAACTTTTTCAACGAGAAGTTCTTTTCTATTAATATATTTTTTCAAAGACTGTAAATCATCTCTTGTAGTAATTTGATGAATATTTTCAAAATTAAGTGCTTTTTTCAACTCCTGACATTTTTCATTGGTTTCAGAGTATCCCTCTATTCCAATGCCTGAAAATATAACTGGAATATTATGTTTTTTAGCAATTTCTAATGTGATTATTGTACGTTTATAAAAAAGTTGATGATCATAATTAAATATTGGCGCTCCTCCAAAAACAATTAAATCGGAATTTCTAATTGCATTTATTGCACCGCTGAGGTGTTTTTCATCCATTGTAGACATGTATTTTTTTGTAATTATGCCACAAGCACGACTATTTATTGTATACTCGTTTTCAGAGTAACCTAAATTTAACATAACTGTATGAAGCAAACTAATATCGCAGGCCTCTATGGTCTGATCTCCTGCATTATCAGAATCTCTGTTTGTAAGTAGTAAAATATTGTGTGAAATCGCTTTGTTTTTTTCCTGCATTTTCTCCTCTTTTCTTATTGATTTATACTCAAGAATAATTTGATTTTCCTATCAATACTGTGAAAACGCTTCAAACTCATGCGCTTTTTGATCTTCGAGTGGCGGCAGTGTCATATAATCTGCACCATATAAGGTTGTTAAGTATTGCTCATAATCTCTTGGAGCCGTAAATAATTCTCCTTCAAATTGATAGGTTGCAATTTCATCATAAATGCTACGCGAAAAACATGCTTTTTCTTCATATGGACAAGGTGTATATCCAACCCATTCGCTCTTATCAAAATGATAATATTTTCGCATTGTATTGATTCGTTTATAGTACTCATCCTGAACCGCATGATCTCCCATTGCAAATACGCGTGCATATCGGCTTTGCCATTCAATATAGGAAATCTTTCTAATGAAATGAGTCCGCGCCTTTCCTTCACGTGGTAATCCACACAATGGAAATATATCAATCCCTGTTGAGGTGATTCGCCTATGTGGAAACATGGTAATACGAAGTGCCACATCCCTATCTAAGACGCGTAAGAACCTTGCAGTTTCCACCCCCCTTGTTCCCAATAAATCTCCATGCCCCTTTCGAAATCGTTCGTCTCCTTTAAATAATTCATAGAATTTCAAATAATCAGGTAATGGCATATCAACATCTATATCATCATCCCAAGGTATAAAACCTTTATGCCTTACTGCTCCTAAAAATGTTCCACCACACAGATAGTATCTTAGGTTATGTTTATTGCAAAAATCACGAAAATACTTTAATGTTTCAAATGATGACTTTTGAATATCTGATAATTCTAATGGCCGTAAGCCCCTAGTCTTTGTCTTAAATTCAGTAGGTGCTTCCCAATCTAAAACTCTAAAATAATGCGTACCCTCTTTATAACCAAAGGAATCTAGGAGGGCTGCATACTCATCTCCTACTAATGTCTGCGATGAAATCAATATCACTTTATTCGAATCAAACTGCCGTAGGTATTCTATTCCTTTTACAGGCAATAACTTTGATACTTTTTCAGGCCTTAAAAATTTCTTTGCAAATATTTTTTGTTTACTGCTAAATTGCCATACTTCTTTTTTATCTGTGGATATATATGCGCTAATTTCAATTCCCATAAACACTAATAATCTCGCTGTTCGATAACTTGGATTATCCAGACCAAATACACATATTGTCTTATTCTTAAACGCTACTTTGTCATCCACTTGTTTTAAATTTTCAAATAATTGTTTTTGCAAATTTTCAATATGAATATCAATCATTTTATCACCTCATTAATCGCAAAAAAATCAATATTCTTTTTATACCCATGAGAAGTTAATTGTTTTTCATAGTGTTTGGAAGCAATGAGATACAACACATTTGATAAAAGTAGTGCCTCTCCAAATGGTAAAACTTTTATCAAATGCTCTATATCATCACCAAACCACTTCTCTGCAAATATAATATTATTTTTATTAAATCTAGCGACGGCTGACAAATCATCTGATGCATACGCATAAAGATCTTTCTTTAACTCATGCAACATTTTGGCTGTCATAAAGCATTCTTCGCTAAGACCAACTATAATTATCTTTTTTGTATCTAACGTTATTATCTTCTTTAGATTATTTACTATTTGATTTTTATTCATATGCCACCCTTCTGTCTAATTTTTTAAGTCTAAATATTTACTCCAGAATTCCATCTGCATCACTTCTTGTCCCCTTGTATGATATTCTTTAACAACATATTCATACTCTCGCATACATTGCCTATGAAATCGTCTATATTCCTTACATAATCTTAAAAATTCTTCACCATCTCTCTTTGTCACAAACCCTTTTTCGCTTACTTCATCATAATTCAATACTCTTTCTTTTCGAAAACAATGCAGTATGCGCGGATTTGTTACGGATGTTATAGCATTCCCATTTGTCCGTAAAAACATTCCATTGAGTAACACTTTTCGGGCTACTTGATGTGCTCGTCCTTCAAGTCTCGTCATTGCATTTTCATATTCTTGAAAATCAAATATCATGTCTAATAATTCTATATCTTGCAGCGCATACCCTTTTTGCATAATCTCTTTATGTAAAAGTTCTCCATCCGTTTCCTTTAAAAATCGGATTCCCTTTAGAAAATCATAGGCACCATCCAATAATAGCTGCGCATTTTTGTAGCGATATGTGAAAAGCTCTTGAAAAAACCAGGAACGTATATCTTTTAAAAATACTTTCTGATGGTAGTGAATACCACGAACCGCATTATTGATTAGTCGATTACGAAATATATAGTAATACATAGAAGAACTATACTTAAATTCAAAAGGTTCATGCCAAACACATATTCCATTCATCAAAATCAAATGTTTCATGTTGCGCAGTCCATACTCCACATCATCACCGCGTATAAATATAGGGAGTGGTAAATTATCATTTCTGACAAACTTCATTGGAATCGTACAATACCACCATGCATTATAATTACAAGTTTCTTCTATCTCGTTATAAAGACATGATTTCACCTTTCGTAAGTCTAATCCTGTCTTTCTACTAATCAGGTATCCAGCATTCCACATAGCACCCGATTCTACCTGATGCCATGGCTTATCAAGCCTTAACATAGCCCCACCAATATAACTGTCTTGATATTCTTCTTTGATTAATGATAAGAGTGTATATGTACGAAAGATAGATTCAGGTTGTATCACAACATCATCATCCATTAAAAGTACATGTGTAAGATTCGTCTTCTCTTTTGCTTTTATAACTTCTATCATGCCACGCGTGAAACCACCTGCTCCGCCTACATTCTTGTTGGAAAATAGACGGATATATGTTGATTCCAACGCTTTATGATCTAAGGTATTGGCATTGTCACTAATATATATCCTTAGCTTATCCTGTAATTCAGGTTCTTTTTCAAAAAGCTGCTCCTGCAAACATTTAATATTGTTTTGAACAAAAGTCTCACGTCTATACGTACAAATAATAATCCCTAAATAAACACTAGCAATTTTTTCCTGTGCTATGTCGGTATAATACCCACTCTCAAAAAATCGACTATTCTCTTCTAATGCTTCTATTTTAAAGGTATACATTCCTTGTTTTTTGTTGGAATCATATGGTAGTATTACTTCCATGATTTCACCTTTTGTATCGTAATATGCTTGTCGCATCTCTTGCGAACATATCTCCGATGAATGACTCTCCTTATGCAATAGTGTTATGCAAAAGCTACCTTGCATTTTGATAGACAAAAATATTTTTTCTATCTTTGTGTATTTAAACCATTTTCCTATAGACAAGCTATTAAAATACGTGTCAAAAGATATTCTGGCGTTTTTTTGCATAACCGTACACTTCTTTAATGGGTAATAATCACACCTTTTACTCTTTCGAAAAAACAATGTTTCCTCTGTACTGGTTTGAACGGATGGAAAAATAACATTTTGCAATTTTATCATTTGCGTCTCCTTTATAACTGCATTTTATACGATTCAAATGCTCTGCTTCCTTCTCTTTTGAAGCGAAACCAAAGGAATCTCCACAAAAAAGGTTTTAATATGCGAAATACAAGTTTGTTCATCTGCATTAACTGTTTTTTCTCTTGATATTTTTCAAAAAATGCTTTGCCTTTCAAATAGTCAAGCATTGCTATATATCCATAAAAGGACCACAATCTTTGTTTCCACCAATTCCAAGCATTCTGTTCGTTTACGAAATATCCATGGATCGTATTAACAATCAACGAATTGCGTATATCATAGTAAATAATGGTTGGTGACAACCTATTTTCAAATGTTTCATGCCAAACTTGAATACCATTCATTACGAGTGGCTCTTTTCCAAATCTAAGCCCATAATCCACATCATCACAATGCAGAAAAAACGGCAATGGCAATTCCTTGTTTACAAAATCTATTGGAAAACATCCAAACCACCAACCTGTGTATTCTCCCAATTCATGATTCATTTGTTTTAAATGCTTTACTTGACACATATCTTGATTTTCACCAATATGCCTAATATCTCCGCCATTCCATACTTCGCAAGCTGTATACTGTATGTTCTTTTTATCCATACGAAACATTCTTCCAGCAATGACTCTGTGTTGATACTCTTTCGTTGCTAAGAGGAGCAATGCATATAATCTATATAAAGTTTCATTTATCATCTGCACATCATCATCCATAAAGATGACATGTGATGTTTTGTGCTTTTCTAATTCTTTTCGACTTTCCAATATCCCTCTTGTAAAACCACCAGAACCACCTGTATTCGGATTATGATAAATCTTCACATGCTCATCATTCTTTGTGTCAAGTTCTGATGCATTATCAATTATTCGAATTGTCAATGCACCATACAGCGAAGAACTTTTGTCAAAAAATAAACTTTGCCTAATTTGTTTTAATAGTGCGCGTACCTCGTCTCTACGTTTATAAGTGCAAATGAGTAAATCGAAATGAATCGTATTTACAGTTTCTTCTTTGCATATGGCAATATATGATGCTTTTGTAATACATAGTGTTTCTTCGCTTTTTACTTCAAAATATACAAGATGAGCAGACCCTATTTCTTGAAATTCGATAGAATATTTCTGTGGTGTATCTGTATCAATGCTACACTTTGCAATTGGCATATTTGTATCTAAGGAATAAAGCGTTATATGCCCCTTTCCCTGAGCTTCTATTACTAATTTATATGTAGTAATACCTGTATACTGTGTCCATGCTTGTATATCAAAACAGTTCATATATGTATTTGTAGAAATGATTGCATTCTTTTCTAAAATCAAAGAATCTTCTTTTTGTAATAGAGCTCCTGGCTTTTGTATACGAAAATATAATTCTTTTTCATCACAAATTTCATTTGGCAGTACCATAGACTGTATGATGATTTCTGTATTCTCATTTTTTTTCGACTCTACCATAGGTATATTCCTTTACTCAACATTGATTCTTAATGTATTGATAAATGGAAACTGCTTGCTCACTTCCTTGCTTTGTGCTAATAACGCAATTGGTGCAAATGCATCATTTCCACTTATTGCTGAAAGCTGTTTCATATGTTTTAGATAATATTTAGTGAAATCTAGTACTCCCTGTTGAATTTCTTCTACATGTATATTTGATTGACCCTCTGTAAATATATGTTCTTTATTATTACTTGCAAGTTTTTTTAACGAACCATGTTTTGCAGTTAAAATAGACTCAAGAATCAGGTTGTCTCCCTTATCTGGATTGTGTGTATTCCAAATATTGCGATTATGTTCTTGTGAAAATAAATAGCTTTTTAGCTGTTCTGTATGTAACAAGGACTCACTAGCATCTGGTTCTTTACAATAGATGCTATTTGTTCCAGCAATTAATCCAATGATATTACAATCCATGTTCCAAATATTATTCACTATATAATGCAAAGCAATCGCACCGCTTCCAGACCAGCCTACATCTACAGCAACCACATTGGTGCAACCTTTTAAAACTTTTTGATAATATGTATAGCCTGCACCAGATTCTCCAGCATAATGTCTTAAAACTTCTTCCCAATGCAACAATAAATATGCTTTGGTCTCATCTGCTAAAATATCATTAAAAAAACTCTTCTCTGTATATTTTTGCTTGTTCAGGGTACTCGTTAGAAAGGAGGGCAACATATCTTGCAATTCCATTGTTTCGAAGATGCTAGATAATGTATATTGTTGATTTATTTTCTGATATAAAAAACGCCTAAAAAAATCGTGTTTGTAATACTTGGCAGATAGCTTAGCCGCTACGAGGCGTGACCAATATACATATTCTAAGTTTCCTGTTTCTTGTGGATATAAGTAGGTATATACTTTACTTAAGAGATCTCCATCTCGTGCAAGAAATAGTATTTTATCAACCGCATGTTTTTTCGCATATTCATGAATCCAGTGACAGTAGCCTAATACAAACAGTCCTCCATAGATAAAACCAAATTCATATTCTTTCGTGTATATTTTTAAGCCATTATGTAGATAAGCATTTGTTAGTCCACTGTAAATACTTTTCATAATTGTTGACATATCTTCTGGCCTATACTTCATTCCTACATCATTTACATTTTTGTAATAAATCCCTGCAAAACCATGCTTTTCAGCTTGCTTTATATCAGAATAACGATTATCTCCAATCTGTACAAATGTATCTGATGGTTTAAATTTTTCTTTTACAATGTCATATAAAGTTCCTTCACTTTTTGAATGTCCGTAATCACAAGATACAAAACATTCCTCCATTCCTGCGTATCCACATGATTTCAATAATTGTTGAATATAGGTTTTTCCAAGGTACATGTCAGATAGCAAAATTATTTTTTTATTCAAGATTTGCAATTCTTTGATTACTTGTAACATATACGGATTTGCGAAACAAAATCGAAGTTCTTCTTCCCATTCTGCCCGTATTCCCATTTGTTTATCTATACCAATCTCTTCTTCGATTACATTCCAAATTTCTTCAAGAGAAACTTCTCTGGATTGTCTTTGCTCAAAAGCCCTTCTTCTTGTGATTTCTTCCATTTCTATTCTAATGTCTTTGAAGTTTAGGTAATTTAGTTTACTTCCTATGAAAAAAAACAAATCCGTGGGCATTGCAAATGGTCGAAAAATCAATGTATCAAATACATCAAAAGAGATAACATCATATTTCGTGAGTTGCCTTGCAAAATCCCTAGGTGATACTCTGCTTGACAACTCAGATTCACTTATATTTAACAATTCGTCAATGTGGTTTTTCTGCGCTATCTTGTGATTTTTTTTTATGTTTTCTGAACCAGTACGATACCAGATGTTCAGCTTTAGCAAATATAGCCATGCCTTGGCTCTTCCCACACCTCGTTGTTTCTCGCGATATTTGTGGTATTTCACTCTAATATCTGTATGTTCACTGATGAATAACTTGTACATATGTTGTTTAAGTCCCATATATCTCCCTTTGTTAATCATATTTTTTTCGTATGTATGGTATGTGTTTTTATTTGCTTTGCATCTCTTATAAAGTTCTTTTGCATGTATGTTGGCTTGTTTATATCTGTCTTTTAACTTGAATGCATCTTCTCATAAGCACTACATACATCTATCGGGGCTCCAACAGCTTTTAGTTTACTTTGTTCAATCCACACGGCTTTCGTACAATTTTCTCGAATGGTTCCTGGTGAATGCGATACAATGATTACCGTAGAACCACCATGTATCATCTCCATAATTCTCTTTACACTTTTTTTTCTAAAAAACATATCTCCAACACTTAGCACCTCATCCAAAATAAGAATCTCTGGTGTATTTCTTGCAGTGGCAATCGCAAATCCTAAACGTGAAACCATACCGGATGAATAGTTGCGCACCTTTTCTTCCATAAAACCTTCTAATTCTGCAAATTTAACAATTTCATCATATTTTTCATTAATATATTCTTTGGTATAACCAATCAAGGCACCATTTAGATAGATATTTTCACGACCAGTTAGTTCCATATCAAAACCTGTTCCTAGAGTAAGTAATTGTATTTTGGATGTATCAACTTTTACACTTCCACTCGTTGGGGCTAATACACCAGATATAATCTTCAAAATCGTACTTTTACCTGAGCCATTGGTTCCAATAATTCCTACAACTTCACCTTTATTTATACCGAAACTAATATCATCTAGTGCTCGAAATATTTCATAAGAGTGTTGCCCCTTGACCGTTCTAATAACATGTTCTTTAATACTGGTTGCCTCATCTTTTTCTCGTTTAAAATCCATAGACACATGATTTACTTCAATCACCATATTCTCATCTAAATCCTCGGACCAGTCAATAATACGAATATCCTTATTTTGGTTCTGATAATGCTCTTTTTTTCTGGCTGATTTTGACATACGTATTTTCGTAATAATCAAAATAACTAATAGAATTAATAAGATGATTAATAGCACATACATCAAGGTCTGATTGCGGACAGCAATTCCATCGTTATGAGTCCCTTGCATCATAACTTGTACCTCTTGCGTAGTTATTTCTTCACTAGAAATAACATTCTCGGATTCTGTCCTGACCACCTCAAGCGTATAACGCACTTGTTCACCTGTATCATTTATCACCATAACGTATAGCGTATTACTTCCTATATCTAGGGTGTTGCTAGAAACTTCTACTTGCAAATCATTTGGAAATGCTTCAATTTCTATGCTTTCTACATCAGTGTCCACTTCTATGTTATATAGCAGAATTGTCGGTGTGAAATTTTCTATAGCAACACCGTCAACTTGAAGTTGCGTTAATTGCCAACTTGTAGGCAAAGCTATCTGAATTGGCACACTTATACTTTGAGATATATGTGTCTCACCATTGCTATCTGTAATACTTGATTCTTGAATTGTAATCTGCGTTTCTCCTGCAACTAAGGGACGAAAATTCAACATTTGTTGGTATTGTATTTGTTGCCCTGTATTTCCGCTAATTCGGACACGACCAGGTTCTATGTGCTCACCACCAGAAACATAGGCAAGCATAGTTGCGTCATATTGTACATAGACATCTACTGTTTGTATTCCCTGTGTTGCATGAGCGTAGATACCGATTGGAGATTCCATATCTAATTCCCATTGATAAAACTCTGATCCAAAAGAGGTTCTCTCATCATCTGCATGTACTGGAATAGCATATATTGTAATTCCTATCATAATTATGAATACTATTTGTAAAATTAGTTTTCGCATAAATATCCTCATTGCCTTATTTATATTTTTTGCATAATTGCATTTTTGTTCCGCTTAAATATGGAATATCCAATTAAGTAAAGAATAGTTCCCCAAAGCATCATTCTAATGGTTTCAAAACTTGTAGGTAATTCCCCTAGTATTACGACTTTCCTCAGTGCATCAATAAAATTAAATATTGGATTACTAGTAACTACTATCCTAATGAGTCCATCTATACGATCAATCGGATAAAAGATAGCAGAACAGTATAATAATATTTTCAAAAATACGGAATACAAATGCTTTACATCTCCAAAAAAGACGTATGCTGTAGCCAATATATAAGAAATTCCAATTGAAAAAAGTAATAAAAATATAATAATGACTGGCACAAACAGCATTGTCCATTTCAGGTTGACTTGAAATACAAAAAGCATAAGAACAAAACCAATAAGTGAGTATTCAAGATTTACTAATGCGGTATATACCCTTGCTAAAATAAATACCTGCATTGGCAGCTTTACCTTAATTAACATCTGTTTATTATCTACAAAAGTAGTCATTGCTGATTTGGTTGCAGTGGTAAACAGCTCCCAAAGCAACGAACCACATAGATAATAGATCGGAAAGTTCACAATTGAACGTTCAAATATTTGTGTGAATACTAGTGATATAACAACCATCGATAACAACGGATTCAACACACTCCACACAATCCCAAGTACAGACCTTGAATACTTTCGCTTTATCTCTCTCGCTGTTAATTCTTTGATAACAAACTTATACTGATTGAACTTCTCTTTCTTATCACTTACTTTTATATCTCCAATTGCTTTCGCCTTTGTTTTCACAACCTCTTTCTCTATCTGCTTTTTTCTTGCAATTCTCTTCTGAGAATCCGCAACTTCACTCTTATTTTTCCTCTTACCCTTACTTGATTCTCCAACTACCTTCTTACTCTTTCTTTTATCCTGGCTATCAGAATTTCTGCTTTTCGCTATCTTCCGCCTTTTATCAATCTCACTCTTCTTCTCTATTTCCCGTTTTTTCCCGTTCTTCTTCCTCTTATCCATTTCGTCTCCATAAATACGTTTTTCTAATATAAAGCAGATATTTG
>JGI994J12354_10005644_pt1 | contig 10713 bp, 10 predicted proteins | sample IntmicLarv3ML3BL_FD_12354 | JGI IMG/M metagenome (IMG submission 12354)
TTGATGTAAGAATCCACGCTTTTGTAGAACTCACGCTCAGACTGGAAGTTTGTGCGGTAGAGTTCTTCTTTCTTTAATGCAGAGAAAAATGCTTCTGCCACGGCGTTGTCATGCGGTCTGCCGGAGCGAGAAAATGATTGGGCAATCTTGTTCATGCGTAAAAGGTTTCGAAATGCCTTGGCAGTGTACTGCGTGCCTTGGTCGCTGTGGAAGGTGAGTCCTTGCAGGTGATTTCGTTCTTTCAGAGCCCGGCGCACGGTAGACGTTATGAGGTAGGTGCTGTGTTTTGGAGAAATGCGGTATGCAATTATTTTTCTGGAGAATAAGTCCAAGACAATACAAATGTAGTAATACTTGTTTTCAACCTTGAAACAGGTGGTGTCGCTGACCCACACGTTGTTTGGCTCAGAAACGTTGAATTGTTGCTGGAGTCTGTTGCTGCGCTTGTTTCGAGCAATCTGTTTCAGATATTCTCGTTTTGAGTTTTGGCCAATACTCTGTAGCCCCATTTCTTGCATCAGTTCTGAGACATATCTGTCGGAAACTTTTGTACCTGTCTTTACTGGAGCATTACCACAGTTGGAGTGAACCCTTCGCCAACAGGCGACTTTAGTGTAAAAATGTACTGGGCCGTGGCAAATTGGGGCTATATGCAGGGCACCTCGGAGACCACATTTTCCCCCGATGAAGACATTACAAGAGGTATGTTTGTGACAATTATGGGCCGCATGTCCAGCATGGATAACAGCGGTTATAACGCTAGCAGCTTTATTGATATAACCGTGGGCAGCTATTATGCCTCTCATGTGGAGTGGGCGGTGGAACGTGGGATTGCAAAGGGCATAGGAGAAAATCTCTTTGCACCGAACCTGACCATCACTCGTCAGGACATGGTGGTTATGTTGGCAAACTATGCTGAGATGTTCAATTACGAGCTGCCGGTTCAATTTGAAGGATTTAAATTCACAGATATGAACATGGTGAGCGATTACGCAAGAAATGCAGTGTTTGCGATTGGGCGGGCTGGTATTGCCACCGGCAAGGGCGGCGACGTTTTTGCACCCAAAGCCAACCTGACAAGAGCAGAGGCAGTTGTGGTGATTGACCGCTTTATGGAGCTGGTCATCAACCCGTCCGCCCCGAGAGGCTGGGGACAAAACGAGAGTCGACAGCGGCTCTATTATGACCTCATGAGTAATAAGCCGCTTACCGGCTGGCAAACCATAGGTGTGCTTGAGCAGCAATACTATTTCTATTCAGATGGTACTATGGCTGCAAACACTGGCATTGAAGGTCAGCGCATGGGTGCAGACGGCGCAAAAAAATAGAGACGCAGAAAAAAGCCGGAGAATGAAGCTTTCAGCTTCATTCTCCGGCTTTTTTTGATTTTGGAGGTGCGAAGGGCGACATCAGGTGTTACCTAGCTCACACAGACAGCTTCTGCACACATTTTTCCCCTTTACGCTGACGACCTCGTTTGCGCCATCGCAAAAAATGCAGCAGGGCTGGTACTTTTTAAGGATTATGCTCTGCCCGTCAACATAAATTTCCAAAGAGTCCTTCTCTGAAATATCCATGTGTCGCCGCAGTTCGATGGGGAGGACGATGCGCCCGAGGTGGTCGATTTTCCGGATAATACCAGTTGATTTCATGTTTTCTCTCTCCGTTTCATATAGTAATCCAGCAGCAATTGAGCACCAATTATTCAGTAATTTATAATATATGCATATTATAACACAATTTTTTGGAAATTCAATCAAAATTAGTAGAACGATGTCGAAAGAAATTGAAAAAAATTCTACACTGCTGAAAATGGGAAAATATGGAAACAAAATGGATTAATTCAAAAAAAAATGGGAAGGGGCAACTTGTCATGACAATGGCGTTTATCTGGACGGGGATGGTGGTGATTTCGCTGCTATGCGCACTGAAAACAGGGCGTTTGGAGCTGTTGGGGGCGGCAGCGATGACTGGAGCGGAGGAGGCGGTGCGTCTGTGTTTGTCTATGGCAGGGGCGATGTGCTTGTGGATGGGAGTTATGGAGGTGATGAAGCGCTCGGGCCTTGCGGAGAAGCTCTCACAGTTGTTGCGGCCGCTGTTGGCGGCGCTGTATCCTGCTCTTGGGCGGGATGAGCAGGTGATGGCGGATATTTCTGCCAATGTGTCAGCCAATTTGCTGGGGCTTGGTAATGCGGCCACTCCTTTTGGCGTGCGGGCGGCTCGTCGGATGGCAGGAGCCAGCGGGGGATTTGCATCCAGAGATTTAATCATGCTTATCGTGTGCAATACAGCCTCCATCCAGCTGATTCCGGTGACGGTGGCGGCGGTGCGGGCGGCGGAGGGAGCAGGAAAGCCGTTTGATATTTTACCTGCGGTTTGGCTGGCTTCCGCCATTTCATTGGCTGTAGGCATTGGAACGGCAAAGCTGCTTGGTTTTGTCTGGGATAGGAGGGGGCGATGAGCGGACTGGTGATTCCGCTGGTTTTAGCGGCGGTGGCGGTGTACGGTCTGTGGCGGCGGGTGAATGTGTACGAGGCACTGTTGGCCGGCGTCAGTGAGGGATTTTCTGTGCTGCTGGGCATTGCACCGGCGATGATTGCGCTGCTCTCGGCAGTGGCCATGCTGCGCAGCTCGGGAGCACTGGGTTTGATGACTCAGGCATTGGAGCCAGTTTTGAACGCTGTAGGCATTCCGCCGGAAACCACGGCACTGATGCTGGTTCGTCCCCTGAGTGGCAGCGGTGCGCTGGGGATTTGCAGCGAACTGATTGCCGCCCACGGACCGGACAGTCTGGTGGGGCGAACAGCGGCAGTGATGCTGGGCTCCACGGAAACAACCTTTTACACCATCGCTGTCTACTTTGGCGCAGCCGGTGTGAGCAAGACCCGCTATGCCATTCCGGCGGCTCTCTGCGCTGACCTGAGCGGCTTTTTGGCGGCGGCGTTTGCAGTGCGGCTTTTTTTCGGATAATTTGTTTGAAATGCGCTGTTTTATCCCTGCAAAAGTCAAAAAGTAGATGTTTTTTTATGAAATGATTGAATTTCTCTTCTTTTTGTGTTATGGTGAGCATACTATAAAATGAAGGAGTGAACTGTTTTGGACAGTGGCCCTAGTCCCTTATCCTACCGATTGCCGTTTCTAATGGACGGTGGCATGTGCACCGAGCTGAGGAAGCTGGGCATGCCGCCGGATGCTTGCTTGCCCGTTTGGGTGGTGGAGCACCCGCAGGAGGTTGCGTTGGTGCAGCGGGCATATTTAGACGCAGGCGCACAGCTACTTGTTACTCCCAACTGTGGCGGAAATCGTGCCGCTATGGCAGAGCACGGGCATTGCGTGGTAAGTGTGAACCAGAAAATCGCTCATATGACGCAAAAAATCGGGACAGGACGTGCCGTGATTGCAGGTGGACTTTCATCTACTGGGTTGTCTTTGCCGCCGGTGGGAGAGCATAATTTTGAGGAACTTGTAGAAATTTATAAGGAACAGGCCGAGGCTATGCTGGACTCGGTGGATTTGTTCTTTTTGGAGAGTATGACCCAGATTTATGAGGCCAGAGCGGCAGCGCTTGCTGTGCAGAGCCTCTGCGACAAGCCCATTTTTGTCAGCGTTTGCTGCGATGACGAGGGGCGGTTGTGGGGCAGCGGCACCGATGTGTTGGCGGCGCTGATTGTAATGCAAGGTCTGGGCGTTGCGGCTTTTGGCATTGGTTGCACTTCGGTCGAGGTGACTGTGGAGCAGCTGGAGCGGCTCAATGAGTACGCTATGATTCCTCTGCTGGCCAAGCCCTGCGGTCCACTGGAGGCACCTCAGAGTGCGGCGAAGTTAGCTGCGGCGGGTGCTCGTATGTTTGGCGGCTGCTGCGACACAGGAGCGAAGGATATCTTCCTTTTGGGAGCCGCATTGCAAAATTTGGACTTCACTGCTCTGCCCGTGCCTCATTTCACCGCCGATCCGGACGTGATTGCCTGCGCAAGTAGCCACGAGGCTCGCTTTATTACCCCCGACGTCGATGTTGGAGAGCCAGTGGAGTGTAGCAGTATGATGCTGGAGGACATTCTGCGGGCGGAGTTGGAGCAGACCTGCGGTGCGATTAAGGTGCTGATTCGAGACGAAGAAGATTTGCAAATTTTCGCCGAAAACCAGTACGCCATCAAAGAGGCGCTCTGCATTGAAACCGACGAGGTAGAGCTAATGGAGGGTGCCCTGCGGCTGTTTCAGGGCCGCGCTTTTTATGACGGATTGGGCGGCTTGTCTGAGGACGAGCTGGAACGAATGAGGATAAAGTACGGACTGGTAATATTATAAGAACATTTTAAAAAAATAAATGTACGGAGAGAGATTCTCCGTGCATTTTTGTCACTTCTGACAAAATAATAGCAAATTTTTTTGCCCTTACGCTTTGTTTTTGTGCTTGACGACATACACAAGATATGCTACTATTAATCTACGAAAGCAGGTTGCAACACAATATATTGTGTCGGTTAAAATAAGTTTTCGGTCGCTTTTTTGGAAAGTGGCCACTTTTTTGCCGCTGGGGCTTTGTTTGGAAATATGTTGCAAATTGCGGTTTTGCCCGCTTTTGTGAAAAAAGGGAGAGTCAAATCATGAAAATTACCGACATTCGCAAGCGAGACGGGCGTTATGTTCCCTTCTGTGAGGAGAAGATTCAAGGGGCGATTAACAAGGCATTTGCTGCCACCTATAAGCCGGACAGCGAAGAGGCAGCCAAGCGTTTGACAGTGGAGGTGCTCTCCAGGCTTGAGCAGGAAGGGGAGGCGCGCCCTGACGTGGAGCATATTCAAGATGTGGTGGAGCAGGTACTTATGGACAACGGTTATATTCAAACTGCCAGATCGTATATTCTTTATCGCAGCGAGCGTACCCGGGCTCGAGAGATGAACACTCGCCTGATGAAAATCTACGAGGACATCACTTTCTCCGACGCAGCGGACAGCGATATTAAGCGGGAAAATGCCAACATTGACGGAGACACGGCTATGGGCTCCATGCTCAAGTTCGGCAGCGAGGGAGCCAAGCAGTTTTACGACATGTTTGTGCTCAATCCTGACCATGCCAGAGCCCATCGGGAGGGCGATATTCACATCCACGATTTGGATTTCTTGACCCTGACCACCACCTGTTGTCAGATTGACTTGATTAAGCTTTTCAAGGGCGGCTTTTCCACCGGTCACGGCACCCTGCGGGAACCCAACGACATCGCCTCGTACTCGGCGTTGGCTTGCATTGCCATTCAGTCTAACCAAAACGATCAGCATGGCGGCCAGAGTATCGTCAACTTCGATTATGGCATGGCCGATGGAGTGATGAAAACCTTCATCCGTTGTTATCGGCAGAACCTGACCCGTGCGCTGATGCTCATGGAAGGGGAGGAGGATCCGGAGAACACGGTGAAGGCTATCATCAGCAAGGTCGCAGAGGAGACCGGCCTTTATCCCAAGCTTGAGGGAAGCGAAACTTACTTTGTAGCAGAGCTGCCCAAGCTGATGGAAGCCTTTGGCATCAGCGAAGAGGACGTTGTTCGGGCGCAAAAATTCGGCCACTACCGTGCCGTAAAGGAGACCGATCGGGCAACCTATCAGGCTATGGAAGCGCTGATTCACAACCTCAACACCATGCACTCCCGAGCCGGCGCTCAAACGCCCTTTAGCTCGATTAACTATGGTATGGATATCACGCCGGAAGGCCGCATGGTCATGAAAAACATCATGCTTTCCACGGAAGAGGGTTTGGGCAACGGCGAAACGCCGATTTTCCCCATCCAGATTTTCCGTGTGAAGGAGGGGGTCAACTTCAATCCCGATGACCCCAACTACGACCTGTTTCAGTTGGCCATGCGCTGCTCAGCAAAGCGGCTGTTCCCCAATTTCAGCTTCCTGGATGCGCCGTTCAATCTGAACGCATACAAACCAGGCAATCCGGACACAGAGGTGGCCTACATGGGCTGCCGCACTCGCGTAATGAGCAATGTGTTTGACCCGGAAAATGAAATTGCCAGTGGCCGGGGCAACCTTTCCTTTACCACCATCAACTTGCCTCGTCTGGCTATTAAGGCGAAGGGCGATGTACATCGCTTCTTTGAGGATTTAGATGTCAAGCTGGCCTTGTGCGTGGATCAGATTCTAGAGCGTTTTGAAATCCAGTGCCGCAAGAAAGTAAAAAACTACCCCTTCCTCATGGGCCAAGGGGTCTGGCTTGACTCGGAGAAGCTGGATTGGGATGAAGAAGTGCGCTCGATTTTGGGCCACGGCACCCTGTCCATCGGCTTCATTGGTCTTGCAGAGACTCTAACCTGTCTCGTTGGCGAGCACCATGGCAAGAGCGAGAAGGCGCAGGTTCTGGGCATTGAAATCATCAGCCATATGCGAGCTCGCATGGATATGGAGAGCAAGAAACGCAAGCTGAACTTCTCCCTGCTCGCTACACCGGCAGAAGGGCTCTCTGGCCGCTTTGTCAAGCTGGACAAGCAAAAGTATGGTGAGATTTCTGGCGTGACTGACAAAGATTATTATACCAACTCCTTTCATGTTCCTGTGCGCTTCCCCATTAGTGCCCATGACAAGATTTTCAAGGAAGCGCCCTACCATGCGCTGACAAACGCAGGCCATATTACCTATGTTGAGATGGATGGCGACCCCTGCGATAATCTGGAAGCCTTTGAGGCTGTGATTCGGGACATGAAAGAAGCCGGCGTGGGCTATGGTTCGGTGAACCACCCCATTGACCGGGATCCGGTGTGCGGCTTCTCCGGCTTAATTAAAGACCAATGCCCGGGCTGTGGTCGGAAGGAGGGCGACGGCGTGCCTTTCGAGCGGATTCGTCGCATCACCGGCTATCTGGTGGGCACCCTTGACCGCTTCAACAACGCAAAGCGAGCTGAGGAGCATGACCGGGTGAAGCACGACGTGTAAGACGCAAAATGGAACAATCCCCATTGTCTCTTGCAAGACCATAGGGTTTCAACCGCTCTACAATTGCTGTAGGGCGGTTGAGTTTCTCCATACTTTAGGGAAAGACGGTGGCGGCATGCGCATTGCAGATATTGTGCAGGAATCTATTGTGGACGGGCCGGGACTGCGTATAGCCGTGTTCGTGCAGGGCTGCCCGCACCGTTGCGTAGGTTGCCACAATCCGGCGAGCCACGACATGTGCGGCGGCAGAGAAGTGCGTGTGGAGGAGATTATCGCACAATTTGGCCAAAGTCCGCTTACCAAGGGGCTGACTCTGTCTGGCGGTGACCCGATGATGCAGCCGGAAGACTGCCTGAAGCTGGCTGAGGCAGCGCACAAGCAGGGCTTGAACGTCTGGACATACACGGGCTATACGTGGGAGGCTCTCTGGCAGGAGGGGAATCCAGCCCGGCTTGCACTGTTGCGGGAGAGCGACGTGCTGGTGGACGGGCCTTATGTGGCGGCGCTGGGCAGTTATGCGGCCTACTTTCGGGGCAGCACCAATCAGCGGCTCATCGATGTGCGGCGGTCACTGCTGTCAGGGGAGCTGCAAACTCTGAAGCGACCCGGTTATTTGTCGCATTTTAGCAAACCGGAATCCTAGCTATGCCAGGAACAGGAACAGATGTTTCCTGCTCCAATCATTTTTTCAACATATTTGTCTAAAGTGCTGTGAAATGGCCAGGCTTCATAGACAATAGTCACAAAAAAATGAAAAACTAGTTGGTTTCTCACAAAATGAAGGAAAAATATGATACAATAGGGATGAAGTAATGAGAGAGCTTGCGCATATAATTGCTTTGGGGCCATAGATGAGGAAATAACAACAGAGTAGTATTAAAGTATTGTTGAGAAATTAGCGTGTGGGGAAGGTGTAAAATGGCTCTATATCAGGCAGGCGATTATATTATCTACGGGAGCGAAGGCGTGTGTAAAGTGGAGGCAGTAGGACATCCAGATGTGTCTATGGCCGATGCAAGTCGGGAGTATTACACATTGTCGCCAGTATATCGGGGGGGCTGTAATTATATCCCGGTAGATAGCAAGGTCTTTATGCGACCGGTGATTTCCCGAGAGGAAGCGCTGGCGCTGGTTGAGCATGCGGCTGAAATCGAAGTGAATCATTATGAAAACTGCAATTTGCGGGAAATCAATGACCACTATACAGCCATGCTGCAAAGTCATGCGTGCAAATCCTTAGTGCAGCTTGTAAAAACCGTTTATCAGAAGAGGGAAGCCATGCTGGAAAACGGGAAAAAACTGGGGCAAATTGACGAGCGCTACATGAAGCGGGCAGAGGAATTGCTCTATGGCGAGCTGGCAGTAGCGCTGGAGATGGAGCGAGAAGCTGTCAGTGCGCTGATGCTTGCGCAATTGGGCTAAGGCGAACGCTGTATTTGCAACTTAAAAACAAAAGACCTTCCGATAGTTGGCGGAAGGTCTTTCTTTATTTGGTTCTCGTGACAATCACCGGCGGGCCGCTCAGAGAAAAAATATTGTCCGCCCGATCGGCCAAGCCCTCCTCATGACCGCTAAGCAGCAAAGTATAGTTTCGCTCTTGCAGGCGAGTGAGGATGCGTTCGCGCCGTTTTTCGTCAACACCGCTGAAAGGTTCATCCAGTAGATAGAGGGAGTTCTGTAAAGTAAAACACCTTGCCAAAGAAAGACGGCGTTGCATGCCGCCGGAAAGAATGGCAGGCAGCGCATTTGCCTCGTTTTCCAGCTCCACCATGGCCAAAAGGTCCAATGCCTTTTCCTTGGCAGAGGCAGGGGGGAGAGTCATTACATCCGTGAGATGAGAAAGAACGCTACGCCATGGAAATAGGCGATTTTCTTGAAAAAGCATGGCGGTTTTCGGTGCAGTGATTGTGCCGGATTGAGGCTGCTCCAAACCAGCGATGAGACGCAGCAAGGTGGTCTTTCCGCAGCCGGAGGAGCCGGTGAGCAGGGTGAGACCTTGCGTTGGGAGAGTGAAGGAAAAATCCTTTACAATAATTTTGTTTGAATAGTTGAAATTGACCTGCTCAAAGTGAATCATAAAGCCACCTCCCAGCGTGAAATCAGTGCGCTGATGAGCTTTTCAATGAGGAAGCTGAACAGGATAACCACCGCCGTCCAAGCAAACAGCGCTGGTGTTTCCAGGTAGAGTTTGGAACGGTAGATTTCCGTGCCGATGGCGAATTTGGGTGCGCAGAGAACTTCAGCGGCGACTCCAGCCTTCCATGCAAGGCCGATAGAAGTCTTGGCGGCAGCAAAAAAGAAGGGGAGCAGCGAGGGGATATAGAGCAGTCGCAGCTTTTTTCCGATGGTGAATTCGTATGCGCTCGTCAGCTCCAAAAGCTGGGCATCCGTGCTCTCCAACCCTTTTTCCACGTTGCCCCAGACGATGGGGATGACCATCATGGCCGCCGTAACCACCGGCACCCAAGTGGTACCCACCCAGAGCAGCAGCAGCAAGATAAAGGAAGCCACCGGCGTGGCGCGCAGCAGCCGCATGACAGGGGACAATAGGGCGCTGACTGTGGCGGAAAAGTGAGTTAAAGCGCCACTGACTGCGCCAAGGAGCACGCCCAGCAGGTAGCCACCCATCATGCGCAGCAGGGTCAGGCCTGTTTTTTGCCAGAAGGCAGGGAGAACAGCCTGTGCTGTCAGAGTTTGGGCGGTGAGCAGTGGCGAGGGCAGCAGAAAAGGCTTTCCCACCAGCTGGGCGGCAAAAGCCCAAAGCCCCACCCAAAATAGGAGGGGCAATAGGAATTTTATGAAACTGTTGTGCCGCTTAGGGGACATAATAAAAATCGTCATCGGGAGTAAAGCCGCCGATGGACTTCGGATTGGCATCGAAGAGGATCTTATAGTAGTCCTGCAACGTGAACTGAGCCTCCGTGCCGGTAATGCAGACGAGATTGCATAGAGGAATGGACGCTTTAGCGATGGCGGCGTTGGGAGTGATGCCATAAGTAGCGACCAGCTCGGCGGCCTCGTCAACGTTTTCCTTAACAAAGCGCACAGAAGCGGCGTATTCCTCTAAGAAGTCGGCGACAATTTGGGGATTCTCTGTGGCGAAGCTCTTGCGCACGGCGATGCAGCCCATGGCCAGCTCGCCTTCCGCCTGCTCTGCCCACAAATCGCCCAGACTCAGGGCAAGGCGGATATCCTCGCCCCTGATCACAGCGCCCATTGCGGCGGGCATAGCCAGAAGAGCCACGTCCATGTCGCCGGAAACCATGCCGGCCTGAATGGCATCAGGCGTGGTGAATTCAATGGTTACATCCTTGTTCGGATCCAAGCCGTTGACTGTGAGCAGGTGGCGCAGAATGTATTCGGGGTTTGCGCCCTGCCCCATGGCGTAGATGGTTTTGCCTTTCAAGTCAGCTGCGGAGTAGATGGTTTCACCGTTTTCCAGAATATAGAGCACGCTGAGAGTGTTGACTGCCAGCAACTGAATTTCCTCGGTCTGGTTGTAAAGATTCAGTGCTAAATTAGTGGCGAGAGCCGCCATGTCCAAGTCGCCGTTGATGAGTTTGCCTGTGAGCTCATCCGGCGCAGCAGCAACAGTGATGTTGTAAGTATTTCTGGTTTCGCCGGCGTCGTTGTCGCTCATGAGCTTTACTGCGCCGATGCCGGTCGGGCCAGTGATAACGGCCAGATTGACTTGTGGACGCTCCACTGGTATTGGCTCGGGGCTAGGCTCCGGCGTCGCTGCAGCAGTGGGTTCCGGCGTTGGCGTGGCGGCTACCGGGGTGGG
>JGI994J12354_10005645_pt1 | contig 10713 bp, 7 predicted proteins | sample IntmicLarv3ML3BL_FD_12354 | JGI IMG/M metagenome (IMG submission 12354)
GGTTGTTCGTCGGTAAAGCCGGCAATCAAACGTAACGCGACAGCCGTAACGTCAGAATCGGTTGTTTGGAAGCAAAGTTTTCGTTCCGAAACCTTAAAAAACGACTATCGAGCAAAAATAAAATTTTCAGAGAATAGCATCACCGGTCTTTGTATCATAAAGAAGAGCGGCGACGAATGGCGCGGAACATTTATGAACGAAATGAATGTCAAAGCATTCGACTTCATTGTAACGGACGATAAATGTGAATTGCTGAACGTTATTCCCATGATGGACAAATGGTATATCAAAAAGACTGTTGCCGCAGATTTGTACTATCTTATCAATGTCGATAACCCCAATGCCTCATTCAATAAAAAAATCGAACGCTTTGAGCAAGACGGCAACATTGTTGTCAATTTCAAGAAAAAGCAAATCATAGTCAATCCGGATGGTTCCATAGTATTAATGAACAACCGTCGCAACCTGCAATATGAACTAAGAAAAATGGTAGAAGTTGACCCTGCCAAAGTGATAATGTAATATTTATACCGACCGTTTTTTTTCAAAATATCTTTTCGTTAATTGACCTTTTACTAAGGTGTTTTGCATTAAATTCTTTTAATTTAATTACTTTTGTTGCCGTAAAAATGTAAAGCCGGTCTGATAAACAACAAAAGCTGCAATGATGTTTTTGTTAATATAGAGGCTGTTATGAAAAAGAAATAAGATAATGCTAAAGGATAGTTTTTTTACGATTAAGGAGGTTGTGAGGGCGGAAACGGAGGCGACATATCGTGTTGCGTTGAATAGTTCTCATACTATTTTCAAAGCGCATTTCGCAGGTAATCCGGTAATGCCCGGGGCATGTATTGCACAGATGATTAAGGAGTTGTCGGAAGATTTTTTATCTGCGGACTTTTTTATAAGTGTTGTGAAAAATATGAAATTCCTCAAAGTGATTAATCCTGACGAAAATCATGAAGTATCGGTACAAATGACCTATACAACTCAAGATGCCGGAAAAATTTCCGTTTCGACCGTTATCAAAGATGGCGAGAATATTTTTTCTAAAGCGATCCTTGTTTTGAACCCCGTAAAATAAATATCTGCCTGTGGCCGGAGAAACAACAATAATAAACCATGAAGACGTTCCCGCATTGCAAAAGCGAATGGAAGCGTTGCGTTTATGCGTCGTTGTTCCTACATATAATAACCAAAAAACGCTTGCAGGAGTTATTGACGATATTTTGAAATATACGACGAATATTATTGTTGTGAACGACGGTTCGACGGATAATACATCTGAAATTCTAAAGGATTTTTCCGAAAAGATATGTGTCGTGTCGTATATGCCGAACAAAGGTAAGGGGAATGCACTTAAAACCGGGTTTGATAAGGCGGAGGAGCTTGGTTATGGAGGTGTTGTTACGATAGATTCGGATGGTCAGCATTTTGCATCTGAAATCGAACGGTTTGTCGACTATGCAGAGAAATTTCCCGATGCGCTTCTTCTCGGGCAACGTACAACCGAAGGGAATATGCCGTCCAAAAATAGTTTTGCAAATAAATTTTCAAACTTTTGGTTTGCAGTTCAGACAGGTTATCTTCTTAACGATACGCAGAACGGCTATCGCCTATATCCGTTGTCTGCAATGAAAGGGTTGCGTCCATTGTCCTCGCGCTACGAGGCTGAACTTGAGATGCTTGTGCGTTCGGCATGGCGAGGTATTCGCATTGTTCCTGTTCCTACACGTGTGTATTATCCGCCTGAGGGTGAGCGTGTGACGCATTTCCGTCCTGGGAGGGATTTTTTTCGTATCAGCGTGCTTAATACCATCTTTACTCTTTTAGCGATAGTCTACGGATATCCGTCAATGTTTCTTCGTCGTTTATTTTCAAAAAAGAGAAAATCATGACAAAGTTTTTTCTTTCGATATATGATTATTTTTCACGACGAAGGGGGTTCCTGTTTACTATTCTTTTGTCGCTTGTCGTTTTATTTATCTTTTCTGCATACAACATAAATTTTAAAGAAGATATTTCGCGTTTTCTTCCGGAAAATGAAGAAAACGAGCGCATTAATAACGCTTACCGGTATATTTCTTCACAAAATACAATAACGGTTTATTGTAATTTCAATAAGGGAATGGTGAACGCTCAACCCTCACAACTTTCCGTACAATTAGAGCCATCTGACCCTTCGAATGAAGCTATAGCAGTGCAGACTGCAGCGATTGATGCTTTAGCTGAACGTTTGCGTACGTATATCGACTCGTCGTATATAAAAAATATTTTTTATGGTGTTAATCCTGCAGAGATGCTTGCCGTTTCGTCATTTATTATAGATAATATGCCATATTTTCTTGATGAAAGCGATTATACCGCGATGGATTCGTTGCTGACACGCGAGGATATTGCCCGCCGGTTGCTCGTTGACAGAGATGTCCTGACATCGTCGGCAGGTATGATTGTACGTAATATTTTCCTTAATGACCCGCTTCAAATGACAAGCGAGTTAATGCGTAAATTGCAGGATTTCAAGGTAGGAGACCGGTTCCGGCTGTACGACGACCATCTTTTTAATGAAGAACGTCAGGCAGTAATGTTCATCGAGTGCGCAACGTCTGTGAGCGAGACAAATGTGAACTCCGGAATACTTGATTCGTTGCAGGCGCTTATTGCAGAGACCGAAAAAGAATTTGAGGGCATTACATTCGACAGTTTCGGCGCAGCAGAGATAGCATTATCAAATTCGAGCCGGATACAGAAAGATACGATGTATTCGATGTCATTTGCCGTGGTGATAATTTTTGCGCTATTGATATATTCGTTTCGCAGTGGACGCAGGATTTTGCTTATTTTCTCATCTGTAATATTCGGAGGGTTATTTGCGCTTGCGATGCTTAATATCATAAGCGGTGAAGTGTCTATTATTGCTGTCGGGATAAGCTCCATAATGTTCGGTATCGCGATAAACTATCCGCTTCATTTTATGGAGCGCCACAATCATGTAGCTAACTCGCGTACGGTGATTAAAGATATCATAGAGCCTCTGACAATAGGAAATATAACTACTGTCGGGGCTTTTTTGAGCCTTGTCTTTATCGGTTCCGACGCAATGAGAGACCTTGGGCTGTTTGCTTCGTTATTACTTATAGGTACGATAATTTTCGTTCTATTTTTCCTGCCGCATTTTTTGAAAAATAAGGTGCCATTAACTAAAAACTCGCCCGACATTATCGGAGATAACCCGGAGCAAAGCGAATCGTTTACCCCGGATAACTCCATTCTTGGCAAACTCGTTTCCCGCCCTTTTGAAAAAAGCGGCAAACTTGTATTAATCGTGGTGCTGCTGACGATTTTTTTCGGTTTTTTCAGCGGTGATACACGTTTTGAGACGAACATGCAGAAAATAAATTATATGTCTGAATCGCAAAAGGAATCCTTTGAAAAAATGATGGGTCTTTTGAATGATAACCTGCATGTTATGTATTATGTTACCGAAGGTGAAGATTTGGAATCGGCTCTTGAAGCGAACGAAAAGAATATGCATGTCGTTTATTCCTTAATCAATGACGGTGATGTTCACAGAGTGTCGGGAATCGGAAGTTTTTTTCCGTCGCAGGCTCGTCAGGCGGAAAAATTGAAATTGTGGAAAAAATTTTGGAGCTCACGTCGCGACAGTGTGGCGACATTTATCCGTGAGGAATCGCGTAAGATAGGTTTTAGTGAAGATGCATTTAAGACGTTTGAGGATATGATATACAGAGAGTGGAATGTTGTTGATATGGCACATTTTGCTCCGATAAAGGAATCGCTTGCGAAAAACTATATTGTAGGAGACGAGAATAAAACGATGATTGTCAATATGCTCTATATCGATGCAGTGAATGCTGAAGAGCTGGAGGAAAAGCTTAATGTTGACATTGCCTCGTCGATAGCTTTCGATGCAGGCTCCGTCACTCGACGTATGATATCATCGTTGTCCGACAGTTTCAACTATGTTCTTCTCATATGCGGAGTTATTGTTTTCGCGTTCCTTATTTTTTCTCTCGGGCGTATAGAGTTGAGCCTTATCGCATTTGCTCCTTTGGCCCTGAGTTGGATATGGATACTCGGGATGATGAATATTTTCGATATACGGTTTAATATTGTGAATATAATACTTGCAACATTTATTTTCGGTCAGGGTGATGACTACACGATATTTATGACCGAAGGGTTGATGTATGAATACAAATACCGTCGCAAGATGCTTGCGTCGTATAAGAAAAGTATTGCGCTGTCGGCGATTATTATGTTTGTGGGAATGGGAATGTTGATCTTCGCTGAGCATCCTGCGTTACGCTCACTTGCGGAAGTGACGATTGTGGGCATGTTTTCCGTTGTTGTGATGGCTTACATTCTGCCATCGTTTCTGTTCAGGCTGTTGACGATGAAAAAAGGACAAAAGCGTTTGATGCCCGTAACTTTCAAAAATCTGTCGGGAATGATATACGCTTTTCTGTTTTTCTTGATTATGAGTACAGTAATTACTGTTGCGGGCCGGTTTATGTTCATGTTCGGCAAAACGACAGAGAGAAAGAAACTAAGATATCATAAGATGTTACAAAAGATAGCGGCTTTCGTCGTGTACCGAATCCCGCAAGTAAAAACGACATTTCGCAATCTCTCGGGCGAAACGTTCGATAAGCCCGGTGTTATAATATGCAACCATCAGTCGCATATTGATTTGATGTGTATTATGATGCTGACCCCCAAGCTGATAATCCTGACAAACGACTGGGTGTGGAACTCCCCGTTTTACGGGCAAATGATAAAATACGCTGATTATTATCCCATTTCGAATGGAGTAGAGAATGCAATAGTCCAACTGAAGGATGCGATAGACCGTGGATATTCAATCGTTATATTTCCTGAAGGAACACGCTCGGCAGACTGTTCAATAAAGCGCTTCCATAGAGGAGCGTTCTATCTTGCGGAACAATTTGATTTGGATATCATTCCCGTGATGATTCATGGGGTAGGACACATCCTTCCAAAGGAAGAATTTATGCTTCGCAAAGGGCAGATTCATATACAGGTGATGCCTCGGATAACTCCCGACGACAGTCGTTTCCGTAAAGACTATCAATATCGCTCAATCGATGTTCGCAGATATTACAAAGATGAATATAAAAAACTGAGTGCCGAAGTCGAAACACCCGGTTATTATGCTGATTTAGTAATTAGCAACTACATTTATAAAGGACCCTCTATAGAGCGCGAAGTCCGCAGGAATCTGAAAAAGAATAACAATTATATAAACGAAATAGCCTCAATGCCTGACGAAGGCGAAGTGACAATACAGAGTACAGGTTATGGCGAATATGCACTGTTACTTGCACTCACAAAGAGAAACCTGAAAATAACAGCTGTCGAACCTGATGTAGACAAGCGTGCCATTGCCGAAAACTGTGTTTCAATACCGGAAAACTTGAAGTTTATATAAAAAAACACCCGGAATCGAGTTGGGGTTCGTTTTCCGGGTGCAAACATCATATGTTTACGAGAGAGAGAGTTTTATAAACAAAGTTGGTCAATTTAGACAGTTTCTTTGTATCTTTTAAAAACACCCGGAATCGAATTGGGGCTCGTTTTCCGGGTGCAAACATCACATGTTTACGAGAGAGAGTTGTATTATTTATTCTGCATCAATGTTACTTTCATCACCCTTTATCCAAGGATTAATAGTCGCTTCAACTACAATACCCGAACGTTTGATGGTTACGTTGTAGTTATATTCAGTACCTTTTACGAATGTTTTATCCTTAAATATCCATGAAAACATGTCGTCATCACTATCGTCTCCATTATTGAGGTCGAATACAATCTTTGCATTCGTCGGGTCTGCCGGTATAACAATGGCCTCAAAGCTTACACTATATCCGTCAACAGGAGTCGTTTCGAGTGTAGAGATATCGGCTGTATTTCCTAAACTACTTAATACGCCTGTCATAAGGTTGAAATCGGCTGTTGTATTTAATCCTTCGAAATGTACGGTCAAGTTGTCCAAATAGTCTTCCGGAAGTTCTTCTCCGGGTTTTACGTTTATATTTATTTTTGTCAATTGGTGGTCGAATACAAGCGTTACTAATTTGTTTTCTGTAGCCTTATTAAATTGTTTATCCTTATCGAAACTGTACAGAAGGTCAATTGCCGGCAAGCTGGTCTGTACAGCCACATTTACGGGGTAAATTTTATCCGTGATATCCTTATTGAACGGATAGTAAGACATGAATACTACATCAGAGCCATCGTCGGGGAAGAAAATAATTTCACTGTCGGGATTGAATTTTCCGGTAGCGCCGTCTATTGTGTTGATGTATTTAACGTTGTCTCTGTTTTCCACGACATCGTTTACGTTACTGTCAAACATGTATATGCCAATAGAATCTGCGGTGTGCCATGTCTGGCCGGCAGCTCTCGTCGCAGGTTTGACAATATTGACAATGTTTGAAGAAAATTTCACTTCACGTTTATACGTGGAAGTTTCATCTTCAATGTTTTTATTGCAGGAGATAAATCCTCCCGATACAATAATTGCTGTTAGTAATAAGATTTTTTTCACTTTTTTGATAATTTAAATGTTAAACTTAGAAACTTATAATAAACTCTGATTTAAAATAATTTTGTTTGCCGTACCGTTGACGACCTTTTGTGCTGCAAAGATGTACCATTATTTATTCGTGATTGTTGCTGATATGGATAAAAATAAAGTGTTGCGTCAACAAATATTGCTGCGAATAACAAATACATAAATAAGTTTAAATAAAAAATGACTAAATGAACAGAAGATAGCGATAAATGGTATGCAAAAAATAAAGAAAAAACAAAAAAAGTGGAATTAATGACCCAAAAGTGTCAAAAAGTGTGTATCTTTGCACTTAAATTGCAAAAAGTGACAATTGCATTTGTAATACACTGAATAATAATGAAATAATATACTATACTATTATGAATACTAACATCCAAGATGTCGTTGTAAAAAAAGTACGTGAATTGGTTCCCGAAGGAATGAATTTCACAAATTACTTATCCGACTTATTAAACATAGGTCGTGAATCGGTATACCGCAGAATAAGGGGTGAAATAAACTTCACTTTCGAGGAGATTGTGATATTGTCTCAAAATCTGGGTTTTTCAATAGATAACTTGATTGGCGTTAAGAAGGATGCGAATGCACTGTTTAATATACACATGCTGCAAAAGATTGATTATTACGACATTTATGTAAATAAATTGTTGGAATACGGACGTTTGTTTCGTGAGACAAGCGAACAGATGCCAACCAAAGCAAGAATTTCAGCAAATACATTACCTTACTTCTTCCATATTAGCTATGAAGCATTATCGAAGCTTCGTATTTATAAATGGTTGTATCAGAATCAGAAAATTAAGCCGGGTGAAAAATATTCTGACTATATTTTACCAAAAAAAGTGCTTGATGCTCATAAGACGTTTTTTCAAGATCTTCAAAATGTATCACATATCACAATGATAATGGATAATAATGTGTTCTGGTCCGTAACAAAAGATATAGAATATTTCTGGAAAAGAAATTTATTGACGGACGATGACCTTGTAGTCTTGAAGAGTGAATTACATAGAATAGTTGACGCCTTGGAAAAAATGGCTACTGAAGGCATTTGCAGGAACGATGTGAAGATAGATATGTATGTATCCGCGGTGGATTTGGAAGCCACTTACCTGCATTATGAATATGGCGAAGGTCAGTTTGCGCAGGTGCGTATTTTTTCCATAAGCGGTATCGACTCGTTTGACGGGGGTATATGCAAAATTCAAAAAGAATGGATGGAATCGCAAAAAAGATTTTGTGTCCTGATATCCGAATCAGGCGAGATGCAACGCTTCGAATACATGGGCAAACAACACGAATATATAGATAATATCTCGAAAGAGGGTCGTTGGATTTAAAAAAAAAATACTATCTTTTATCTAATATAGAAGATAGGCTGCGCTTCGGCAATAAAAATAAACAAGTTCATTTTGTATTGCGCTCAGCTTGCAACTTTTGTCAAAAACAGAAGATAGGCTGCGCCTCGGAATAAAAAATGAATGAGATTCATTTTGTACTTCACTCGGCTTGCACTATCTTTGTGCCTGTTTTTAGGGCTTTTGGAGTTAATACCGGAAGTTTTTATTGAAATAACTTGTACAGGATGGAAAAAACCTACAAAGTAGCACTTTTTTATTATACACAGACGGGGCAGGCACTTGCAATAGCCAATAAGATTTGTGAGCCGCTTGAGCAGGCAGGTTGCAAAATTGTTCGTAAAGAGATTGTTCCGGAGGAGCCGTATCCGTTTCCGTGGCCGACAATAGATTTTTTTCGGGTTTTTCCGGAGTCGCGTCTCGGTGTGCCTTGCAAACTGAAGCCTATTGACCTTAGTGATGTACAGGATGCCGATCTTGTTGTTATTGCAGGACAGAGTTGGTATCTGTCGTGGTCTGTACCCCTACATTCATTTTTTCAATCGGACGAGATAAAACAGTATCTTAATGGGCGGAATATTGTGGTTACGATGGGTAATCGCAATATGTGGGTTATGACACAATATCTGACACGTAAATATATCAGCGAAGCCGGCGGACGGTATGTCGGTTTTATTTCTTTGCAGGACAGAGCATCGAATTTGGTCGGTGTTCTTACTGTTGTGCGGTGGATTCTCAAGAATAAAAAAGAGGCGACGCGATTCCTGCCTGCCGCAGGTGTTTCGTCGGAAGATATAGATAATTCTGTCGTTTTCGGGCAAATAATAAAAGAAGCGCTTGAGCGTGGGGATTATTCCGGTATGCAGGAAAAGCTTATGAAAGAGAATGCCGTGACATTCCTGCCATCAGTTTATTTTGTTGAAAAGAACGGCTACAGGCTCTGGGGCATGTGGGCGCGTTTTATAATAAAGAAAGGCTCGTACAAAGACCCGAAGCGGGAACCGTATCTGTGGCTTTTCTGTTACTATTTGTTTTTTGTGTTATATGTGATTTCTCCTATCGGAATGATTTTCTACTTCCTTACTTATCCTCTTCGCATTGCGTCATTCAAGCGGGTGAAAAGAGAAGTGTGCTACGAACTTGGCTGAATTGGATATAAAACGTCTTTATGTAAGTTTCGTTGTATGAAAATCGTTATCGAACGAAAAAATAGAGTATGAGTAATAGTGTTTACATAAATAAGTTTTCAGCGTTTTTTCCGAACGAACCTGTCGGAAATGATGATATGGAGCAATATATAGGGCTTGTTAATAATAAGTCGCTATTGGCCAAACGGTTGATTCTGGAAAAGAACAAGATAAAAACCCGTTATTATGCACTTGATAAATCAGGGCAGGTGACGCATACAAACGTCGAAATGGCTGCTAAGGCAGTTTCCGGATTGCTTGATGACCGGCTGACGATGGACAAAATAGATTTGCTGGCATGTGGTACCGCGTCACCCGAGCAGGTAATGCCGTCGCATGGCGTTATGGTTCACGGCGAACTGAAAGGCAGTCGGAATACGGAAGTTGTATCGTTTGCAGGTTCATGTTGTACCGGGATGCAAGCATTGAAATATGCTTATTTCTCGATATTGGCAGGTGATTCCGAAAATGCTGTATGTGTTGCATCCGAGCGTTTATCCGCATGGATGGTTGCCCGCTATTTTGAAAAAGAATCGGAGTTGATTAATCAGTTGAGTAATAGACCGATACTGGCATTCGAGAAAGAGTTTCTGCGTTGGATGTTGTCGGATGGAAGTGTTGCGTTGCTGGTACAGAATAAACCGTCGGATAACGAACTTTCTTACCGCGTTGAATGGATTGAACTGACCTCGTACGCAAATGAAATTGAAACATGCATGTATGCCGGAGGTGATAAGAATGAAAAGGGTGAATTGTTGGGTTGGACTTCATTTTCCGAGTCGGAATGGTTGACGCGCTCGATTTTCTCTCTGAAACAGGACACGAAGCTTCTTGACGAATATATCATTAAACTTGGCAGCCGATTCCTTCAAGAGATTTCGTTGAAAAGAAAATTTGACCCTTCTTCCGTTGACTGGTTTTTACCTCATCTTTCGTCAATGTATTTTGAAAAGAAGATAGAGAGCGGTCTGGAAGAATGTGGATATGACATACCTAAGGAGAAATGGTTCATTAACTTGCCGAATATAGGTAATGTGGCGTCGGTTTCACCGTTTGCCATGCTTGAAGAAATGAACCGTTCAGGACGATTGAAAAAAGGAGACCGAATATTGCTCATGGTTCCGGAGAGTGCGAGGTTCTCGTATGCGTACGCTTTATTGACTGTCGATTAAGATAATAAAGAGCCTTCGCCGATAAAAGCTTCGCAATAAAACGATTAAACATTTAAACAATTAACAATTAATAATTAACAATTGAAAACTGAAGAGGTACCTCAGGATATGCAATTTTTTAAGGATAATGTCATCCGTGACGTGATGTATGCCGTGGATGAGGACGGGCATTATACCACTGTCCTCAGTGACGGGTGGAGCGTGAAGAACGATGCTCTTAACGCTGTTTGGGACGATATACGCGAACAATGCGAGGTTATTCGTCAACAGGTTCTTACAAAAGAAGTAAGTCCGCTGGCATATCACATGAAAAAATCGCTTTTGGAAATAGGGATGTTATCTTCTTATGCCGAAATTCCAAAAAGAAAAATCAGGAA
>JGI994J12354_10005646_pt1 | contig 10712 bp, 10 predicted proteins | sample IntmicLarv3ML3BL_FD_12354 | JGI IMG/M metagenome (IMG submission 12354)
CCCCGCCGCATCGTTGCCCGACTCCAGTAGCAGCCCGTATAGCAGGCTCTCCACCGAAATTTCCTCGCCCGCCTTGAGGTAGAGCGAGCTGCCCTCCGTCACCGCCTCGGCGGGCATTACGGTGACCAGCTCCGACAAGTCCTCGCAGACGGAAACCGCCACCAGTGCCGTCATCAGCTTCGTGATGCTGGCGATGGGACGTAACGTGTGCGCCTGCTTCTCATAGAGCACCCGTCCGCTGCCGCCGTCCATCAAAATGGCGCACTGAGCAGACAGCTCCGGCGGCTTTTCGCCCGCCGCCGCTGCCATCGGCATACAGAGCTGCACCAGAAGAAGCAGACTCAAAGCATATGAAAAAATTCGCAACACATAACCACCTCATTGCCTTGTTCAATGAGGTTATTATGCACCGCTGCTCGTCAATTAAAACGGACTCGCCTCGTCTTTTTCGTCGGAAGTTTTATCCTTTGCGAACAAATCCGTCAACTTGTCCATCACCTCGGGCACCATGTCAATCACCTTGTCCGCCGTGCCGCTGTGGGACTGCACGGGAATCATGCGGATGTTGTCGCCCTTGATGACAAGAAAGCTCACCGGCTGGATGGACACGCCTGCGCCGCTGCCGCCGGCAAAGGAGCTCTTCTGCTCCGGCCTGTGATTTTTCGTGACGAAATCACTGCCGCCGCTGGTAAAGCCTAAGCTCACCCGGGACACGGGAATCACCGTGATCTGGTCGTTGATCTGAATCGGTGCGCCCACAACCGTGTTCACGTCCATCATCTCCCGAATCTTGGACAGGGTCGTCGCCATAATGTCGTTGATTGGATGCTCCATGGTACATTCCTACCTTTCTCATTATCCTATGCCGCCGTCTGTTCGGCGGTATGACTTGCGGCATACGCCGCCTTGGATGCCTTCATCGCCCGCAGCAGTGCAAGCCCGAGCCCCAGCCCCATGGCCAGCCCCGTGCCGACCCGCATATGCACCTCCAACTGCGCCTCGCCGTCGATACCAGCCTTTTCGAAGCTCGGCTCGAGGTGAATGTGCCCCTCCTTGAGCCAGATATAGCGGTTGAGCAGATACCAAAACTGTCCCACAATCGCCTGCGCCCGTCCGTACCAAACCGCCGTTTGGTATGGCGAGCCCATGCCGAAGCGCACATCGGCCAGCAGCAGCGGAATTCGCAAACCCCGCCCCAGTTTTTTCAAAAGCACCGACACCTGCGGCAGCATCCGCTTGGCCAAATCCAAGCGGTCATAGGTCTGCGCCGTAGGGGTTTCCGGCTTCTCCTCCGCTTGTTTCACGGCCTTCTTCGCCGCCTTTGCCGCCTGCTTTTTCTTCTGCCGCTCCGAGGGCTCTTTTTGAGGAAATGCGGTGAATTTGAGCAGACCCAGCCGCAGCTTCACCGTGAGCGCCTGCCGCTCATATACGCAAACCACGCCCACAGGCATCAGCAAAAGCAGCACAAACAGCAGTCCAAGCACGAGCAGCACCCATGCAATTACCGGCACGGCCTACACCTCTCCTTCATCGTCGGCGCTCTGCGGCAGTTCCTCTCCCTTTTCGTCGGAAATCTGCGCATTTTGCTCCGCCAGATTCTGCATTGCCTCTTCCACAGCCAACCGATGCTCCTCCGCAGCGGCCAGCTTTTCCGCCTCTTCGCGCAGGGTTTCTTCCTGCAAATGGCGCAGTTTTTCCTGCATTTCCATGCTGATTTGCCCGTCCTCCGGCGAGGTTGAGGGCAATTCGGGCAGGTCGTCGAGCCCGCTTAGGCTAAACGAACGCAAAAACGTGTCCGTCGTGCGAAACTGCATCGGCCGCCCCGGCACGTTGAGCCGCCCGCACTCCTCAATCAAGCCCCGCTCCAGCAGCAAATTCACCGTATACGAACTATCCACGCCGCGAATCTGCTCCACATAGGCTCTCGTCGCAGGCTGATAGTAGGCGATAATCGCCAAAACCTCCATCGCAGGCTGGCTCAGCCGGGCGGGCTTGCGCCGCTCAAAGGCCTTGCGTATCACATCGCCGAACTCCGGCGCAGAGCACATCTGATAGCTGTTTTCCAGCCGTACAATGCGAATCCCCCGCCGCTCATAGGCATAGTAGTCCATGAGCTTGGAGAGCACCCGCTCCGCCGTCGTCTTATCCACCTCGAGGGTCATGCAAATTCGCTCGACGCCCACCGGGTCTCCCGCTGCAAACAGGATTCCCTCGATAGCGGATTCTAATTCACGCAGCTCCAAATCGGTTTCCTCCTATGAATATTGGTCGGTAATCAGCGGCTCGCCCGTCTGCTCCGGCTCGTCAATGCAGGTCACCGTGCAGTCCTGCTCCGTGCCCGCCAGTCGCAGGCGGCTGGCTCTGCACAGCTCCAAAACCGCCAAAAAGGTCGCCACAATTTCCGAGCGGCTGCGTGCGCCCTTGAACAGACTGCGAAAGCGGGTCACGCCGCTCGAAATGATGCGGCGAATCAACTCGTTTGCCTTGTCCGCCAAGGGATACGGCTCCCGCCGCACAATGGACTGAAACGTGGACATCGGCGGCGGAAGCTTGTGCTCCAGCCGCTCGAGCATGGCATTCATGGCGGCGAAAAGCTCGTCTCCGCTGCTCACATACTGATAGGTTTTGTCCACCGGAATGTACTCCGGCACCTTGGGAATGTAGTCCCGCCCCAGCACAAATTTGTCGGCCAGCGCCGGTGCCACCGCCTTGATGCGCAGATAATTTTCCTGCCGCTGGTGCGCCTCCAAATTGGCGATGAGCTGCTCCATTTCGGACAGCGCCTCTTCATCGTGGATGGACAGCAGCATGCGGGTTTTAATGTAGACCAGATGCGAGGCCATGATGACGAAGTCGCTTGCGACCTCCAAATCCATCTGCTGGCGCTTGCGGATATACTCGAGATACTGCCTCAAAATCACGGAAATCTGAATGTTTTGAATCTCCATTTTGTTCTTGCTCAGCAGCGACAAAATCAAGTCCAGAGGGCCGTTGAAGTCCTCCATCTCCTCGGTTCTTGTCTTGACAACCTGCTCCAAATAAAAAATCGGGTTCTCCAACGGCTCACCTCCTCTGTCAAGTAAAACTAATTTACGCCATCGTATTTCTCAAAACGCCGATGCCCTCGATTTCCACTTCAACCACATCTCCGGACACCATCGGCCCAATGCCCGCAGGCGTTCCGGTGGCGACCACATCACCGACCTCCAGCGTGATGCAGGCGGTGATGTGCTCCAACATGGCAGGGATGCCCGTCATCAGCTGACAAGTATTTCCACTTTGCACCACCTTGCCGTTGAGTCGTGTCTCCAGCGCCAGATTCGACGCATCCAGCTCGGTTTCAATCCACGGTCCCATTGGGCAAAAGCCGTCCATGCACTTGCCGCGACTCCATTGACCGTCACCCTTTTGGATTTTCCGCGCCGTCACGTCGTTGAGCACGGTGTAACCAAATATGTAGTTCTCGACCTCGGAGGCACTGATTTTACTGGCCTTCCTTCCAATCACAACAGCCAGCTCGCCTTCGTAATCCACTTGATCTACAAAGTCCGGCGCAGAAATTGTGTCCTCGGGATTTGCAATGGTATTCGGCGTTTTCATGAACAAAATCGGCTCTTTCGGCACGCCCTCGCCCATCTCCACCGCATGGTCGTAGTAATTCTTCCCCGCACAGACGATTTTGCCCGGCAGGCAGGGCGCAAGCAGCGTTCCGCTCTTGAGCGAAGCTGCTTCATCCGTGTAGGCCAAGCCCGAAAAGGGTTCCTGCGCCAAAAAGCGCACTTGATTGCCCTCCAAATGACCCCAATGCGCCTGTCCTTCATGCAAAAAACGAACAATTTTCATTCAAACCTACTCCTCATGCTCTGTATGATCTTCCTCGTCCGGTAATTCATTGACATGGGAAAAAATTTCGGCAAGCAGCTCATCTCGCCCGGTGCCTTTTATCGCTGCAAAGGGAATCAGCTTTACTTCTTCGGGCAGCTGAAGCGTCTCTTGAATCCGTTGCAGGTTCGGCGCAACCTCGCTTTTTTTCAGCTTGTCCAGCTTGTTGGCAATCACGATGAAGGGCTTGCCCGTGTACAAAAACCAGTTCGCCATCTGGCAGTCGTCCGCCGTCGGCTTGTGGCGGGCATCCACAATTTGAACGCCCAGCGACATCTGCGAGGTATCGTCAAAATATCCCTCAATCAGCCTACCCCAACGCTCCTTCTCCGCCTTGGAAACCTTGGCGTAGCCGTAGCCGGGCAGATCCACGAGGTAAAATGCCTCATCCACCAAAAAGAAGTTGATGAACGCCGTTTTACCCGGTGAATTGCCCACCCGCGCAAAGTTTTTTCGGTTGAGCAGGCAGTTAATCACCGAGGATTTTCCCACGTTTGACCGCCCCGCAAACGTAATCTGCGGGCGCTCGTCTGCGGGAAAATCGCCGCTTTTCGCAGCGGAACGGATGAATTCCGTCTTTTGAATGTTAATCTTCATGATTGGCTCCCTTATCGTGCTGTCAAGCGAAACCGCTTTACTGCTTAATCTGCAAATTTCCCTTGCTGCTCTGCTTTCCGTTCACCACGGTCTCCATGCCGCCGGCATGCTTCACCTTCGGGTCGAGGGACAGCGCATAAAACAGCACCGCATCCACCTGCTCCACGGGCACAAAGTGGAGCGCAGAGCGCACCGTCTGGTCGATTTCCTGCAAATCGCTCTCGTTTTCTGACGGAATAATCACCGTATGAATGCCGTTTCGCAGGGCGGCCATGGTCTTTTCCTTTAGCCCGCCGATGGGCAGCACGCGCCCGCGCAGGGTCACTTCGCCGGTCATGGCGATGCCGGTTTTCACCGGCGTATTCGTCAGCGCAGACACCATCGCCGTCGTGATGGCGATGCCCGCCGACGGCCCGTCTTTGGGCACAGCGCCCTCCGGGAAATGGACGTGAATGTCGTACTTCTTATAAAAATTCTGCTCTAGCCCCAGCGCACTGGCTCGGCTGCGAATGTAGGAAAACGCCGCCTGCGCACTTTCCTTCATCACGGCGCCGAGGTTACCCGTCAGCTCGACCTTGCCGCTTCCGGCCACCACGTTGACCTCGACCTCCAGCAGCTCACCGCCCACCTGTGTCCACGCAAGGCCGTTCACCAGCCCCACCTGCTCGCTGCGGGAGAGCTTCTCCGGGTGGTACTTCACAGGGCCTGCAAACTCTTGCAGTTTCTTCGGTGTAAAGTTAATCGACTTCACATCGTACTCGATCATTTCCTTCGCCGTCTTGCGGCAGAGAGAGGCCAATTCACGCTCCAAAACACGCACACCCGACTCTCTGGTGTAGCCCGAAATCAGCGCACGAATCGCATCGTCGCTCAGCTTGAGCTGACTCCGCTTTAAGCCGTGCCGCTTGAGCTGCTTGGGCAGCAAATGCCGCTTGGTAATCTGCAATTTCTCCTCGTCGGTATAGCTCGAGAGCTCGATGACCTCCATGCGGTCAAGCAGCGGGCGGGGAATCGTCGCCGTGGTATTCGCCGTCGTGATGAACATTACCTCGGACAAATCGAAGGGAATCTCCAAGAAATGGTCTCTAAAATTGTCGTTTTGCTCGGCATCCAAAACCTCCAGCAGTGCCGCCGCCGGGTCTCCCCTGTGGTCAGCGCCTACCTTGTCGATTTCGTCGAGCAACATCAGTGGATTGCAGCTTCCCGCCTGCTTGATGCCGTTGATGATGCGCCCGGGCATCGCCCCGACGTAGGTTTTGCGGTGTCCGCGAATCTCCGCCTCGTCGTGTACGCCGCCGAGGGAAATGCGGGAGAGCTTGCGCCCCAGCGCCTTCGCCACGGACATCGCAATCGAGGTTTTACCCACGCCCGGCGGACCCACGAGGCAGATTATCTGCCCCTTCAAATCCGGCGCAAGCTGACGCACGGAGACGAATTCCAAAATTCGCTCCTTCACCTTTTCCATGCCGAAATGATCCGCATCCAGGGTCTTGCGCACCCTGTCCACGTCCACTTTTTCCTTCGTTTTCACGCTCCAGGGCATCTCCAAGCACACGTCCAGATAGCTGCGAATCACCGTCGCTTCCGACGAGCCAAAGGGTTGCCGCTCTAGGCGTCCAACCTCTTTCACCAGCTTCTCGTGCACCTCGGCCGGCAGCTTTGCATCGAAGATCGCAACCCGATAGTCGTCCACCTCGTCGCCGCCGCCGCCCGACTCGCCCAGCTCCTGCGAAATCACCCGCATCTGCTCGCGCAAATAGTGGTCGCGCTGCGTCTGCGACATGTTCTCCCGCACCTGCGACTGGAGGTTGAATTCCAGCTCCAGCACGGCAATCTCCCGCTCCATAATTTTTGAGAGCTTTTTCAGCCGCTGCACTGGGCGCAGCTCATCCATGATGCTCTGCTTCTCGCCGGTGCGCATGAACATATTCTGGGCGATGTGGTCAGCAATGTAGCCCGGGTTTTCGCTGGCCAGCACCGCCAACAAAATGTCGGTCGAGAGCTTGCCGGAGAGCTCGCAATAGCTCTCAAACTGCTCGTACACATGCCGCATCAAGGCCTCGGCGGAGGTACTGATGGAGCCCAGCTCCGCATCCTCCAACCGCTCTACCTGCGCAATCAAATAGGGCTTGCGCTGAATCAAGTCGTACAGCCGTCCGCGGCAAATACCCTCTACCATCACCCGCACGCCGCCGCCGGGCAGGCGCAGCAGCTGCCGCACATGGCAGAGCGTACCCACATCAAAGAGGTCATTTTTTCTCGGGGCTTCCACGCTCATATCCCGCTGCGCCACCAAAAAAACGGGTGTGCTTCGCTCCAAGGCCGCCTCCAGCGCCTTGATGGAAGCGTCCCGCCCCACGTCGAAATGGAGCAGCATTTGGGGGAAAACGGTCAAGCCTCGCAGCGCAACCGTGGCCAAAGCAGTGCGATTGTTTTCAACACTCTGAATTTCGGCCGCCATGGAGTCCGGCATTTTTTCTAAATCCTTCATAGCGACACCTCGCTTTCATTAAAATCATGCTATCTTATATTTTGGGGAAAAAGGCGAGGCTTGCACCTCGCCTTTCCTTCATATTAAGAAGCATTGGTGCTCTGTGTTCCACCGCCGTCGGTGGGGCGAATCGTTCCGGCACCCAATCGTGCCCGCTTGCTGCCGTCCTCGCTGTGCACGATAATCGGCTCTCCGGTTTTTTCTACCAGTGCCTTGTTAATCGTCACCGCCTTGATGGTCAAATCGGAGGGGATTTGATACATGAGCGAGCCCATCATCTCCTCCATCACCGCCCGCAAACCGCGTGCGCCAATCTTGCGCGCCAGTGCTTTATCGGCAATTGCCTCCAGAGCCTCGTGCTCAAAATCAAGCGCCACGCCGTCGAAGCCCAGCAGCTTGTGATACTGCTTCACCAGCGCATTGCGCGGCTCGGTGAGAATCTGCACCAACTGGTCACGGGTGAGCGCATCCAAACTCGCAATGACGGGCAAACGACCGACCAGTTCGGGGATTAGGCCGTATTTAATCAAATCGTGCGGCTGAATATCCACCATAATCTTGGATGCATCGTCATTTTTGCTGCGAATCTCCGCCTCAAAGCCCATGGATTTCTTATCCTGCCGCTGCTCGATAATCTTCTCAATGCCGTCAAAGGCACCGCCGCAGATAAACAGGATATTTTTCGTGTTAATCTGAATGAATTCCTGGTGGGGGTGCTTGCGCCCACCCTGCGGCGGCACATTGGCTACTGTACCCTCCAGAATTTTCAGCAGTGCCTGCTGCACACCCTCGCCGCTCACGTCGCGGGTGATGGAGGTATTTTCGCTCTTTCGGGCAATTTTATCCACCTCGTCGAGGTAAATAATCCCGCGCTCGGCGAGTTCCACGTCGAAATCCGCCGCCTGCAACAGCCGCAGCAAAATATTCTCCACGTCGTCGCCCACGTAGCCCGCTTCGGTCAGCGTTGTCGCATCGGCGATGGCAAACGGCACTTTCAGCACCCGCGCCAGCGTCTGGGCGATATAGGTTTTGCCCGAGCCGGTGGAGCCCAGCAGCAAAATGTTGCTCTTTTGCAACTCCACATCATCCTCGCCCATCTGGCCGAAGTAGATGCGCTTGTAGTGGTTGTACACGGCGACGGAGAGCGCAAGCTTGGCTCTCTCCTGCCCAATCACGTACTGGTCGAGCACCTCGTGTACATCCCTCGGGATGGGCAGCTCTTCCGGCAGCTCATGGAAATTGTTGGCGGGGTCGTCATAAAAGTCATCCAAAATGTTCATGCACAAATGCACACATTCGTTGCAGATGTATGCCTGACGCCCTGCAATCAAGCGCTTCACCTGCTCCTGGTACTTTCCGCAAAAGGAGCAGCGAATCACCTTGCTCTGTTCATCTTTGGCCATGCGTTACCTCAATTCTATCTGCTGTAAATGACGCGGTCAATCAAGCCATATTCTCTGGCCTGCTCGGCGGTCATGAAATTGTCTCGGTCAGAATCACGCTCAATTTGCTCATAAGTCTTACCCGTGCGCTCCGCCATGATTGTGTAAAGCTGCTTTTTCATCCGCGCCATACGGGCGGCAATAATCTGAATGTCAGAATCCTTGCCCTGCGCACCGCCGGCGGGCTGATGAATCATGATTTCGGAGTTCGGCAACGCCAAGCGCTTGCCGGGCGCACCGGCCTGGAGTAAAAATGCGCCCATGCTGGCGGCCATGCCGATGCATATGGTGGAAACCTCCGCCTTGATATACTGCATGGTGTCGTAAATGGCAAAGCCATCGGTGATGGAGCCACCGGGCGAGTTGATATAAAACTGAATTTCCTTGTCAGGGTCCTGCGCCTCGAGGTAGAGCAGCTGGGCGACAATGACGCTGGCCGACATGCTGTTGACATCCTCATTGAGGAAAATAATCCGGTCGTTGAGCAGGCGGGAGTAAATGTCATATGACCGCTCACCGCGGTTGGTCTGCTCGACCACATAAGGGATGAGGGTCTGGTTGGGTTGGTTGGGATAAAACATACTATGACTTCCTTTCTCGTCAAAGAAGCGCAATCCGGCAGTGCATATAATTTAGGAAAGCCGGCAGACGGAGAGCCCTCCCCATCTGCGGCCTTCGTAAATCCAAATTTTTGCACCTGCAATCGAGCGAAGCAAACTCTGACTCTCGCAAATATCTGTCGTCAGAACAGTATAGCCGAATCCCCAGCGAATTAGTCCGCAGCTTCTTCCTTTTTCTTCGCAGTTTTCTTGGCGGCGGGCTTTTTCTCCTCGGTCTCGCCCTCTGCCTTTTTTGTGGTTTTCTTGGCCGCAGGCTTCTTGGCGGGCTTCTCTTCGGCCTCGCCCTCCGCCTTCTTAGCGGGCTTCTTGGCGGCGGGCTTCTTCTCGGCAGCTTCGCCCTCGTCGGCCTTTTTAGCTTTCTTCGCCGCAGCCTTCTTGGGCTTGCCGGTCACGGCAGAGTCCTTCACCAGCGCAAGCGCCTTGCGATAGGACAAATCGTTCGTGAGTTCTTCGAGCGGAACCGCAGCCTTAATTGCATCGAGCTCCATCTTGTACTGCTCGGCGAGCTTGCCCAGCTCCTCATCAATCTCCGCCTCGGACACTTCAATCTTCTCCGCCGCAATGATGGCGCGCAGCGCCAAATCATTTTGAATCCGGCGCAGCGCCGTGCGCTTGGCATCCTCACGGAAGAAGGCAATGTCCATGCCCATCATGCCGAGGTAATCCTCAAGCTTCATGCCCTGCTGCGCAATCTGCTGCGCAAAATTGTTCACCAGCTTGTCGGCCTCATAGGCAATCATCTCGTCGGGAATAGAAGCGGTCATGTTGCCCGTAACCTGCTCCATCACGGCCTCTTCAAAGGCCTTCTGGCTCTCGTCCTCACGGCGGGCAATCAGCTTGTCGGACAAATCCTTCTTCAGTGCAGCGAGCGTGTCAAACTCGGACACATCCTGCGCAAACTCGTCATCCAGCTCCGGCTTCTGGTTCTCTTTCACCGCCTGCACGGCAACCTTGAACACCACGGCCTTACCCGCCAGCTCCGGCGCATAATTCTCGGGGAATGTAATGTCAATGTCCTTCTCGTCGCCGGCCTTTAAGCCGACAACCTGCTCCTCAAAGCCGGGCACGAAGCTATTGCTGCCCAGCTCAAGGTTATGTCCCTCGCCCTTGCCGCCGTCGAAGGGCACGCCCTCGAGGAAGCCTTCAAAATCAATTACGGCCACGTCGCCGTTTGCTGCGGCGCGCTCCACCTCGACAATGCGGGCTGCCTGCCGCACCAGCGGCGCAAGCTCCTGCTCCATGTCTGCATCGGTCACGACGATTTCGGCCTTCTCAACGGCCAGGCCCTTGTACTCGCCCAAGGTGACCTCCGGCCGCACGGTCAGCGTTGCCTTGAACACAAGGCCTTCCTTGCCCATGGAGACAATCTCAACCTCCGGATAGGCAACGACATCCAGTTCCTTTTCCTTCGCCGCTGCGTCGAGCGCCTCGGGATACAGCTCTTCCACTGCATCTTCGTGGAACACGCCGGAACCGTAACGGTTCTCAATAATCTTGCGGGGCGCTTTGCCAATACGGAAGCCAGGCACAGAGATGCGCCCCTTCTGTTTGTGGTAGACCTTATTAATCGCTGCGTCAAACGCCGCAGCATCCACCTCGATTTCTAGGGTAACCTTGCTGTTTTCCAGCTTCTCCATGCTTTTGACTGTCATTGAATCTTCCTCCTAAATATTGCTAACA
>JGI994J12354_10005647_pt1 | contig 10711 bp, 18 predicted proteins | sample IntmicLarv3ML3BL_FD_12354 | JGI IMG/M metagenome (IMG submission 12354)
ATCATGGCTGGCGATGGGATAAAGGCCGGTCTTAGTATTGAAGCTGGCGATGGTATTAGAGCCGGACGGAGTGTTAAAGCCGGCGCAAATATCAAAGCTGGTATAAGTATCAGAGCTGGCTGGGAAATTAAAGCCGGTTTAGATATCGAAGCTGGCTGGGAAATTAAAGCTAACTTAGGTATTATTGCAGGCAGACATATCGAGGCAGGCAGAAATATTGAAGCCAGAAAGGGTATTAAAGCTGGTCGGAGCATTAAAGCTGTTTGGGGTATAAAAGCAGGGGAATGTATTGAGGCGGGCAAACGTATAGAAGCCGGCAAAGATCATTGTATATTTGCAGGACTAGAAATACGACCTTCTTTATGGCCAAAATACGCAAGGGTGGTTGCTGAACAAAAACCCGCAAACCTTATGTCAGGTTACTGGATTAAAAACACGGATAAGTAGTGATGAAATTCAAGTTTTATAAAGGAGGTTCTCTATGTGGGCGTATCATATAGCTTAACTATTTCGGGTATTGAGCCAAAAGGCACACGATATGAGGCAATGGCTACAATCTACATTAACTGCATGAAGATGAAAATCGATATCCCGGCCGAAGTTTTATCGTACTTTAAAAATGAATATCAAGCCTACATTGATACGGAAAATTTTTGGGGAAATATTCCGCTATAAAAATGGAAATGAGGTAGAAAATGGAAATAAAAAATGAAAAGGAACTGAATGAGAAACTAGCTGCACTTGGAGATATGGACGATAAGACACGAAACGATATTGTGTGTAGCCTCTTAGGACACAGCCTTATTCAGGAAAGTTGCTTTGGGTATTTTATATGCTCGAGGTGCGGCGCTCAATTGGGCGACTCGCTTGGAGGATATTATGACGCTACTAAAGTTGTGATTGTAGGTCATGACTGCGATACCTGTAGGTCAAATTATGAGAAGTTAGACTGGAAACACAAAGTGTTTACGCCTAATCCTTTTGCATTAAAATCTTACAATGTAAAAATAACAGAAATACTTGAAAAAATAGTGACGGTCGAGGCGGCTGATGAAGATGAAGCATGCAAAATTGTTAAAGAAGATTGGGTGGAATCAAAGCTTGTTCTTGACGCAGATGATTTTTCTGAAGTTAAATATACCGTCCTTAATCATATGAATTAGGGATGTTAATTTATGGAGAGCTTGTTAAAAAAAATTAATTAATAAAAAGAGGAAAAGAATGAAAAAGAAAAATATAGTGGTGGTAATGACAATCCTTTTACTCGCAGTGTTGCTCTGTGGCTGCGCAGAGATTACTGGTTCGAGAGCAGATACTGAGAGCACACTGGAAATTGCGGGGATATTGCAACGCAATCAACCCACGCCTACGGATATAAATTACTCGTTGGAGCGATACAACCTCATACGCCGTACATATTGGGTAAATGGTCAGCGAGAAAAGGCTAATTCTTTAATTAGCGAAATAGAAAAACCCCTAGGATATATCATCCTATTTACAGAAAGCGGAGGTGTAGTCGGGTCATTTGTTGTAGATGGCAAGGTGAGTTCGCTTAATTCCTTTTTAACGCCAGACAGCGAATATTATGAAAAATACTCTGCATCCACCAGCGGTAGTAATAAATGGCTTGCCGATGTTGATGGTTCTTACGGCGAAAATGATGCCGGGATATTCTTCTTTACACCTGATGGAAAATATATTGAGTGGACGGGCACCTATCTATATAGCGACATCCCGTTTGAGGTCGATAATCCTATCGTGAAAGTGAGTGGAGTGAGTGAATAAGAGGGTGAAAATTAGCTCAATCATAGCAGGGGTGATAGTTGCAGGAATCATTCTGTTTTTGGGGATGACACCGAGTGGTCGAACGCTAATTAATAACTGGGTGTTTAGTATTCAAAAAGCGGACGATAACTCAAATTACAGAACAATAAAAAGGGTCGAAGATTCTTGCAGAGCAATGATTGTAAGCTACACGTCTGACAAACTAACCTTTGAGCAATATAAAGATGCAGAGAGCGCAGAAAAACAGTCATGGGCAGAACAGGCTAAAATGCGTGCAAATAAAACCGCCGCAAGCTATAACGAATACATCCGAAAGAACAGCTTTGTCTGGAAAGATAATATTCCACCAGATATTGCTAATAACCTAGAATATATAGAATAATTCACACATAGCCGCCCTGACGAGTCTTTGAAGATTAAGACGAAACCGCCTATGGCGGTTGGCGGAACTAAACAGAGACACTCTCTTTGTTGGTTTTTTGCTTCTTCTATGCGCTGTGTGAAAGCGGTAGGGGATGAATATTAATTTTGTCTGACACACCGGCGAGGGTTGAAAAGTTCCGTGGTTATTCGGGTTAATATTAATTCTGTGGCGACCGGCGCGTCGGTTCGGCTTTAACCCGAATAGCTGTGTTAATTGTATGGAGGAATTATGGGGTTATCCACGAGGATATTAAGGAGATATTTATGAAATATAATGTAGGCGATAAAGTAATAATATCTGAAAGAGGCGCATCGACGGGGCCGTGGGCAGAGGATATGAATAGTTGGTCTGGCGCAGTAATGACGATTAAAGAGGCACGCGGGAGTCATTACGTTATGATAGAAGACGAAGGTTGCGGCCCAAAAGAGCAGGATAGGCATTGGCATTGGTACGAAGGCATGATTAAGTGTCTGGCGGAGGATGAGATAGACTTTGAACCCGCCACAGCAGACGAGCTTAGAAAACTATATGAAAGCATTATTTGATGCATAGGAGGTTATATTATGCCAAGGTATTCACAGGGCGATAGAGTTATTGTGCGTCCTGATTTGAAGAAAGATACAAGATATTTTATGGATGATGGTGGTATTAATCTTGGTGTTGCTGACGAGATGCTTAGATTCGCGGGAGTCGACGTTACAATCAAATTCGCAAAAAATACGGATTTCTATAAAATAGAAGAAAGTGGATTCGGCTGGACTGATGAGATGTTCTTAGGGCTTGCCGACGAAGTAAACGAGCAGCCTGACTTCGAGCCAAGCGATATGAGTATCGAGGAGCTTCTAAGATCATGATGAAATTAGGATTTGATGTGCTACTAAGAGAGGAGGCGTAATGTGCTTTACATAGATGAGTTCCTAAAAGGGAATCTTGCGGTTAATTGCCAGACGAGAGAGGAAGCGGTTGAATTCTTTCGGCGGTGTAGAAATGAGCATGGTATAACGTGGATTACAGATGAATCGCTTACGGATAACAATACACAATGGCATGTAGAAAAAGATCAAACCGCCTATGATTTTGCTGTAAGAGGTTCGATAAAAGGCCTACAATACTGCAATGCTGAGTATCACCGAGAACGAGGTACAAATGTCGTGNGCTACAGCGAACTTTTTTTTAATCAACAGGATTCCGATGATTTTGAGCCCGCAAGCGATGAAGAATTTAANATGTTTCTGGCCGCAGTCGGNTATAAGNAGGGATAGTTATGGGNATACATATTTATGTTAATCCAAAGGATGTTTGGAATGTTTTCCAAAAAAACAGAGATAAACTTGAAAAGGAAATGGTCGCAATTGCCGAGAACATAGACACAGAATTCGCGGTATATCTTACTGAGGAAGCCACATTACCAAAGCTAATTATATATAAAGGAGAGAATAAAGAATACTCAGAAAGAATCATATCCAAAGACGACTGTCTTCTTACGGCAAAGCGGATGTATACCAAATACCTATTTCCTATTGCAGTAAAGGATGGAGTGGCAGACTTTGAACACCCGCAAGAGTATGAAGATGAACATGAGCCTACTCGTAGCGATATCGACGATTTTGTATACGAGAGAGAGGACGAACTGTATATGGCTGCGCTGGACTTTCTCCAGGTGCTTAGTGATAGTAGAACATCGGATGAGTTTCTTGCTCAACATGGCGACGGAATTATCAGTATATTTCTGGATGATATTTGTGAATATCTCGCCAATGAGCACAGCATGCCAATATTTCGCCCAATGTTCCTTGAGGATGAGACGACCGGCGAAGAGATTTTTAGGGAATACCCATATGACGAAACAGTTGAGATGGAAATGATAAGCGATGGCGACAATATAGCTTAGTAAAATTAGTAAGTAAAATCTGTAACGAATTTTTCGCTTTACCGCGAAGCTTCACGCCAAAGGCTGAAGTAACAAATGGTTGGGATGAGATACTGGACATGCGGGCAACCCTGCCAGATCTGCGAACGTCGTAAAACTGACTCCAGAAAGGATTTCGCCATCCATACCCAACCAGCAAACCATTGAAATCACTAGATTTTGAAACAGCCTCGACCCCAGATTAGCCCCAAATAAGATCCGGAGTGATGTCTTCCTGGCTGCACATTCTATAATGTAGGTTACAGATAACAAAACATATTTAGCCGCCAATTTCTTGGCGGCTAATAATATGCTCACATGGCCTGACCTCCTCGTGGTGTGAGCGGATAGCCTTCGGGTGAACTAACAGGTACATTTTGAATAAAAGGAGTACATAACATGGCAAAAATCACAATCGCAGGTGACGCAGTAGTCATCACATCAACACTGAAGCTGGAGGGTATTAAAACAATCGAGAAATATCGTCCAAAGAGCCTAGTCCTTAAGGGCGGCGAAGATGGAAAAGAGCCTGTGTTCGCAATTGGCTCAACGGCATGCGCAGGAAGCATTAATAATGTTGGAGCATCATTTGGTAGCACTACACACGACGAAGAGGAGCTTGCCTGCATCACAATGTGCCTGAAGGGAGCCACGGGAGATGTTAAGGAGTATGTTGCCGATAAATTCGGTTCGGCAATTATGAGCCTGAATAAGCTTGAGGAGACACTTCCAGCAGTTCTTAGTGAAATACAGGCAGAAAAGGCGACTGTTATGGGGAATATCTCCGTAGCTCAGTAAGCAGTTTAAAAAAATCGCGGGGCAAGACAGTAGTCAGCCCCGCGAAAACATTTGCAATTTTAAAAAAAATGAATTAAAGGAGAATTTTATTATGATTAAAGTTACCGTAGGAAATACTGTTAAGAGAGAGGCAGTCATCATTGATGAAAACACCACACTTCGCTCCGTGTTGGAGAACAATGATATCGACTACACTCGTGGTTCCATGCACTTGGATGGAGCTTCTTTAAACCCCGGCGATCTGGACAAAACCTTCGCAAGTTTTGGAATTATCGAGTCTTGTTTCCTTTTAAACGTGGTTAGATAAACGACAAGCGTCGTCTATGAGCTAGCTACCGCACAGTGTAAGCTGTGTGATAAAAACACATTGAATTGCTGGAAACCCCTAAAGCCCACTGTGCCACAGCGTAGCACCGTGCAGGTGCGAGCGCGATGGCGGCGAAAGCAGAAAAAAGCAGTGGGATGGCATATGGTTAAATCCTAAGTGCTATTGCAATGGGCAATCAGCAGCCAAGCCGGAAACGGAAGGTTCAACGACTATCCCGTAAGGGAGTAGGGTCAAGTGACTCGAAGTGGTGTGCCCCTCGTTAGAGGGTGAAGATATAGTCTGCGCTTACAGGAAACTGTAAGGAGTGGTATTGAGCCACCGGCATAGTTTAACGAACTGTGTTGAACATCGCGGTAAAGCGGATAACGCATAAAAACTATGATTGGAGGAGAACTAGATTATAGTTCTCCTCCAAAAATCTATGAATAAGGGGCTAATTTATTGGGCAGACAACTTATTGATTTAAGTGGTAGAAAATTTGGAAGACTGAGTGTTATTAAAAGGGCGGATGATTACATACAACCTAGCGGAGGGAGACGCCCAAAATGGTTATGTCGTTGTGAGTGTGGAAATTTAGTGTCCGTTAAGGGATCGGCACTTAGTAATGGCACTTCAAAAAGCTGCGGATGTCTTCAGAAAGAACTTGCTCGAGCAAGAATGAAAGATTATTCACCAAGTCGCGCTTTGGACTTATCTGGAATAGTTTATGGCAGACTTACTGCTATAAAAGAAGTTAACAGAGAGGCGGGTAAAGGTGTTAGGTGGCAATGTAGGTGTGAGTGCGGGGCTTATACTGAAGCATTTGCTAGAGAATTGAGAGCTGGAGGCGTAAAAAGCTGTGGTTGCTTAAGGGATGAAAAAATATCTCAAGTTAATAATCTGCATGGTGAATCTCATACGAGATTATATAATGTATGGAATGGTATGCGGCAAAGATGTAAAGACCCAAACCATAAAAGCTATAAAAACTATGGTGGCCGTGGAATACAAGTCTGCCAAGAATGGGATGATTACAAAGTATTTAAACTATGGGCGATTAGCAACGGTTATGATGTTAATGCGGAGTATGGCAAGTGCACAATTGACAGGATAGATGTTGACGGTGATTATTGCCCTGAAAATTGCGGCTGGGCAACAGCCAAAGAACAAGCCAATAACAAGCGGAATTCGCATCGCTAAGATGTAGCTTATTTATATAATACGAGGGGAATTGATGAAACTGGAAGACATAGGGAGATGAGTCCTTTGGCGCTAAGCCATGCCGGTTCGAGCCCGGCATTCCCCACTATTTTGAATTATTAAGGAGGTTAATATATGTTTAAGGAGGTAATATCAACAACACCATTTACAACCGATATAGCAAATCAAGTGTTCGCAAATATTACAGGCTCAAGCTTTCGAGGAGATACTTCATTTTTAGCGACACTTCGAGCGCTTGCGGGCTCAATTGTTCCTAAAGAAGAGAGTATTAATTTATTTTTCATGTCATCAAACTACACAGAAAGCGTGATTAAATCGTGTTCTCCAAGTGGGGCTATTGCTGGCTTTACAAATGGCTTAGAAGCTGGAAATGGTAATTACGTTATTCACAATTTGCATGGCGGCGAAAGTGATAACCATGCGTGCATGCAGATTATCGAGGATAATTTTATCTCAGAATGCTCCGAATTTCAAAGAATGGAGAAGGTAACAGATTTCTTTAGAAAGTCTTTTAAAGTCCTGTGCTATATAAATCCGAACAAAAAAACTGTATTTATATTCATTGACAGGCTGGACATAAGAAAACTTCATTATCTTCAATGCTCAATTATTGCCTCATTACCTTGGTATTTTAGTCTCGATGAAGGCATTGGCGAAAATGAAATGTTTTTAATTCAGGCTTGCAGAGAGAAAACGCCCGACTCCTATAATGCAATAATTGCAAAGATTGCCTCGAAATATGATTTCAGATCACACCATATTCGCCAATCACTAAAGGGTTATGAAGCGCAATACGAGAAGATGCGACTAGGAGATATTGGTAATAATATTGAGAGAATGGATCGCGAAATTACTGATTATAATAACGCAATTGGGGAGCGATTATCACAACGCAGAGAATACTGTATCCAACTTCTGGGACTTAAAGCAAAAATAGATCAAGTCGGTGACGATTCAGAAATCATGGACTATTTCTTATGTAATCGCAAACTACACTTAGAATCGGTTTCGGGTACGCGCATATCGTTTTGTGTTAGCGATTATCTATCGTATTTTGATAAAGAAATTGCAGAGCGTACAATCAACAATAAGCGTAGCTTTGTATATATAAACGGAGGAGGCAGTCCATATAGTGTAGCCGAGCCAGAAGAAATCACAAAATTAATGAGAGCTGTTTTTATTGATGAAATACTACGTATAAAGTTCTGTGCAGCATTCTATTTTGATATCAATAGAAATATATTCTGCAATACTGGGCATGAATTCCCAGCAGAGCTAAGTGAGTTTATGCCGAACCCGCATATTAACAGATATCAATGCCTTGGTGATAACCTCCAGACAATAAACAATATGCTCAGAGAATATAATTATATTGGTGCTATCGAGCAGTGTTTGGCATCGTGCAAATCACTTAACTGGGGCGATGGTACAGTAATGGAGTACTTTATGAAAGACCTGCTCACGGGAGCTTATACAAATAACTGCTGCATCGAACTGCCGGATGGCAGTGTTGTAAACCCTCTTCGGGCTATTGAATGGCTTGAAGCACAGGAGGCTGAGAACAATATCGAAGAAGTCGAGGAGGAACAGGAGGAAGAGACAGAGAATGAGTAAAATAATTAAACTAACACCTGAGCTTATTCAAGAGAGCGTGAGAGATTTCGCGGATGTCTTAAAAAATGCTAAGCTCTCAGGCGGAAAGATAGATTTTTCAAAAACGTTTACTTATGAAAAAAGGGTAAGCACCATATATTTTACTGCTGAGGCATGGGTGAAAATGATTATGCTTATTCAGGAGTTTGATAAAGAAGTTGCATGGCATGGTGTCGCCCATAGAGTTGATAACGAAGACCTTGATGAATACATAGTTAGTGATATTCTGGTTTATCCTCAAGAAGTCACGGGCGCTACTGTTAATACTGATCAGGATAAGTATCAAACATGGCTTATGAATCATGAAGATGATGTTTTTAACAATATACGAATGCAAGGTCATTCCCATGTAAATATGACACCTTCGCCGTCTGGTGTTGATCTTACGCACCAAGAAAAAATATTAGACCAACTGGAAAATGATATGTTCTATATATTTATGATATGGAATAAGTCATTTAAGCGGAATATTAAAATATATGACCTACAAAAGAATGTACTGTTTGAAGATGGAGATGTTGAAGTAAAAATCCTTGATAGCGGAGTCGGATTGCAGGAATTCATTGATTCAGCAAAAGAGCTGGTTGTCGCAAAAACATATACACAGACAAGCACATATAACAAAAACACAACGACAACGGCAGCAACGGTTACAGCCATAGCACAGGGCGTAACTAATAAGCCAGTGGATACTAAAGATAAGCCAAAAACGAAAATTAATGATTCGTATTATGATTATTATGGCATAGATGACACAGAATACGCCCCAGATGGCATGTATGGCGAATGGTGGAGGGGATAAATATGGATTTATCAAAAAGTTATGAGTTTTTTCAACCGGAAAAACACAAAGCTCGCATTCACATAATTGGCTGCGGCTCAGTTGGTTCTACAGTGGCTGAAAATATAGTCCGTTGTGGGATTACAAACATAACGCTGTGGGATTTTGATTTTGTAGAACCTAAGAATCTCGCAAATCAGATATTCAGGACAGCCGATATTGGAGAGCTAAAAGTGGAGGCATTACGCAACATTCTAGCAGAGATTAATCCCGATATTAACGATAATATTAAGCTTGAGCCAAAAGGTTGGACAGGTCAACAGTTATCGGGATTCGTTTTTCTGTGCGTTGATAACATTGAACTAAGAAAACAAATTGTTGAGAAACATTTTGATAGTCCATATATATCGGCAATGTTTGATTTTCGTACACGCCTCGAAGATGCTCAACATTACGCGGCTGATTGGTCGGATTATAAAATGAAGAAAGACTTCCTTAACTCAATGAACTTTACACACGACGAAGCAAAGGAAGAAACTCCTGTCTCTGCCTGCAATGTCACGCTGTCTGTTTGTCCTACTGTTAGGATAATCTGCGCATATGGAGTTGCAAACTTTATGAACTTCTGGAACGAACGTCCTATTAAGAAGTTAATACTCGCCGATGCATTCAACTTTATGTTGGATGCTTTTTAGTATTGCGAGGTGATTATCAATGCGGTACAAAGTCGGAGATGTGGTTCGGATTGTGTCGAGTCCGACGGGTTATGACTGGGCTCCAGGAATGACTAAATGGTGTGATAGAGCTATGACTATTGAGGTTGTATATAGTAATGGCTACCAATTAGAAGAGGACAAAGGCTGGTTCTGGAATGATTGCACAATATCAGGATATGCGAATGAAGATATAGGCGAATTTGAAGTAGCCACTGAAGATGAGCTTGCCGCATTGATAGGTAAGATGAGGTGAAATAATGGTAAATATATCAGAGCTGTCACCAGGCATGAAGGTGAAGATTGTAGATAATTGGATATCTGTTAACAGTACTTATGTTGGCAGGATGGATAGGTATTTAGGAACAATCGGAGTAGTAAAGAGAATAGTTCCCGATGAACATTTTTTACACACAAAAGAGCATATCGAAATTGAAGGATATAATAAAGATTGTTCAAACATTGGCAACTATTGGTACTGGTTTTCAGATATGCTCGACTACATTGTTTACGATGACGAGGAAGATTTTGAGCCGGCAACAGCAGAGGAGTTGGAAGTAATGCTGTTTGGTGGCTAAAAGGGAAAGGAAGTGCACTGTGTTTAGTCCAGAAGGTTTTTTATCAGGTGATATTGTCGTTAATTGCCAAACAGAAGAAGAGGCCATTGAATTCTTTAGATGGTGTAGATTTGAGGCATTCTTAACGCAGTCCTATTCGTAATAAAAATTATGAAATTGTGATTTCATCTACATAGTTTAAAGAAAGGAAAAAGAATATGGGAACATATAAGCCATTGCGTGATATGAAGAAAAATGAGGTGCTTGAACAGCTATATAAAGCAGCAGAAGGCGGATATATAAAACGATGTAATAAGTGTGGCTCCTTGCGAGTTTACATTTATACGGACGAGGATTATTTCTCAGATATGACTCGGTGTAAGTGTGACGATTGCGGTCACAGGTTTGCATATAGTGGGATGGTAGACGATTGAGGAAACTAAAGAAGCATAAAAACTAAATCTGTAACGAATTTTTCGCTTTACCGCGAAGCTTCACGCCAAAGGCTGAAGTAACAAATGGTTGGGATGAGAATCTACGGCACACAGGCGCCATCGCCGGCA
>JGI994J12354_10005648_pt1 | contig 10711 bp, 8 predicted proteins | sample IntmicLarv3ML3BL_FD_12354 | JGI IMG/M metagenome (IMG submission 12354)
ATATTCTTTGCTAAAAAACCTGCAAAACGGAGAAACGGCATAGCCAAAGCTATACCGTTTCCCGAAAACAATTCTTATGCTGTTTTATTGAGCCTCCTCTTACGCCGCTCCCTTTGATCACGATTGAATTTTTCGAAAAAGCAGGGAAAATCAGACCGAGATGCCGTAATTGCGGCAGAAAACTTCCAGACCGCCCTGATAGCCGTTGGCCAGCGCCCTGAATTTCCAGTCGCCGTCCTGACGGTAAATTTCACAGACCACCAGACCGGTTTCGGTCGAAAATTCTTCTTCCAGGTCGAACTGGATGACGGTTTCGCCGTCCAGGTCGGACTCGTTTTGGATCTTCGCGACGCGCACATAGGAGTTGGAGACGTTGCCGAAGCTCTGGCGGCGGATTTCCGCTTCGTGGATGGTGACGGTGATGACGATCCGCTCAATTTCAGCGGGGATCTTTGTGAAATTGATGAAAACCATTTCATCGTCGCCGTCGCCCTGGCCGTCAATGTTGTCTCCCTTGTGCATGACCGCGCCGTCCCGTCCGATTGTGTTGTTGTAAAACACAAAATCCTTCTCTTCGTTGATCACTTTCCCGTTCGCGCCCAGCAGGAAGCAGGACACATCCAGATCATAGGGAGCGGCCCCGTTGAAATTGTTGGCGTCCCAGCCGAGACCAACCAGCGCCATCTTCATGCTGTTGTCAATGGTTGCGTTTTGTCCCTTAGATAGATTGATCGCCATAATCATTCTCCTTTATAATTAAATTTGAATTATCGTGCAGAATCAGACCTTCTCGGATTTTCGGCTCAACAGAGCCTTTCGCGCCAAATCAATCGGGATGATGGAAACCGCGAGAAGAACGACAACCAGCCATTCGTTCAGCGCCAGACCGTAGCAGCGCAGGATCACGCCGCCGACATAGGTCATGATCACCTGAACGAGGACAATCAATACCATGACCTGAAGGAAGCCCTTGTTTTTCCCGATGTTGTCCAGCAGGTTGAATTTGTCGGTTCGCGCGTTAAAGGCGTTGGCGACGGAGACCAGAATAAAGAACGCGAAATATCCGGTGAGCAGGAAACGGCTCTCGGGATCCGGACGGAACATGGATTGTCCGAGGCCGGTCAGAAGCAAGAACATACTGAGAATGAAGATCCAGGCGGCGCCGGTTAAAATCTGTCCCCACATACGCGGGCTGACAATGTGTTCGTCGCGGCGTTTCGGTCTTTCCTTCATGTAGCGGCGCAGTGCCGGTTCCCCGCCCATGGCGAGAGCGGCCAGCGTGTCCATCACGAGATTGACCCAGAGGATCTGGGTGATGGAGAGGGGGTTGGAGAGGCCGAGCAGAGGCATCACGAAGGACACCAGAACGGCCGTTACATTGATGGTCAGCTGGAATACAATGAATTTCCGGATGCTGTTGAAAATTGTGCGCCCATATAAAATCGCGTTTTGAATGGAACTGAAATTGTCGTCCAAAATTACGATTTCGCTGGCCTCCTTCGCGACCTCGGTACCGCCACCCATGGCGAAGCCGACATCGGCACGCTTGAGGGCGGGGGAATCGTTGACGCCGTCCCCGGTCATGCCCACGACCAGATTGAGTTCCTGGGCAATCCGAACCAGACGGCTTTTGTCGCTGGGCAAGGCCCGGGCGATAACCCGCAGCTTTTTAAGTCCGGCCTTGACCTCGTCGTCCGAAAGCTGGGCCAGCTCGTCCGAGGTCAGAACAATCTGATCGTCGGTCGTCAGAAGCGCCGCTTCCCGGGCGATGGCCACCGCGGTGTCCTTCCGGTCACCGGTGATCATGACCACCTGGACGCCCGCGTTTTGCACCTCTTCAATGGCGGTGATGGCTTCGGGCCGAACCTCGTCGCGGATGCCGATGACGCCCACAAGAGTCCATTCCCCGTCGGGAAGCTGACCGTCGTCGCCGGGCTTTTTTTCACAGGTGGCCAGAGCCAGAACCCGGATGGCGCGTTTGGCCAGCTCATCAATTTTTGCGTCAAAGGCGGCCCGGCCGGTGAAGGCCTGGGGTTCGCCCTGTTCGTCATAATAATATTTACAGCGATCCAGAATTTTTTCCGGTGCGCCTTTAATTAAGGTCAGGTGATAGTCACCGTGGATGTGGCTGGCGGAATATTTGTTGGCGCTGTCGAAGGGGATCGAACTGATGAGCGCGACGTTCGCCTCCTGACTGTTTTTCTCCGCGGCGAAGCCGAGAATGGCGCGTTCGGTTGCGTTGCCGCCGATGACGGCTCTCTTTTTGCCCTCGCCGGAGACCACGGCGGTTGTATTGTGGTGGATGCTGAGGGACAAAAGACGCCCCAGGCCGCCGACCACTTCGTTGTATTTCTTATATTCCGAGCTTTTTCCGTCGATGAAAACGACGGCCTCTAATTGACCCTTGGTGATGGTGCCGGTCTTGTCGCTGAAGAGAATGTTGAGGCTGCCCGCCGTCTCAATTCCGGCGACCTTCCGGACGAGGACGTTGTCCTTGAGCATTTTTCCCATATTCAGTGCGGAAACGATGGCGATCATCAGGGGAAGTCCTTCCGGCACGGCCATCACGATGATGATGACGGCCAGCATAATGGCCTGAACCACATCGTTGACCACATTCATCCAGTTGGAGAGATAGCTGAGAATTGCTCCACCGTCAAAGCTGTTGCCGATGACGATTGTCTGAAAGAGAAACGCGACGGCGATTAAAATACCGCCGATGTAACCGAATTTACTGATGTCCCCCGCGAGCTTGCTCAGCTTAACCTTCAGAGGGCTGTCGCGGTCCGCGTCAATCTGCAGCTCACTGGCAATCTGTCCGTATACGGAGTGGTCGCCCACGGTCGTCACGCACATCACGGCGTTGCCCGAGCAGACCACGGAGCCGCGGAAGAGCTTGTAGGGATTGAGGAAGTCCATGGAGGCTTCCTGATCGACGTAATCGTCGGGCATAACGTTTTTTGACGCTTCCTTGGATTCGCCGTTGAGGGTGGACTGATCCACCTTTAAATTTCCGTCCGCGAGAATTCCGTCGGCGGGAATTTTGTCGCCGACCTGCAGCAGGATGCAATCGTTCACCACAATGTCGTTGATGGGGAGCTCTACAATTTCCCCGTCCCGGTAGACCTTGCATTTTATTTGTGAGGCCTCTTCCTGTAATTTCTGAAAGGCGTTTTCATTTCGGTATTCCGAAAAGGTGGAGACGAGGGTGGCCAACAAAACAGCCAGCGCAATGCCCACCGCTTCGTACCATTCGGTCTGCCCGAGGAACACAAAAACGATGTTGATGATCAGGGCCACACACAGGATTTTGATCATCGGGTCGCCCAGATTGTTCCAGAGCTTGTTCCAAAAGCCCTCGGTTTTTTGTTCGGTGAGCCGGTTGTCCCCGTGTTTTGCTCTTGAGTCGGCGGCCTGTCCGCTGGTCAATCCAAAAGATTTCATAGAACTACCATCCATTCCTTTAGTTAAAATTTAGTGCATGACCGGAAAGTCCGTCGCCGGTCCGGGACAGGCGCCCTTCGCCGAAACAGCGAATTTCGCCGGATAATAAAGACAATTATACAATATTAACCCGGATTGCGTCAAGAGACAGCCATACATTATAGCGAATTCCCTTAAAAAATTTCTCGCTTTTGCGGCGTGGCTTCCGCCCCGCGTCGCTCTTGTCCGTCGGAAGGCAGAAAGTATTCCCCGACACTCCGCCCTGCGAGGAAAAAGCCCCCCTCACAAACCCTAGGTTATTTTTTCAAGGGAATCAGCTGTATCCCTATTATATGACATTTTGATTACTTTTTTTCACTTAACTTCCCGTTAACTGTTGATTGAGATGGAGAATTATGGTATACTTTTCCTGATTTAAAAAATTAATCGAAAGCGAAGGCCTTTTATCGGGAAAGGCTTTTCTTTTATTCCGGAGGGTTATCCTATTCTGATGATCAGCAAGGTTTTAAAAATCATAAGGAGAAGGTTAAGCTATGAGCGAGCAGACAAATACGGTTCTGACCGTGGCGTGTTTTGCGGCGAGCAATCTGGGGAAGGTACGAAAAAACAATGAGGATAAATTCCTGTTGAATACAATGGCGGTCAATGACCGGCAGCTGGAGGCGGCCGGAACGGAAAATGTCCTGCTGAACGGCGGGGTACAGGAGCTTTCCGGGAGCCATCTGCTGATGGCCGTATGTGATGGAATGGGCGGGGAGGACTGCGGCGAAGTCGCTTCGCGGATTGCCGTGGAGGAGCTTCTTCACCTATATGAGTCGCCGGAGACGCTGGAAGCGGAGGTAGAGAGCGTACTGGAAAGGGCAAACGAGCGAATTTTTGCCCAGATTGAAGAGTTGGATCTGGAGAGGATCGGAACCACGGCGGCCGTGGCCTGGATCAAGGACGGACAGCTGACTGCCGTCAACGTCGGGGACAGCCGGGTCTACCTTCAGCGGGAGGGCGCGCTTAAAAGGCTTTCTCTGGATCATACGGAGGTTCAGTATTTCATCGACGCGAAACTGATTACCGAGGAAGAGGCCCAGCATCACCCCATGCGTCACCGGGTGACGCAGCATCTGGGGATGGATACCGGCAAGACAAGGCTTTCGCCACACATTTGCCGGGCGGGGCCGTTGCAGGCGGGCGACCGGGTGCTCCTGTGCAGCGACGGGCTGACCGATATGTTGAATGAGGATCAAATTTCCCGTTGTCTGCTGGAAGGCGGAACAGCCGGGGAAACGGCACAGCGGTTGATTGAAAATGCGCTTCAGGCCGGCGGCGGCGACAACGTTACGGTGATCGTAGCGCTTATACAATAGAATCTATCCCAAACGGGGAGCTTAGGAGGATATAGTGATGGGGATTAAGGATCAGGACAGGCAATTGTTTGAAATGGTACGGGACGCGAACATCAATTTTTTGATGGAGTGGGAGGCGGAGTCTGTACTGGGAGCCGGAGCCTATGGTAAGGTGTATAAGGTGGTGCCGAAGGATCCTTCCACAGGCGAGGTGCCTTCCGCGCTGAAAATTATAGAGATGAAAAGCGAGTCGGTGGAGCAATATCTTGCGGAAATTACGACGGTGCGGCGGATGCAAAAGGAGCCCCACGTCGTAGAAATTAAGAATTTTGTCGGGGTGCGCGCGGGCGGCTCGGTCTATCTGGTGATTCTTATGGAGCTTCTCCAAACCCTTCCCAAGGATGGACTGCCCGAATCGGAGGTGCGCCGTCTGGGGACTGAAATGTGCGGCGCGTTGGAAAAATGCCACAGCCGAAGCCCGAAGATCATCCATTGCGACATCAAACCGGACAATATACTGATGTCGGAGTCGGGTGCCTATTGCCTGGGCGACTTTGGCGTAGCGCGCCTTCTTGAAGGCGCCCGCGCGGAATCCCAGCGGGGGTCCCCGGCCTATATGTCGCCGGAGATGTGTTCCTATAAAGGGTATGACCACCGAACCGACATCTATTCGCTGGGCGTGACGATGTATGCCCTTCTCAACGGCGGGCGCTGGCCCTTTTTTGAGGATCAAAACGCCATTGGACGACGGCTTTCCGGCGAGGCGTTTCCGGCGCTGCCGAACGTCAGCCGGGAGCTTCAGAATATGATCGGAAAAATGTGTGAAATCGAACCCTCCAAACGCTTCCAGACCGCCGGGGAAGTCAGGATCGCGCTGGAAAATCTTCCGCCGGTCAAGACGACCATGGTGTGGGTTGGAACGGAGAGGGTCGAATTGGATCAGACCGAGCTGATCTTGGATGGCCGGAAGCTGGCGGACAACCATCTGGAGGGGCTTAGGGAGTGTGTCAAGCTCGAAAAGCTGTATCTTTACAACAACGACATTACGGATGTCCGGGCCTTGGCGGGACTGAAGAATCTGAAAAAACTTTCTCTGCGAGGGAATAAAATCGCAGACATTGAGGCGCTGAAAGGCTTGACGGAGCTGACGGAGCTGTACCTGTCTCAAAATCGTATCCGGAAAATCAGCGCGCTGGAGGGGCTTGTGAACCTGATGAAACTGAGCCTCGATACCGCCTGCCTTACGCCGGCCGGACTCAGCTCGCTTAAAAATTTCACTAAACTGAGGCGGCTTTGGCTGCCCCAGCGGGAGGATCCTCAAATCAAGGACGCCCTTCGGGCGGCGCTGCCCGGGAACTGTATGGTGATGTATTATTCGTCGGAATTGACGATTGAAAAATAAAACCGCCATTTCGGCGGAAAACCGGGGAGGGGAAAACTTTGGAGCTGAATCGTGTGGTGTCCGCGCTGAGGAACACACAGCCCTTTCAGGACGGGTATTATGTGGGAGCGGCGCTGGAATCCGGCAGCAACCGCGTCTGTTTTGAATTGACCAGCCCGACCGGAGAGGTGGACCGGCAGGCGCTGTGGGTGCTTGAAAACAGAGGGGCGGGAGCCTCGTCCGTTTCGTCCCTGTATGACCGGGCGGAAGCCCTGCTCGGCGCGCGCATGGCCGGTTTTCTGGACCGCAGGGCGGTGGAGCTGGACGGGGTGTCCTATCACATGGTGAGAACCGCCGGCGTATCCCTGGAAGGGAAGCTGATGCCGGGGAGCGCGGTAGAGGCCATGGGGCGGGACATCTGCCGGGTATTGACCCGGTTTCAGTCCGCCGGGCTGGTTCACCGCAACATCAAGCCAAAAAATATCGTCTATTCCAGGGGACAATATACGCTGACCGGCTACGAGCTGACGACCCAAACCGGAAAGGGCGCTTTTTCCGGAACGAAGCTATATGCGCCGTCGGAGGCCTTGCGCGGAGAGTATGACCTTTCTTCGGACGTCTACAGCCTTTCCCTTTCGATGTATTGCCTTCTCAACGGCGGGAAGCTGCCCTTTGTCCGGGAGAATAACGACGAAGAACAATTCAAGGCGTATCAGATGCGCTGTGAGGGCGTGAAAATTCCGGTGTTGCCCTCGGTCAATCCGAAGTTGATGAGTATTGTCCTAAAGGGCTGCGAATTCCGGCCGGAGGATCGGTACCGGGACGCGCAGCAGATGCTGGAGGACTTGACAGCTTACGCGCAGAGCCGTGTGAAATCCACCATGGAGCGCAAACAAAAGGCGCAGAAGGTGTCCGAGGATCTGGAGAGTCTGCCGGGCTTTTCCTCCCAGTGGACACTGGCAAAGCTGCTGGGCGCCGGAGCCTACGGCTTCGTCTATCTGGCGAAGGACGCCGCCGGGGAAGAATACGCCCTAAAGGTGATCCCGATTCCTATGGACGACAGCGAGCCGGAAGAAAAAATGCGGCTGGGATTGTCCAAAAGCCAGGTAGAAGACTACTACGCGCAGCTTTTGGCCAGAACCTCGTCCGAGGCGCTGATGCACCTCCAGCTTTCCAGCTGTCCCCATGTTGTCCATCTTCACCGGCACGGGAACGAAAGAAAGCCCGGCCGGGAGATCGGCGAATATTTCTGGATGAGCATGGAGCTGCTCAATCCCATTGAACCGATGACGGACAACGAGAAGCAGGCGGCGGAGATCGTTATGGATGTGTGCAAGGCGCTGACCGTTTCCCATAAACGGGGCATGACCCACCGGGACATCAAGCCGGACAATATCCTCTATTCCCCGGCCCAGGGGTATAAGCTGGGGGATTTCGGGGTTGCCAAGCTGCACAAGGAAAAGGCCAACGCGACGGTCATCGGCACACCGACCTATATGGCGCCGGAGATTTTAAAGGAGCTTCATTTCAACCGGAATACCGAGTTCGATTATACCGTGGACTTTTACGCGCTCGGCATGACACTATATACCATGTTAAACAATGGCCGCGGGCCGTTTGTCCCCTTGCCCCCGGCGGTACCGACCGCGGAGGAGCAGAGCCGGGCGACGGTCAAACGTCTCAAGGGGGAAGATTTCCCGCCGGCCGTCCACGCTTCCCCCCAGATGATGCGGGTGATTGCCCGCGCCTGCGCGTTTACTCCCGCCGACCGCTACCAGAGCGCGGAGGACATGAGGGAGGCGCTGATGGATGTGGCGGAGGGGTAGGATTACCGGGAAAGGGCTGTGAAAACTGCCGGACCGCGGTGCTATTCTATAGACAAAGAAAATCATAAAAAATTAAATAGACAAGGAGCGATTCAGAATGAAAGAAAACAAAAAGAAGAAGATTATCCCTACTGCCCAGGTGGCACTGTTGGCCGCGGTTGCGGGCATGGCTGTCAACAAGCTGATCAAGAATGTTCAGGAAGCCAAGGCGGAGCAGGCCATTCCGGACGTCTCCGACCAGGAAGAGACCATGACCGCGCTGCCGGAGACGGCGGAGCAGCCCGACGTGAACGAGAATGCGGAGGAGTTCATCGAAAAGAACTGCCCGTACCTTTCTCCGGAGGGAGACGAGGAAGTCCGGTATTATATCATTCAGAGCATCAACATCGGACGCTATCCGCACAACGACGTGCAGCTGACCGATCCCAGCGTGTCCCGTGTCCAGTGCCGGATTTTCGCGAAACAGGGCACCTACTATCTCGTCGATATGGGCGCGACCTATCCGACAGAGTTGAACGGCAAGCCGGTGGCTAATTTCAAGCCGGAAAAGCTGGAAGAGCTGTTTGATTTCCCGCTGCGAAACGGCGACCGTCTCAAGATTGGCCGTTCCATGTATACCTTTAACCTGGGGAACATCGAGGACAAAAAATATGAGTCCTCTTTCCAGGCCAGCGAGGGTACGGTGCTTTTGGACTAGAGAAGTTGAAGGGACACGCGTTGGCGTGTCCCTTTTTTTATTTTCGCGGATGAAGATTATCCGCTTGCGAAGTGAGAATGTTTGCAGTACAATGAGAGCAAGAGTCAAACCATATTTTAAGGAGGCGATTCGAATGAGTGAACCGAACCGAAATGACCAGGACAAAAAGAATCCGTTTGACGAGGTAGTTGGTTTCGTAAAAAACACGAAGGATCAAACCGCGGGGTATGAAGCGGAGGACATTGAGAAGAACAAACTCATGGCCGCGCTGTGTTACCTGCCCATTCTGTTTTTTCTGCCCCTTGTGGCCAGTCCGCAGTCGCGCTTCGGCCGTTTTCATGCCAACCAAAGCCTGGTGCTGCTGATTGCGTCGGCGGTGGTCAGCGTGGCGCTGTTTATCCTCAGAGCCGTTTTTTCCTTAGGATTGACGCCGATTTTCTTTATCTTCACGCTCCTGTCCCAGGCTTGGGGACTGGTTGTTTTGGGGATGGTAATCCTGGGCATCGTCAACACGGCGAACGGGAAAGCGAAGGAGCTGCCCCTGATTGGCAAGTGGAGAATCCTGTCGTAGAAATGTTAAAAAGAGCGGGAGAAAGAGTATGACAATGAAAAAAGCGCAGTTGTTTTTCGTTCTCTTCTGCTTCATTCTTTCCCTGAGCGCCTGCCGTCCGGGCGGGGAGCAGGAGAAGAATGTAAGCGGGGAGTCCGGATCGTCTCTGACCGTCGGGGAGGAGCTTCCCGCGGAAGACGTGACCTCGCTGGAGGACGTTGCGGGGGCGGAGATCCCGATGGGAAGCGGTCAGGAATCGGAGGAGCCGCAGGGGGAGGAGTCGGAAGATTCCCCCGGAACAGCGGTACCCGGGAATGGAAAATACGGCCCAAAGACGGGGAAATTTGTAAAAATCATGGAGTCGGGCAAGTACCGTTTGCAGTTCGATGTGGTCTTTCCCGAAGAGGATTTGAGTATTGAGACCGCGTATGATATGGCGGTAAACCAGGGTATGTTCTATATGCAGATCAAGACGGACAATTCCGGCGACGATCCGCTTTTGCCGGCCGTCAATCTCAAGACAATTTTCCGTGGCGGTAAGATCTACCTGCTCAACGACCAGTATAAAACCTATGTGGAGACGCCCGGCGGGATGCTGGAGGCCGGAGCCGTCGACACGGCCGGGCTAAAATTTGTGGAATCCGGAAAAGAAGGCTCGCTGGACTACGAGGAGTATTCCAGCGCCGGAGGCAGTACCCTTCGCTATTATACGCAGGGCGGGAATCTGGTAAAATTTTCTTCCGCGTCGGAAATCGTGAGGCTGGAAGGGGAAAACGTTCGGCTCACCCAGGACGTACCCGACGGCTTGTTTGAGATTCCGAGCGGCTATAAAAAAATGGCGGAGTAAACCGGCCGAGGCCGAAAATGAGGATAAAAATGAAACAGCATACGGATAAAATTGTGCTGGTGACCGGCGCGGCCAAGGGGATTGGCCGGGGGATCGCCCGCGCTTATTTTGCTGACGGCGCTACGGTCATATTGGCCGACATAGACCGTCAGGCCGGCGAGGAAACCTGTTCGGCGCTGCAAAGCGAGGGCGGGCCGGTGGTCTTTTTTCCTTTCGACGCCGGCGAAGAGGAGAGCTGCAAAGCGCTTTTTCATCAGATCGAAGCCCGGTTTGGGCGTTTGGATGTGCTGATCAACAACGCGGCCATCGCTTCCGCTGCCTCCGGGTTGTGGGACGACGGTCTCGCGCGCTTTGACGAGGTGCTCCGGGTCAATCTCCGGGGGCCGTTCCTTTGCGGTAAGCTGGCTTTTCCGATGATGCCCCCGGGATCCAGCATCATCAACATCTCCTCCACCCGCGCCTTTATGTCCGAGCCGAACACCGAGAGCTATTCGGCGTCCAAGGGCGGGATCATTGCGCTGACCCACGCTATGGCGATGACGCTGGGTGAAAAAGGAATCCGGGTCAACATCAGCCCGGGCTGGATCGACACCGGCGGGCATCCCGAACGCCTGACGGCGGCGGATCAC
>JGI994J12354_10005649_pt1 | contig 10710 bp, 9 predicted proteins | sample IntmicLarv3ML3BL_FD_12354 | JGI IMG/M metagenome (IMG submission 12354)
GACCCTCAGGACCCATATATCCGCGCGGTCCTCTTGGTCCTCTGCAGCATTGGCAGCAGCAGTGACCGCCTTCGCAGCATTCCTCTTCGCAAGACTCTAAAAATACATAACCGTCTTCGCGGTATTCTCTTTCATCTCTCATGTTTTGTTATTCCTTTCATATTATAATGTATCAAACGCACAGCCATGATTTTTATGGCAGCCATGATTTTTATGGCAGCCATGATTTTTATGGCAGCCATGATTTTTATGGCTGCCATGATTTTTATGGCTTTTATACGTCTGCATAACATTATATGAAGGAATCGCAAAATTGTTGATATTATGTAAACAAACTTTTCTATTCTAAACTATTTTACGCCGACAGCCTCTGCAATTGCAACAAGCTCCTCTGCCTGCTTGCAGTCTTGCGCGCGCACAAACACAAACACGCCTTTTGTTGATTTCAGCCGATTCAAGCACCGCTCTGTCTTATCTGAATCCGGCTCGCCCACAAAGAGCACCAAATTCTTGCCCGCCGCCTGAATCTTGTCATACATCTCAAACCAATCTTCGTCCATAACATCCGGCAATCCCGCTCCGGGTACCCACTGTATCGCATCCAGCCTCGGCAGACTCAAAATCGAATCCAGATGCGGCAATTCGCCCGGTCCGTCAAGATGATAGATAGAATGATCTAAGAATTCGGTTTGCCATTTTAAATCCGGCAGCACCAGATCGTCAAACATATCCGGCGATATCATAGCCGAAAAATCGCATTGCAGCGGATAGTAGCGGTCTTTGCACCAAAGCGGCTGCCACGAGGTCATACCGTCGTTATGCGCGAAGATGATATCGGCAAGATGGTTGTATGTATCTATCCACATAGGCTTAATCTTCTCTATCAGCGCCTGCACTTCATCGTGATAGTCATACATATCGTAGAGCAGGGTTTGCGAGCCGCGAAGCGACGCTATAATATCGAGCGTACCGCCAATATCGGCGATGGAGGTGTGATAGCCGCCATTGCTGTTTTCGCAGAGTCCGCGTGTGAACCGATCCATCAGCTTCCACATCTCGGAATTGCGGTCCAGTTCGATTTTCGGAAGGTTTTCCCAATCGGTTATGATAGGATTGCAGTCGAACCATATTGTGTGTGGCGCAAGGTCGAATCCACCGCCGATACACGCCGACAGCGAGCCGGGTCCGAAGTTTGTAAACACACTCGGAAACGCATCGCCGTAGTATTTTGTAGTAGATGTGCGCAATTTTTCAAGCTTCACCCTGTAGTCTACATCTGTCCAATTACGTTTGAGCTTTGCCGCCTCTCGCTCTTCTTCGGTCATACTTGCAAATTGTTCTTCACCGCCATCAAGCATTTGACTGTTGGCGTCAAGCATATTTTCGCCGTCCGCCTCAACATACATCAGACAGCCGTCTGCCGCTTCGTGGTCCCAAAAGGCGTTGTATCTCTTTTTGAGTTTATCGCTTATCAATGGTATCTCCTCCTGTAAAAATATTTTTTGTATAAACAGCACCTTTTATATGGCGCTTTATATCAGTCATATTTCACATCAATCGTATTTTGCTGCCGCTTCCTTTGAAATATCAATCCATTCCTGCAAACGCTTCGGCTCACCCTGCACGGTAGACACATCCTTGAGCATGATATCCACACAGCAACCCTGCGCGGCTTTCAGCCCTTCCTCCATCTGCGACTTCACAATACCGCGGTCGAAATACGCGCACACCATTGCGGGGTTCGGGCGCCACGCGAAAACGTAGTCCCGCTCGATCTGCCGCGCGCACGACGCAACATCGGCTGTGGGTGTGATGCCGATTCGCCGCAGGTTTGGTATACTGCGCAGCATATCGATTTTGTTGGTAAGATTTTCGCAGCAACCATAGGAAATAAGCCCGAATTTTTCGCATATGGGGCGTTGGTATTCCAGCAAAAACTCCTCATGCATAGCCGGCGATATCAGCGTGAACTCCTGCGCGGCAAAGAATCCCCATAGGTTTTTCATGGAATTTTTCGCCTTAAACGGATCGGGGTCCGGAAGCTCGTTGCAGTATGGCGTTCCTTCTGTTTCCCACCATCCACCGTGCGGTGTCCAATCTTGCTGCAACTCCGCCTGTTCGAGCTGCGTAAGTACAGCTTTTTGCATAAACGCCGCAAGCGCATGAACCAGCTCAGGCTCCTCAAACATCGCCACCATCATATTTTCAAGCCCCAAAAGCTCGCCCATAGAAGTCGACAAATCCCATCCGCCCAGGCTATGATAAAACGGACGGCGGTTTATACAGATGTCGATAGCGCCGCCGAAAACGTCTTGATAAAACTCTCTGCGTTCCTGCGTCGCCGCCTCGTCTACCTCATGCTCCACAGCGCAAAGCTTTTGGATGTCGTCAATCGTTTCGATAACAGGCTCTGTTATATACGCTTGCGCAATCTGCGTTTTTATAATATTCTGCCCCCACATGCCAACCGAGCCGCCCTGCTCCCATGGCGTCTTTTTAACCGCCGGGATGGTGATAAACGGCTCGTATATCCAGTCATCGCCCATTGCGGCATGGTAGATACTGTTTCGGAAAAACAGCTCCTGCCTGCGCAAACGGCTGTCTTTGCACAAAAGTCGGTCTGCCAGCAGTTCATCTGCCATATTGCTGCCCTCATCCCAGCTGCAAACGATGGGCGTTCGGGTTTTTTCAAGGCTGTTGTGTTTGCGCCAAAGCTCCTTAAGCTCTTTTTGCCGCTCGGATACTGCAATCTCCTTATACTCCGCGGCAAGCTCCCGCAGGATATGTATGTCGTTTTCTAAACCATGTATCATATATTTGAGCCATCCTTTCTCAATCGCCGGTTTTGTCTGCGCTGCAGGCGCTGCATTGCGTTGCGCTGTATTCTATGTTAGATAATACTACAAACAGCGCCTATTTGCAATACCGAAGTTTGATGGGCATAGATATTTTTAAGCCGCGAGTTGATAAAATGTTCGTTCTTAAATAATATTGTGTTTCATACACACTTATGATATACTCTAAAAACGAAAACATCGAAGGGACAATGGTGCTTAATATGATTACTACGGTAGGTGTAACACTGCAATACGGAGGCAGGGTATTGTTTGAAAATACAAATGTCAGCTTTACAAACGGAAACTGCTATGGTCTAATCGGCGCGAACGGCGCGGGCAAATCTACTTTTTTGAAAATACTTTCAGGAGAGCTGGAACCAAATAAAGGCGAGGTTATAACAGCGCCGGGAGAACGCATATCCGTGCTTAAGCAGGACCATTTCGAGTTCGACGAAATGACGGTTATCAAAACAGTTCTGCTGGGCAATCGCAAATTGTGCGATATAATGGACGAAAAAGAAGCGTTGTATTCCAAGCCGGATTTCTCAGACGAAGACGGCATTAAGGTGAGTGAGCTAGAGACCGAATTTGCCGAAATGGATGGCTGGAACGCCGAAAGCAACGCTGAAATGCTGCTCAATGCCCTTGGGATTCAGGGAAGAGAACACAACTTAATTATGAAAGATATCTCAAATGAACATAAGGTTAAAGTTTTGTTGGCGCAAGCGCTTTTTGGCAATCCGGATGTCTTATTGCTCGACGAGCCTACCAACCATCTTGATTTAGAGGCAATCCGTTGGCTTGAAAATTTTCTGATGAACTTTGAAAATACGGTAATCGTCGTTTCGCATGACCGTCATTTTTTAAATAAGGTGTGTACACATATCGCCGATATTGATTTCGGCAAGATTACCATGTATGTGGGAAATTATGATTTTTGGTATGAATACACACAGCTCACACAGCGCCAAGAGAAGGAGCAAAACAAACAGACCGAAGCCAAAATGAAGGAATTGCAGGCGTTTATCGCACGATTCAGCGCAAATGCTTCAAAATCCAAACAGGCAACCAGCCGCAAAAGGCTTTTAGACAATCTGACGCTTGATAATATAAAAACGTCGTACAGAAGGTATCCGTATGTCGGCTTCAAGCCCGACAGAGAAGTGGGAAATGACTTGCTTGAGGTGAGTAATCTGAGCAAAACGATAGGCGAACGCAAAGTGCTTGATAACGTCAGTTTTGTTGTCCGCCCGAATGACAAAATAGCATTTTTGGGTTCGGATGTTTTGGCAAAAACTACATTATTTAAAATACTTTCCGGCGAGATGGAACCCGATGAAGGAAGCTACAAATGGGGTGTTACAACGTCCACAGAGTATTTCCCGTCGGATAACTCCGCCTATTTTGACAACTGCGATTATTCGCTTATAGACTGGCTCAGACAATACTCCAAAGAGCAATATGAGTCCGATATCCGCAGCTGGCTCGGAAGGATGCTGTTTTCCGGAGAGGAAGCGCTGAAAAAAGCAAATGTGTTGTCCGGCGGCGAACGCGTGCGCTGTATGCTTTGCAAGATGATGCTTTCCGGCGCGAATGTTTTGATGTTTGACGAGCCGACGAACCATCTCGACCTCGAATCCATCACTGCGCTTAACGAAGGGCTTATTAAATATCCGGGCACGATTTTGTTTACTTCGCACGACCATCAATTTGTGCAAACCATAGCAAACAGAATTATTGAAATTCTGCCGGGAAGTATTGTTGACCGCCGCGAAAGCTACGACGAATACCTCGAAAGCCTTGACGCAGAGGTGCTTAGGAGCAGGTATGAATAAATATAATATGGAGCAATTGCCACAATGATACTGCTTAAATGGTCTTGATGATAACGAAATAAATGCAAACATCAGAAATATTTTAATCGGCGTCGAAGGATAGTTGAAAACATTCCAAAATGGGCAATAAAAAAACTGTCTACCTTTTCAAGTTGGACAGTTTTTTTGGTATGCCCGACTGGATTCGAACCAGCGACCTTCAGAGTCGGAGTCTGACACTCTATCCAACTGAGCTACGGGCACATATGGGTTTTCATGTGACTGTAGCTCAGTTTGGAGCTCACGGGCACATATGGGTTTTCGCAGCTATCAGCAATCGCCGCTGACAACTGAATTAAATTATAGCTTTTTTTTTAACCATTGTCAATACATCAAAAAATTATGTTGAAATCATCTTATCTATTTGATATAATGCATTCATAATTTAGCACATATCGCCAACATAGTTGATATACGTGCTAAACAAAAAAAATTTAGGGGGATATTGTTTATGAACACGAAACGATTCGACTTAAAGTCGCGCGGCACATCGCTCAGCAAAGAGATCGTTGCCGGTCTAACCACCTTTTTCGCCATGGTATACATTATTGTTGTAAATCCGCTCATACTTGGTGATGCCGGTATGGACGCAGGCGGCGTTTTTGTTGCAACCATCTTAGCCGCAGTTATTGGTACATTGGTAATGGGTATCGTAGCTGATGTGCCCTATGCGCAGGCTCCCGGTATGGGCCTGAACGCATTCTTTGCATACACCGTATGCTCAGTATCAATGGGCTTTAAATGGCAGGAAGCACTTGCAATCGTATTTATCTGCGGTCTTATTAATGTCTTGATTACAGTTACGAAAGTGCGCAAAAGCATTATTAAATCCATTCCCGAATCATTGCAGAACGCGATAGGCGGCGCAATCGGTTTGTTTATAGCCTATCTCGGAATGGTTAATTCCGGTATAATCAACTTCGACCAAATTCCATTTGGTGGCGTCCAGGAGATTGCGGCGTTTGACAACCCCAGTGCATTGCTTGCTGTTATCGGTCTTGCAATAACCGTTGTTTTGCTCCTGCTAAAGGTTAAAGGTGCAATCTTTATCGGTATTATCGCTTCTACCATAATAGCTATTCCTATGGGCATCGTTGATGTTTCCAATATCCAGTGGTTCGATATCAGCGCTATCGGAAACATTTCCGAAACCTCCTTTGCCTTCTTTGGCGAAACCGGCTTCGCTTCCATGTTTGCGTCCGGCGATAAGATTATGCTTGCAATCGTAGCAATATTTGCGTTCAGCTTGAGCGATACGTTTGACACGATAGGCACATTTATCGGCACAGGCCGTGTTAGCGGTATTTTCGACGAAGAAGACGAAAAGGCGCTTCAAGGCGGAAAGGGCTTTAAGTCGAAGATGGACAAAGCGCTGTTTGCAGACGCTACCGCAACCTCCATCGGCGCACTTTTGGGAACCTCCAACACAACTACATATGTTGAGAGCGCAAGCGGTATCGCCGCAGGCGGCAGAACAGGTTTAACAAGTATGGTAACCGCATTTATGTTCCTTCTGTGTCTGCCTTTCGCAAACGTATTCAAACTCGTTCCGTCTGCAGCAGTGGCTCCCGCGCTAATCGTTGTTGGTATTATGATGGCAAGCTCGCTGGCAGAGATCAAGTGGGGCGATTTTGCAGAGGCTGTTCCGGCATTCCTGACCCTTGCGTTTACAGCGTTTACATACAGCATCAGCAACGGTATTGCAGCGGGCTTTATCTTCTATGTTATTGTAAAGCTCACCACAGGCAAAGCAAAAGAAGTTCATCCAATCCTGTATGGTTCAGCGGCGTTGTTCCTTGCATACTTTGTGTTTATGGCAATCCAAGCGGCAGGTGTGCCGGTTCCGCCGGAAGCAGTTGAAGCGGTTGAAGCGGTGGCTTCGCTCTAATACTCATTTTATCTCTTACTAAAGAAAGGTGTCATAATACATGTACGATTTAAACGCAGATATACAAGAAATCCTGCTTACAAAAGAGCAGATTGGCGAAAAAGTCGGCGAACTCGGCAAGCAGATAACCGCGGATTACAGCGGCAAGAATCTGCTGCTGGTGGCGGTATTAAAAGGCAGTGTTGTATTTATCTCCGATATCATGCGCGAGATAAACCTGCCCTACACTATCGACTTTATGGCGGTTTCCAGCTATGGCGACCAGACCAAGTCGTCGGGCGTGGTCAAAATTAACCTCGACCTGAAAAAGGACGTTGAGGGCAAGGATATCCTGATTATTGAGGATATCATAGACTCGGGACTGACTCTCTCATACATAAAGAATCTGCTCGCGGACCGCGGCGCAAACAGCGTGGAGATTTGCTCGATTCTAAACAAGCCCGAGTGCAACAAGGTAGACCTCGCACCGAAATACCTGGGCTTCGATATCCCTGCGGAGTTTGTTGTGGGCTATGGCCTAGACTACGCAGAGCAGTATAGAGGTCTGCCGTATGTTGGTGTGCTGAAACGAGAGGTTTACGAAACAGAATAGGTTGTAATTAATCATAGCAAAACGGTCTTGATGCTGGAGCATCAAGACCGTTTTGGCGTTCTGCTGTTTATTTGAGTATAAAGCTATCCCTTCGGCGCATAATTCGCCAATATCTCAAGGATATCCACCTTATAAATATTACTGCCCAAAATATCTCCGCTCGGAACAACACATATAGCTCTAATATCCTGCGGATTTTCTGCATATGGGCTTACATGCGGAGTGTTTAAATCAAAATATTCACCCAGATATTTAAGTGCGTTGCCGCTAGGAAATATCACATTCCCTTCGGACGTCGGTATGCCGATTGCGTTAAACTCTGCCAATATTTCGCGTGTCTTGCTGTTGTATGGATTATCTGCGTTCTCATTTACAAGCCACGCCGGATGAACGCAAAATTTCGGTATATCAAGCGTATGAATCGCTTTGGCGAATGTCATAACAGGCTCAATCGGGATAGTTTCTTGGTGGAATGCGTCCACAGACAGCGATATGTTATTCACACCGTTTTTTGATTATTGCATTGGCAATATGTTTAATTTTTTCTTCATCACAGCTGAAAAATCCGTTTGTAATTAACTGACGCTCGGCGATCTCTGCATCACGTGCAGCCGCATGAATTTTACAAACCTCATTAGGGTACAAAAGCGGTTCTCCGCCGAAGGTCATCAGCGAATCTATTTTATAGTTACTTGCAATTTTACGCACAGAATTGGCGGCAATATCAGCGTCTATATGCTCTCCTGCGTCGGTATGGTCGCCCTCCGAGCAATGCTTGCATCGTCCTGTGCAGGCGAAGGTAAGCAAGAATTCTATACGGTTAAGGTTTTTTGTGTATGGGTTCATTTTAGTTTCTCGCTTTCATATATTTTCTTCTGCAATATCACATTTATCTTCTTGCTCTGCTAGCCCAATCGCATGCAAAACGCAAGCCCAACGCCGTATATCATGCTTCCGAATCTCGGCAGTCTCAAATCCGCATTTGCGGTAAAACCCAACCGCATCATCGTCGGTTTCCGCTTCAATAGGCAGCATATAGCGGACTTGCAATTCACAAATCATACTCCTGCCAATCCCTCTATTCCGATGCTTTGCGCCAACGGCAATATGCATAATTTCCACATTTTCCAATACACGAAAGCCCACTACGCCAAGAGTTTCGCCGTCTTGAATAATTCCGAACATATGCGCAGAATCATCAGAGCCATATTTGTCTGCAAGCTTCGCCATGCCGGTCTCGCTATTGTCAAACACACAATCGGCAAGAATTGTGAGAACTTCATGGGTGTTTAGCCTTTGTTTTATATCCGCAAAATTCATACGTTCCCTCCAAAATACATAATCCGCCATTCTTTATTATGAGTTTATCACACTTCCCACAGCTTCGCAACATTGTGTATAATTTTAAAATTTATTATTTATTAACGGCAAAATTATTGCATTTCGGTTAAAATCATGCCATAATAAGCATATCATAAAACCTTTATATTAAGGAGATATATATGCAGACAGGCAAACAGATAATGAAAGACGTATTGGCGCACAAGCCTATGGACAAAGCCGCACACTGGCTTATGGGGCTTGAGCATTCAGACTTTGAACTGGCAAAAAAACTTGATACGCACTACGGCAGCAATTCTTGGCGCAGGCAGCTTCATTCATGCATCCACGGCGGGCATATCGGCTTTATAAAAGACGAACCGCAAAACGGCGTTGTGCGCGATACCTTCGGCGTGCCGCTCCAGGTAGGCAGTATATCGCACACGCTGGATATCCTTGTTAAAACGCCGGATATATCGGGCTTTGCGTGGCCGAATCCCGAAGATATGCTCGACTGGGACGACCTTTGCAAGCAGATGGACGCACGCCCCGACGATTTTCAGCTGTGGGGGCTTGCTATGGGTCTGTTTGAAAGAGGCTGGTATCTGCGCGGAACCGAAAATCTGCTTGTAGATATGATTGAGGAAGAGGAGTTTGTTGAAGAGTTGCTCGACGGGATTATGAACGTACACCTTGCGTTTATCGACATGCTTTGCGAGCGCACAAATGTCGACGCGATATATGGCGGCGACGATGTTTGCGACCAGCGCGGCGTTATTATGGGGCTGGAGCGTTGGCGCCAATTCTTTAAGCCGCGACAAAAACAGCTGATTGAACGCGCGCATTCGCATGGCATCCCATATATAATGCACTCTTGCGGCAATGTTCTGCCGCTTATCGACGACTTGATCGAAATCGGCTTAGACGGACTTGAATCGTTACAGCCCGAAGCGGTGGATTTGGCGACACTCAAGCAAAAAGCGAAGGGCAAGCTGGCGCTTATAGGCGGGATGGGTGTGCAAAAAATGCTTTTCAGCGGCACTCCCGAGGAAATCCGCACCGAAACACATCGTTTGAAGGCAATGATGGGCGAAGGCGGCGGGTATGTGCTTGCTCCGTCAAAAGGTCTGTGGGATGAACCAACAGAAAACGCGGCGGCGTTTATAGACGCTATTATAGAAGAAATATAATTCAAATACACTTAAAACGAGGAGATAACCTATGAACAATTGGAAGAAAACCTGCCTAGACGGGCAATGGAAGCTTGGCTTAATCGACAACTCAGAGCTTGTAAAACGCAATATCGCCATTACAAGCGCCAATCAACTGAAGCAAAGCGGCATAACGGTAATACCGGGCAGTGTTCCCGGCAACTTTGAGCTTGATATGCAGACGGCGGGCATGATTGAAGACCCGTTTTTCGGCATGAACACGCTTGCTATGCAGGATTTGGAGGCTAAGCATCTGTTCTACAGCCTTAAGTTCGACTATGACGGCAAATCCGACCCGACCTCAGACCTATATCTGACATTTGAAGGTATAGACACCTTTGCAGACATCTACCTAAACGGTACACTGATTGCCAGCACAGACAATATGCTGATTCCGCACGAAATCAAGCTGGATTCGCTCGATACAGGTATCTGTGACTTGCTCGTACATATCAAACCCACAGCCATAATCGCGCGGGATTTGGAGCTTGGCTCAAATGTATTTACAATGCCCTACAACTACGCGGGGCTGAAAATCCGCAAAGCGGCGCACTCCTTTGCGTGGGACATCATGCCGCGCATCGTATCCGGCGGGATTTGGCGGTCGGTTTATCTTACAGAAAAGCCCGCCGAACGTATAGACGAGGCGTTTTTATATACCAACGGCATTATCCCCATCGAGAACGCGGCATGGCTGGAGCTGTTCTACAACGTGAAAATCGTTGCCGACAGCCTAAAACCCTATTCCATACGTGTAAAAGGCGTGTGCGGCGACAGCAGTTTTTCCGCACAAATCAAGCTTTGGCACACCTGCGGCAAGCTGCAGATTCGCGCTGAGGATGCAAAGCTGTGGTGGCCCAAGGATTTGGGCGAGCCAAACCTATACGACACCGTGGTCGAGCTTTGCAAGGACGACGAGGTTGTCGATTCGTTCCGTATACAGCACGGCATACGCACCACAAAGCTGGATCGCACAAGTATCACAGAC
>JGI994J12354_10005650_pt1 | contig 10710 bp, 8 predicted proteins | sample IntmicLarv3ML3BL_FD_12354 | JGI IMG/M metagenome (IMG submission 12354)
ATTCGCAAAACCCGGCTGTACGAAACGGAGGCATAGGTGTCTTCAGGGGCATTGACGAGTTGTTGTTCCCGTGCGGCAAGGACGGCCCGAGAATGGCGCAGGCTTTCCTGCCTGTCTCCCTGTTCCCAGGCGAAGAGCGCCGCCGCTTCAAAACCGTTCGCCACAAGATCGAGGCGAACGCCCCGGGCGAGCGTATCTTCTGAATCTGGCGAACCCGTCAAATCAGTATATTGTTGCGCCAACAGCAAAATCTGCTTCAGTGCAGCCTCGGTTTCCGGAATATGGCCAAGTTCCCGCTCCGTCGTAAAGCGCGCCAAATGGACGGAGTGCGCCAGCCACAGCACGCGCCTGTCCTTGGGAGAACGGGCGAGAAGTTTTTCAATACCCTCGAGCGCCCGGAGGAGGAGTTCCTGCGAAACAGCATATTTCCCGGAAGCGCGGGCGTCATCCGCCTGATATACAAACAGTCTGACCTGATACAGCAAGGCCGCATCCGAGACAACGCCTTCACGGCGTTGATGATAGTAGTCGTCAAGCCGGTCGGTAATCTTTTTTCGGGTACGCTGGGGGATATAGGCGAACGCCTCTTCGCTGAGATCGCGCACCAGAAATTCCACCAGACCCTCCGCCTGCATGCGTTCGGCAACCGCCCGCCGCTCTGCGGAAAGCGCCCAAAGGGCAAGGCCGCTGACCACCGTCAAAACACTGAACACCAGTGCAAGAGCCATGATCATAATGCGCCGCTGCGCGCGCAAATGGCGTTGGTACAAAAAGGCAAACTCGACTTCCAGCAGGCGGGCAACAACTTTGATCAGGGTTTCTTCTTTACTGCCTTCTGCCGTGTTGATGCCGAGAATAGTCAAAGGCAGAGTCGGCGGATAACAGCCCTTTTCCGTTGCATCGACCGGAACGGGAGTGCCTTCGATAATAAAGGGAATGATTTCGTTTTCCCGGCCGTTCTCGACAAACCAGCGCACCTCGTTCGCTACATAGGGGGAAACCGCGCTGCGCGGCGAGCAGATCACAATAAGAAAACGGCTGTTTTCCAGGCTCGAGCGCAGGCCCGTTTCCAGATTCGCATGGGAACCCAGGTCGGTTTTATCACGAAAAATCCTGAGCCGCCGTGTCCGGGGCGCGGGCGTATCCGGCGCGAGATGTGCGGGAATTCTGTAGCGCTCGAGCCTGCGCTGCAGCCATATGGCCTGACGCTCATCTTCCCCGCCGCGTTTATAGCTGATGAATGCCGTGTAGTGCGGGGGGTCGTTCCGAAGTATCTGCTGCATACCTATCTATCCTCAATCGGCCTTCACTGCGGGGCCAAAGAGAGTGCGTTGCATGCGCACTCTACAGCGGCCTGTGGCTGTGGGGGCTCTTCTACTTGATAATGATTGTTGTACCGCTTTCGTTTTTTGGCGAGTCCGCAGGCATCATGGAAAAGCGAAGATCCGTACGGATGTCTTTCGGCGGATTGGAATATGTGTCGTACGAGGTGGTTCTAAACTCGCTTTTTGCGTTGACAAGCGGTATTGACCATGCCAGGACACCCATGGGAGGAACGGTGACCGGCACGGTCTCGTTGTTCACTTCGCTATACTGCCTGCCACCCGTTGTGTAGGTTACTTTTCGATAGTCCTGGCGCACAACCTTATGTGTTTGAGAGTTGTTGACTATCTGCCCTGTCAACAACCAACATCCCCGTTTTTTGTCGTAAACGACTTTGAGTCCCTTGAAATGCGCCGCCGGTGTGACTGCCGGTTTGGTTGCTGGTTTTGCCGTTGGCGCAACGAGGGTTACTTCCTCAAAAGATATACGGAAGTTGTCCAGCACAACACCCTTGGCGTTGCTGATGGAAAAGAAAAAACTCATTGTTTTACCGGGTTGCAGAGGGGTGGGCAGGGTATAAGGCTTCTTGTCCTTTTGCCACCGTTCCGCGCCGTCGCGGGTAAACCGGGGCACGTATTTATCCAGCCGGGTGAGCACCTTGTCGCTGCCATTGCGCAAGGTGCCGTAGGCCCTGAATATACCCTCGGCGGTCATTTCTGTTTTTGTGAATGTCCAGGTGACGGCCGTTTGCTCTGCCGCCGCCGGCATGGTGGCAAACAGCAATAAACAGAAGGCTGCCCAAAGGCAACATGTGATTGGCGTTGGTCTGCATTGCATTCCTGTCTCCTGCGGCAGCGTCTGACTGCATTGTTTTCCAGCGGGCCTTGGCCCGCCAATACCCCTCAGCGCTATTTCGGAGGGGAGACCCAGCCCTTGAAGGTGAATTTTTTGTAGTTGTCGGTCAGGGTGAATTTGCCTGTCCCTGATTTGTACTCGGAATCGGTCAGGGTGGCGGTTATGGTGCCGTCGGAATCCAGGGCAATGAGGGAGAAAACGAAAAAGTACGGCTCTTCCAGGTCGGCGTTGTCCGCGATATCGCGAATAGCCGCGCTTGACGGCATTTCCGGGCCTTTGACCGCCAGCACAGGGACCACCGGAGTTCCGACGAAGGCCTTGCCGTTCCATTTGAAAATGCTGCATGCGCCTTCCGGGATGCTGGCACTGGAGCGCAGCTGCATGTACAAAAGCTCGGCGAAACCGTCGCCGTCGATATCCCCGATAATTTCCGGCCAGGTCAGTGCGTTGGGGGCGCAGTAAAGATCCAGACTGGACTCGTCTTCTGCCTGGTCTTTGCTGCTCCAGAGGACTTTGCTTTTGTCCGGCGTGAGGACTTCAAGGACACCGCGCCCGCCGTCAATTGACGGCACGGTGGAGATGCGGATGACGGCCTGCTTGAGGTTCGGGGCAAGGTCCACCACAAAGAGGCGGGGCAGGTCCTGGGAGCATTCGATGATTTCACGGTTGGCCGGGTCGGCCATGAAGGCGTCCAGGGGCATCATGTGGGCCGCCTTGACCCACAAGTCGTCAGATTCGCCCTGGCCAACGCGCAGCCAGTCACCCATGTCCTCGCGTACCGTGAGTACCTCGTTCACGTCCCGCCGGCTTTCACACACCCTGGGAGCAAAAATATCCCACTCGGCCTCCGCTCCATTTTTCGCGTCATCGAGGCTTTCGTATACCCCGGTATTTTCCCTGGCCACAATTTTCTGACCGGGTGGGAAACCAGCGGCAACGGCCAAGTTGCCAAAGGCGGTCAACAAAAGAGCAAGGGCCAGAAGGGCCGGGAAAGGAAAACGGGAGGCCCGGAAAAGTGATTGTCTCATGCTGTGCTCCTTGGAGATTTTTTTGAGAAACGCTGAATACAGCACCTGTTCAACCGGAGTTGGCATTCCATGTGAACGGGTTTTTGAATTGTACGGCCGTCTTTCCCGTCGGCTGAACGACAGGGAGAGAGCCGCCATGCCGTGTCCAAAAAATGGGCACGGCGCATTCCCCACCCGTTCAGGGCGTCCAGGTAAAGGAGGCGTACAGGGCCTCGAGTTCCTTTCCAAGTTCTTCCCTGTCTTTTTCGCTCAGCGTGTCCGCGTGGCGGGTAGCGATGGTGACGGTTGTATCGCCCAGGGGTATGTCCCGCAGTTCCACAAGAATGGGTTTGTCGTTCTCATCTTCCACAACAACCCGCACGCGGGTCAGGGAGGCGGGAAACTTCCCCACCGTGGTCTGTTGCACGCCCAGCGGCGTGATTCTTTTCGTGGGCAAGTTCGTGCCCAGAATATTGTGCTCGGCTCGCAGGCGCTCTTCCATGCCCGTGGGCACGTTGCCCGAAGCAACGGGAGGGAAGACGGTAACCTCCGCGATGGTAGCCTCGTTCTCATCCTCTTTCCTGATTATCGCCCATGTCGGGTCGCTGATAATTCCTCCAACAGTAACGCTCCACGATCGGGGACTGGAGAGGCCCATGCCGTTGCTGCGAACAGTGGTCATGTCCGCCGGGGACGAGGTCTGCGGCACAAGGGAGGCGCAAATGCGTTTAAAAAGCTCACCCGTCGCGTCATCGCCGTTCACATCGCCGCTCAGATACACGAGCTTGTTGCTGAACGAAAAATAGTAGCTGGTAGAAAAAATTTTCGGGGCCGGGGCATTCTCGTCCTTGTGGATGACAATGGCGGCAAAACCGTTAATTTCCTCCACCGCCGGAAAGACTATTTCATGCTCGGGGTGCGTTTTCAAATAGTGTTTACGAAAATATCCCACCAGAGGCAAGAGCGCCCTGGCGTCCAGTTTCCTCAGCTCCTCCTGGCCTGGAACGGCACTGTCCTGAAGGGGATACACCGAAACCCCGCCGCCTCCGGCAATCACTCCTTCCTCTTCGTCATACAGGGTAAAGGACAAACGATCCGGCTCGTCGCGCACGGCAGAGGTGGATAAGGACCAGGGTTGCGTGATGCTGATACCTATGCCGCCGCTATCGACCGTGAAGGTGGCCCCTTCGGCGGCATGCGCCGGCAGGGCCATGAGGAACAGAAAACAGAGGGTCAGGGGCAGGCGAATCAGGGTAACTATGCGTTTGTGTGGCACTGCGGTCTCCTAGGGGTGGTCTACGATTTGAACTACAATAAAGCAATATTTATACCAAGGCCAGGTGAATTCCGTAGGACGGATTTCATCAACACGCACGGCAAGGTGCGGGCAACCGGGTGGGGTATGCGAAGGTCTTTTGCTGCCCAAAGAATAGGCAGTGGAAGCCTCCTTCCCGAAGCAGGCCACGGCTATGCGGGCTGCCGATGGCAGGCATATCTCTTGCATAGCCCTTGCAACGCCGCATCGTGCGGAGAACATGCGCCGCAACAACACACAACGGACGAGGTTGGTATGAAACAGGTATTCTTTTTTCTGCTCGCAGCCCTGCTCCTCTTGCCGACAGCTGCAACAGCCGGAGATCAGCCGGTCATGCAGGTGAAGATCATCGACAAGGACCCCAAAGGCACAAACCTGCGCGATGCCCCAAGCGGCAAAGTGATCTACACCGTGCCCTTCAAGCCGGAAAACGAACTGGAGCGCGCAACTGTCGTCATTCAGGGCAAAAAGGGGCAGTGGTTCAAGGTCGAGCTTGATGACGGCAAAAGCGGCTGGATGCACAGCAGCGTTCTCGGCCTGCGCAGCGGCGCGACCGAAGACGGCCCTTGCACCCTTAGGCAAAGCCCTTCGGAAAAGGCCAGGGCGGTCATCAGGCCGGGTGAAGATGCCGTGCTGCAACTCATTGACTACACAACGGAAAAAGAATTCTGGATCAAGGTGCGCCATACCGATGCCAAAGGGGTGCAGCACGACGGCTGGGTACCGGAACAGTGCCAGTAAGGCCCCGGTCCTGAAAATATGGTGAACCTGGGCGGCAATGCCGTTGTTTCATACACAAAACGAACAGTAGCCGCGGGAGAATGTATGAGAATATTCTGTATCGCCTTTCTCTTTTTCCTATTGGCCCCCTTGTCTCCCGCTACGGCCCAAGCAACGGGAGAGAGCGGCGGCAAGGAGCTTGTCATCCGGAACGAGTCGCAAGCGTTTACCCTTATCACCGTCACCTTCATTGCAAAAGGCGAAGGTACCGGCATTGACGTGATGATTGATCCGGGCGGGAGCAAGTCCGTGCCGATTACCGGCGACGGGCCGGTGGACGTGGACTGCGACATGGGCATGAACGAGATTCACTTTCTTTTCACCGATGTCGCGCTTGGCGGCGTGGATACGCTGGTGGTGCGCGATAGCGAAAAACCCGGACAGGAGGAGATTCGCCCGACCCTTGTACTCTTTTCTGGCGGCAAAGAGACAAAAATAATCGCCGGGACCATGACGCAGGAGGATTTGAGCGGCTTTACGGATGAGGAAAAGGCGGAACTGAAAAAATTGGAAGCCGCCTTTGCGGCGGAGAAGACGGCGGAAGACGTCATTGCAGTCTTGTATACACGCGACAGGTATCAGGGCATTTCTATACTGCCCCCCATTAACAGGGTCGCCCTTTTAAGATATTTTCTTCCACTCAATGGAGGGAAACATGAAGCGGCGAGAATGGGATAGCAAGACCAAGGCTCGCGTAGTCCTTGAAGGACTTCAGTGTCGTTCTGTGGCAAGCATTTGTACTGAGTACCAAATCAGTCAAAATGTTTATTAGCGTTGGCGTGATACGTTTCTGGCTAATGCCGGACAAGTTTTTGAAACGGGTGCCGTCAATCGGCGTGAGGAACGGCTTGTGGCCGAGAATCAAAAGCTCAAACAAGCCGTTGGCGAAATGACGCTGGAATAAAAAAAAGCGAGAGGTGAATACTAAGGCCGTACGGCTGTAACAGTTTGTAAATACCCCTTAATCCATGCATGATCAATATGCGGGGAGAATCTATTGAGTGAGAGAGGGGATAGAGAAGATCATTTGTTTTGTGGGGGTTGTGCATACTGATAAAGGTTGTTCACCCTCCATCCGAATGCACACCCTCCACCAAACAAAGGCCCCCAATTTCCCCCTTCGCAGGCTCCACGCCAGTGGTCGCCCCGAAAGGCGCGGCCCTATTCCACTGTGACGCTTTTTGCCAGATTGCGCGGCTGATCCACGTCGTTGCCGAGGTAGCTTGCGGTTTCATAGCTGAAAAGCTGGAGTGCGGGCAAAAGAAGCAGGCTGGCAAGGGGGCCCCAGGCGGCGGGAACAATCCACACATGGTCGGCAGTGGTTTGCCGTTCTTCAACCGAGGGGTTGGCAAGCAGAATGACCGGCCCCTTGCGGGCCTGCACCTCTTCCATGTTGGACATGGTCTTGGGCAGAAGGGGGTCGTCCGGGGCGAGAATGACCGAGAGAAAATCCGGCTCGACAAGGGCAATGGGGCCATGCTTCATTTCCCCGGCCGCGTAGCCCTCGGCATGGATGTAGGAAAGCTCCTTCACCTTGAGCGCCCCTTCCAGGGCCAGGGGGAAGGATGGCCCGCGCCCGAGAAAGAACATGCCCTTGTTGTCCGAATGGACCATAGCCAGAGCCTTTGCCGTGCCCTGCATGGCGGGCAGGGCGTCGCGCAACTGGTTGGGCAGCCCTTCAAGCCCCTGTATGGCGTTTTCAAGAATGCCGCTGTCAAGGCAGTTTTTGCGCTGGCCCCAGGCCAGAGCCATGATCATGAGCAGCACCATCTGGCTGCACAGGGCCTTGGTAGAGGCCACGCTTATTTCCGGCCCGGCCTGGGTGTAGATGACAGTATCGGCCTCGCGGGCGATGGAAGACCCCACCACATTGCACAGGCCAATGGTCTTGCACCCCTTTTCACGGGCAATGCGCAGGGCGGCCAGGGTGTCTGCGGTTTCGCCGGACTGGCTGATGACCAGCACCACCTCGCCGGGGCTGAAGAGGGGCTTGCGGTAGCGGAATTCCGAGGCGATTTCCACGGCAGCGGGAATCTGCGCCCACTGCTCAAACAGTGAGTGCGCCCACAGCCCGGCGTGGTACGAGGTGCCGCAGGCCACTATGCGAAGCCTTGCGGGCGGTTCCTGCCCGACCAGTTCCGGAATGTCGGCCAGAAAGGGGCTGGAAGAGAGGCGACCGGCTGTGCAGTCGGTAATAACCTGAGGCTGCTCGAAAATTTCTTTCAGCATGAAGTGGCGGTAGCCGCCGCGCTGGGCAGACTGCACATCCCAGTCAATACGTTGGGGCTGCCGGGTTTTGGGCGAGAAATCGTCCAGGCTCAGCACCTGCCATGAGGTAGGGGTGATGCGCACAATTTCGCCGTCTTCAAGGAAGACCACATCGCGGGTATAGGGCAGGAAGGCCGGAATATCGGAAGCGACAAAGTTTTCGCCTGTGCCGATGCCAAGAAGAAGGGGGGCGGAATGGCGGGCCGCGTAAATGACGTTCGGCTCGGCCCGTGAAAGCATGGCAACGGCATAGGCCCCGTGGGCGCGTTTCAGGGCATTGGCAAAGGCTTGCAACAGGGAAACCCCATCCTTGCATTCCCCGGCAATGCAGTTGACCAGCACCTCGGTATCTGTCTGGGAATGGAAGGTGATGCCCTTGGCGATCAGTTCGTTTTTCAGTTCCTGATAATTTTCGATTATACCGTTGTGAACAATGCAGATCTCACCGGAAAAGGACTGGTGTGGGTGGGCATTCGCCTCGGTGGGCGCGCCGTGGGTTGCCCAGCGGGTGTGCCCGATGCTGGTGGTGGCAAGGGAATGTTCCATCGAAGCGAGTTTGTCTTCAAGCAGACGGAGCTTTCCCGGAGCGCGGATGATATTCAGGGTGCCGTGCTGGCAAAAACTGATGCCGGAAGAATCATACCCCCGGTATTCAAGACGACGTAATCCTTCAATGACAACGGGAACAGCGGGGCGGTGCCCGGAATAGCCGATAATGCCGCACATGGGGTTTCCTTTGCAGGGCTGAAATGAGCGAAAGTTGAAGTATAGCTGATTGTTCCCCTGCCATGCAAGTGTGAACAGATGGGTCAACCGGGGGTTAAGGGGCATAAAGCCCCTTGGGGGGATTCACAGGGGCAGAGCCCCATTGCTCCTCTGCGGGGAGGTCTGGAGGGGCAGTATACATGCCCCTCCAGTACAACCACTGGCTACTTTTTCTTTTGGTCGGTATCGGCCATGTCGATGGGTACGAAGAAGAGGTTGCCGCCGCGAGCAATGTGGAGCAGGAGGGCGCCCTTTGTTTTGGCGCTTTCGTTGACGGCGTCCACAAATTCCTGGGTGCTGCTCACCTGAACGCGGTTAACGGCCACGATAACGTCGTTGGTCTGGATACCGGCGGTCGCGCAGAGTCCGTTGGAAGTCACGGCGGTAACGAGAAGGCCCTGGGTATTTTCGAGTTTCAGGCGTTGCTGGTCGTTGGGGGTAAGGGCGCGCACGGTAATGCCGAGATTGGCGCTGGGGGTATCTTTGGGCTGTCCTTTGTCGGAGGTCAGATTCTGTTGGCGGCCTCTTTCGGAAACAGTGACGGAGAGGGTCATTTCCTTGCCGTCTCTCCACACGACCAATGTGGCGGTGGAATTGGGGGCGAGCATGGCAACCCTGCGCAGGAGGGCGTCGGCATCGTCAACGCTTTGTCCGTTCAGGGAGAGGATAACGTCGCCAGCCTTGACCCCGGCCTTGTCGGCGGGTTCGTCTTTCATGACGCTGCCGATGAGGGCGCCGGCATTCTTTTTCATGCCAAGGGCCTTGGCGGTGGCTTCGCTGACATCCTGAATGGTTACGCCAAGCCAGCCCCGGCTGACCTTGCGGTGATCTTTGAGGTCGGTGATGACTTTCTGGGCAAGGTTGGAGGGAATGGCAAAGCCTATGCCCTGGGCGCGCTGGGCAATGGCGGTGTTGATGCCGATGACCTTGCCCTGCATGTTCAGGAGCGGGCCGCCGGAGTTGCCGGGGTTGATGGAGGCGTCGGTCTGGAGGAAGTCGTCATAGGAGCCGGACTGGATGTTGCGGCCCTTGGCGGAGACGATACCGGCGGTAACGGTATGGTCAAGGCCGAGGGGGTTGCCGATGGCGAGCACCCATTCGCCCACGAGAAGGGCTTCGGAATCGCCAAAGGTGAGGGAGGGAAGGTTTTTGGCGTCGATTTTGAGCAGGGCGAGGTCGGTGTCGGGGTCGGTGCCGATGACTTCAGCGGTGTAGGAATCTTCCTTTTTTTCGCCCATGGCCACGCGGATGACGTCGGCCCCTTCGACCACATGGTTGTTGGTCACGATGTAGCCGTCAGCGGAAATGATGAAGCCGGAGCCAAGGGAACTGCGTTTTCTGCTGCGTTTGTCCGGGCGTGGATAGTTGTCGAATTGTTCAAAAAAGCGGTCAAAGCGTGGGTTACCGGGGAAGAAGCCGCCGCCAAAGCCGGGGAAGGGGCGAACTTCTTCAATGCGTTCGGTGCTGATGTTGACAACAGCCGGGCCCGTGGCCTTGACGAGTTCGGTGAAGTCGGCTGGAACAGCGGACTGGGCCTGGCTTGCGAAAAGCAGGATAAAGAAGAGGGAAAGGGTCGCCAGGGGTTTCAATGGAAGAGAAGATTGCATGGTTCAACCTCGTTTGTGCAATGGTAAGGTGATGGTATTCTAAAACAAAGCCAACAAGCGCGTCTGTGATACGCGAACACTGTGGCGGCAGAAAGGAAAGGGCGGCTATACCTTGGAAGAATACACCCTTCCTCCCGGAATTTCGGGCAGGGGCGGGGTAAATTCGCGCCCAAGGTCGCCATTGGGAGCAATACTTTGCCCGGCCTTCAGATGTATGAAAAAACGCACGTTGTTACGAACCTTGTCCTGTCGTTTGAACAGGTAGCCCATTTCAAGGGTTTTATCATACATAGAGGAGTAGGGCGCGGGAGAAGAAGGGGGGTCGCTGTAATGTTCCACCATGCGTACAACAGGCATGTGCAGGTTGTACCAGGAAGGCCCGTGGGGCGTTGCGTAGGGAACATAGTATCGCATAAAAAAACCTCACGCATGAAGAATACGGCAGGATGCGGAAAAAGGCAACCCTGGTGTTGGGGTCTTTTGCCGTGATGCGGCGTCAGGCTTGCCTTGCTCGGCGGGGTAGGGCCGAAGAGTCCAACCCTCGCCTCGCAAAGGCTGCGCCTTCCTTGCCTGACGGCAAAATCCTTCCAACACCGGACGGGGTCTTTTGCCGTGATGCGGCGTCAGGCTTGCCTTGCTCGGCGGGGTCTTTTGTTTAGTCGAAGTCGGTGAAAAGCGCCCCCACATGCAAAGCCCCGAGGGTAAATTTGGAATACTGTTCCCGCATTCTCCAGAACGCCTGCTGAATATGGTCGGCCGTAATGCCGTTTCGGATGGCTGTATAGGCTTC
>JGI994J12354_10005651_pt1 | contig 10710 bp, 8 predicted proteins | sample IntmicLarv3ML3BL_FD_12354 | JGI IMG/M metagenome (IMG submission 12354)
AGGCACATCACCACGTCAAAGTACGGTAAACTCTTATCCAACATCGTAGGGTTCCCCCCTTTTCTACTACCCAGTATACATGGTATACTGGGTAAAAACAATGGAGGGCTGCTTTCATGTCAAATGCCGTTTTGGACGCAATCTTTGCCCGGCGCAGCATCCGCGCGTACGCCAAAGAGCAAATTACGGACGATCAGCTTCAGACCATTCTTGATGCCGCCGAAGCCGCGCCTAGTGCGCGGAACCTTCAACCCTGGCATTTTACCGCCGTGCAGGATGCCGCGCTCATTTGCCGCGTGAATGAAGCCTTCCGCGAGCAGATGCTTGAAGTCTGCGAGCCGGACACGCGCGACCGCTTTGAAAACCCCGAGTACAGCGTGTTCTATCATGCGCCCACGGTCATCTTCCTTTCCTGCCCCAGCCTTGCGGAAAAACGGTATGCCGAGACGGATTGTGGCATGGCCATTGAAAACATGGCGCTGGCTGCTCATGCCCTGGGCCTTGGCACCGTGATCCTGGGCATGCCGCGCATGGCTTTCCTGGGGGCGGAGGCGGACGATTTGCGCTGTGCGCTACGCTTTCCGGAAGGACACGATTTCATCCTCGCCCTGTCCGTGGGCATACCGGCCGGCACAAAGGATGCCCATCCAGTGGAGCCGGGCCGCGTAACCATCATCCGCTGAGGAAAGGAACAAATGCTATGCTGTTAGGCGCGCTGGAGGCCGGTGGCACCAAGATGGTCTGCTCCACTGGCGATGAAACCGGACAAATATTCTCCCGGGAAAGCTTTCCCACCACAACGCCCGAGGAAACGATGCCGGCCCTGATCAACTTCTTTCAGCGGGCAGGCGTTGAGGCCCTGGGGATCGGCTGCTTCGGCCCGCTGGATTTGAAGCAAAATGCGCCTACGTACGGCTTCATTACCAGCACACCCAAGGAACGCTGGCGGAACTATCCCCTGTATGCCACGCTGCAAAAGGCGCTGGGGGTGCCCATGGAGATAGACACCGACGTAAACGCTGCGGCGCTGGGGGAGTATGTTCTTGGCGCAGCCAAGGGGCTGTCTAGTTGCCTGTATGTGACGGTTGGCACGGGTGTGGGGGGCGGTTTGGTTGTGGAAAACCAGCTTGTTCATGGCCTGGTGCATCCGGAGTTTGGGCATTTCTTCATTCAGCCCCATCCGGATGATCCCGCGCCAGAGGGCTTCTGTCCGTACCATAAAAGCTGTGTGGAGGGCCTTTGCAACGGCCCCTCCATTGAAAAACGTTGGGGGAAAAAGGCGCAACTTCTGCCCCCCGAGCACCCCGCATGGGCGTTGGAGGCGTACTATCTGGCGCAGATGTGCATGACTGCAATCCTCATCATCTCCCCTGAGAAAATCATCCTGGGTGGCGGCGTGATGCAGCAGGAGCACCTCTTCCCGCTGGTGCGGCAGCAGACGCGTGAGATGCTGGGCGGCTATGTGCAACACCCCGCCATTCTGGAGGAGATGGACACGTATATCGTGCCCCCAGGGCTTGGGCAGACCAGTGGCGTTACAGGCGCGCTTCTGCTTGCCGCGCGCGCCGTGCGCTGAAATATTCCCCGTTTTGCCGGGTGGCCTCATCTTCCTTGATCGAGGCCGCCTTTTTATTGTACATTTCCGCCAGCTCGTATTCTCCCAAATGATCGTAGCATAGGCACAGTTGCAGGTAGGGAATATACCCGCGGCATTCCGGCAATGCAAACCCGCCTTCCTCCTCCGTGGGCGTGCAGTCCAGTGCGCCCCGGTACCAGAAGATGGCCGTTCTGTATTGTGCCCGCCCTGCAAAGATCTGCCCAATATCACAGCACACCTCGGCACGCGGCTCCCCCAGGGCAAAGCTTTGCAGCAGCGCCCTGAGCGATCCGTCCTCATCGTCCCTGCGCAGCAGGCAGGTTGCCAGATCGCGGCAGGCGCCAATGCGGTTTTCCACCCAAATCTGGTCATCCTCCATGCAGGCTGCCAGCAGGCGGATGGCTTCCTCATCCCGCCCGTTCGCAAGCAGCTCCCGGGCATAGTAATAGCGGTGGCGGGGTGCCAGCGCTTCTCCTTCCGCAAGCATCCGTTCATAGATCCGCAGGTTCCGCCCAGGATCCCCGGGGATGATTTTTTGATGCCGGATGGCAATCTGGCTTCGAATTACATTTCCCCAGGGGACGATTGCCTCATGCACGCGCCCTTGCCAGCGGAAGTTTTTGTCCCGGCGCATCAGCCGCTCGCGAAAAAACGTGTACGTGGGGTTACCCGCCTCATCAAATGCCACATGATAGCGCATCATTATCATATCAACATCCGGACATAGTGTTTCCTTTAGCGCAAGAAACCCTTGCCTGTTTTCCTCGTCAAGGACATCGTCCGCGTCCATCCATAGGATGTAGGACATGGTCGCTTTGGAAAACGCAGCATTGCGCGCGGCAGCAAAATCATCAATCCACACAAAATCATAGACCTTCGCGCCATGCGCGGCGGCAATGTCCTTTGTGCCGTCATTAGACCCCGTGTCCACAACAATCAATTCATCCGCAATCCCACGCACACTCTCCAAACAACGGCCCAGCACAGCCTCCTCGTCCCGTACGATCATGCATAGGCTTATGGTGATCATGGCAGCACCTCCCAACATAAGCACCCTATGAAGGGTGAACGCAGGAGGTGCAACGGGGGAGAGGAGATGCTGGGGGACGCCAGGGGGCGCTGCCCCCTGGACCCCTGCCAAAGGGACTAAGCCCCTTTGGAATCCCTGCTTTTTCGCCTCACGGCGGATAGTTTTTTTCATTATGATGATACCCATAACGCTAGCGCTGTGCCACGCCTGATCTTTTTATCGCCCTCGCTTTGCTGGGCGCTTCCGCCGTTTTTATTTCGCCAGTGGCGGAAAACGGCTTCGATCCCCTTAAGAATGTCCATCGTAGGATTTTGCGTATGTTATAAAAAAATATCCCTCCCTGCCGTGAGGCAAGAAGGGATACCAAAGGGATTTAATCCCTTTGGCAGGGGTTTCAGGGGACGGAGTCCCCTGACATCCTTCCTCCTGACGTCTTCCTCCCCCGATATTCCTTGGGCGTGATGCCTTCGGTTTTTTTGAAAACGTGGCTAAAGTAATTGGGTTCATTATAGCCGATTTCCATGGCGATGGTAGAAAGCTTCATATCGGTATGGGCGAGCAACTCCTTTGCCTTTTCGATGCGCATGAAGGTCAGGTGGCTGATAAAGGTTCTACCCACCGTCTGCGAAAACACGGTGCTGAAATGGGCGGAGCTCATGCCCACGTGTTTTGCCACGCTGATGAGGGATATGTTCGGGTCACAGTAGTTTTGGGCCACGTATTCCTCGGCGCGGCTGATCACATGGCTGTGCCGGAGAAAGGCGAGGTTTTCCTGCTTCATCCTCACCGCTTCCCGCAAAAGCTCCAATGCCAGCTTCTTGAAGCTATCCCGCCGGCTAGACGCGGCAAAGATGTCGTATTCATTGCTAAACCGGCTGGCGATGTCCTTGGGATCCACGGTGGATTTCGCGGTCGATACGATTCGAACGGCGATTTTTAAAATATCCACTAAGGTATAGTACCGGAAGAGCATGCTGTTAAACTGGTCGCCATTGGAGCCGTTCAAATACTCATCCAGCAGCGCGGGCACATCCTCCACCGAGGCATACAGCAGCTTTTGCTGGAACTCCTCGCCAAAGGGGCTGCTGAAGCTGACAATATCCGCTGTGATCTGGGCCGTATCATTCACATCGATGACCTGCCCGGCCGAAACGCTGTGTACCTTCTTGAGCATGGCATTCGCCGTGCCATAGGCGTCCTTTATGGCGCTGATGCGCTCCACGACATTGCCAACAACCGTGGTCATGACCGTGGTGAGCCCTTTCAGCTCATGACGGACGATGTTAACGAACCGGTATGTTTCCTCATTTAACGTTTCCCTATTTGCGGCATACACAAGCAGGGTCAACTGATCCGATCCATTGAAATGATAGAGGATTGTTTTTCTGTCGTTAAGCACAGTGGCAATCGTCGCCTGTAGTGCCCTGCGGCCAGCGTCCTCGGTGTCGAAATAGAACAGCACCACTTGGTAAAAAGGCTGGACTACATCCGTTTTCAGCGCCCGGGCCCGCTCCAGCAGGACGCTGGTATTGGCGCTGCCATAGAACAACTGCTGCATAAAGTGCTGATGGAGGGCGCTATGCAGCTCGTCCTTGTCATATCCCGGGGGCACTTCGTTTTTTGTTTTGCTCTCCTCCAACTGCTCTGCGATCTTGTCAATGGCTTCCATCAAATCAGTGGAGCGTATGGGCTTGAGCAGATACAGGTCGACACCCAGGGAGATGGCCTTTTGAGCCGATTCAAACTCGCCGTAGCCGCTTATGATAATGATTCTGAGCCAGGGCATCATGGCTTTCACATGCCGGATCAGCTCAAATCCATCCAAAAAGGGCATCTTTATATCGGTGAGCAATATATCCGGCATAAGATCCTGCATCATGGAAAGGGCCATTTCTCCGTCCGATGCCTCTCCGCAAAACGCGTAGGGCCCCGTCATGTTCTCAATGATGCTCCGTATGTTTTGCCGAATCAAAAGCTCGTCTTCCACCACAAAAATCTGATACATTACGTGTTCCCCATCCCTTTTTCTCCGAACGCGGTGTGTGTAGGTGCATCGTCTTTCTTCTTTGGAATAGAGTTTAATATTCCCGACTGTCGATGATCTCTCTGGTGATGGTTCTGGAATCGAAAGCAGTCTCCTCCACATAGGTAAACTTCTGCGGGGTTTTCCCGGCCTCCAGCTGTTCAATGATGGCCTGCACACGAGGGCCATGGAGCGGATTGCATTCTACGTTGTAGCTGATCTCGCCTGCCAGCGTCATTTCCAGCGCTTTCCGGTTTGCATCAAAGGAGATGACGAACACATCAATGCCGGGCCTGACCCCAATGGCCTTCAGGGCATCGATAGCGCCATAGGCCATGTTGTCGTTCTCGGAGTACACCACATCAAACTCGATCTGCCGGGCGATAATTTCCTCCATCAGCTCCTGGCCCTTCGCCTGGGTAAATTCGCCGCTTTCGCGGGCTACCAGGTTCCAGTTTGGGTTTGCTCTGATTCCCGCGTCCAGGCCATCCGTCCGGCCGATCTGGGCGGAGGATCCGATGTTTCCCTGCAGGTGGACGATGTTGATTGGCGCACTGCCAAACCGCGCCGTCATCCAGGCCACCGCAGTGTCCCCTTCTTTATAGAAGTCGGAGCCAACCCAGCAGGTGAACAGGCTTTCATCGGACACCTCTATCATGCGGTCTACAATGATGAGGGGTATGCCCGCCGCCTTGACCTCTCCCAATATAGTATCCCAGCCGGTTTCGGTGCTTGGGGCCAATACAATGTAATTCACTTCCTGCTGGATAAAGTTGCGGATGGCAGTGATTTGCTTTTCCTGCTTTTGCTGCCCATCATCAAAAATCAGCTTGTATCCGTTCGCCTCGGAAAAAGCCTCCAGCATGCTTTCGGTATTGGCGGCGCGCCAATCGCTCTCCGCCCCTATCTGAGAAAAGCCCACCACAATAAAGTCCTCATAGGCATCATCATCAACGCGGCTGTGATGCCCCATGTTTTCGCTGCAGCCGACGAGGCCCAGCAGGCATGCCGCGCACAGAAGGGCCAACCATACTCTCTTCACGCGCTTCCCTCCTTCATAGCTCCGCCCGCATGTCTTTGGGCAAGAGGACTGATACGGTGGTGCCTTCTCCCAGCACGCTTTCAAAGGAAAGGCCGTATCTCTCGCCACAGTACAGCTTGATGCGCTTGTGAACATTGACCAGGCCAAGGCCGGTGTGGCGGTCCTCATACACGCCCGATTGCAGGGCGTTGATCTGCTTTTCATCCATACCCGCTCCATTGTCCTTTACCTGCAACAGCATATCGTCCCCAAGGCTTTTGCCGGTGATAAAAATGTTTCCAATGCCCCGTTTGTTTTTGGTGCCATGGTACAGGGCATTTTCAACAAGGGGCTGTAACACCAGTTTGGGCACCATGCATTCCAATAGCTCCCCGGGGATTTGGATTTCGTAATTGAGAATATCGCTGTAGCGGATCTGCTGGATTTCCAGATAGCTGGTCACCTGATCCCGCTCCGCCTGTAGACTGATGATGTCCCGGCCCTTGCTGAGGGAGTTGCGGAAAAACACGGAAAGACTGGTCACCATCTGCACCACCTCTTCGTTGCGGTGGTTTTCCGCCAGAATGACGATGGAGTCTAGGGTATTGTATAGGAAATGAGGATTGATCTGCGCCTGGAGCAGCTCCAGCTCGGCACGGTGCAGGTATTTTTGGTCCTCCACCTGCTTTTCCATGAGAATATTGATGCGGCCCACCATCTCATCAAAGCCCCTGTCCAGGGTTTGCAGCTCGGTGCTGTTGGTATTGATGGGGGTAATGGAAAAATCGCCTTCCCCCAGATTTTGAGCCTTCTCCGCCAGGGCGGCGATAGGCTCTGTGATGCGCCGGGCAAAATGCACGGAATAGAGAAGAATGATGATGGTAAGCAGCACCGCGCCGACGATGGTGCAGACAATAACCACCGTCACCTGCAAGCCGATTTCCCCACGGAGGCGGGCAAGCTCCCGCACCTCGTCATCAATATAATCGTGCATGTATGTTTCTATCAATACAGTAAGGCCTGTTTCTCCCCGAATGTTCCGTTCCAGCAGATCCATTCTGTCGTCATACCGCTCGGCATTTGCGATCTCGGTCATGTAGCCGCGCAGGTTTTCGCACATGTTCAGCATGCTGCGAATGCGCCAGTGGTTGTCCCGCAGGGTCGTGGTCGCTTCCAGGCGGTGCAGCACTACTACGGCATCATCCAGCTCATCCATCGGCAGATCTTCCACCGATTGGTTGCTGCGCGGCCGTATTACATGATTATACATTTCCAAATCCAGGGTCTTTTTAAATTCCTTGTTAAAATCTGCTGCTGCGTTGGCGTTTTGCAGGGCGCTGGTATATTGCTGGCTAATGGATACCAGCATGGAAAACAGCACGGCGATGATGACCAGCATGGAGGTGGCGACGATGAGCAGCAGCTTGTTAATCTGCCGCTTGATGCTGGTCTGTGGCGCTGCGGGAAAAGGCTTGGCGTTCCTCATGGCGGCCTCCACTGGTACAGATGCTTCATTATATCACATGTCAAAGCAATTTTCCGTCAATTCCACAAATGGAAAAGAAAGTGTCATTTCATCCAATAAAATTACACGTTGTAAAAAAATACGTTCGTTTCCCTAAAATAGTTGCTACAGATCCGAAAGATAATCAATGTCTCCCACTACTGGGATTTAGTAGAATGGACATAAGCTAAAACCAAGGCACCCGGAAGGTGTCGGCGCCATACGGCGGATTGCCGGCAAACGAAAACAGGAGGAAAGATTTATGAAAAAGATGGTTCGCTTGGTACTTGCCCTGACGTTGGTACTGACCCTGGCCGTTGGCGGGAATTTTGTTGCTTCCGCTGAAGGCGCGACCGTTACGGTGGGCATCGTCAACAACCCGCCTTCCGAATCTGGCTATCGCGAGGCGAACGTGAAGGACTTCGAGCGGGTTTTCTCTGCTGACAACGGCTATGAGGCCAAGACCTTCTACAGCCTCAAGAACGACGAGCAGCTCGATGCTGCGCAGCAGTTCATCACGGATGGCGTGGATTATCTGTTCATCTCCGCCGCTGAAACCACTGGCTGGGACGCTGTCCTCAAGTCCGCCGAGGAAGTCGGCATCAAGGTGTTCCTGTTTGACCGCATGATCGATTGCGACGAGAGCCTCTTTGAGGCGGCTGTTGTTTCCGACATGGCAAACCAGGGCGATCTCGCCGTGGAATGGCTGCTGGCCCAGGAACTGGACGAATACAAGATCATCCACATCCAGGGTGCTATGGGCTCGGATGCGCAGATCGGCCGAACTGGTGCGCTCGATGCGCAGGTAGAAGCCGGCGTTATGGAAATGGTTGTGCAGCAGACCGCCACCTGGGACGAAGCTGAGGCGAAGAAGATCGTTGAATCCGTCATCAACTCCGGCGAAGCGTTCAACATCATTTATGCTGAGAATGACGGCATGGCCAGGGGCGCTGTCGCCGCGCTGGACGAGGCGGGCATCACCCACGGCATCAACGGCGATGTGATCATCATTGGCTTTGACTGCAACACCTGGGCGCTTGAAGAAGTGCTGGCTGGCAACTGGAACTATGATGGCCAGTGCAGCCCCTTCCAGGCGGATGTCATTGACGCCATGATCAAGGCCCTGGAGGCTGGCGAGACCCTTGCGGAGAAGATCGTCATTTCGGAAGAAAAGGGCTTTGATGCCGCGACGATCACCCAGGAAGACGTTGATAATTACGGCCTGTAAGTACTGGCCAGTAGAACGGTTCTAGTAAGGTCGCGCGGTGTGGCGTATGTGGAGGATTTCCGCGTATCCGCACCGCGCGTTCCGCATTGACAACGGACACCAAATCGCGCCGCGCGGCAGGGCGCGCAGCTTGGCGGCAAGAGGCATGGGAGGGGAATGAATTGATGGAAAACGATATTGTCTTGTCTATGCGGAAAATATGCAAGACATTTCCAGGCGTACGAGCCCTGCATGATGTGGACTTCACGCTCCGCAAGGGCGAGATTCATGCGCTAATGGGCGAAAATGGCGCCGGGAAATCCACATTGATCAAGGTGTTGACCGGCGTTTATCAAAAGGATTCCGGCCAGATTACCCTTTCGGGCGTGGAGGGGGAGGTCACCATCAAATCGCCCCAGGAGGCGCAGAATCTGGGAATAAGCACGGTGTACCAGGAAATATCCCTTTGCCCCAACCTCACCGTGGCGGAAAATATTTTCATTGGCCGTGGCAAGGGCAATATGGTGCGTTGGGGAGCCATGAAAAAGGGCGCGGATGAAATCCTCAAAAACCTGGGCATTCCGGCAAGACCGAAGCAACAGCTTGGCAGCTGTTCCCTGGCTGTGCAGCAGATGGTTGCCATCGCCCGGGCTGTGGACATGGACTGCAGGGCCCTTGTCCTGGATGAACCCACCTCCTCCCTGGACGAAAGGGAGGTGACAATGCTCTTCTCCCTCATGCGCGACCTGAAAGCACGGGGGGTCAGCATTGTTTTTGTCACGCATTTTCTTGAGCAGGTGTATGAGGTCTGCGACAAAATAACCGTTTTGCGCAACGGCGAGCTGGTGGGCGAATACAAAATCGAAAACCTGCCGCAGGTGGATCTGGTAGCCAAGATGATGGGCAAAGAGCTGGATGATTTGTCCGGCATGCACAAAAGAGAAGTGGCGGCCGATGGCCATGGCACGCCTGTGTATGCAGTGGCCGCGCTTTCCAGCGAGGCGTGTGTAAATCCCTTTGATTTCAAAATTGAAAAGGGCGAGGTCAATGGCTTTACCGGTCTGCTGGGTTCCGGGCGCAGCGAATGCGTGCGTGCGATCTTTGGCGCGGACAGGGTGACGAATGGCCGGGTAAGCGTGGGAGGGGAAGCCGTCAAGATCGTCAAACCCATCCACGCCATGAAAAATGGTATCGGCTACCTGCCGGAGGACCGGAAGCGTGACGGAATCATCGCCGATCTATCGGTGCGTGACAACATCATTCTGGCGTTGCAGGTTATGACCGGCTTTTTCAAGCCATTTTCCCGGGCCGAGGCCGAGGCTTTCGCCGCCGAATACATCAAGGCGCTGGGAATCAAGACTGCCTCGGCGGATACGCCGGTTAGATCCCTTTCGGGCGGAAACCAGCAAAAAGTCATTCTGGCCCGCTGGTTGCTCACCCACCCCCAATACCTGATACTGGATGAACCCACGCGGGGCATTGATGTGGGGACAAAGGTTGAGATTCAAAAGCTCGTNCTCAAGCTTGCCGAAGAGGGGATGAGCATCACCTTCATTTCCTCGGAAATCGAGGAGATGCTGTACACCTGCTCACGGCTGATCGTCATGCGGGACCGCAGCATTGTAGGCGAGCTCAAGGGCGGCGCAATAACGCAGGATAACGTTATGCATACGATTGCAGGGGGGGCGGATTGAGATGACGAACGGCTTGAAACGATCAGAAAGGCTAAAGAGTGAATACGCGCAGCTCATTATTCCACTCATTGCCATTGTGTTGCTTATTCTCTTTAACCTGATCAGGGATGCCAGTTTTTTTTCCATAAAAACCGTGGTAAACAATGTGGGCAATACCGTCCTGTCGGGGAACATTATCAGCATCTTGAGCGGCGCCTCCAAGCTTGCCATTGTGGCCATAGGCATGACATTGGTAACAGCCGCCACGGGTGGCCAAGACATCAGCGTAGGCGCGACAGGCGCCATCGCGGGCAGCGTTTTCATGAGAGTTCTCAGCAGCGGGGACTCTGTTACGGTGGGAACGATTGTGCTGGCCTTTTTTGCCTGCTGTGTCGTTTCTATGCTGTTTGGCGCATTCAACGGCACCCTGATTGCCATATTCAAGATTCAGCCCATGATCGCAACCCTGATCCTCTTTACTGCCGGCCGCTCCATCGCCTACTGGATCAATGGCGGCGCGTCGCCTACCATTTCCAGTCCGTTGGTTGACGCCATTGGCAGCTTCATCCCAGGGGTTCCCATTCCCACGCCGATTTTTATCGTTGCCATATGTGGAATTCTTTTTGCGCTGCTATTTAAGTTTACAAACATTGGC
>JGI994J12354_10005652_pt1 | contig 10707 bp, 11 predicted proteins | sample IntmicLarv3ML3BL_FD_12354 | JGI IMG/M metagenome (IMG submission 12354)
GCTTCTAGCTTTGCTTTGCAAAAAGATTATTATGAAAAATTCATTGAGTCGCATCCCAACTGGGTATTAGTTGATATGTATGCGGATGAGGGTCTGAGCGCCACATCCTATTCAAAGCGCGATGATTTCAAGCGCATGCTGGAGGATTGCAAACAAAATAAAATAGACCTCATCATAACAAAAAATGTATCACGGTTCTCAAGGAATGTAGTCGACTGTTTAGGTATAGCAAGGGATTTAATCGGAGCTAAGCATCCGGTCGGCATATATTTTCAAGAAAACAATATCAACACTCTGACCCGTAACAACGAAATGATGCTGACCATGTTATCTTCCCTTGCTCAGGCGGAAAGTGAAGCCAAACGCGAATCCATGCTGTGGTCGATTGACAAACGCTTTTCAAGAGGACAGTTTCTCACGCCTACCAACAATCTACTCGGGTATGTAACAGACGAAAACGCAAAGGGTTACATGGCAATTGAGGAGGATGGTGCCAAAACCGTCAGAGCAATTTTTAAATCGTTTCTCTCAGGATGTTCCCTTGCGAAAATTGCGTATTTGCTCTCTTATTATCAACGGCCGACAGCAAAAGGAAATTTATTTTGGTCGCCGTCGAGCGTAAGAGGGATTTTAATCAACGAACGCTATTGCGGCGATATTGTAGCACAAAAAACATTCACAGTTGATGTTATCAGCCATAAGGCCAAAAAGAATAAAGGACAAAAAAGAAGCGTGTATAAACGCGACCATCACGCAGCGATTATCAGTCGAAATGAATACATACAGACTCTGCTTCTCCTAAAATCAAAACGCGCTTCAGTGTATTTCAATCCTGATTATAATATCTGTGTAATAGGAACAGGGTTGCTCATGGGTTTTATCCCTGTCAACCCGTCCTTTGGAGGTTATTCGCCAACCCATTATGTGGGTGCGCTTGAAAAAGCAGATGTTTCAATGCCGCCGTTATATGGCGAAATTGTTGATATAAAAAACGCAACTGTCGCACGGATACAGGAGTTTTCGCACTCAAAAATGGCGAGTGTCAGTATATCCGACAAGCAGGTGCGGTTTAACAACGACTGTATCACCTTTTTCCCCGATACGGCTTTTGTTGAAATATTATTTCATCCGACCGAGCTTATTTTGGCTGTAAGACCAACGACAAGGGACAATAAAAATGCCGTATTGTGGAATGAAAAACCAATTTCAGCAAGTAATCTATGTAAAAACTTTTATATATTTTGTGCTTGGAAAAAACCGATTCGCTATAAAATAATGGCAGATTGTTTTATCCGCGGGGATGAAAAAGTCTTGATGTTTGATCTTAATAGTGCGGAATTTTACATAAAAGAATCGGTAGAAAAATCAGTTGTGGACGAAAACGGCGATGAAATCAATATATGGAAAGATATATCACGGCTTTTACAACCCGAAAAATGGCAAGAGGATTTCGGGCGGGATGTCATATCCCACGCTACCACGTGTAGACGCTGGCTCGCCATAACCCTGGAAAATTGGAATACAACCGCAGATGCAGAAAGTATCCCTGGTTTTGACAGTTATGTTAACGCGGAAAACGATATAATTCTCAGCGAAGACGATTTAAGCAATAATTTCGCGGCACTACTCGCGGCAGAAATTGATCATTTTAAAATAACGGAGGAAACGGAAAATGTATAATGAAAACGAAGGCGCAGGGGTAATGCAAACCGGCGAAATAGAAAATAAAGGTGTTTCAAGCCTCGATGAGTTGCAAAACTATGAGGTGTTAAGGACAGAATTAACCTCGTCCTTATTCAAGCCGAAGGTGATTATCAGCTATGAAACGATATCTTTTAATAAGGCTTGCGTGAAATTGCTTCCGGACACCTTGTTTGTAAACGTTTTAATCGACCGGGAAAAGCAACGGATTATCGTTTTGCCGGTTCACAAATATGCGAAGGATGCGCTTCGATGGTGCAATGTCAAAAAAGGAGATGTTGTAAAAAGGGTTTGCACTGCTAAAAAATTCGGAGAAAAGCTTTATGATATGATGTCGTGGATAAAAGAAAACAAATACCGCATTCTCGCCTATTATCAAGAAATCGAAGGAGTAAAGCTACTTGTTTTCAATCTTAAAGAGCACGAAATGATTATTCCTGATTTTATTACTACCAAAACCGGTAAGCTAATAAAACGCGGAAGAGTATATCTTTCGGATGTGCCTAATGGCGAATTTGGCATGTCTTTGTCCGAACACTCGGTTGTCAACGAAGTGGAATTAAACGCGCATTATACTTTGAGCGATAAGGATAAAGAAGTAACAATATCCGATGTGAATATTATCGGTAAATCCCCTACCGAAGAAGAGATAATCATGTCCCAATACCGTAACGAAAAGCCACAGGAGGTATTTGCCGGTGTCCAAAACTAAAGAGACATGCTCATCCAACTTGCATATCAAAGCAAATAGACCGGCGATCCGGTTAAGATTAGGAAAAGATTTAGCGGTTAATAAAAAAGTGTTATATGCACTTAATAACCCCAAACATATTCTTTTTTGGTGGAGCGAATCCGAAAAGGTGTTGTTGATCGCTGCTGCCGCTGAAAAAACGCCCCTGTCATTCAATATCAATGATTGCTACTACACTACAAAAAACGGTTTGAGATTTGAGAAAAAACAGCTCATAGAAACCATAATGAAAATTGCGGATTGGCGCAGCGACACAGTTTATGTTGTGGACGGCAAATACATAGAAGAATTAGATATGGTGGCTTTTAAATTAAGCGAAGCCATGGAATTAAAAATTGAAACGGAGGAATCATTTTGAATAACAATAAAGACTTCAACGATTATCCCATCCAGCGAGACCTCGATGGCATCTTTATACGAACAGAGTGCGACGGAAAATGGTGTAACCGTTGTTTTACCGATTTAACTTCCTATGAACAGCAAGATTTTCTTGACAGCTTGGACATGAAGGGATTACGGCGAATGTGCCTGATAATGGCTGAAACGTTGCGTAAAGTGGGCGATCAGCTCGATATTCTCAGCAGAGAGCCTGAGGACTCCGATGATGAATAAAAAAATTAAATCCAACTTATATTTAAATAGTAAGATATCGCGGAACCCACTTAGAGCTGTTCCCGATCAACAGGGCTATCTATTTTCCGACGGCCGGTATCTGACAAAAATTCTCCCCGATGATTTGCCGGAATGGTTCGTTTACGGTTACCTTTACAAGCGGTACGGATACATTTCGGCCAAGGATGTCAAGCAGCTTGTATATACTCCAAATTACACATTTGATAATCATCTGCATAAATACGATAATCTTTACATTTCTTACGGAGCTGAAATTAAACCGTATCAATCTGAACTTGGTTCTACATGGTACAGAGGGTACGATTATGTTATAGACGGATCACTTATGGTTTCGTTCATTGAGGCTGTAAAAAAATATTCGGATTGTGATGTGACCTATATCCAACGGGAGGTGGAGCGAAAACGGGTATGGTATTATGAAAAAAACCAAAACATAAAAGCAGAGGCTGTTGATGATTGACACAAACAGTCTCTGCTTCTTTATAATGCTTATTTTCTCTGTTATAATAATAGCGAAGGTATCAGTTATATTTTTATGAGGGAGATAGATATATGCAAAAAAGCGAAAAGAGGTTCCGTGTCGTAAAATTTCTATTTGAAACGGATAATGGAGGATTTTGGGCTCAACACATGATTGTTGATAATCATATTCCGTTCTTTGAAGCAAATCAATGGCTTGAAATAATAAGTGTCAGGAAAGCCAGTACCGGTCGTGAGTACGCGGTAAAGTTGACTGTATTTCTTAATTGGCTCGATACATATGGCATCTCATATGAGAATGCGACAAATCGAAATGTAACTTTGTTTTTACATTCATTGATCTATGGGAATCTGGAAAATGAAAAAATTAAATCAATCGAGACTACCGTGGGGTTTTCAACGTTGAGTAAATATGTCACTGTCATTACCGGATTTTACAAGTGGATTGATGAAAATTACGAAACTGCCATGTGTTTCAACGAAAAAGCAAGTAAAACCCGAGCCCGAAAATCATTCTTGTACGGACAAATCTATTTGTATAATTATAAATACATCGTTGATTCCTACAGCGCAAGGCTTAAACCGGGCAAGGAATATATGAAATGGTATAATGAAACCGAAAAAGAGTTGTTATGTGGTTGTTTTAACACTTTAAGGGATGAATCGGTTCTGAGGCTAACCTTTGAAGGGCTTAGGATTGATGAAGTTTTGAGCATCACTCTTGAAAACTATGATCCAGTAGAACGTATCGTGCGTCCGACGCGTTCAAAGGGAAAAGCGGATGCTTATAATAGTATAAACAATCATTTGCGTGTAGTTGTGCTCCCTGAGCAAACGAGTAGATTATTAACCAGATACATAGAAACAGAACGAGTGCAAGCGGAAACGGAAAGCGGTGTACTAAACCAATATATATTTATTAATCTAAATAGAGGAAAAAAACAAGGACAGCCGCTTAAATATCATAATTATTTAAAAATTCTAAAAAAGTGTGCGGAACGCGCTGGATTTGATCCAAAGAAAATTAGGACACATAACGGCAGAAGCACAAAAGTCATGGCGTTTTTAGAGCATCAGGCGCTATATCCCGAAGACGGAATTACAGATGTTATCATTATGGAAAGCTTTGGATGGAAGAATTTCGATTCAATTAACCATTACCGTAATTTTAACAATCAAATTATAGCGAAAGCGGTGATGGAAAAACTCCATAAAAGAAAGGATAGCGGAGATGATTAAATTCCAACAAACAAATGGTTGCCACCACTTTTGGGAGCTTGACAATATCGTATTCCGAACCTCCCGCTATCTCGATTATGATATTAATGAGGTTGAAGCATATGTAAAAAACTTAACGGAAATTTTAGAAAATGATTTGTACAAACAAAACACCGAATCGTTCAGTTTAGCAGTCAATCGGTTTGAATACGTAGACTTTATTTATATTGCTTTCGCTGTATGTAACAAGTCTTTTCTCAGGATGTTCGAATATTTTTGCATTAAATATATTGAAGAAGGCAAAATTCAAAGTAAAACTACAACCACAAAAAAGGTTCCGCTTTACAAGGTGTTTCAATTGATAATGGGAAATGGTCTTGAAAACAGCAAAATTAAATTGGAACCTATTAACCGTGCCATCAAAAGGCTTCAGTGTAGAAAAAATCTTTTTGATATCGCTGAAAGAAGTTATGATTTGGTTTGGATTTCAAGGATAATGGAAGCTGTTTCTCGAAATGAAAATCTGTATCATATATCAAATGAGATAACATCACAAAAAACGATAGAATATTTAGGCAGACTAGAAAAAGATGTGTTTCAAAATTATCTTTTAAAACGCATGGAAATTTTCACTTTGGAAAGAAGACAGATGAGTTTTGATGAGGTGATTTCAGGCATAATTGATGTTCAAAAAATAAAAGGATTGTTATATTATGATAGTGCTTTTTCCGAAGCGCTTAGAGAAGCTATGCGCATACAAACCAAACTCCACCAAAATAAATTTTGCCAAGAAAATTATTTACAAATGAGTATAGAGAATGATAAATGGGTATTGTATAACGAATCTGGCCCCTCTTTGCGAAAAACGACATTGGATTTTACTGATATAAATTGCAGAAGCATAGCACAAGAATTCAAGTATTTTATTAAATGGAGATATGAAGGCAGAGGCTATTCAAACAGTTCGTTTTTCAGGAGCTGTACAATTGCTTTGAACGCGCTTACCGAAATTAATCCTAATATTAAATATTTTGCAGACATAAGCGAAACCGATGCCAGAGCTTTGGCACTTTATCTTGAAAGCTATCGTACAGTAAAAACAGGAGCACCATTATCCCAGTATAGTATTTCAAAATCGGTGCGTTGTTGCAAAACCGTTATAGATTATTTAATGGAAGACATGAGGGATAAAGCATTAAAAACACCGAAACCATATTGTAACCCTTTTGCTTCCTATATATTTCGTAATTTGAGAGAATACAATAACGCCAGCCAAGCAATACCAGAAGATGTTATTGAGCAATTAGATAAACATACCGGTGAATTGTCTGCGCAAAACAAGCTTCTATATAATATATTTAAAAATACCGGATTGCGTTTAAAAGAAGTGTTTTTTCTGGAATATGACTGCATAGAACCATCGCGATATGATAACATTTATCAACTTAAATTCAAGCCATATAAAACGCTTATGGCAAGAAAGAGAAAAAACGCAGGGGATTTTCATAGTGTTTTGATATATAACACGCTTGCAGATGAGATAAAAGATCAAATTGAAACATCTGCTGCTCTTAGGAAAGAAACAAATTTGCCATATATTTCTAAAAAGAAAATGGAGTTCATCAGTTGGAATAATAAACCATAATCCGTTTATCAGCGCCATTCAATCCTTGTTGGACAAGTATATGATATGCGATGAAAATGGAGATGTGTGGCATTTTACAACCAGGCAATTTCGCAAAACCATTGCGGTTACTTTAATAGAAAACGGTGCTACAACCGAAGAGTTGGCCTATTGGCTGGGCCATTTATCCTGTGATACAGCAATAAAGTATTATGCTGAGGTGCGCAAGTACAAGCTTGCAGAACTTAACACGAAATTCTTTAAAGAAAAATTTGAACTGATTTTGTCCGGAGAACAGCTTGAAACTTATTCAGAAGAAGAGCGTAGGCTCTTATATACCGATTTCAGATTGGGTCAACGGAAGGTCGAGCTTGGTTATTGTCTTCGGAAAATAGCCGCAGGCCAATGCGGCAAGCGAAATAGTATGTATAATTGCGTGAATTGCAAAAACCTTTGTACAGGTAAAAAGTATTTACCGTACTGGAAGGAACTCCTATCTGAGCAAGAGCGCATTATATCAGAACTGTTGCGTATTTATGAGACAAGCGGTATATCCGATTTTCAGGGGTTTGCCGAATATAAACAGGAGTCTATATTGTTTGAAGGGTACAAAAATGTTGTAAACGCTATTGAAGAAGGAGAAACCAGAATATGAGAAATGCGGCTGTTTTTGAAGAAAGCTATATCGAAAGTAAGAAAACGATGTATATAAAATTTCTTGAGCAACTGGGAGATGATATTGATTTTTGTGAAAACAAATGGATTTGCTTAAAATTGATGCGTTATCCAGCCCAGCCGCTGGAAGGTGTGACTATCCATTTTAATCGGATTCCAGACAGGTATAGAGAAATAACAAAATATTTCATCATTATATGCTTAATCAATGGGAAAACAGTTTCGTCAGCCATATCGCATATATGTGATTTAAAAAGATTCTTTAACTTTTTGATAAAACATAAGTGTAGTATGGATATTGGAAAATGTGACACCACCATTTCCTTAGAGTTTATTCGCTATTTAGATCAATGTGGTTATGCAGATACTACCAAATACGGTGTTTGGGCATCTTTAAACCAATTTTATAAAGTAATGGACGGCTGGAATAATATGCGTTTTAAAAATCCATTTTCCATAAATCCGTTTTATTCTGAAAGAAAATTCGACTATAAATATATCCCTGAAAGAATCGCAAATAAATTAGATGTTATTTTCAAAAACGAAGAAATACCATCGCATATTCGCTGTGCATATTGGATATTACGCTTAATCCCATCAAGGATAAGCGAAGTTATTGGTATGAAGCTCGACTGCTTAAAACGGTACAACGGAAATTATGTTTTGTTTATTCCATCGTGGAAACAGAACAACGGCCGAAAAGAACCGCTTATGCGAAGTATTCATTTGGAAGATGCGGGAATTGCAGGATATTTGATCAGCGTAATTCAAAAACAAAAAGAAATATCTGAACAATATCAGAAATATTTATCAGATGATAAAAAAGAAATGCTTTTTACTTTTCAAAAACAAGGAATACGAAAAGGTAAGTTATTGTTGTTTCACCTATATCCTGTTGCATCAAGACTTTCTATACTCCGGGCATTTAAAATGGCATGCGAAAAATATAATATATTTGATGAATCCGGACAAATTTACAACCTTACAACTCATCAATTCAGGCATAATGGTATTACGGATCGTCTTGCGGCGGGTTTTACAACCGCACAGATTGCCGAAATGACCGGGCATCACGGCGATGCGATGATTTACAACGCATATACCCATCTTAGCCTTATGCCCGAAACCATCATTCAAAAACAGGAATATATATTAGGCGAATTCGGGAGTAGAGGAAATAAATACGTTCTATTCGGCGGCAGAATACTTAATATGGAAGAACAATTAGAAAATCGCTTACTTAAAAATATTCGCGCCCATCGGGTTCGTGGCGGTATATGCAGTGATATAACTGATTGCAAAAGTGATATGCTCAATTGTTTGGAATGCAGCAGTTTCATTCCGGACATGGACCAGATCGATTATTACGAAAAACAAGTATTGTCATGGCGTGATAAGTCTGTTAAATTTGCGGAATTTTCTTTAATAAAAGCAAATGCAGAAAAAAATGCACGGCTCTATGAAGTTGTATTAGAAAAATTGAAAGGCAGTGAATTATAACTATGAAAAAGATCCCCAATGAATTAGTTGAAATTCAAAATCAGAAGAGAAAAGAAACGGCTAAAGCAGTGACAGATGCAATAATAGAACTTCAATCTCAAGGTTATAACATAAAAATCAAAGACTTACTCTTTGTCACAGGACTTTCGCGATCTGTTTTTGCTAAGCCGCACATACGTCGGATTTTAATAGAATACGGCATTGTTGAGCCCAAAGAACTTTCGTCAGATGAAGCGCAGGACAAATGTGATAATTCGAAACAGTACAGAGATTTATTGGCTGAAAAAGACGGTTACATTGACAGATTGTTGTTTGAAAACGAGCAACTTAAAAACGAGTGTGAGTTGTTGCGCGGCAGAATTCATTTATTAACATATAAAATGTCCACTATGGATAATAACGGTTTTTAAGATACTGGAGATATAACCTAAATTATCCCTGTCTTTTGATTTCTTTCAAATTATCAATCGCCATGACCACATCCAAAGCATGAAATCCGAGATAACAGTCATTCATCTGTTTCGCGTCGGCTTGTGTGTAAATATCCCTGCTGCTCTCTCCTGTCAGAAGATGCCAGTATCGGTAGACGTATCCTGTCCAAAACAGTTCTTCTTTTCCGAATGCGGCACCGGCAAGCTCGACGGCTGTTTCTTCCTGTAGATTTTCGAGTATATATTCCTCACCGGCCCATTGAAGCCGGTCATAGGGCATATCGAGAAATTCACACGTCTTACTGTTCATGAATTTTTCTATAAAATCGGATGAATCAAGTTTTTTTTCCAATGAGCGTTCAAACAGGCGACCTTGAATATCACAAAGCTGCCGCTCGAATCCGTTGAGTGTTCTAGGCATCATATACCTCCACCAATAATTTCATCAAAGAAGCGTCCGTCACGACGGTGCTTCCGGCAAATTTCATCGGCCTGCCGTATGCCTTCCTGACGGTACGCCTCGCTTTCAATTCTCAATTCTTTTCGATCTGTAGCACTGAGGGCTTTTTCTTCCACGATCTCAATTTGCCGGCACGCCTTTTTAGTGAGTGCCACATATTGCTTGCCCAGTTTCAGAGCCGAAAGGCTGTTAACGAGAGCAATGTCGGTAATTTCACCTGAGAAAAACCGATCTAATACCACAAACATCCTGTCGTTTGCGATATAACCGATTATCATATCGCAATCCTTCGCCATCCCCGCATATTTATGATAAATATCACTATTATTGACAGATTCCATTTTCCCGCGATGATAAGCAATCAGCAAGGCCCAGTCGATTCCAACTTCAATATCCAGGATACGCAAACCGGTCAAGTCGGTTTTTACTGTGTAGAGTTTTGAGTTCGGGAAATTGCATATCAACGTCAACGGCTGTATTTTTTCTGTTCCCATATAAAAACCTTTACCGAAATCACAAAGTTCCCTGCTTATAGGTTCTATATCTCCGGTGATACCGTTTTTAGAGCCGTGATAGAGCAAAACCGTTCCGTTACCGGTTTGAATAGTATTCCCTTCAAATTCTTTGTAATCAATTCCTTTTCTCTCACAATAAGTACGCAAACCGTCCATAGCAAGGGGTGTTGGCTCACAGCGGCTTGTCTCCCAGCGATTGACTGTAGCAAAACTGACGTTCAATGCAGCAGCCAAAGATTTTTGGCTGTCTCCTGTCCGTTTGCGTATTTCTTTAATTATTTCAGATAATTTCATATTCTCACTCCATATTATAACACTTGCGACATCAATAGTATAACACATGACGTCAAATAATGCAAGGCTTTTGCAAAAAAGCTCTGCATTTTTTTACTTTACACGATTATTGCCTTTATAAGCATTGATATATCAACGAATAAACAATCATGTAAATAACGAGGTTAAGAAAAGAAGGCGGTAATAACCGCTATCGCGGAAACTGCTCTCCCAAACTCATCGAGGATCTTCTGGCACATTTCAAAGTGCCGGAAATCTGCGATTATATGTGCGGCAGGCTTGTATGAAAATACTTGTGCCAAGAGAAACAGTACGCCCATTATATATTTACGGGCGCGTTATTGTCTTATTATGCTGTTTTGCGTATCACAGTCGGTAAAGGCTTATGGTCTTTCCGGCTGTTTTTTTAACCCCAAAAAAAATAC
>JGI994J12354_10005653_pt1 | contig 10707 bp, 11 predicted proteins | sample IntmicLarv3ML3BL_FD_12354 | JGI IMG/M metagenome (IMG submission 12354)
AACTAAAAAATGAGTATTATGACAAATGAATTGAAGGTACTGTTCTACCTGAAAAAGAATCAGACAAAAAAGAATGGTCTTTGTCCTGTTATGGGACGAATTAATGTTGGTAAGACGATGGCACAGTTTAGCCTGAAAATTGATGCCGATGCCAAACTATGGGATGTAAAAGCCGGAAGGTTGAGGGGGAAAAGCCTATTTGCCAATGAAGTTAATAATCAAATAGAAAAAATAAATCTTCTACTCTACTCCCGATACAATGAAGCAATACGCCTGCAACGTGAATTTACAGCCACCGACTTAAAAACTATCGTGCAGGGCATCGCTAATGCTCAGGAATCTGTCCTTTCTTATTTTAAGAAGATGAATGACAAGTTTTCCTGTCGTGTAGGAAAGGACAGAGCAAAAGGAACTTGGGTGTCTTATGAGTATCACTACAAAATCCTATCAGATTATTTGAAAAAGGAATACAATTTGAGTGATATTCCTTTCTCCGAACTTAATTATTCCTTTATTGAGCATTTTATGCACTATCTCCGTACAAACAGGAACTATGCTTTGAATACGACAATTAACATTGTTTCCCGTCTTCGAGAAGTGATTTCAGAAGTGATTGATGAGGGAATAATTAATAAAGACCCTTTCTTTGGCTTTGAGCTTGATGCAAGAGTATCCAAACATCGCAATATAAGCAGGGAGGACTTAGATAAAATCATGACAGCTAATTTCGATAGCGAGAGTAGAACACTTGTCCGTGATATGTTTGTTTTCTCCACCTTTACCGGATTAGCTTACATTGATGTAAAAAATCTCACTTTNGATAATATTGTCGAACAAGAGGATGGCAGNCTTTGGATTATGGTTCACAGACAAAAAACCGGAAGTTCTTCCAATATNCGTTTAATGGAAATNCCTCTTTCTATAATAGAGAAGTACNGNAATGGTAGAAACGAGGGGAAAGTATTTCCAATGCCAATATATCAAAGCGTCCTCTATCATCTAAAAAAGATTGATAACCAATGTAATACAAATAAAAATCTTTCATTCCACATGGCTCGCCATACATTCGCCAGTTTAATAACGCTCTCGGAAGGCGTACCCATTGAAACAGTAAGTAAAATGTTGGGACATCAAAATATTGCGACCACACAGATATATGCAGAAGTTTCAACGGACAAAATACTAAAAGACTGTCTTGTATTATCTGAGAAAATAAACAATAAATACACACTAATCAATTAATAATAAAAATCATGCGTAGCACATTCAATATATTGTTTTACATAAACAAGCAGAAAATAAAGAAAAACGGAACTTGCCCTATCATGGGAAGAATTACCATTGACGGAAAAGTAGTACAATACAGTGCGAAAGAAGAAATAGACCCTAAATTTTGGGATGCCAAACAAGGCTGCTGTACCGGAAAGGAAAATAAACGTATCAATATCCGGTTGAACGAATTAAAGAAAGAGATTGAACATTGCTATCAGAAAAGTGTAGAAAAAAACGGGTATGTTACGGCAGAGGGAATAAAGAACGCCATTCAGGGTGTTGGCACAAATGAAGTAATGCTTCTGAAAGAATTTGCCCTGATGAAAGAAGAAATAAAAAACGGTATTGGAATTACTCATGCCCAGAAAACCTATTACAGATATGGAAATGCCTACAATGTTATTCGTGATTTCTTAAAATACAAATATGATGTTGATGATATTGAGTTTTCCAAAATCAACAAGCAATTTATGGAAGATTATCACTTCTATTTGCTGACGGTAAGGAATTTTGCAACATATAGTATTCAGAACTATGTCCGCTTCTTAAAGCATACAATAGAAAGGGCAGTTAATAAAGAGATTATCTATCGCAATCCGGTTAGAAAGTATTATGCAGACGGAAGAAAATCTTCCAGACGTTGGATTTCAAGAGAAGATTTGAGTACCATTATGGCAAAACCGCACCCGAAGAAGAATGTAAATAAAGTACGGAATTTATTTATTCTGTCCTGCTTTACCGGATTGGCATACGCCGATATTTACAATCTGAAATGGTCGGATATTCATACCGATAAGAATGGTTATAAATGGATTTTCAAGGATAGAACAAAGACAACAACCGAATGTTACATTCCTTTGTTGGATATACCATTATCTATAATTGAGAATTTCAAGGGGGAAAAAAACACGGATAAGGTTTTTGACTTTTTCTGTTATACTACAATGAATACCCACCTTAAAACGCTCAAGGATTTTTACGGATTAAAAAAAGAACTGACCTATCATGTAGCGAGGCACACATGGGCAACAACAATTTGCTTGTCAAACAGTGTTCCTATCGAAACTTTGAGCCGTACAATGGGACACAGAAGTATCAAAACAACCCAAATATATGCAGAGGTTACGAACATGAAAATGGACGAGGATATGAAATTATTGGAAACCCGAATAGGAAGTAAATATCAATTCCCACATACCGAAAATAAAACGGACGAATTGGTTGAATTTGAGAAAAACAATAGTGAACTTAGCGAACTAAAATTAATGGAGGCAGTATGAAAAAAGTAAAAAATAACGGTTTGTTGTCAATCAGGATTGATGGCAACAACAAAATGGAAGTCGTATTTAAGCCTGTTGACGGCAATATATGGATGAATAGAAATGAGCTTTGCGAACTTTTCGGATGTTATTTGAAAGATATTGACGAGTCCCTCGAAACGATATTTAAGAAAGAAATGTTTCGGGTTGAAGATACCTGTAAATATCACATCATAGCCGGAGGAAAGCGTGTAAGCTATGATATAACAGAAGTAAATTTAACTGTTATCATCGCTTTGGCTTTTCTAATGACAACACCACAAGCAAAAACATTAAGAACGTGGTTTATAGAGCAATTACTCAACATGAAAACCCTTGATATTCCTTTTGTTAATATCGGGCAGAATTTTTTGTTGAACTGAATTGAAAAAACGACCGAAAGAAAATCTAATATATCTTTCGGTCGTTTTTTATCTTGATGCAAATAACGGATATAATCATTTTCGTTTCCCCCACGCATCAAAATAATTATTTTCGAGCATCTTCAAAATATCGGAGAACTTATACAAGATTTTGCCCTCTATTTTATAATAGGCAATATGTCCCCGTTCCCGATAGTCTTGCAGCGTTCTCAAACCCAAACCCAAAATTTTACAGACCTCCCTATTGCTAAGAAAGGTATCGCCAAGCAATGTCGGCTTTCGTTGTTTTTTGTAATTGAAAATCTTATTGCAGCCTGTGCGTATCGCTGAAAACAATTCGTTCATCTCCTGAGAACGGTGGTCTAAAATTTCATCAAATATGTTCATACTTTTTCCAATAAATCAACCCGATGCTTTTCTATAAATTCTCTCATGTCCTCCTGTTTATAGAAACACTTATGTCCTATTTGAGAATAAGGAATTAATCCTTTGTCCCGAAAAGACTGCAATGTCCGCTTGCTGACACCTAATGCCTGACAAACGGTCTGGTTGTCTATCCAATCATTCGTTGGTTCTACTGAAAGTGTATCAATCTGTACAAGCAAATCTTTGATGCTCATTTTCAATCTATCAAATGTTTTTTCTTCGATAACTTTTAATTCCATATTTCTTCGTTTTTTTAATAAGGAAGTGCAAAGAAAAGCTAAATAAGTCGAAAAAGCAGGGAATGAGTAGTTTGTGGTATGAGTTGGCAGTCAAATGGTATTATAATTCGATTCTTGTCATTATCTAATTGCTATGATTAATTTCCAGTCAGGATTACTAATATTAAATAAGTTTGTGAATTGAAGCAAAAGCTATCGCTTCTGTAATGTTTCTAACATTTATTTTTTCAAATAGTTTTCGTCGGTAAAATTTGATTGAATCTAAAGATAAACATACTTTATCTGCTATTTCACTTATGGTATATCCTTGAATAGATAAAGACAGTATTTCTTTTTCTTTATCATTGATGGATATATTATAACTATTAAATTAACTATAGCAAGAGGTCATGATTTTTTATACTGTCGAGGATTAATGCCAAATTGTTTACGAAAAAACTTGTTAAGCGCACTTTGACTCTCAAATCCTAATAATAACGATATTTCCGAGAACGAAATATTCTCTATCATATACTTTTCGATTAATTCGACACGAAGCTTGTTAAGTATTTCTTGATAAGATGTTCCTTCTTCTTTTAGTTTTCGTTGCAAGTTGCGTTTGCTCATGTTTAGCCACAAAGCAATGCTTTTTAGACTCAAATTATCTGATGTTATATTTGATAAAACAAGCCTTTTTACACACGAAGACAGGTTTGTATTTGATTTTATTTCCATTTCGGAAATAAGTTTTTCGACAACAAAAAGGAGTTGCTTATTTGCTGTAAGCACAGGTAGTTCAAGTATTGATTTATTAAATACTATACTGAATTTATTTTGAGAAAATGAAACAGAGCAATCAAAAAAACGTTCCATTTTATCTATGTCTCCTTCTTTCTGATAGACAGAGTTGATAGCTATAGGTTTTATGCGTCTTCCTGTGAGAGAATGTAATAATTGTAAAGTAATGCCACATTGACTTTCGTATAGTTGCCTTGTTGCTATAGGATATTTTTCTGCAAACTCCGAATTAATTGTTATAATATGATAAAACATCTCTCCTATGATTTCATTGGAATATTGAAATATTGGATTTGCAATAGGTGAATACATAACAGATTTACTAAAGACTTCTTTTATGTTTTGACAATTATGATATAAGGAATACAATATTCCAGAAATACTGACTGGAGTTAAAACCCCTTTTCCTAATCCTATTCTATGATTCTTATATTTTTTAGTTACAAACTCTAAGAATGATGCTAAATATTTCGCCTCTACCATTTCAAGTAAATTCTCTTCTGATTTCAATTCAATCGGTAAAATAGAATGAATATCAGTTTCAATTCCTTCAAATTGTTTAAGTATGCTGTTAAATACCCCTGTTGTAATATACATATCAATTTGTCGCTTTTGGACAAAATTATTGCATTTTTTTCAATCTCACATTATCTAAGAACCTATATCTTTGCAAAATATTTTAAGCAGCCTTGCGCAAAACGCTTAAAATCAATAAATTAAACATGGATTTCGGACTCGTTAATGAGATTTCTTATGGAACTTCAAAAATTCTATCAAAATAGAGCAGAACAATTTGCAAGGTATGAGCAAATTTGCAAAAAAAAGAGGAACTGGTATTCTTTAGCTCGGCTTTTTCTCTTTTTAAGTATTGTCGTTCTTGGATTAGGTTGTTACATGATCATTTGGTGGTTAGGCATATTAGTTGCTTTTATATTAATGGTTATTTTTGCTGTTTTGTGTATAAAAGACCTGAAGAATAGTGAGAAGCAGCAGGAATTTGAGCGACTGATACAAATCAACTCATCAGAAGCAAAGTGCGTTGTGGGAGATTTTTCAACATATCCCACAGGAAATCAATACAAAGATAGCTCTCATTATTACGAATCTGATTTGGATATTTTCGGGACTCATTCACTTTTTGCATATTTAAATCGTACCTCAAGCCCTTCTGGCAGTAATATGCTTGCCCAATGGTTGTCCCAAGCAGCTCCAACAGAAGAAATAATGAAAAGACAAGTTGCTGTAAAAGAGCTATCTGAGCAGCTGGAGTTGCGACAAAAGATGCAAGCTATAGGGATTAAAAATAAGAATGTTTACGGGGATTTACCTTACTTTCTTCAATGGTTAAAGGGCAAAGCGACTTTGCTAAAGAAAAAAAAAATACTAAAGGTAATAAAGGTTCTACCTTGGTTCACATTTTCTGCCATTATCATTTCATGCCTTGGTTGGATTTCATCTTCAATTCCTTGGCTATTTATTTCCATACATTTTAGTATTTCTTATCTGACGAGTAAAACAGTAGCTTTACTTCATCAACAAACTTCACGTAAAGTCTCGTTTATAAGCACATATTTAGAACTCATCAACATCTTTTCTTATACACATTTCACATCTCCTTATCTCATTGAGCTACGCAAAAAATTCATAGATAGTGATGCTGTAAGACAAATAGACTTACTTAAAAAATGCAATCAAAAATTGGATTATCGCCTTAATAGTTTTTACTATCCAGCTAACTTACTATTCTTTTTTGATTACAAACATTTAGTTTGGTTAGAAAAGTGGAGATTGAAAAATCATAGAAAAGTAGAAAAGTGGTTCGAAGCCATTGCTCAAGTTGAAGCATTACTATGCTTTGCAAATTTACATTATAACAATCCTAACTGGGTAATGCCGACTATTAACAATGAATATTTTCATATAGATGCACAAAAAATCGGACATCCACTTATTCCAGAGAAGGAACGTGTCTGTAGCGATTTTAAAATTAGAGGAACTGGCTGTGTTGCAATAATCACAGGTTCAAATATGTCAGGAAAAAGTACTTTTCAGCGCAGTATAGGAGTAAACTTTATATTAGCACTTGCGGGAGCCCCTGTTTGCGCATCGCTATTTACAATAAGCAGCTGTCAATTATATACTTATATGCGAATAACAGATAGTTTAGAAGAACAAACGTCTTCGTTTTATGCTGAACTTAAACGTTTAAAACGATTAATTGATTTATCGAAAGAAGGAAGTAAAGTGTTTTTTTTGTTGGATGAAATATTGCGAGGAACAAATTCACGTGATAGGCAAATAGGCTCAATGGCTTTAATACGACAATTAGTCAGAAACAATATTTCAGGTATTATAGCGACGCATGACTTGGGACTAAGTGAATTACAAAGTGAAATGCCCCAAAACATACAGAACTCTCACTTCGATGTACAGATTAAAGGAGAAGAAATGTTTTTTGACTACAAATTGCATCCGGGTGTGTGCAGAAGTCTGAATGCCTCTATTTTAATGAAGAAGATAGGAATTGAAATAAATAAATCAAATATTATTTTGAGTGAGGCAAATGAGGCAAAAATAGATAATTCGAGTATGCTATAGCATAAAAACAGGACTTCGGTCTGATTATTAATATTCACTTTTTAATTTTATGCTTATGAATAAAATTATTTTGGTTATATCACGTAATATAAAGTGCGTTCTCTGTGTCGGACTTAATGCCCTTTTTGAAACCCGAAAGGTGGTAAAGCTATTCTAATAGATATTAAGTGCATGACAGAATAAAGATAAAAATAACATTTATGGAAAAATATGTTTCAACATTAAGGAATAGAATTATTCAAGATATTCAGAATATAGAGAAGATGGAATATAATACCCTGCAAGAGTCAGGGTTAATCATTCCTCTGTTAGAAAAAGCCTTTGAGAAACTAAAGTCCTTTATAAGTACCTACTCTTTTAAAGACGATGACGAAGAAATCCACTTCTTTAAGGAGACAAAACCTCAGCTATTTAGCCAGTTAGTGTATCACAATAAGATTTACAATATTGAGATGCGAATGCCAACGGGCAGTATCAATGATAGGAAAATGTACTTAGAACGGATTCAAAACCGGATTAAGTATTTCTTTGATATAAATTTGGACTTTTATCAATACTACCGCTCAGGAAGTACGCATTTAGACCGCATTTACTTTTTGAGGGGAAAGCCAGACATTCAATTACTTCTTGAAAGTTTCTATTTTGAGCGGGATGCCAATTTCTCAACGTGTTATGATTTTAAGGTAACTAAAATTCTGGCGAATGAGATGTTGTCTGTGTATATAAATTCAAAACTTTCAGAGTTAGAACGACCTTATAGCCACAGTAATTTTGAGAATAATACATTTTTTCCAAAAGTGAAAATTACTTGGACAGGAAAAAAGGCAGAACTAACGGAACAAATATATGCTTGGATAGAAGCCGAAAGTTTCAATCATGGAAATGTCAATATTAAAGAGCTTGTTAATTACATTGAAAGTGTCTTTAATATTGACTTGGGCAACTTTTACCATATATTCCTTGAAATGCGTGAGAGAAAAGGGGATAGCAGGACTATCTATCTTGATAAATTGGTGAAATTATTGAATGACAGAATGAATGAGGCTGACAAAAAATAAAAATAGTTTATCTTTGCAATGGAAATAAGTAAAAACAAGGGTAGAAATACCTCTTGAAAGATATATAATAACATAACGTTCTACTGAACGTCTCGCAACGAAAACTGGCACTTTTCAAAACTATTGAGACAACAGTTGCAATGTTCATGCTATACATGAGTATAGTGTGGACTTGCCTGTTTCGATAGTTGGGTATGCCAGTACCTCGTTGCGGAATATGGCGAGTTCCACACTTTTTTGTATAACATAGCATTTGAAATTATGAAAAGAATTAAATTGTACATAGCCGCAACGATAGATGGTTACATCGCTACTTCAGATGGCGATTTAGATTGGCTAAGGGAATACCCCAACCCAGAGCATTTAGATTATGGTTTTAGCAAGTTCTTATCGGAAACAGATACCATTCTTATGGGAGGACAAACTTATCGAAATCTTTCGTGTATGGATGTTGTTTGGTCATATAAGGATAAAACAACATATATTATATCTCGCAGTCCCATTACCAATAAATTAGATGTCAATATCCATAATATCACAGAAAACATCATTGAGGAAATTGCCAAATTGAAAGAAAATGACGGAAACGATATTGGCTTAGTTGGTGGTGGAGAACTAACAAAGATGCTATTACAACATGACCTAATAGACGAAATGATTATTTCCACAATCCCAATACTGCTTGGTGGTGGCATATCGCTATTTCCTCCATTTTTCCCAATTAGCAGTTGGTGTATAGAAAAAACAGAACTTCTGAAAAATGGCTCAATGCAAACAACTTATCGTAAAACTGCACTGTAATTTTTCCCAAGTTGTTCCCAATATTTTGGTATAAGTAAGAGTCGTATTTTGTGCTGAAATATGACTCTTTTTGTTCTTTTTTCGGAGAAAAATAATCATCAATCATTCTTCCCAAGTTTTTTGTCATTTTCATGTTTTTCGATTTGAAACATCTTGCTTATTATTAAGCAATTAAAACTTTATTCAAAAATAGTTTTCCATACATGGGAATGATAGTCTTTTAATAGCCAGACCTTTGCAGCGTAATTATAAAAAACAAACAAATGGAAATAGACGAAAAGAAGTTTGATACAGTCGTACTTTCTGTATTGGGAAAACTTGACGAAATCCTTTCGTGCGTAAAAGCCCGAAATATCCTGAATGGGGAACGGCTGTATGACAATCAGGATTTATGTCTTATGCTGAAACTAAGTAAACGCAGCCTGCAACGCTATCGCAGTTTAGGAGTATTAAAGTACATTCAGGTCGGTCAAAAGACCTTGTATTACGAGTCCGATGTAAAGCAGTTCATCAAAGAACACTTAACGAAAGACAATACCGGACGGAACGATTTTCAGGATTGAGATAAGTTCATAATTGGAAATGTAATCCCTTTCGCTGTGAAGCGCAGAGGATTCAAAAAAGCCTTTGCAAAACTTCAATTGCAAAGGCTTTTTCTATATCCCCAATTATCATAACCTGAACCGTTTGGATTGTTGTACCGGTTGCTGTTGTGGTATTTCTTCCTTTGGTTTTTCAGATGTTTCACTTCTTCCATGCCCTGCTCCGGCAATTATTAATCCACCTCCTGCCGAGTCAATAATTTCTTTTAGCGACTGAGGTTTGCAAGCCCGAATATCCTCCGAATTGTTAGAGGACGGAGATTGTAAAGGCACATTGCTTACCGGAGCGGCTTCTTCCCTTGCTCGTATTCCCTGCAACGCTTCTTTTATACTTATCGTTTGAGGTGGCTTCTTTAGAGTGGTTGGAGCGGGAGGAACTTCAATTTTCGGTGGTTGCCAATCTTCGGGATATTTCTTTGTTTCGGATTTCTCCTGCTGGAGTTTGGCTGCTTCCTCCTTGCTTATAATTTCTCCATTGACAGCATCGGGTTTGGAGGTAAGCGTTAATTGTATTTGCCTCTCCAATGCGGAGAGTTCCGATTTCAGTTCTTTCAATTCCGGTTCTTTCTTCCACGAGGACTCGACAACTTCTTTCAAAATCGGAATATCCGCTTCTATTTTTTTGTTCTTTTCTTGGTATTGCTCCAGCATGGACGGTATTTTATCCAACGCATTAATGAAGTTCTTGGAAGCGGTAAGCGGTTCAACGGCAAGATGTCCATTGTTATAATTATACTTTACGCCACTGTCGCCGATTATAAAGAAACGGTTGTCGTTGAAAAGAACGCCTTCCTTTTGGCTGGATTCCGACTTAACAGCAATCTTAAAACCGTACAATTCGCCGACATTAAAATATTCTCCGTTGGTTCGGGCGTTATCCGCAATTTCGTTCAGTTTCTTTCCGATTGCTTTTGGGTCTATGCTATCGAAATTATCCAACTTAATCGGATTCAGATAGTTTCCGTCCTTGTCTTTCTGTACCCGTGAAGAAAAAACAGACCAGTCATTTGTCATTCGGGAAACAAATTCGTTGTTGCTATCCAACTGTCGGGTATTCTCTTCCAATTTGTAGATAGCCGATGATTTGCCTTTCTCAAAAGAACGCCGTTCCGATTCCAAGGCGTTGATTTTCTTTTCTAACTTGGCTTTTTCAAGTAAGTCCGTGTTGCCCGACAAAATCGCCACGTATTCGGAAAAATTCATTCCGGCAGATTCGTCCATACTTCCCTCGTCAATCGTTCTACTGCCGAGCG
>JGI994J12354_10005654_pt1 | contig 10706 bp, 9 predicted proteins | sample IntmicLarv3ML3BL_FD_12354 | JGI IMG/M metagenome (IMG submission 12354)
TCTGGAGCCGTTCCTGGATTCCCTTGGACATCTCTTTGACGGGCTGGTCGAAATTCAGCCCGAGCCGATGAAGCAGCCCCTCACAGCGCGCCCGGTCAAAATCGGCGAAAAACTCCGCATACAGCCCGATCGTATCCTTCGCCTTCATCCACGAGGGCAGAGCAATCCGGTCGGGCAGATAGGAGACAATCGTTTTTGTCTCCGCCGACACCGGCTTCCCGTCAATTTTCACACTTCCTGCGAAATTCTTTTCCAGTCCGCTTAGAATTTTCAGCAGGGTCGTTTTTCCCGACCCGTTCGGCCCCAAAAGCCCGACGATGGAACCCGCCGGGAGGGAAAGATCAATTTCCTCCAGCACCTGCTTTTTCCCATAGGCCTTTGACAAGCCCTTTATCTCAATCATGCTGACCACCTGCCGTTCTCTTTTCTACCGCCTGCTCTACGCGTTTCAGCAGCTCTTCTCCGGAATATCCCATCTCCAGCAATTTATCCACAAAGGCATACACGAATTCGTCGGTCATCCCGTCCCGCGCCGCTTCAATCCGTCCGGTGTTCTGGGTCACAAAACGGCCGGAGGTCCGCTCGGAATAGAGAAACCCGTCCCGCTCCAGCTCGCTCAGCGCCCGCTGCACCGTGTTGGGATTGACCGAAAATGTCTGCGCTAAATCGCGTACCGAGGGAATCCGAAAGCCCGCCTCCCACTCGTTCGAGACAATCAGGTTTTTTATTCCGTCAATAATCTGAAGGTAAATCGGCAGGTTCGGATTAAAATGGATGTCCACGCTATTCCCTCCCCCAATGTATTATTGTACTAATATCTTAATACAAGGATACTCTTCTCCCGGATAAATGTCAACCCCAAACGCCGGAAAGTTCTCCTTTTCTCCTCGAAGCGCCGCCGCGCCTTGTCGTTTTATACAAAAACCGCCCTACAAATCGCGGATGATTGCACCGAAAATATAAAGATCAAAAACAAGTCAATTTCCTCTTGCTTTTTCTTCGAAAAGCGCGTAGAATAAGGCTCACATTTTACTGCTTTAAATCGCTGGGCACCCAACAATTTAACTTGTTAAAGTTTCAGGGGTTCAGGCAGTCCGAAAGGAAGGGTTATTATGTCAACACAAGCAATCATATGGATCGTCATCGCCGCCTATCTCGTGATGATGGTGGGCATTGGGATTGCCAGCTCAAAATCTTCGAAAAAAATTACAGATTTCACCGTGGGAGGCCGCAACGCGGGCGCGTGGCTCTCCGCCTTTTCTTACGGAACGGCCTATTTTTCCGCCGTCATGTTCGTCGGCTACGCCGGCGCGTCGGGCTGGCGGTTCGGCCTCTGGTCGATTCTTCCGGGCATCGGCAACGCGGTCTTCGGCTCTCTGCTCGCCTGGCTGGTTTTGGCCAAGCGCACACGGGACATCACCCGCCGCCAAAAGATCAAGTCCATGCCGCAGTTTTTTGAAAAGCGATTCGGAAGCCAGCGGATGAAAATGTTCTGCGTCGCTGTGATCTTTATTTTCCTGATCCCCTACTCCGCGTCCGTCTACAAGGGCCTGACCAGCGTCTGCTCCGTCCTTCTGAAGGTAGACGACACCCTCTGCATGATCGTCATCGCCGTGGCGTCGGCCTTGATTCTGATTTTGGGCGGCTACGCCGCCACATTAAAAGCGGACTTCGCCCAGGGCATCATCATGATCGGCGGCGTCTCCCTCCTCATCTTCTTCATCGTCCGCAGCCAACAGGTCGGCGGACTCGCCGAGGGCATCTCCCGCATGAAGCTTCAATTTGACCACAACATCGCCCCCATGGAGCACATCTCCCTTTGGGCCACCGTCCTAATGACCAGCTTCGGCACCTGGGGACTCCCCCAGATGGTTCACAAATACTACGGCATCCGCGACGACAAAGAGGTAAAGCGCGGCACCATTATTTCCACCCTCTTTGCCCTGTTGATCGCCGGCGGCGGATACTTCATCGGCTCCTTCTCCCACCTCTTTTTCCAAAACGGACAGCTTCCGGAGGGCGGCGTCGATTTCCTCGTCCCCAATATGCTGAACATGGCCGGTCTGCCCGACGTCCTGCTGGGCATTGTGTTGGTACTTCTGATCGCGGCGTCGGTCTCGACCCTCTCCGCCATCACGCTGACCGCCTGCTCGACGGTGTCCATGGACTTGGTTCGCGCCCGGCTTAAACCCGACCTCAGCGCCACCAAAACAGCCACCGTCACCAAGCTTTTGTGCCTGTTGTTCGTGGTCGCCTCTTTCTTCATCGCCAATACAAAAACCCCCATTCTGGACATGATGTCCTACTCCTGGGGCATTATCTCCGGCTCCTTCCTCGCGCCCTACCTGATTTCCCTCTACTGGCGGAAATTCAACCGGATCGGCGCCTGGGCCGGGATGCTGACGGGATTCACCGTCTCCCTCCCCCCGATCATCGCCAAGCTGTTTGTCAATCCCGAGACGCCCTTCGGTGCGCTCGCCAACTTCGGCCCCCTCTTTGCCTGCCTCGCCATGATTGCCTCCCTTCTGGTCTGCCTCGCGGTGGCCGCGATCGCCAACGCCCGCTCCTGGAAGGGCTGTGAGGAAAACACATTCTTCTATGAGGGCTCCGTTGCCTAGGTAAGCAGACATGATTATGGTTCGGCGGGAAAAAACCGAAATAAAAAATCCTCGCCGTCCCGTCTTTGTCTTTTCTTTTCTCCGGATATTGTGTTATAATACTGTGGATGGTTCCCTCCTGCCGCTTTTTTCGGCGGCGGGAGCCGTCCACCATACTGTGTAAGGATGGTCAACTATGAATTTTTTTCAAAAAGAATTGGAAACCATGCCGCGCGCCGAACTCGAGGCGCTTCAGCTGGAGAGGCTGAAATACATCGTGGATTACTGCCACAGGAACGTCCCCTTTTATCGGGACCGGCTGGATAAGGCCGGCGTCACCGCCGACAAAATCAAGGCGCTGTCCGACATCCAATATGTTCCCATCACCACCAAGGAGGACATCCGCGACAGCTATCCCTATGGGCTGGTCGCGAGTCCGATGAAGAACGTGGTGCGGATCCACGCCTCTTCGGGCACAACCGGCAAACCCACCGTCGTGGCCTACACCAAAAACGACATGGAAATCTGGTCGGATCAGGTCGCCCGGGTCGTCGTCGCGGGCGGCGCAACGGCGGAGGACATTGTCCAGGTCTCCTTCGGCTTCGGGCTGTTTACCGGGGCGATGGGACTTTTACAGGGACTGCAAAAATTGGGCGCGACGGTGATCCCGGTCTCCTCCGGCAACACCGACCGCCAGCTGATGATTATGCGGGAATGGGGCGTGACCGGACTGGTCGCCACACCATCCTACGCCACCTATCTCAGCGAAGCGGCCCGCGACAGCGGGCACCCCATGAGCGAGTACGCACTGCGCTGGGGCTTTTTCGGCAGCGAGGGCTGCACCCCGGAAATGCGCGCGCAGATTGAGAAAAACTTTGACGGCATTTTTGCCACCGACAACTACGGCATGAGCGAATTGATGGGGCCGGGCGTCTCGGGCGAGTGCATGATCCGGGACGGCCTCCATTTCGCGGAGGATCACTACCTGCCGGAGATTATAGACAGCGACACCCTCCAGCCCCTCGCGCCCGGCGCGGTGGGTGAGCTGGTGGTTACTACGCTGACCAAGGAGGGCTTCCCCGTCCTCCGCTACCGCACCAAGGACATCACCCGCCTCAACTACGATGTCTGCGAATGCGGCCGCACCCATGTCCGCATGGACAAGGTCATGGGACGCAGCGACGATATGCTCATCATCAAGGGCGTCAACGTCTTCCCCACCCAGATTGAAAGCGTATTGGTCGGCACCAACCACATCGGCCCCCATTACCAGCTGATTGTCCGGCGCGGCAAAAACTTCATGGACAATCTTGAGGTCAAGGTCGAGTTGATTGACGGCTCTCTGCTGGAGCGCTATCAGGCGCTCGAAGCGTTGCAATCGGACATCCACGACCGGCTCAAGAGCGTTCTCGGCATCGAAACCAAGGTCACGCTGGTGGAGCCGAAAACGTTGGAGCGCTTCCAGGGCAAAGCCAAGCGCGTTCTCGATCTTCGCAACGATCCCGACGCGAAATAAAGAGCTGCCGCCCCGGCGGAGCGGGACTTCGCCGATTTAGGGACTGTTGACCTATCAAGCAAAAAGGCAAGGAGAGCTGTCTATGAAAAAACTGCTACTGGGAAATGAAGCCGTGGCGCGGGGACTTTTCGAGGCCGGCGTTACCGTCGTTTCGAGCTATCCCGGCACCCCCTCCACGGAAATTACCGAATATGCCGCCGACTACAATGAAATGTTTGTGGAGTGGGCGCCCAACGAGAAGGTGGCCGCTGAGGTGGCCGTCGGCGCGAGCTTTGGCGGCGCGCGTACCTTCTGCGGCATGAAGCACGTCGGTCTGAATGTTGCCGCCGACCCCTTTTATACCCTGTCCTATACCGGCGTAAACGGCGGTTTCGTGCTGGGTGTCGCCGACGATCCGGGGATGCATTCCTCTCAGAACGAGCAGGATTCCCGCCGCCACGCCATCGCCGCCAAGGTTCCCATGCTGGAGCCTTCCGATTCGGCGGAGTGTCTCGCGTTCACAAAATTGGCGTATGAATTGAGCGAGGAATTCGACGCGCCCTTCGTCCTCCGTCTCTCGACGCGGGTTTCCCATTCGCGCAGTCTTGTGGAAACCGGGGCGCGTGAATCGGTGCCGCTGAAGGAATACGTCAAAAACCCGCAGAAAACCGTTATGCTTCCGGCCTTTGCCCGGGGACGCCACGTTTTTGTGGAGGAGCGGACGAAAAAGCTAACCGAGTGGGCCGAAACGGCCGACATCAACCGGACGGAGAACAACGGCGCGAAGGTCGGCGTCATCACCTCCGGCATCAGCTATCAATACGCCAAGGAAGCGCTGGGCGACAGCGTAAACTACCTGAAATTGGGGATGGTCCATCCCTTGCCCGTGGAAAAAATCAAGGAATTCGCGAAAACCGTCGAGACCCTCTATGTAATTGAGGAGCTTGACCCCATCATAGAAACCCATTGCCGCGTAAACGGCATTGACGTCATCGGCAAAGACCTGTTCCCGATCTGCGGGGAGTTTTCTCAGAAGCTGATCCGCACCCTGATCAACAAAGAAGCGCCCGAGGGGCTTTCGCTGGACGTGGATATCCCGTTCCGTCCCCCCGTCATGTGCTGCGGCTGTCCCCACCGGGGACTGTTCTACGCGCTGAAACGCGCGAAGGTTTATGTCAGCGGCGACATCGGCTGTTATACCCTCGGTGCCTCGCCCCCCCTCTCCGCCATGGACAGCTGCGTCTGCATGGGCGCGTCGGTCTCTGCCCTCCACGGCTACAACAAGGCCCGCGGCCCGGAGGCGGAGAAGTCGTCGGTCTCTGTGATCGGTGACTCTACCTTTATTCATTCCGGCATCACCGGACTCATCGACATTGCCTACAACCGTTCCAATTCGGTGACGATCATTCTGGACAATTCCATCACCGGCATGACCGGACACCAGCAGAATCCCACCACCGGCCGCACCATCAAGGGGGATCCCGCAAGCGCGGTCAGTCTGGAAAAGCTCTGCGAGGCGGTCGGAATCCGCCGGATCAAGGTCGTCGATCCCTTTAATTTAAAAGAAGTACAGGACACTCTTAAAGAGGAGCTGGCTGCGGAAGAACCCTCGGTCATCATCTCCCGCCGCCCCTGTGCCTTGCTGAAATATGTAAAACACAAGCCCCCCCTGAAGGTCAACCGCGAAAAATGCACCGGCTGCAAGGTCTGTATGGGCATCGGATGTCCGGCCATCAGCCTGAAGGACGGAAAGGCGTCTATTGACGAAACCCAATGTGTGGGCTGCGGCATCTGTGCCGATCTGTGCCGGTTCGGCGCAATCGAAGCGGGAAAGGAGGACTTGGCATGAGCGACGTAAAAAGCATCATGATTGTCGGCGTCGGCGGCCAGGGCACCCTGCTCGCCAGCCGTCTCCTGGGGAATGCCCTCGTCAGTCAGGGCCTCGACGTCAAGGTCTCCGAGGTGCATGGCATGAGCCAGCGCGGCGGCTCGGTCGTCACCTATGTCCGCTACGGAACCTCGGTCGCCTCCCCCATCATCGAGACCGGCGAGGCCGACGTAATTTTGGCCTTCGAGCTTTTGGAGGCCGCCCGTTACCTTCCCTATCTGAAAAAGGGCGGTAAAATCATCGTCAACACCCAGCAGATTGACCCTATGCCCGTCCTCACCGGCGCGGCGGAATACCCGGAAAATCTGCTCGAAATGCTACGCGCCAAGGGCGTAACCGTAACCGCTCTGGACGCCAAAGCGCTGGCGCAGGAGGCCGGTTCGGTCAAGGCCATCAACGTCGTCTTGATCGGCGTTTTGGCCCGGGCCTTAGGCTTCCCGGACGCCCTCTGGGCCGATACAATAGAATCCACTGTCCCTCCGAAATTCCTCGCCCTCAACCGCCGGGCATTCGAGGCCGGACAGTCATATAAGGAGGACTGATCCCCATGCATGGAAAAAACTATTATGAACCGGAGATTGAGTGCGCGCCGCGTGAGGTGCTGCACTGGATCGAGAGCAATCGTCTTCGCGCCATGGTGGAAAACTGTTATCAAAACATCCCGTTTTACAAGGAAAAGTTCGATTCCATCGGCCTAAAACCGGAAGACATCCAATCCATCGACGACATCGTCAAACTCCCCTTCACCTATAAACAAGATCTCCGCGACCACTATCCCTTCGGCCTGTTTGCTGTGCCGAAGGAGGAGCTTGTCCGGATCCACGCCTCTTCGGGCACAACCGGAAAACAGACAGTGGTCGGCTATACGGCCAACGACATCGACATCTGGTCGCGCTGTGCCGCGCGGGCCATCGTAGCCGCCGGCGGCTCCAAATCGGACTCCGTCCACGTCTCCTACGGCTACGGCCTGTTCACCGGCGGATTGGGACTGCATTACGGCGCGGAAAAGCTGGGCGCCACCACCATCCCCGTCTCCTCCGGCAACACCAACCGCCAGGTTCAGATCCTCCAGGATTTCGGGTCGGATATCCTGTGCTGTACCCCGTCCTACGCCATGTTCATCGGCGAAACCGTCCGGGAGATGGGGATTGATCCGAAAACCCTGCCCCTGCGCGCCGGAATCTTCGGCGCCGAGGCGTGGAGCGAGAATATGCGCAAGGAGATCGAATCCATTCTGGACATTAAGGCCTATGACATCTACGGCCTCTCGGAAATCGCCGGGCCGGGCGTCTCCAGCGAATGTGAGGAACAGACCGGGATGCATGTCAACGAGGACTTCTTCTACCCCGAAATCATCGATCCGGACACCGGAGAGGTTCTTCCCGACGGCGAGTTCGGCGAGCTGGTCTTTACCTGCATCGGCAAGGAGGCCCTCCCCCTCGTCCGCTACCGCACCCGCGACATCTGCTCGCTCAGCCGGAAGCCCTGCTCCTGCGGACGGACGCTGGTCAAGATGTCCAAAACCCGCGGACGGACCGACGATATGCTGATCATCCGCGGCGTCAACGTCTTCCCGTCCCAGGTCGAGCACGTTCTCCTTTCCATGGGGCTGGAACCCAATTATCAGCTGGTCGTGGACCGCGTCAACAACCTCGACCGCATGGAGGTTCAGGTGGAGATGTCCGACCAGATGTTCTCCGACACGGTGCGGGATCTGGAGCTACTGGAACGAAAAATTTCCGAAGGGCTCCAATCCACACTGAACATCTCGGCCAAGGTTCGCCTCCTCGAGCCCCATTCCATCCCCCGCTCCGAGGGCAAGGCCAAGCGCGTCATCGACAACCGGCAGAACTAACCGGTAAAACGCCGGGGCCGCTCCATAAAATCAATTTTATTCGAAGATAGACAACGACCGAAAGAAGAAAGGAGAAAAATATGCAGATTAAACAGCTTTCCATCTTTGTGGAAAATAAATCGGGCCGTCTCGCCCAGATCACCAAGGTTCTCGCGGAGGCCGGAATCGATATCCGCGCGCTGTCCATCGCGGACACCAGCGATTTCGGGATTCTTCGCCTGATTGTCGATCAGCCGGACAAAGCCGTCGCGGCACTGAAAACGGCCAACCTGACCGTCTCCCTGACCGAGGTTATCGCCGTCGGCATCGACGACGAACCCGGAAAATTCTATGCGGCCATGGACGTCCTCAGCCGGGAACAGATCGGCATCGAGTATATGTACGCCTTCGTCAGCCGCAACAAGGGAAAAGCCAACGTCATCCTGCGGGTGGACAACACGGAAAAAGCGATCGAAGTCTTACAGAAAAACGCGTTCCCCCTCCTGACACCCGAACAGGTTGCGGAATAAATTTTCAGATCTATGTAAAAAATCCCAAGCCGGTTGACCCCGGCTTGGGATATAACTTTTGAGAGGAGTTTTGCCATGCGTCACTGGGTATGCTGCTGGAGCATTTCCCACGCGAAAATCTTGCTCACCATCTGCAACAGTCACCGGCGCACCGCCCGGATTGTGATTCCGAATAATCTGGAAGGCGACCGGATCCGGCTGAAGTTTTCCAACCGCTATGGAAACCTGCCGGTAAAAATCGGGGACGCTCGGCTGGCGCTCTGTAATGAAGCGGGAGAAATTGACACGGCCACAGACCGGGAGTTGATTGTCGGGGGAAAAACCTCTTTCAGCGTCCCCCGGCAGACCGAGCTTTACAGCGATGAAATCCCCTTTTCCCTTCGTCCGGGGCAATCTCTGGCCGTCAGCCTCTATTTCCCCGGCTTCCGTCCCCCGTCGGGGAATGAGCTGAGAGGGCAGACCCTGCGCAGCGTTCCGGGAGATTTTTGTTCCGTCCCTTTCTTTCCCTCGGAGGAAATCCCCAACATTCCCCGGCCGATTGTCGAAAAGCTTCCCGACTCCCAAATTCCGGTGACTCCGATTTTATCCGGCCTCGACGTCTATACGGACACTGCGCCGAAGGTCATTGCCGCCTTCGGCGATTCCATCACCCAGCAGTCCACCTGGACAAGACCGCTGACCCGCCGGTTCTATGACGCCTATCCGGGAACGGTCTCCTTCTCCAACCACGGCATCGGAGGAAACCGTCTGCTCCACGACACCGCCGCCGTCTATGGGGATTTGTTCGGCGACGCCGGGTTCCACCGCTATGAACACGATCTTCTGCCGATTTCCGGGCTAAGCCATGTCATTTTCGCGCTGGGCACCAACGACATCGGCCTGCCGGGCGATTTCGGCGTCCCCCGGGAAGAGCTGCCCACCCTTGAGCAGTACACCGCCGCCGTCACCGGTCTTGTCTCCGCGCTGCGCGAACGGGACATAAACGTATTCGGCGCGACCCTTCTCCCCCGCGCGTTCACCAAGATTTACGATGAGGAACGCGAGGCGCTCCGCCTGGCTTGCAACGATTGGATTCGAGCCTCCGGTGTTTTTGACCGCGTTTTGGATTTCGACGCGTTTACACGCAATCCGGACGCGTCGCCCGGACTGATCCCGGCCTATGACTGCGGCGACGGACTTCACCCCTCGGACGCGGGCGGCACCGCCATTGCGGAAAAAATCGACCTTTCCTGGTTTATGGAATAAGCGTACGGAATAAAAAATACCGTCTGCCAAGAAAATACATTTGCGTCCGCCGAAAAGATATGGTATGATGAGATCGAACCGCAGATTTTGGCGCGGAATTTTCCGTCTTATAAGGAATCTCCGCCTCAGATCTGTTCGATTGGCCGACGGCCAAATTTTACATTGAAAAGGAGATTCCATCATGAGAAACTGTGAAAAATGCGGCTTTGGACTACAAGATGGCGCTACCTTCTGCACCAATTGCGGCACAGCCGTCCCCCAGCAGCCCGCCCCGCCCCAGGAAGCGGCTCCCCAGCAGCCTTATCAGACCTATCAGCAGCCCTATCAGCAGCCTGTTGCGCCCCAGCAGCCGGCCTATTATCAGCAGCCCGCACCTGCCCTGTATCCGTCGGATCCGGAAGCGGAGAAAAGCGCAACAGCCTGTTTTGTTCTGGGCCTTCTTTCCTTTCTTCTCTCCTGTACCGGACCGATTGCCCTGATTCTCGGCATCATCGGCCTCACAAAATTCAAAAAGGGGAAAACCTCCTCGAAGAGCACTTTGGCTACGGTCGGTCTGGTTCTCGGTATTCTGGGCACCATTTCCGCGGCTTTCCTCACTGTTTATTGGGTTCTCATTATTGCCCTGGGTGCCACTGGCGTACTCCCCGCCGGCTTCTCCTCGTACTATTCCCAGTTTGGCGGCGACTTCCCCTATAATTTTAATTAACTTATAGCCAAATAAAAAACACCCCCTTCCCGGCCGTTCCATCGGTTTCCGGGAAGGGGGTGTTTTATTGTCGGATTAGTGGGTAAGGAACGCGGTTTTCGCGACGGCAAGCAGTTCCCTTATCCAGTGATTGAGCAGCTGGTACCACGGAACCGGCGCGGAGACCGCCGACGGCGTCAGGCCGAGACGTTTAATATTGTACTGAGCGCGGTATTGGTGGACGCCGTCCGTACATACGGCCAAACGGGTTCCGTTGTATCCGTGTTCTCTCAGCAGCGCCACGCCGAAGCTCGTGTTTTCCTCCGTATTGACCGACCGGTTCTCGACCAAAATCCGCTCGGGGGCAATTCCCTTTTCCCGCAGGTATTCCCCCATCGCCTCGCCCTCCGGTTTCGGCTCGTCCGCTCCCCG
>JGI994J12354_10005655_pt1 | contig 10705 bp, 8 predicted proteins | sample IntmicLarv3ML3BL_FD_12354 | JGI IMG/M metagenome (IMG submission 12354)
TGACAATGGCGATGGAACCGTCAGCGCTAGTTATGATGTGTATGGCGGCTTCACGGATATTAAAAACGAGTATGGAGATAGGTCGAGCTGGATTTATGAGTCTTGGGATGGATTTTGGTACGACTACTCTCGCATTGCGGTGGTTAAACCCTATATGATTAATAGGAAAATTACATACAACTTAATTTCTCTTTCAGAAAATATAGATTCTACTGAAACAAAACGCACATGGAATTTAGGCATAGTTGTCACTGCATCGTCAACGCTTCCTGATGAAACCATACAAGGGGTTACTTATAATTATAGCCCTTCAAATGTATTAGATTGGGATGCAAATACAGCTTGGGTAGACGGGTCAGACGGAAACGGAGAAGGAGGATGGATATCCTTACATACAGAGGATGGAGATAATGCAGTATTATCATTTTTGTTTATATTGGCAGGCTATAACAGCTCAGAAGATATTTATTACAAAAATGCGAGGCCTAAGGATATTCTTGTAGAATTTTCTGATGGCAGTTATATCAACTATCAGCTGTCAGATGCGATGGGGCAGTTGCAGAGTATTCCTATAGACGGCCCTATATCAACATCATACATAAAGATAAAAATTCTTTCTACTTATGAAGGAACAACATATTCAGATGTATGCATTTCGGAAATTTATATTTCATAAATCAGCTTGTCTATGCATATGAAAAAAAATTGAGGTAAATCCATGAAAAAACATATTGCTATATTTTCACTAATTATTTTTGTTATAACAATGGCTTTTATTTGCCTGCCTAATAAGAAAAATCAAAATAGCGAAGATCCGGTTATTGCAGAGATAATAGATACAGAAGAAGTAATAGTTTCTGTATCAGAAGATTTGCCGAAAAAGTCGGAAGATAGCAAAATAGATTTTGGTGAGATAAGTTCGCAACCGCAGATTCTTGCAGAAAATAATAATCCGGAAATTCCTCCTATTATAAATGAAGAGGAGGAAGATTCAGTAATAATCGAAGATCCTTTACGCTCTATAGAAGATGTTTTTGATTATAACGGCCTTGTTGATATTACAGAGCTAAGCAATGATTTTGTGTTGGATATAAGTTATGCAACAACTAATAATTTTACAGGAGTACAGCATTATGAATATCCTACGGCCCTTATGCAGAAAGATGTTGCTATTATGTTAATAAAGGCGCAAGTGATAGCTATGCAAGACGGATTTCGTATCAGACTTTATGATACATACCGACCTTTGAGCGTACAAGGCAGCCTTTATGATTCAACACCGCCTGAACTGGAAGCTTTTGTAGCAAAGCCATCTAAAAAAGAAGGCCATAGTATAGGCATATCCATAGATTGCGGATTATCGGATATGGAGGGCAATGAAATATCAATGCCCTCTGGATTTGATGAATTTAATTCATCGGCTTATGTGGATTATTCCGGCGGTACTGAAGAACAGCGCCAAAATAGAGATTATCTCATTAGTCTCATGCAAAGCTGCGGATTTAAGGTGTACAGCAAAGAATGGTGGCATTTTAATGCGCCCGCTCCAAATGGAATTGAAGCCATGGATATTTCTTTTGAGGAATTCAATCGTTTACGCAGTGAGTCGTATAGCAGAGAGCAATAGTATTCGCAAGCGTAGGAACCGCGACTTTGAATACTATACTCATAATAACAGGAGGAAGCTATGAAAAAAGTATATTTAGCTACTGTTGCAATAATAGCGTTAGCAGTTGCTGTTGCGGCGATATATGCAAACAGTAACAGACAGGAAGAAGTTGTTTTTATTGGCGGGCCTGAAAAAACCACCTCTGAATCAGTAAAAAAAGATGAATCCGATACAGCTCTCCAAGAGACTGCTTCGAAAAAGGCTGAAGAAGAATCAGATATTACCGCATCTGATATCTTTGAACCTTCAAGCAATGTTATGAAAAACAGCTTTGCCGTGGGAACAAATAATATGTTTTATATTAAAGATGATAATACTTTATGGGCATATGGCAGAGGAGAACTTGGGGATGGAAAGTTTACAGGTTTTCGCGGTCCCGTCAAAATTTTAGACAATGTTTATTATGTTTCGTCAATACATAGAATAAACACCGGATACAGTATGGCTATAAAAAATGACTGTACTTTATGGATTTGGGGCGAGAATGAAATTGGAATATTTAATGATGGTAAATTCAATAAGTATGGAGAAGTTAAAATTGACAGCGAAACCAAATCAAGATCTGTCACTCAAATTGAAAATCATGACTGCTCTCATCCTGCGAAGGTAATGGATGATGTAATTCAGGCAGAGGCGAGTTATAGCTATGTATATGCTCTAAAATCTGATGGAACATTGGTTTTTTTTGGCGGTGGAAATGGCCGTGCAGGTGACTATTATCACGAACCTGTAGCAGAAACTATAGCAGCAGAAAATGTTAAAAAATTTGCCACCGTCCAAGATGGCGGACATCTTTATGTTATCAAAAATGATAATAGCGTGTGGCAAATATCATTCATGGAAGGCGAAGAGGACAAGCTTATTGCAAATGATGTGAAAGATTTGTTTGTGTCCTATGATGCTGTCTATATGTTAAAAGATGAGGGTACTTTTTGGGGCATGGGAAGCCCAAAAGGGGACGGATTTTTAGTAGATACTTTTCAAGACGGCAATAAAGAACCTATTTACTTATCGAATGATATTACAGATATAAGTATTTACTCTCATGAAAGGTATTACATATCAAAAAATAATGAACTTTTTTTCTGGGGAACGGAGTCTGGCAACGGAGCGGAAACTGCTAAAAATATAGATAGGTCAATAAAGTTATTAGATGATGTTGCTTCAGTTGGTACCGGAGCATGGATTTCAGCAGCAGTCACAAAATCCGGCGAACTATATACCTGGGGCTATGATTTTACTGAGGGGAAATCCCTTAAAGATAGCACACCTGTCAAGCTTGCAGACGGAATAAGAGTCAATCAATAAACAAAAAATATAAACTATAAAAAAGGAGAGAAGTAAGATGAAAAAACTGCAAAACTGTAAAGGATTTTTGTTAGGCATGGTTTTTATGATGGTTTTAAACACAGGCAATTTAAATGCCATGGCGGCTATGGTGGGGAAAACTATCGAGGTGTTTACAGGGGTAAATATTTATATTGATGATGTTAAATTAAACCCTAAAGATGCAAACGACAACCCTATTGAAGCCTTTGTTTACAATGGAACAACTTATTTACCTGTAAGAGCAATTGGCGAAGCTTATGATAAAGTAGTGCAGTGGGATGGAAAAACCAGCAGCGTTTATATAGGCAAGCATAGCAGCACGGAACCGGCAGTTTTATTGCAGAATTTAGATTATTTTAATTCAACATTTAGATGGACAGGTATAGACACTCAAACCAGTGAAAAGGATAATTTAGGCAAAGCCTATAATGAAGCTATGTTACTTACTCAGTCGGGAGAACTTACATACAAAACAAACGGGCAATATAGCCGTTTAAGCGGTACTTTCTTCCAAAGATATTCTGAAAGAAATCAGAATGCTGATTATGCTGTCACAAAAATAGAGGTTTATGGAGATAATAAACTACTGTTCACAGCAACAATGAAAGCTGGTATAGTACCTATTCCTTTCAATATAGACTTGACTGGAGTACTTGAGCTTAGAGTAAAGATTGACAATAGAGAAACTTCAAGGTACAGTAATGCTGCTTTGGGAGATTGCGGACTTTACCAATAAACACCTCCCACAAAAAAACTACCAAGGAGGCTAATATGAAAAATTACAGATTATTTCCCCTATTTACCATAACTACATTACTTAGCCTGCTTTTCGCCGGAACTACTTTTGCAGCCTCCGGTGATTGGCAAGCGGCATATAAGAAATTTGTATATGACAAAAGTTTTGAGCGCATAGGCGTTGAGTATGATGACCCTAAAGGCTATCCGTACCCGGATGAGTTCGCACTCTATGATATTGATGGAAACGGCATCCCTGAGTTGTTTTATGGTGAGTGGCAGTCTAAAGATGTATATACTTTTCAGGGGAATACAGTTAAGTTTATAGGCCAGGTTTTTTCAAATCAAAACACCGTAATAATTCCTGAAGAAAATAGAATAGTAACACAAAATTTTAGTTTTACAGCAGAAGGCGAATTTGTTTTAGCAAAAAAATATATATCAAACGGCAAGCTATTGCCGGACATAGATTCGATGTTTGACTTATATAGCATAGATACTTATTCAGCATCAAAGGTATATGGCAATTCTGATATTATAGCTTATGCATATTATGGTCAAATGGGAGCGACGTTTTCCGAAAAAAATCACATATATATTGTAGATGGCAAAAAGGCAGATAGAAAAACCTATGAAAACAAAGAAAAAGAATACTTATACGATGGTAACTACAGAAATTTAGAATACCATCTCGTTATGGAGCGAGGCTACGACATACCCGGCGATTTGGAAGTTTATGTTACTGAGCGCTCATTGTATAAGCCGGCGCAGTATTCGCTTCAGCCTATATATTTAAATGATTCAAAAATTGATTTGAATTCCTATTTAATTGACGGCAATAATTATTGCAAATTGAGAGATATTGCTTATGCATTGAAGCAGACCGATTCAAAATTTGATGTATCATGGTCTGACAGCTTAGGCGGAATTATTATCAGAACCAACATAGCGTATACAGGTGCCGCAGATGCCAACATCAGCAGAAAAACCGAAAGCGCCTCCGTCTACAACGGCAAAATATTTGTAAATTCTAAGGAAATATTCATTAAAGGTTATAATATTAACGGAAATAATTATTTTAAGCTGCGAGATTTAGCGCAATCATTGAATTTTAGCGTTGAATGGAACAGCGAAGATTCCTATGTTCAGATTTTGACAGCCGGAGGGGTTGCCCATTCAGCTACAGCGGCAGATAAAAAGGCGGCGAATGAAGCCTATCTCAAATTCCTTGCAACCCCCTCTGAAAAAACCTATGCAGTTACGGATCCATCAACGGGTAAGGCTATTTTGACAAGCCCTATAAAGCCGGAATGTTTTTTCCTTGCGGATCTTAATAATGACGGAATTCCAGAGCTAATTGTTGGTGAATATGGATGGGGATTATCTAATGGCGAAAAATGGTGTGAACATTATAGTGTATTTACATATAAAAATAACTCTGTTACTTTTTTGGATAGTGGATTAACGACATTTAAGGACCCGACAATGTACCTTGTGGACAAAACTACCATTGCATCATGGAATGGCGGTACATCTGGATATGTTAAATATCATCATACCATTTATGATGGCGAGAAAGCTGTTGTAAATCAATATGAACGTATAGAAAATGGTTATAAAATTGAAGCACTTAAGCCGGGTCAAGATTATTATGATGGATTTGACTACAAGTGCAACGGAGAAACCACACAAAGGGTGATTTTTGATAATGCAGATCCTAACGGCGAAAAAATTAAATTCATCGAAAACACCCCTCAAAACAGGACAAATGCGTTGAGATAAAACAAATTCGATTAAAAAAGGGAGCTAAAATGGCCATTACGTGTAAAACTTGCGGAGCAAACGTATCGGAAACATCAGCATTTTGCGGTTCATGTGGTACTCCTGTAAAAAGAAATACAGAAGGAAAGCCCGATACAGCCATTAATGTATCGAGTTCAAATGCAAATATAAATCCCCCTACCCCCGAATCTAATGTGAAAAAGTTTATTGCAATTTTTGTTGGTTTATCTATTGTAGCTATTGTTATTACATCAGCATATTTGCTGAACCCTTCAAGGCTTGGAAAAATTATTAGCAATGTAAATGTAATGCCAATGCCCGACAAGTTAAATATTGATACTACTCCAGTTAAATCCCCTGATGCTGCTGATAATTACGAAAACGTCAGAGGCGCTACTGGTATGACACCATTATCTAAAAATTTAAACATGGTTTATACCTTTGATGGAGAGAGTGAGATAACTATGGAGGTTGAAGGGTATTCTCTCGGGGGTACTTCAACTCCCGATGGAACTAAACAACTTTTACTTATGGAGGGAGAAAGCGGTAATATTACTCTCTATCTGGCCTCTGACAAACTGCGGTTTATAGATGATGGACTAGCTAAGGGAGCAACACTTTCAAGCTCAGGTGATGTGGCTTATGTTAAGGAGTATGAATCATCTGATGACAATGCTGAACTTTGGTTATATGCCGATGGGGAGAAAACACTAATAACTGAAAATTTAGCTATTAATGCCCCGGGCGGTTACAATTACGTAATTTCCCCTGATGGGAAAGCTCTCGCGTATGTCGCAAATGACAATGGTACATACAGGGGCTTTGTTTGGAAAGGGGAATCCCACGAGCTGGGCAAAGATATTTATCCACTTGCAGTATCCAATAATGCCGAGTATATCTATTATGTCGAAGGTGATTCATTCTATGTTCAAACAGGTATTGAGGGAGTTTCAAAAGAAAACCTCGGAGAACATATTTCCCGTTTCTATGGCAACAAGGATTTAACAGAAATTATTTATTACAGCGAGGCGGAAGCCTACATCAGCATAAATGGTGGTATCGGGGAATCCTTCTCTATATATGAAGATATAGGTAGATTTGTATTCCCTAAGAACTGTGTCCCTAGAATCTATCTTCGCGGAGGGTATGTTAATGGGGTCTCTTCTTTTGCAAATACATTTTATATGAATACAAATCGCTCTATTATTCACATAGGCAGCGACTATGAAACTAATGTCATTGAAGAAAATTTAGTTGACACAATAAATAATGAAGATGTTTATCTCGCTGATGATGGTAAAACATTGACTTATCTGAAAAACGGAACTGTTTATCAATTAGATGGCTTTGACAGCGAATTCAAGCCAACCGAACTCGTATATAACGGAGTTAAAAGTTTTATTCCAAAAAACGATGGCAGTGCAATTTACTTTGTAACTGAGAATGACGATATCTTCTATCAAAAGGGCACAGAAGAACCTGTATTAATTTCAGATGATTATTCGGATGATAATTATTATGCCTTATTCAAAGGGGATACTCTTTATTACACAATTGGAAACAAGCTATACGTTTCTACAGGCAGCAAAGGAGAATTGGTAAAAGGCCTTAATATTGATGATCACATCGTAAGTCTTCATGGGGGAATGTTCTATGTAAGAGGTCTGATTGATAGGGATATATATTATCGCTCGTATGATGGGGAAGACTTTACGGTACAAACGTACTAGTACAAGCAATAACCTCTGTAATGCCATACATTTATGCCTGTCCGATATGTATCAGAAATGCTTAGAGCAAATATTGTTTGGTCTGAAGCAGGACAATATATACATATTTACAGATAATTGATCTTTTGAAGTTTTACCTAAGCAAGAATACAAAAGGAATGCCCTAAAGTAATGAGGTGCTTTTTGTTAAGATGTGCCGAAATAATAAATGAACCCTAAAATGCATTTAAAGGAGATTGCCCATGTTAAAAAGATTTTCTTGTCTATTCTTGTTAATTACTTTTATTGTAGGTATTTTGCCGCAAAATGTTTTTGCCGTCACAGCGGAAGATGCCAGCGATTACCACAAAAGCGTTGTTTTCTTGGATAGAAGCGATGGTCTTTTGATAGTCAACAGCGAAAAAGAGCTTTGGGGTTATTATCCAGGAGAAAACGGCACTGAGCTTAAACAGAAGAAACTTATGGATAATGTTGTGCAAGTTGGAGTTTATAGCTACTTTGAGACATTCTTCCGCCACGATGACGGACTTCCGTTTTGCCTTGCCCTCACAGATGACGGCGTTTTGCATAAACTCTATTCCGATATTTGCAGCTTGGGCGGTAATATAACTTCTCAAGTAATAATGGATGATGTGAAATCGTTTCATAGTGAGGCATCAGCAGTTTTTATGATAAAGAATAATAACGACTTATATCGCGAGCCTAGTTCTGCTTCAGCCAGTAACAAAAACATAGTGTATGAAAAGGTTGCGGAAAATGTAAAGTATGCTTGGGCTGATCTTTCTAAAAGCTTTTATATAAATTACAAAAACGAATTATATACAGAGGATTCGGAAAAAATAGAAACACCATCCGAACATAATCCAAAACTTATGAAGTTGGAGTTCAAACACTTTTGGACAAAAATAATGGATGATGTGGCTATTGTAAAAACAACGGGAGGGAACTATAAAACTTATTATGTAGTTAAAACAAATGGCGATTTATATACATGGGGTGGCCAAATGAATGGCGAACTGGGAACGGGATACAATACCAGCAAAGAAATGGATCGCGGTGCTACAGGCAGAGCCATCCGCCGATTATCCTCAGATCCTAAAGTTCCTGCCTTTGCCGAAGGGGAAATAGTTCCTCTAGGTTCCACAATTTATGAACCACCCCAAAAAATACTTAGTAATATTATTGATATATTTCCATATAGCCGCCATGGTGATCCGTTGGGGGTATATGCCATAGACAGCTTTGGTAACACATGGAAGTGGGGAGATTCCCCTGTTCAAATGGGTAAAGTATATTATATATATAAAGAATGGGAGACTAATACTAGCACTGAAAGATTGAGTTATCTTGAATATGAGAAATCTGTACCACGAAAAATAAGCGTTCCGGACGATTTAGAGTTTTTATTAGCCTATAACAAACCCCATAATGTTAACAATGAATACATAAACGAAATAAAAGTAATGACCAATGGCAATATTTATGCCCGTTTATCCCTTGCAGATGTAAAGAAGTATAGTGCAAGTTATTACGATGAAAATACTGAAGAGGGCTACGTAGACTATCCCAAAGACTACTATGAAACCAATGCTGATTTCGTATTAATAGGCACAAAAGGCATCTACGGCCAAAAGGGGTTAAACAGCGCAACTAACTCTGCCCCTGCTGTTGCAGAGAAAACCTTTGGCAAACAAGCGCAATATTCTGATCAGCCTATTTATTTAAACTCTTCGAAAATAGATCTTAATACATATTTGATTGACGGCAGTAACTATTGCAAGCTGCGAGATGTGGCCTATGCTCTAAAGCAGACTGATGCAAAATTTGATGTTTCTTGGTCTGAAAGTTCAGGCGGGATAATACTTCAAACGAACACTACGTATAGTGGCACTACGGAAACAAACACAAACAGTAAAACAGAAAATGCCTTAGAATACAACGGTAAAATCTTTGTTGATTCTAAAGAAGTTTCAATCAGCGGTTATAATATCAACGGGAACAACTATTTCAAATTGCGGGATTTGGCACAGCTTTTAAGTTTCAGCGTAGATTGGAATAGTGAAGGTTCTTATGTAGCAATTTCTACAAAGTAAAAGTTGAATTATTTCAGCGGAAAGTTGTCTCATATTCGAAATATGCAAATTTAGAGCATTTCTTATTCCAGTGCATCGGTAATGATTCTCAGTAGGAAAAGACATATCCTCCTCGTTGTTCTTCTTGCTATATACTTTAATGAGAATGGGATATAGCAAACATTATTAATGTTTATTGACATCCTAAAAGAGCTGCAAACCCCACCTGTAAATAACTATACTTCGGAAACGCTGAAAAATGATTTGGCATTTAGCAAAGATAAGTAACCGAAACATGAAGGAAAAGTATAATAACAAGTAGACAAAAATAGGATAAATACACTATTGTATTTATCCTATTTTTTATATATAATAATCGTGAGGTGATTAATATGTTAATTGATACAAAAAATCTTGTTTCCATAAGCGAAGCAAATCAAAATTTTTCAAAGGTTGCCCGCCTTGTTGATGAAAATGGGGCTGCTATTATACTTAAGAATAATGTGCCAAAATATATTCTGCTTGAATATTCGCAAGTTGAAAGCGAAAATACATCTGATGAAGAAGCCTTGACGGTGGCCCAGAGAATTATCAACCGCCATAAACATGCTTTTGAGGAATTGGCTAAATGAAGAATTTAACTGTTCCTCAAATTATTAAAATGCATGAGCTTTTAATTGAACAAACAGGCGGAACCTTGGGCGTTAGAGATAATAGCCTTCTGGAATCTGCCTTATATTCGCCATTTCAAACCTTTGGTGGAAAAGAATTGTATCCCACAATTCTTGAGAAAATTTCCCGCATAACTTTCGGGATTATATCTAATCATCCCTTTATTGATGGAAATAAAAGAATTGGAATTCTTGCTATGCTGACAAACTTGGAATTGAATAATATACAATTAAATTGTAACGATGATGAGCTCATTCACTTGGGATTAAAATTAGCCGCAGGAGAAATGAGTCATGAAGATTTATTGCTCTGGATAAAAACTCGGTTGTAGGTGTGACCGTCTACCAAATGTCTACCAAAATCGAAATGCATTCGTTTTTGATATAACAATGCTTTCCAAATTTCTTGGCCCAAAACTACCCTTGAACCCGCATAATACAAGGGTTTATATATCACTAACCAATTCTATCTAAAGTCAAATATAACACAACCGGCAACTCTGCAACTCCTCCACCCCCAGTTAAAATCCGGGTGGTACCTTTACAAGAGAAACCCTTATTCTAAGCCATTTACAGACTTGGAATAAGGGTTCTTTTATTGCCCGAAGCTTGCTTTGGGGGTAAGCGTAAATCTCAGAGGCACCTTGAAAAAGCATTCTCATAAGTACTAAACTACCCCCAAAAGACTCGAAAAAGAGAGGCTCATAAAATCGAGAC
>JGI994J12354_10005656_pt1 | contig 10705 bp, 8 predicted proteins | sample IntmicLarv3ML3BL_FD_12354 | JGI IMG/M metagenome (IMG submission 12354)
GAGAGAAACAGCCGAAATATTTCAAATTTTAAATGAATGTTCATTGGTCTTTGTTTTTATATATTCTTTCGGGCTCTTTGCCGATTTGGAAAAAAGACGAATGATCAAAATTTCAAAACAGAATAAAGATAAAAATAAAACTAAGATAAATGAAAAATGAAAAAAAGAAAATAAAAAAGAAGCAGAAAACTTATTCTTTCTGTTCTTCCAATAATTTTCGAATCGCAGAAACGTCTTCAATCAATTTTGTCATTTCCATTCCCGACAACTCCATTTTCGAGGACACGGCTCTGACGGTTTCGGTCTCTCCCGATCCGGTGACGGCGGAAACAGGCGGCGTACCTCTTACGAAGTCCATGATAAATGCGCGAAGCGGCTCGGCGTCTTCCATGCCGATGATTGAAATCTCCGAGCTGTTTTTGTTTCCGGAACTTCCGGCGGTTTGGATTTGGAGGTTTGAAATCTTAAAAATCCGCATGACCGGACCTTGAGAAATGTCAATGTTCGTAATTCGGTTGTACGGAACAATTCCGGTTTTTCTGAACCAAACGCCGCGTTTCCAAGTCATTTCCGTTTCATTCAAATGATAGACGACGGATTTGTAGTAAAGCTGAACCCAGCCGAAAACACAGGCAATCACGATTGCAAAAAAGAGCAGGGCAGAGAACATTATATATAAAAACTGCCCGGTTGCAAATATAAGCGGCACAATACCCCAGCCGAGTGTACAAACAACAGCGATGATTGTAATCGCCGAAGTGTAAATCATCAAATACGGTTTGTATTGCGGCGACGGTTTGAAGTTTTCTTTAAACGGAATCATGTTTTTCTCCTTTTGTTTTTACACAATGTATACTGAACTATTATAAAATTGGTTCAGGGTATCCTAAATAAGTAATTTTTCCAAATTCGTCGATCAGGATTTCAATTTGATTGCATTCATCAATCTCTGAAAATTCTTTGGAGATGATTTGCTGGTTTTTAGAGCCGCGCCATTTTAAACTTAAGTCACGTTCCTTTGAGAGATATCGACCCGGAATTAAGATATCAGCATATGAGCATATTTTCGAATAAATTTCATTATTTTGAATTTCTTGAATCTCATACCCGGTGTAGAGCATGATATGAACATTTTTTTGGTTTAATTCTTCAAGAAGCCATAATAAATTATCAGATTGTTCAAGAGGTTCGCCTCCTAATACTGTTACACCGTCAATTTTTGAAGAGATATTTAAAATTGAAGACAATAGTTTTTCTCTTTCTTGGAGGATATATGGTTCAGAACTGTGCATTTGAGGATTCCAGCAATTTGGGCATTTTAATGTACATCCTTGCAGCCAAATAACGTATCGATTTCCGGGTCCATAGACATAGCTGCTCGGTTGGATATAATGAATATTAAAACATGTCTTATGTTCGCAGCTCATAAAAATTCCAATGTCAATGAATTGTTCTTGTTAGAACCAATTGAACGCCTTTATCTTTTTTTATTTCTTTAATTGAATATCCTTTTTCTTTAGCTTTGGAAATAATAGATTTGCGTTGCTGTTCAACAAGTTCTCGTTTTCGTTCTTCTTCTTTTATACGTTCTTCTTCGGCTAACCTTTCTATCATACGACCATACGCTTTATTATATTCTGTTTCAACAGCATTCAAAAATTCAGATGCAGTTTTCCATTCTTTAAAATTAATTGTTCCCCATGGATAAGTACGAAACCGAGAACCAACATCTGCGGATGAATCATGTTTAAATTGATATCGCTCATTTAGGAGTACAAAAGTTTGATGACCATAATAATCAACTCTGTCTGTAATTATGGAATTTTCAGAAAGATGATATTTTATATTCAATATGTTTAAAGCTTCTAAAAGCAACTCTTTTGAAGTAAAAGGCGTTAATGTATGAACAATTGCACTCATACAGACCCTCCCCTTACGTTCAGTGTTTCAGTTATTTTTTCTTTATTTTTTTGATAATAACTGTCTGTCGGTTTAATCGAAAGGAGAGAATTATCTTGTTCAATCAATTCCTGCAATTCATCTAAACAAGTTTCCCCAACAAAGCCGGCGGTTTTGGCACTGATTTTTCCGTCTTCATCAATTTCTATTGTTATGCGTTGTTCAGGCATTTTTCTCACCAATTATGCACATTTCAGCTTTAAGCCTTTCAGCATCTTTTTCAATTATGTTTAAATTTTCAAGAGATGTCAAAACTAAGTATCTTTTTCCGCCGGATGAGTACAATTTTGTGTTAGAAATCGGCAAGTATTCGTCAGGGAATTCAAATTTTATCATTTCTTCTTTAACACCCAAAATTTTTCCGAATTCTTCATTTGATGAAATTGATATGGAGTTCTTTTTATTTCGAAGTGATTTTAATTCGGCTTCCAATTGTTTTTTTGTTTTGCTTAAATGTTCTAACTTTTTTTGATCTCTTTTGAACTCACGTTCTTCTTCCATCAAAATACTCGTTTCGATTCCTTTTTTTTTCTCTTCGTTTTCTTCTATCTTTTTATCAAGTTTTAAATTTTCTTCTGCTTTTCTTTTCTCTTCATCACATTTTTTAATAGAACCATCAATATCTTGACTTAATTTCCGATATTCATCATATATTTGATTTCGCTCTCCCGGAGATAATTTTCCAAGTAAACATTTGAGTTTCTCAATTCTTTCTCTATATTCTCTGAATTTTTGGGATTGCCCCAATTTTAATTGTTTTAGGAAAGAATTGATATTTTCCGCCCATCCACTTAGATTTTTTTCATGAGTATTTATCTTTGATTCAAGACCGACTATTTGCTTATTCCATTTTTCCTGAATCGTTTCCCACGAACTAACTAAAATATCTTCCTTTGCATCGGAAGGAAGTTTTGGAGGGTAAATTGAAACAGAATACAATACATTATGAGAGATTAAATTGCGGTCAAGCTTAAAATAATTCGGGAATGTATCTTGCAATTTTTGTTCCAATATTGGATTATCTATATTCTTTAAATCAATATATTGCTGAAATGATTCTGTATAAATCAATTTATTTTGGGAGATTTGTTCTGAAACATAAATTTTTTTGTTTAATTTGTCTGGAAAACGAATAGATGAATCTGTTTTCAAATTTTTTATTTTTATTTTTTTTCTAAGTTCCCAATTATAATTCAAATTTGACAGAATTTCATTACATAATTTTTCACTTTTGATAAGCCAATTTGTTTTAGGTAATTCCACTTGGGTCGGCAAAAAAAGATTGATATGAGTACTTGAAATCATGTTGAATTTATTGTCGGAGTGGAGTAAAAATACGCCTTCTGCTAATTGACAGACTGAATCAACATTCATCATTTTGTCATCACTAAGACAATTTAAATAAAACTGATTCACTTTTTTAATTCCGAACTGTTCCACGAGGGAAATAGAGTTTGAGTGAAAGAGAAAATTCGGTTGAATATTTTCAAAATAAGAGCTAATATCTTTGATTTGAGTGATGTAAGAATCGTTTAGTATAATATTTTCAATAGGGCAACCTTTTGAAGAAACTTCAATTGCTTCTTTCCCTTGTGAGTTAAATTCATGAGTTGCTTTTATCCAAAAAAGATGGCAAAATGTTTGATAAATTTCATCAACATAATCTTTACCATTCAAAAATTTTCCTTTAAAATTATTTTCCGGATTGTAAAATACTTCCGATTTATTCGTATTACCATCAAATATAAGAACGGAACCTGTTTGGGAGACACCCGTCCGAACCAGACACAAACCCGCTAATTCTTTAGCAACACTTTGATTCTCCTTTAAATCTCCCAATAAAACATATACGTGTATTCCTTCTTTTGCATTTTTCTTGCAATATGAAATCATATCTGGGGGAAGAGAGTCACTGGCAACACACAAGATTCTTTCAGGTGTCTTTGTTTCAATATCCACCCAAGAAATAAACTTATTCAAAATGTTCAATTTATTTTCGGTTTCAACAAAAATATTACTTAGAGTTTCATTTTCAAAATTTGAAACAAATTGGGTCTTTATCTCAAAACTCATTTTATCAGCTCTTTTATTTGGCTGCGAATATAGTCCGGTAAATCATTTTCCGAAATCGGGGTGAATGTAATGCGTGTGTCAACATTTGCATTTTTTGAATCAACCCAGGTAAAACGGCTCAAAGAATTTGTCACATTCCAACAATCGATTTTCTTCTTATTGTCAATAAAGACCCAAATTCTATCATGAGCTTGTTTTTTTGTATTTGGCAAATTTGAAGTAGACCATTTATTCGGCATGTCTTTATCTTTCAAGTCATCTGTACAAAGTACGACAGTTGTGTCTTCTCGAATATACTGCTTAAGAAAATTGAGTCCCTCGTCTTTTATATATTTGTCAGAGATGATAATTGAATTTAACTTATTATTATTTTTTAAATTTGTTTCTAAAAGAGGAATGATATTTTCCAACGGTTTTAATGTAAATGGAATTTTGAGTTTCGCACTTGCAGGAACTAAGTCTTGCATTGCTGCAACATTCCAATAAACCTCAGTATTTTCGGTACCGATATTTTTCAGAAGTTTTTCACCGGAATCAGAATCTAGTTTGTACATTGCCAGAGGAATTTCTGAAATCCAATCATCTTGATTAATTTGAGTTTGTTCCACGGAAATATATCGGTTTTTCCATCGAATCAACATTATTTTTTTTAACCATGTTTTAGCTTCATGTTTATCCTTAGGCATCAGCGGAACATTTTCTAAAGTCACTTTTGAAAACAAACCATAATCTGAAAGAAAATTACAATCCTTTGGCTCTAATTCCATTATTTTTCTTTCAAATGAGATAATTTCGTTTTCATCTGCAGGAACTTCAATTTTCATTCTCTTATCATTTGAATTGAAGTCAGGAATTAATTCTAAAATTTGGTTTATTGATTCATCAAGAGTGTTCTCAACTTTGATGTGATTTGATTTGTTTTCAGACCACTTCACATCAGCTTCAATAATATTTTGAAAGGTTATGCCTGATGAAAAATCTGCACTAAATATAAGTTTGGCTGGCGTGCTCCCTTTTATCGTTTTATTTGTTGCTTTTATATCCACCTTTTCAATCTTCGTTTGTCCGTTTTTTTCATAATCAAAGGCATATGATTCGTTTGGAATATCTATAGGTGTTTCAATCCATTCATTTTTTGTTTCATATTTCCCCGGTTTTTTTCGTTTAAATGCAACAAGTTTGTTTTTTAACCACGAATCTCCAATAAGGTTCCATGTCTCATACCATCCGTACTCGACTTCAGAAACAACTCCTTCATTTATAGCAATTTCACCTTCGGAAGTTAAATTTCCTTTTTCTGTCACTAAATTTAATGAACTCAAATAATTTTTTAATCTATCGGGAAAAGATGAATAATCATCGATTTCAAGAATTTTTTGTATATCCGGTCGGTTTTGAAATATCAAAATCTCAGCAATACATTCAACTTTTTCCAATTTTGCTTCTCTTTCAAGAGTAATTTTCATCTCAATCAACTCTATGATATTTCTTTGCTAAACTCTTCAATTCATAAGATCTAGAATTATTGTGGAAATATTCATAATTCCCGACAATAACCATCTGATGGCGAGCTCGAGTAATTGCAACATTGAGCCTGTTTGGCGTATCTAAAAATCCATCTCTTGTTGTATTAACCATAGACAGATAAACAATATCTGCCTCTTGACCTTGGAAAAAATCAACCGTTGCAAGTTTTATTCGGTTTCCTTTATAATTAAAATTGGAGTGGCGCGTTTTTTGTTCCGGAAGAAGTTGTAATTTTTCACGTAATAATTTTTCTTGCCCTTTATAAAATGTTAATATTGCAATTTCATATTTTTTTTCATAATTTTTTTCACAGAAGGATTTTATTTCTTTAATTATTCTATCTGCTTCAACCCCATTTGAATTTTTGTCTACGTTGCCTTTACAACCAATCCAAATATTTCTATGGGGGTAAACCTGCAGCCAATCTCTTTGGTCAACTTCTTTACCATCAAGGAGAGATCGAAAATCTCTGACTCCTCTGGTTTCTTTATAAAATAATTCTCTGGGGGCTTCAGAGATCTCCGAATGCATTCGATGTTGGTGAGTTAATGTTACCAGCCGACATTTGAGCTCCTTATCATGAAATCCGGAATTTAATGTGGTTTTTTCAAATTTATTAATATCCATTCCATGCGTAGATAAACTTTCCAATATAGACGGGAAAGACATATTTCGAATTCTGTATATATCTCTTCTTACATTTGAAGCAGAAGATATTTTTGGAAACAAACGGGATAAACCGTTTTGTACTCTTTTAAGTTCTGAAGAATTTTTTGATGTTCTCAGCCAATATTCTCTTTCTAATCGCCAACAAACTTCCATAGCCCAAGTTCGATTAAATATACTGTCAACGGTCTCAGAACAATATTTTTCTTCTGTTTTAATCCTGCTTTTGTTGTTACAATTTTCAAGATTATACTCCGGCCACTTTCGTTTTGAAAAATATTTAAAAGAATGAGGTTCTGCCATCCAATTACGAGTTACTAAAAAAGCATCTTTTGGTAACCAATCATAGCATTTTTTCATTAAATTTTCTTCAATGAATATGACATTTGAATTATACAATTCAATAAGTTCACAGCGTTCATTAGAAACAAGAAGTACATTTTCGAAAGGTGACGAATCGGCGCCTTTATTTTCATTATTCCTTTCGCTCAATTCCGTTTGAAGGGAATTCATGGTTTCCTTTGAAACCGGGACAATAACTCTTTCTTTAAACGGATAAAAATGATGCAAAAGGAAACAGGCTTCTCTTAAACCATCATTCATTCCCTCTATCTCATCCAAATTTGTTTCAATCTGTTCACGGTCAGTAAAGGGGGACAGCTGCTTGACATCGCCTACCAGAATCCATCGTTTAGACAATCGTGCCGGGACTAAAAATTCTTGAAATGTCGTTTTGCTACATTCATCAATAATCATTACATCAAAAGGTATTCCTTTGCGGGTCAAATTATCGGTAAAATCCGGATTTGATGCTGCTTTTGAAGTGTTGAAAAGTCGATGTATTCCATTTGTTGTACCACATACTAAATTTGAGCTTTCAATAATAAGATGCTTTGCTTCATCTTCTTCAAGATTGTATTCTTCCATGAATTTTTTGATCTGATTATCTAAAACAAATTCTTCAACATTGATTGCTTTTTCTTCCTGGCCCAATCGCGTTGGATATATATTGTATCTCTCAATAAATTCGGAATCTCTCAGCCTCTCCAGTACATTATTAATTGCCGCATTAGTAGATGCCGCAAGTAATATACGTTTTTTTTGAATTGATAATTGAATAATAAGTTCTAATATTGTTGTTGTTTTGCCGGTGCCCGGCGGTCCGTCCAATATTGCAAAATCAGGCGTTGAAATTGCGGTTTGCACAAATTTTCGTTGTTTGTCACACCCGTCGTAATTCGGATTTGTCAACACTTTCCAATATTCTTCGTCAGGAATTTCAGGTAAATTAAAAGTTGCCCATTTTTGAAGTTCTCTGTTTTCCATTAATTGCAACAATGGCAAATTTTCCGGAAAGGGTTGCTCTTCTATGAATCTCAAAGCTTTTTTTTGGTTTATTAATTCACCCATGTCAGGTTTAAGATACAAAAAATCTCCTGTCGGTAATACAGATTTCCTTTTTTGTTTATTTTCGGATAAAAGAATTTGAAATTCCTCTGGTCTTGATGCCATAATATAAAGTTTACTTTTCTCGGTACGAGTTTTTTCAAGATGAATACTGACATTTTCATCAAAAAAATACTCTAACGCTTCTCTTGAAACGGTTTCCGAATCCGTGTCATCAAAATCAATCAATTGAATCCAATTATCCGAGTTTATTTTTTTATATTTGAGTTCCCAGTTAAGATTTTTATGACACAATTTTCCTTTAATTTCTGTGTCAGAAACAGAACATAACTTATTTTCGTTTGCCAAATAATCCCAATTATCAATTTGAAAAGGCTTATCATCGAGACTTAAATCAGAAATACTCAAACTCTTCAATTCCGAATCGGTAATATCCCTTATAGTTGAGAATTGAATTGTAGGTTTAGACGGCAAAATTAACACAAAGGAATCATTCTCTGAAATTGCTTGAGGGTACTCTTTTTCGAATTTAATCTTATCAAATTGATTCAATATTTTAAATTCAAGTTGTGTTCCATTTATTTCCAGCTTATCATTTTCAGTCAAATAAGATTCAAATTCCAAAATATCCTCATCAAAGTTATGAATCTTGATGTATGTCCCATTTTTGAAAAAATCAGATGACAAATCAATTTTCTTCTCTATGGCAGGGGAACATTTCAATTCGTATCCTTTCCAGTTAATAGATGTCGGAGACACATTTCCGAGATATAACATCAAATTATTTTGACTCGACCACTTTATGTGGTTTTCTTCTAATCGGAGACTTTGATAACTTGTTCCTTTCCCCCAACTGACATCATCATTTGCCGATATTTTGTGGTCGTCAACAGAATCTTCAAATTCAGACGCATCAATTGTAAACCACCCCTCTGACTCTGTATTCCAAATAATGCGCACTTTTGTCAGCGGCTGAATCTTAAAAACTTTCGTATCTGAAGAAAGTTTCCACCCGTTTGATTCAAGAGGCTTCCAGCAACATTTTATTTCCTTTTTTTCCAAATTATTAATAGCTTTATCCAAATATCCAAAAAACGGCTTCATAGAACTAAAAACCGTTTCACGAAATCTCTGCGATTCAGAAGTATCTCCTGCCATCGCCACAAAATAACCGGATGAATCAGCCATTTATAAATCACCGTTAATGAAAGGGTTGAAAGACTCTTGCGGCAGGGTTGGTTTTTTTGAATCGGTGCTTTGAAATGTAAAATCTTCAGGAGCATCATTACCGGCAGGGACAGCACGCCCCTTTGCCCATTCTCGCGTGCTTTTAATCATTTCACTCATTGTTTTCGACAAAGGAGTTGTTTCTTCGATGGCCTCCTTTACATATGAAGCAGTTAAATCATTCCCCTCATCAAAAGCTCGATACATTGCTTCTTTGACGGCTTCTTCAATTTCTGCCCCTGTAAACCATTTTGAGGCATCGGCCAACAAATCCATTTCAGATTCACTAAACACCTTTCTTTTTCTTCTTTGAAGGTGAATCTTTATAATTTCTTTTCTTTCATTTTTGTTTGGTAAATCAACAAAGAAAATTTCATCCACTCTTCCTTTTCTCAACAGTTCCGGCGGCAATTGAGCAATATTATTTGCAGTCGCTACTACAAAAACAGGTTTTGTTTTTTCTTGCATCCATGTCAGAAAAGTACCTAATACACGAGATGTCGTGCCGCCATCAGTAGCACCGGAACTTTGCAAACCGGACATACCCTTCTCTATTTCATCAATCCACAAAACACATGGAGCTAATGTTTCTGCTGTATTTAATGCAGATCGAATATTTTCTTCAGATTGACCGACAATTCCTCCAAATATTCGACCCATATCCAATCGAAGAAGAGGCAATTGCCATGTATTTGCAACAGCTTTTGCAGCCAAACTTTTACCGGTTCCCGGTAAGCCTAATAGTAATATGCCTCGGGGGGCTTCTAGTCCGAAGTCACGAGCATTTTCACCAAATCCGTTTTCTCTTCTCTTTAACCAATCTTTTAGTCGCTGCAAGCCTCCAATGTCTGTCAATTCTTGTTGTGGTTGGTAAAATTCGAGATGACCACGTTTTCGAATAACTTGTTCTTTCTCAGCCGCAATTAATGGGATTTCGGTCTCAGTTAAGCGCCCGCGGTCAACAACCGCATATGAAAAAGCAGTCCATGCTTCTGAAGTAGAAAGACCCAAGGCGGAATCAAGTAATCTGTCTGATTCTCTATAGTCATTGTCATCCAAAGAAAATTGTTTTTTAACGGCTTTCATTATTGTTTTAAGTTCATATTTCCCTGGAAGCGGCAATTCTAATATTTGTACCTCTTTTTCCAATTCAATAGGTAAGTGATGAATTGGTTGGGATAATATCAGAGAACGGCCTGTAAGTTCCCTTTGTGCAACTTTTTTAGAAATTAATCGAAGTCTGCTGATAATGTGAGGCTGCCGTTCATTCAATTCATAATGAAAATCTTCTAACAGTAGTATTATGTTATCCTCTGTTTCCGGGTCAGAAAACCAATCTAATATTTCACTCGGCTCGCGGATTTCAGAATCAAGAATTATTGCTTTGTTATCTTTATAATAAAATAATCCTTCAACACGATTCCAATAATAAAATTTTTTTGATTCTTTTTTGGCAGCATCCGATAGAGCAGCGTGAATTCTCAATGTTTCATAACTGATAATTTGAATTATGGACACTTTTGCACGTATTGAATTTGTTAAACGAATAGTAAAGTCTGAATCTGAAAACATAAAATCCCTCGAAATGAAATATAAAAACCCAAGTTAAAATACAATCATATCATCATAGATTATATTTATTTTTTCCACCAAATATGCGCATACAGCCCTCCACCCGACAGCCGCCATCCTTTCGCCGTCTCTGTCATATTCTCTTTTAAATAATTCTCAACAATCCGAATCTGTTTTTCTTCAATCGCCGAAAGCCGATCGGCATATTCAGCCGCCGCGTCCTCAAACGTTTCATAATAATGCACATCCTTCAGCGGCAAAACTTCCAAATCCG
>JGI994J12354_10005657_pt1 | contig 10703 bp, 7 predicted proteins | sample IntmicLarv3ML3BL_FD_12354 | JGI IMG/M metagenome (IMG submission 12354)
CTTTTCTTCTTGGCGACGCCTTCTCCGGACGATTCCTGTGACTTTTGTCTGAATTGGCGCATTATATATTCTCCGCTCTAATGAGTAGCGTTGCATTATAAAACACGTATATATGTCTTTAGGGATTTCTTCACGCGCTCCTTTTTAAAGAACGTTTTAAAGGACCGTTCGTATCTCTGCGCATATCCTTTCGGCCTCGGAAACGGGATCTTTCGAGGAGTATATCGTACGTCCGACTATTGCGTAATCCGCACCTGCCGATATTGCCGATGCTGCGCTTCCCCCTTGGGTACCTACACCGGGGGACAGGATCTTCCTGGAACCGATGATCTTACGGATGTCTGCGATCCTTTCCGGTCTTGTCGCCGGTGCGATGAAGCCGTCAACGTTGCATTCAACGCCGAGTCTGGCCATCTCCTCCGCGTGAATGGCCGTGAACATCCTTCCGCCGGGGTGGCTCATTTCCGTTACGGCGTAAACTTCAGCGTCGCCTGCGGCCTCGACCGCAGCTTTCAGGGAATCGTCCCCGGTGAACGCATGGACGATGACCGCAGAAGCACCTCTTTCCACAGCGTTCCTGACTATCAGAGTGACGGTATTCGGAATGTCAGCGACCTTGAAATCGCATATCACATCGGTCAGTTTCGAAAGACGGGTGATCATCTCCGGTCCCGCCGTGAGAACGAGGGGCCAATTTATCTTCACCGCATCGATGTACTCTTTCACCGAATCGACTATCCGGAAAGCCTTCTCTGCGTCTGTTTCGTCGATCGCAAGAACGAGCCGTGTGTTCTTCTTCATCGCACCGTCATGGCGTGGAGAACTAATAAACTGTCGCATCCGTCTTCCCTTTACTCTGTGCTGATATCATCATCAAAAAAATGGGATATACACATGTGCCAGCTTCATGAAATGCTCACCTTCCGTACCGGAGGGTCGTCTTCTCCTTCGGTCGGTTCGGAATGCCATTGTTCCGATAATGATATATCATCATTATCAAATTACGAAGCATGCGGTCACGGTCCTTGGAGTGCGGTTCGGTCGCCAAAGGGGAATTGGCAGAAGGTTGTAAACTGTGTACCGAAGGCTGCAAAATGGTCCTGTTCATAACAGGAAAATGCAGAACGGGGTGTTTCTACTGCCCCGTATCTGACAGCAAGATGGGTTCCGACAACATATTCGCGAACGAACTCATGGTCACGTCACTTGATGATATCATCGAAGAAGCTGAGAACATGGATGCTCTCGGCACCGGCATCACCGGCGGCGATCCGCTGATGAAGATGGACCGAACCCTAAAGGCGATAAGGATGCTGAAAGAACGTTTCGGGAAAGAGCATCACATTCATCTTTACACTTCAACGATAGACTTGGAAAAAACAAGGGAACTTGCGGCCGCAGGATTAGATGAGATACGCTTCCATCCGTCTGCGGGCATCTGGAGGTCAGTGAAAGAAACTGAACTTGGAAGTATCGTCAAGATAGACGGACTGGACGTCGGTATCGAAGTACCCGCACTTCCCGGTCATCAGGATCCTCTCAGGACGTTGGTGCAAGACGCATACGAACTCGGTGTCAAATTCATCAATCTCAACGAATTGGAATTCTCAGAGACGAATTGGGACATGATGGATTCCATGGGTTACGATCTGAAAGACGATTCATCTGCGGTCGCAGGATCCGAGGAAGTTGCATTGGAGGTCATCAAATGTTCAAAGGTTCCCATTCACTTCTGTTCATCGTCATTCAAGGATTCTGTTCAGTTGCGCCGGAGGCTGATAAGACGCGCAGAGAACACCGCAAGGGAAATGGACATCGTCACAGAGGACGGGACGATACTGAAAGGACTCCTTTATTCAGATAATGTGAAGGAAGCGATCGCTGTTCTGAAAGAGTATGACGTTCCCGATGAACTCATTTTTGAATGCGGTGGCGGAAGACTTGAGGTCGCGCCATGGGTACTTGAGGAATTGGCTGATGAGTTGCCGTACAAATGTTACATCATAGAGGAATACCCAACCGCAGACAGGCTGGAAGTTGAACGTACACCTTTGAATTGAATAAAAGTAAAGGAAAGGAGTTTGCCTTGAGGGGGTTAGACCATCAGTCTACGCTGATGCTCTGGATCTCATGATGCCTGTTGACGATGTCCCTCGCAATGCGGAGATTCTTTCCTGCCTTACCGATCGCACGTCCCTTGAGCTCCGGGTTCACGGTTATAGTTGCATGGGTCACATTTCCGCGCTGTTCGATGACCACCGTCTTAGGTTCATAGATATGGAACACGTTCTTCACGAACTGTTCGGGATCCTCCGAATACTCAACGACCTGGATGTTCTTCCCGGTCTTGTCCTTNAGTTTGATCACGTGTTCCCCTTTCTTACCGACCGCTGTGTTTCCCTGTCCTGCTTCCACGACGAACACTAACTTATCGTCAGCGTCCAGGCAGTCCATTACATTAGTTTTCGTAATAGATTCGAACAGTGAGATGTATCTCAACGTATCCTCGGTCAATACTATATCTGCAGACATTTTTCTCACAACGTAAGGATATTGGAAGTTCCCTTGTCGATGACCGCTAATGCAGAGACCGAGAACGGTTTACCGCATAATGCGCCCAACTCCATGTTGTTTCCCTCGAAGACGTGAACTTTCACGTTCGATTCTTTTGCCAAGAGCTCACTTGGGCAGTTCCTCGCCACAATGACGATCTGTGCCTTTCCGCTCTTGACTGCTTTCTCTGTCTGGTCCACTCCGAATTCCACCTTTCCGGTGGTGATTGCGGATTTCAATGCTCTTCCTATGTCTATCATTCTTTATTCCCCCTTGGCGAGTATATTAAGTTGACAGCCCCGGTTCCAAGGGTCACAGGCTGTCCGACTATGATGTTTTCCGCCACACCTTCGAGATTATCTATCTCTCCGATGGTGGCTGCGTGCAGCAGATGCGCTGCTGTTATTTCGAAAGCTGCTCTTGCAAGCACACTTGATTTCCTTCCGGAGATACCGTGCCTTCCGATCGCTTTCACATAACCGTCATTGGTCATCAGGTCCGCAACAAGCATGATGTGCCTGATGTCCACGCTCAGACCCTGTTCTGACAGGGTGTTGTGCGCTTCTCTGATGATGGAGTTCCTTGCCGCTTCGATCCCCAGAACGTCAGCGACCTCCTGAATACTGTTGGTCATCGTCCTCGACTGGTCCACGCCCGGGATCTTCAGGACTTCCTTCAGATTGCTGCCTTCAGTGAATATGACCCAGCCTCCCGCTTTTGCGTCTTTCTTGATGACCGCTCTTGCGATGCCGTCGATACCTTTTATGCGTGCTCCTTTGACTGCATCGTATACGATCTGTAATCTCTTGTACGACGGTTCATCGGATTTTATGACGATATCGAAGTCACGCGTTTCGACCATTCCTTTGATCGCACGTATCTTGTTCAGCTTGTCGACTATCGCTTCAAGCGTCACGCCGCGTTCATCCATCTTCCTCTGATCGGGGTTGATTATCAGACGCATGTTCGTGATGTCCGTTTCAAGCGAAGCGATGTCCAACAGGTTGGTCGCTTCGATCTCTGATGAGACACGTCTTGCGATGGTCTCGTCTTCGGCTGCCATTCCTGTCAGGTAGACCGTCATCATGGGTGTGCTCGGAATACGTCTTGCATCGACTATCTCGATGAGCCTCGGCAATCCCAGCGTAACGTTGATTTCCGCTACACCTGCGTAGTGGAAAGTACGCATGGTCATCTGGGTACCCGGTTCTCCTATTGACTGAGCGGCCATGATACCTGCCGATTCGTTCGGGTCCATGCGGTGGTCATTGTACATCCTTCCGGCAACCTCGATGAATTTTTTCAGGGTCTTTTCATCGAAATCGGCGTTCTTTATCCTCTTTGCGATGTCAGAGATCGTTTTCATCGGGATCTTGACGTTCATCTTCTCTGCGAGGGCCTTGAGCTTTGTTTCCCCTTCGGACAGAACGTAAGGATTGTGAACAAGTTCCATAGGTTCGATGACCTCTTCCACTTTCTTCACTTTCTCTGTCTTGGGGGCACGTTTTCCGATCTTGTCCAATGCATCTTTGGCATCGTCCTCGGATATGCCCATGGACATGAGTTCCTCAAGTCCGGCCTGACTTATCGCACCGAGCGTGCTGAATTTTGTCAACAGTATTTCCGAAACGTTCTCGGAGATGTTCCTTGCTATCAATGCCTTAAGTGTATCTTTCTTAGCCATCTTATTCACCTCCGAAGTCCGGTTCTTCAAAGCCGCCTTCCTCTTCCTCGATGTATTCCATCTCGTCCTTCTCAAGCGTGGCGTAATCTTCTCCGACCTCAACGGAATCGATCGCCAAGAGCTTATCCGCATCGTCACCCAGCACTTCGGCGAACAGATCGTCAAGATCGACGGCCTTACCCTGTACTGTACGTGTCGGGTCCACTCCGTCCTCTCCGTATTCGAACTGCACTATCGTGTCAGCGGTGTTCCTTATGGTACCGTCCGACATCAGTTTCAGGTCTTCGAGAGCAGATATGAGCCTGCGCTGCATGTAACCTGATCTTGATGTCCTGACCGCAGTATCGACGAGACCTTCACGGCCACCCATTGCGTGGAAGAAGAACTCTGTCGGCGCCAATCCCGTTTTATACGAATTCGAAACGAATCCTTTTGCGTCTGCTCCCAGGTCGCCTTTGATGAAGTGCGGTAACGTGCGGTTCCAGTATCCTCTTGACAAGCGTTCACCACGAACTGCCTGCTGACCGACACAACCGGCCATCTGAGACAGGTTCAGCATAGAACCTCTTGCTCCCGACTTGGCCATGACCACTGCCGGATTCTCCATACCGAGGTGTTTTCCTGCAACGCGTCCGGCTTCGTCACGAGCTGAACCGAGAACTTTCATTGCTTCCACTTCCAACGTTTCCCTCAATGAACGTCCGGGCATCTGGTCAAGCGTACCGTTCTGATACGATTCCACAAGCTCAGTGACCTTATCGATACATTCTTTGTTGTAATTAGCGATCTGAAGTTTCGCTTCTTCCGGTATGTCCTCATCGTCAATACCTGTGGAGAAACCGCGGTCCATGATCGCACCCAATGCTAACCTTGTGACCTCGTCTATGAACTGCCTTGCTGCGTCCGGTCCGTAGTCGCGGGCGATGCGGTCAAGGATCTTTCCCTTGCTGTTCCCTATCGCCTTCGCATCTATCGTTCCCATCAGCAACTTTCCGTCCCTGATCTTCACGTACGAATCGAATTCACAATTTTCCTTCGCACAGACATCACAGTTCTGACATATGCTCGATTTGAACGTTACCCTGAAGTCCTTCGGCAGGATGGTCGAGAACAGCTGTTTTCCCGTCCATACATCCTTGCCGTTCTCTTTCAGAGGTTCCGGCAATTCGATGTCTGACAGTTTGTAGAGTATGTTCTGCATCCTGGTCCTGTCGAACCTGGGGTTGTTGTGCGTTAAGTAGTACGTACCTGTGATGTGGTCGTGGATCGCACCGATGATCGGCCCTCCGTACCTGGGTGAGAGGATGTTCTCCTGCACCTGCATCAGGATACGCGCTTCGGCTCTTGCCTCATCCGACTGGAGAACGTGTAAGTTCATCTCATCACCGTCAAAGTCTGCGTTGTACGGCGGACAGACGCACAGGTTGAACCTGAACGTGCGTCCGGGCATGATCCTCACACGGTGGGCCATCATCGACATCCTGTGCAGTGACGGCTGTCTGTTGAACAGAACAACATCACCATCTACAAGCTGTCTTTCTATTGTATAGTCTATATCAACACCTTCGGAAACGTCTGCCGAATTACGGTCGGTGACACGTATCCTTCTGCCGTCGGGCCTTATGACGTAGTTGACCCCGGGAAGGTATTCGCCGGTCTCCGGAGGTTCCGGACCGCGTGCGACCATTTCCTTGATCATTGCGATGTTGTGTTCGTTCACGTGCATCGGGACCGTAAGTTCCCTTGCGGCCTTTATCGGAACACCGACCTCGTTGATGGAAAGTAACGGATCAGGCGAGATAACGGTACGAGCGGAGAAGTTGACGCGCTTACCGGAAAGGTTGGACCTGAATCTTCCTTCCTTTCCTTTAAGCCTCTGTGCCAGCGTCTTCAGGGGACGTCCCGAACGGTGGCGTGCGGGCGGTATTCCGGACGTCTGGTTGTCAAAGTATGTGGTAACATGGTACTGAAGCAGTTCCCACAGGTCCTCGACGATCAGCTGGGGTGCACCCGCGTCACGGTTCTCTCTGAGCCTTTGGTTGATCCTCAGCACATCGACCAGCTTGTGTGTCAGATCGTCTTCGGATCTGTCACCTGAGTCCAGCGTGATCGACGGCCTTACCGTAACAGGAGGAACAGCCAATGCTGTCAGGACCATCCATTCCGGCCTGCATGTCGCAGGGTCCATACCCAACGTCACGAGGTCTTCGTCCGGGATCCTTTCCAAGCGTTCGCGAACTTCCTTCGGCGTAAGTTTGTGGTTGTCATCAACTTCCCTGAAGGTTGTCGGTTTGTCCAGTTTGATCTTTATCTGTTCGTGGCCGCAGTGAGGGCAGAGTCCTTTCGAGGATGCGTCCTTTGCCGTTTCCTTAGAGAATATCTTGAGATCGGCAGTGTCACCTCCCAACTCCTCTACGCGGTCCATGGATTCCCTGCGGAGACCTATCTGCTCCTGCGTCAGCATCAGGCGTCCGCAGGATCTGCATGTCGATTCCAGCATTGACTTTATGTCTTTGATGAATCCTACATGGATCACCGGCATCGCGAGGTCGATGTGCCCGAAGTGTCCGGGACATTCGTCTACCTTGCAGCCGCAGGTCTTACATCTGAGTCCGGGTTCAATGACACCCATGTGCGGGTCCATGAGACCCATCTCGATGGGATATCCTTCGTCGTCATACGTATCTGCTGTGATGATCTTCGTGGCAGACATCTTCCTTATTTCCTCGGGGGAAACGCAGGAGAACTTTATCGACCCTATCCGTTTAGAAATTCCGTGCATCATCTTAAGTCCTCCAGTTGAAGCCTCATGGCGACACCAAGCGAGAGCAGTTCATCCATTAACAGCTTGAAAGCATATGACGTCTGAACCAGGAAGATGTTAGTGTTGTTCTTACACACGGGACAATACAACGAACCGTGCCTGTCCAGTATGGCAATGTGACCGCAGTTCGGGTTGCCGCAGATGTACTGCTGCGTTCCGTCCGATTCATCAAGCAGACGGTCTTTGATGACCATCGCCGCTCCGTGTCCGATAAGACAGTCACGTTCCATTTCACCGAATCTGAGACCTCCCTGTCTGGAACGTCCTTCTGTCGGCTGTCTTGTGAGTATCTGCACGGGTCCTCTGGACCTTACGTGCATCTTACCGCTGACCATGTGGTGCAGTTTCTGGTAGAAGATGACTCCGACGAACACTTCGGTCTGGATCATCCTTCCCGTGCGTCCGTCGTACATTATCTCTTTACCGGTGTGTTTGAATCCGTTCCTTACCAGTCCGTCTCTTATCGACTGCTCATTCTCACCTGAGAATGCTGTTGCGTCTATTGTACGGCCTTCCATGGAACCGACCTTTCCGCCGATCATTTCCAGAACGTGGGCAACTGTCATACGGCTGGGGATAGCATGGGGGTTGATGACCAGATCGGGAGTGATACCTGAGGACGTGAAAGGCATGTCGCACTGATCGACGAGTCTTCCTACGACACCTTTCTGTCCGTGTCTCGAACAGAACTTGTCACCGAGTTCCGGGATCCTTTCGTCCCTTACTTTCACTCTTACCAGCCTTGAACCGTTCTCTGATTCTGTTACCATCACTGAGTCTACGTAACCCTTTTCACCCGGGCGTACGGTTATTGACGTCTCCCTTCTCTTCTGAGGTGTCAGGAAGTCCGTCTCTTCCTCAAGGAATCTGGGCGGTGATGTCTTTCCTATGAGAACATCAGCCCCTTCAACGCTGGATTCCGGGGATATGAGACCGTCTTCTCCGAGTGAGGCGTAAGCCATATCGGCACGTGCTCCTCTTACATCCGGGGACGGGATCTCAAAGTGGTCCTCCTGTCCTCCGGGGTACCTGCGCTCCTCTGCACGGTATGTCCTCATGAACGTCGATCTTCCGAGACCTCTCTGCACGGACGACTTGTTCATAACGAGCGCATCTTCCATGTTATATCCGTGATACGAAAGGACGGCAACACAGAAGTTCTGACCTGCGGGCCTGTGGTTGTATCCAACGAAATCCATTGTCTGGGTCTGTGCCATCGGCCTCTGCGGGTAGTGCAGGAGATGACCACGGGTATCAGGCCTTATCCTGTAGTTGGCCGCGGGAACTCCCAATGCCTGTTTGGCCATACCTGCACCCATCGTTACACGCGGGGATGAGTTGTGCTCGGGGTACGGAACCAATCCTGAGGCCACTCCTAAGATGACCATCGGATCGATCTCCATGTGTGTGTATCCTCTCTCCAATTTAGAGGGAGCTGCGAACTCCTGGCCGCAGAATTTGCATTTCAGGACAACGTCGCCTTCGGAACCGGGGTTCATCCAGTCTACGTCCGTCGGGGAAAGTGAATGGTTGCAGTGTTCGCATCTTTCCGGTGCGTCGAATGCATCCACCACGATAAGCGAGTCCTCTTCTTCCTCGGCATCCAGCCATTCCAGTATGCCTTCTCTGAACAGGTCGTTCCATTTGATCTTCTTCTCTCTCATTCCCTCTATGTGCTTACGGGTGAGCATCGTCCTTCCGTTGGACAATACCAGGAGAGGTCTTCTCAAACGTCCTTCATCGCAGTTGATGATGACCTCGTTCATCTCTTCATCGAATCTGATGTTGATCTCAGCGGACAGGAGGCCGCATCTTCTGCGTTCCCTTATCTCGCTCAGTAACTTCCTTGCCTCGGCGTGCGTTCCTACCAGATCACCGTTGACGTAGACACGTGCACCGGTCTGCTTCACGGACCCGACGTTCAGGTCCTTGAGCAGCCATTTCAGATCGGATTCCGGGAATCCTTCCGAGACGTCTATGATCAATGCTGCGTTCTTCACAAGACCGCAGTTCTGACCTTCGGGTGTTTCCGAAGGACAGAGTCTTCCCCACTGTGTGGGGTGCAGGTCACGAGCCTCGAAGTGAGGCTGGCTTCTTGTAAGTGATGATGTCACTCTGCGCAAGTGTGACATCGCGGACATGTTGGTCGTCCTGTCCAAAAGCTGAGAGACACCTGCCCTTCCTCCGACCCAGTTCCCTGTTGCCAATGCGTGAAGGAGCTTGTGTGTCAGAAGGTCCGGTCTTATTGAGGAAGATATCCTGAGTTCCTCTTTCTTGCGGCCCCAGTTCCTTTCCAACTGGTATTTCAGGTCCTTCATCAATGAGTTGAACGATGTCCTGAAGAGATCCTCCATCAGATCGCCTGATAATTTCAGTCTCTTGTTGGCGTAGTGGTCCTTGTCGTCCTCTTTCCTTTCGTTCAGCGAAAGTTCCAGAAGTGCGCGTGCGATACGTCCGAGGAAGATGGCCTTCTTCATGCGGTCTGCTTCGGAGTCTCCGAGGTGGGGGAGAAGTGAACGGTCCAGAATGGATTCTACTTTCTTCGTTCTGTACTCCTTTGCCTGACCTGCAGCGAAGTTCCTCTCCAGGAAGAGTATTGCGTCCTCCTGCGTGTGGTATCCGTTGGGGGCGTAGTTCTTCTTGTCGAAAGAAGATTCAATGTTAGCGTAGACGATGTTGGCCATGTCGTCCTTTGAAACTATCGTTTCGTAGATTTCCTCGTCACTTTCCATTCCCAACGCTTTCATGAGTGCGACCAGGGGGATCGAACCTGAAGCTACGGGAACGGTGACCATGACCATTCCGTCCTTTTTCTTTTCAACCAGCGTCAGTGCGCGGTATCCTTCACGCTGCGAGAACACCTTTGCGACCTCCAGTCTCGTGCCGTACTTCTCACTGTACTCGACCATCACTCTGTTCGGAGCAAGATCCTCCAAGGTGATGAGCGCACGTTCGGTACCGCCGATTATGAAATAGCCTCCGGGGTCACGGGGGTCCTCTTTCTGCGAAAGTAATGATTTGTGGTATTCGTCGTTGGAGAGACTGCGTTCTGTCTTTGATTCGACGACAGAACGGTTAAGGTTGCATCCTTTGGATTTGACCATCATCGGGATGTCTCCGATGTGTACCCTTTCCGTCTCCTTCTCGACACTGTCTTCGATTATAGTGAAATCCAAGTGCATCGGAGCCATGTAATTAAGGTTCCTGAGCCTGGCCTCCATAGGTGAAAGTTCATGTGAGTAGCCATTGGCCTCTGTTACTTTGGGCTCACCGATGTGAACGCTCGGTTTTGCCTGAGGGTCTATGTTGCCGTCCTCGTCCCTCTTCCTTCCGATCCTGATCTCGATGTTCCTTCCGTTGGTCCTTTCCGGGTCCAGTTTGATGATACCGCGGTCTGCATCGTCCGTCGGAACGCGCATGTTGTCGACTATCTTCTGCATCCTGCTGTTAGGATTGTCCGGTGTCGCCAAAAAGTCATCAAAGGACGAGATGTGGTGGTTAACGATGCTTCTCTCTTCAAAATATAATTTTACAAGGTCCCTCATCGAATCATCCCCTCGTGACGAGTCTGTACGCAACGAATTCCTGCGCAGTTTCGCTCTTCCTGATTATTTTTATTACACGGCCGTCCTCTATGGGGCC
>JGI994J12354_10005658_pt1 | contig 10700 bp, 10 predicted proteins | sample IntmicLarv3ML3BL_FD_12354 | JGI IMG/M metagenome (IMG submission 12354)
AGTTGAAGTTACAGGTGAAAAGAAACCAACAAAGACTACTACAAAACCTGCTGATGAAGCAGTTTCTGAGGAAACAGCTGCTAAAACTGAGGCGATTGCAGAAGTTGCTGAAGAAAAGAAAGAAAAAAAACCAAGAACAAAAAAAGTTGTTGAAGAAACAACAGTTGAAGAATAGGGGGTAATTATATGATTACAGCTTCAATGGTAAAAGAGTTACGTGAAAAAACTGGCGCTGGAGTGATGGACTGCAAAAAAGCTCTTACAGAAACTGATGGAGATATGACCAAAGCTGTTGACTGGTTAAGAGAAAAGGGCATCTCAACTGCAGTTAAAAAAGAGGGCAGAATAGCTGCAGAAGGCTTGAGTAAAATTGCTATTAGTGGTAACCATGCTGCAATAGTAGAAATCAATTCTGAAACAGATTTCGTAGCAAAAAACGACCAATTCTTGGCAGTGCTTGAGAAGGTTACTGATGCTATTTTATTAGAGAAACCAGTTGATGTTGACAATGCATTAGAACTAAAAGTTGATGGAGTTACAATTAATGATATGATTATTGAAGCAACTGCAACTATTGGTGAAAAAATAACTCTACGTCGCTTTAACATCGTTACTAAAAATGATGGTGAAGAGTTCGGTAGTTATACTCACATGGGTGGGAAAATCACTGCGATTGCTGTAGTAACACCTGAAAACGCTGCAGTAGCGAAAGATATGGCAATGCAAGTTGCATCTATGAATCCTCTTTATATATCTCAAGATGTTATGCCTGCGGAGATGGTTGCGCATGAAAAAGAAATTCAATTAGAAATTATGCGAAATAACCCTGAAGACGCAGCAAAACCTGAGAATGTTAAAGAAAAGATGTTGATTGGTAGAGTCAGTAAAGCTCTTCAAGATATGTGTTTACTTGACCAAGAGTTTTATAAAGATACCAAGGTTAAGGTTGGAAAATTCCTTAAAGAGAGCAATGTAACAGTAGTTAAGTTTGTTCGCTATGCTGTTGGAGAAGGAATTGAAAAACGCGAAGAAAACTTTGCGGATGAAGTAGCTAACGCTTTTAAATAGTATCAAAAAACTATGGAAACATATAACTCCATAGTTTTTTCTTTATTTGATAAGTCCGAGTTTGATGCAAGCATTGTAGATGCCATTCTCATCCACACTATCAGTAATATAGGACGCCAACTCCTTTAATCTACTATTGCCATTTCCCATACAAACGCTAAAACCAACTGCCTTAAACATTTCAATATCATTTTCTTCATCACCAAAGGCGATAGATTGTTCGAGCGGTATATCTAAGGTATTTAGTAATTTACTGATGGAAGTCGCCTTTGAAATAGCACTTGAGTGGATGTTATAAACTGAAGCAGCTACTTTATCTGAAATAATACCAGGAATTTCGAACTTAATTCTATTAGCATCATCACTATGGTAAACGAATTGTAGTACTTCAGCACTCCTATAACTATTAGGGTTTCCTGCTTTTTTATACTCGTCAATAAAAAATGAACTTGAAGTCTCGTTATGCATGACGATGGTATTTTGATGCAATGATTCGATAACATATTCTAATTTTAAAGAGTTTAAATACTCTGCAACCGCATTTTTATCTTCTGTAGCAATTGGTTCATAGTAAACTACTTCGCCATTATGAGTAATTACATGGCCGTTAGAAGTGATTAGTGTGCAGATATGTAATTTCCTTGCTGCATTTTCAATCATATTCTTATTCCTGCCAGTTGCAAGAACAGGTGTAACGCCATTCTCTTGGAGTTTCTCAATCGCTTTTTTTGCAGAATCAGGGATTGATTCAAGAAAACCTAAGTGTCTTTTTTTGGGATCACTCAATGTTCCATCAATGTCGAAGAATGCTATTTTGTATGTTGGCATAAGAATAATACTCCTTTTGTAGCTAATTTGTTTAGCCAAAATTATTTTAACATAAACATTGTTGGTAATGAGCGGTAGTTTTTCGGGTTGTAGTAATATAATAACCTAAAATAATTGAAAACTTGCACGTAGGCCATGGTGTAATTTCCTTCAAGGAAGAAGTTCAGAACTATCCAAATGTATCTTTTAGCTAATAAAGTAAAGGAATAAATCCCTATGTTTTAATTGTATTTAGTGGCCTATTTAGATATAATATTATAGTAATAGTTTTCAATGAAAGGAAAATGAAATGTACAAACGTGTCCTATTAAAATTAAGCGGTGAAGCATTGTCGGGCAGGGAAAAAATATTTGACCCTGAGGTACTTTCTTCGCTGGCTCAACATTTAAAAGAAATTCATGACGATGGGGTTGAACTTGCCATTGTTGTTGGTGGAGGTAACTTTATCAGAGGAAAATTTGCTGAAGAATTAAACATGGATAGAGTGCAGGTAGATAATATGGGCATGTTAGCAACCGTTATCAATGCTTTGGCGGTCCAAAATGCTTTGGAAAAAATCGATGTGCCTACTCGAGTGCAAACAGCAATTGAAATGAACAAAGTAGCTGAACCATATATCCTAAGGCGTGCAGTGAGGCACTTGGAAAAGGGAAGGGTTGTGATATTTGGTGCTGGAGTAGGAAGTCCGTTTTTCTCCACCGATACTTCTGCGGCTTTACGAGCATCTGAAATCAATGCTGATGTAATTTTGATGGCTAAAAATGGCGTTGATGGAGTTTATTCTGCTGATCCAAAACTAGATAAAACTGCCGTTAAATATGAAAGATTAAGTTATTTGGATTTAATCGAAAAGGAACTAAAAGTAATGGACACGACTGCCATTTCCATGTGTATGGATAATGATGTGGATTTAATTGTCTTTAATATGAATGACATGAGCAACATTAAACGTGCCGTAAATGGCGAACTAATAGGAACAGTTGTAAGCAAGGAGGGTTAATATGACTGAAAAAATAAATGAGAGTAAAATGAAAATGAATAAAGTGGTTGAAAATCTGGAATCAGCTTTTCAAGACATTCGTACTGGAAGCGCAAATCCTAATATGCTTAGCAAGGTAGAAGTTGAGTATTATGGAACAATGACTCCGCTTAGCCAAGTATCAAGTATTACGGTTGTTGAGGGTAGGCAGCTATATATTAAACCATTTGACGCTAGCCTTACTTCAGCGATTGAAAAAGCTATTTTCGCAAGCAATATTGGCTTAACACCACAAAATGAATCTATTGCAATCAGAATTTCGGTGCCCCAGCTTACTGAAGAAAGGCGTAAAGAATTTACCAAGGTTGTTGCCAAGTATGCTGAGGAAGCTAAGGTATCTTGTCGTAACATTCGACGTGATGCGCTAGATATTATTAAAAAGGACAAAACAAATTCTGAGGATTTACGTAAAATGCAAGAAGAAGAGATCCAAAAACTTACTGATGAATTTACCAAAAAGATTGATGATTTATGCGCTGCTAAGCAAGCAGAGATCATGAAAATTTAGCTAAAATTGGAGGTTTTTAATGCAAAAGTACCCTAAACATGTTGCGATTATCATGGATGGCAATGGCCGTTGGGCTCAAAAACAAAATTTACCACGTACTGCTGGCCATTATCAAGGTGCTGAAAACATTAAGGACATTGCGCTTTTTGCCAGCGACTTGGGAATCAAGGTCCTAACACTTTATGCTTTTTCGACCGAAAACTGGTCGAGACCAGAAAATGAAGTTAGTTATTTGATGCAACTACCTGGCGTTTTTTTTAAGAAGTTTTTGAAAACTTTGATGGAAAACAACATACGAGTTGAAACTATTGGCGAAATTGATTCATTTCCAGCTCAAACAAAAAAGGTAATGTTGGATGCTATTAATAAAACAAAAAATAATGATGGTTTGGTTTTGAACCTTGCAGTAAATTATGGGGCAAGGCGAGAGATCGTTTTAGCAACTCAGAAAATAGCTCTTCTAGCAGTAAAGGGGCTAGGAATTGAAGATATTACCGAAGACTTAATCGATGAGAATTTAATGACAAGTAGTTTACCAGCTGTAGACTTTCTAATAAGAACAAGTGGTGAGTGCCGTTTATCTAATTTTCTTTTATGGCAAGTTGCTTATGCAGAGATGCTTTTTGTTGATACAGCATGGCCAGATTTTTCTACAGAGGAATTTGAAAAAGCGTTAGAATTGTTCAATAAACGCCAAAGACGCTTCGGAGGTATTTGATGTGAAACAACGAGTAATAACTGGGGTTGCCTTAGCAATTGCTGTCATTATCCCGTTTTGGTTTGGTGGCTGGCTTTTGGATTTACTATTCATTGCATGCATCTTTCTTTCTAGTTATGAGATAGTAAACATCTTTAAAAACAAATGGCCTCACTACACCTCCATCTTTATTCCGATTATTTCGGCCTTTATTTGTTTTATAGCAATGAAACATTTAAATTTTTTGTTACCGACAATTGCTTTCTTTATTCTATATTTAGTTCTATTGACAGTAGTTGTTGAGGAAGTTGAAGTAACTGAAATTAGTTTAGTTGTATTTGTGCATGTAGTTTTCATTTTTGGCCTTATGAGTTATGTGCAAGCGACAACAATTAACCACTTAATCCTTTTCTTTGTCGTAATTGCTACTAGTAGTACGGATACTGGTGCATATTTTGTAGGGTCATATTTTGGTAAACATAAATTGAGCCCCAAAATATCACCTAATAAAACTATTGAAGGATCTGTTGGTGGTAGTTTAATTGGTACATTAGCAGCATCTATTTTTGGTTATTTTGTTTTTGGCTCTTTGTTTAGTTATAAAATAGTAATCCTAGCCTTAGCGTTAACCATCGTAGGGCAAATTGGAGATTTGCTATTTTCTGCGATTAAAAGACACTACGAAATTAAGGATTTCGGCAGTGTTCTGCCTGGCCATGGTGGAGTTTTAGATCGTATCGATAGTATATTAGTTAATTACATGTTTTTATTTGCGGTGTTAAGTTGGGTGGTATAAGATGAAAAAAATCATTCTACTTGGAGCAAGTGGCTCAATCGGTTTACAAGCAATTGACGTTGTTTTGCAACATTCAACTGACTTTGAGATTATTGGGCTAAGTGTTGGTGAAAACCTTGCCCAACTTGATAAAATACTAACTGTGATACACCCAAAATACGTCTGTGTTAAACATGCGAACGATTTGCTTAAGTTAAAGGAAAAATACCAAAGCATTAACTTCTACTGTGGGGCAGATGGTTTGATTAGTTTGGTATCATTACCAGAGGCTGAGATTGTTCTAAACGCTCTAATGGGTTTTGTAGGATTAACTCCTACATTAGAAGCGATTAAACTAGGTAAGGATATTGCATTAGCCAATAAAGAAACTTTAGTAGCAGGGGGGATGTTAGTTGAAGAGGCCTTGAAGAATTCTGGCTCTAAACTTCTTCCAATTGATTCTGAACATTCCGCAATTTTACAATGCCTTCAAGGGAACGAAACAAAGGCAGTTAAAAGATTAATCATCACAGCATCCGGTGGCAGTTTTAGGGATAAATCTAGAGCCGATCTTGAAACAGTATCGGTTTCAGAAGCTCTAAGTCACCCCAACTGGAACATGGGTACTAAAATAACCATTGATTCTGCTACAATGATGAACAAAGGGCTGGAGGTAATTGAAGCTCATTGGTTGTTTAAACTCCCTTATGAAAGAATTACGACAGTGATGCATCGCGAAAGCGTTATCCATTCAATGGTTGAGTTTGAAGATACTTCGATTATAGCGCAGCTAGGGACTCCTGATATGCGTTTGCCAATTCAGTATGCTCTAACTTACCCCAAGCGAAAAGTTCTCAATAGTACTAGTCTAGATTTTGATAGCATTTCTACATTACATTTCGAAAAACTTTCGACTGAGCGTTTCCCATTATTGAAACTTGCTTATGAGGTTGGTGAAAAAAGTGGCAACCTTCCCGCAGCAATGAATGGAGCAAATGAGGCTGCTGTTGAACTGTTTGTCAGTGGCCAAATTGGCTTTTTGCAGATAGAAGAACTAGTTCAAAAGGCAGTAGATAATACATATTATGTCACTAATCCAAATCTTGATGATATAATTAGGACTGACAGTGAAGCGAGATTATATGTCTATTCACAAGTGAAAGGAACTTAAGATGAACACAGCTATATATTTTATTTTGATGTTAAGTGCAATAATTCTAATCCATGAGTTAGGCCATTTCTTGATGGCTCGTTTATTTAATGTTTATGTTTATGAGTTTGCGTTAGGTATGGGGCCACGGGTTTTACAATGGAAAGGGAAAGAAACGATTTATTCGCTAAGACTTTTACCTATTGGTGGCATGGTTGCCATGGCTGGTGATGAACAAAAAGAGGATGACTTTGAAATACCAAGTAATCGTTTGTTAGGTGCGATTGCTGGATGGAAAAAAATATTCATTTTCCTAGCTGGGCCGTTAATGAACTTTATCTTGGCTTGGGTCATTTTTGTCGGAATTTATGCTAATTTAGGTTATGTATTTGATCCACCACCTGCAGTTATAAATGGTGTTATTGAAGATTCACCAGCTGAAAAGGCAGGTTTTGAGTTTGGTGATCAGATACTGAAAATTAGTTTTGCGGATGGAACCAGTATAGAACCCAAGGATTTTTATGAAATTATCCAATATACCCAGTTGCATACTGATGAAACTGTTTATACTATTAAACGAAACGAGGAAGAACTAGAAATCACGGTATTGCCAGCATACAATGCTGCTGAAGATAGATACTTGGTTGGAATGCTATTGCCTGAATCTAATAAAAGAGCCATTAATTTTGTTGGAGCGATCCAAGAGGGTAGTAAGGACTTTATTGCTTCGACAACTGCTATGGTTAAAGTACTTCAAACGATGTTGAAGGGGATAGGGCTGAATAATTTGAGTGGACCGGTTGGCATTTATACGATGACTGAGCAACAGATATCATACGGGATAATCTCATTTTTATCACTTGTCGCTTTGCTTTCAGTAAATGTTGGGTTTATGAACCTATTACCTGTGCCAATGTTTGATGGCGGTAGAGTCCTTATCGTGTTGATTGAGTCAATTATTGGCAAAAAACTCCCTGAGAAACTAGAAATAGGTTTAATGTATGGTAGTTTGGCTTTGATTGTTGGGTTGTTTATCTTTGTAACTTTCAACGATGTTTCTAGATTGCTGGGCTAAAATAAAAGGATTACGTCCGCTTTGGGTGTAATCCTTTCTTTTAGAAACTTACTTCCATAATCAGTTCATCTGTTGTTAAGTCGTAGACCGTAAAGCCCTTATCAGTAAGGGCGCCATAAGAATGAGGGTAGCCCTCTTTGGGAAGTGAAATTGAACCAGGGTTGCAATAGAATACATTTTCCTTTTGAAACGCTGTCGGTATATGAGTATGTCCACTTAAAACGACATACTTTTTTGTTGTGTCTGTCAAATCTTGCGTTAGTTCATGGTGTCCATGATGCAAAAGCAGATGCAAATCTTTAGTCACAACTTCCTTCATTGTTGTCATTATTTCATATCCAAGTACCATTTCATCTACTTCACTATCGCAATTTCCCCTAATAGCAATTATTTGATGAGCACGTTTATTTAATGTCTCCGCTACTTTAAACGGGTTGTAATCCTTCGGCAAAGGATTTCTAGGGCCGTGATATAGTTGATCCCCTAAAACGATGATTTTTTCATATTCGCCATTTTCGAACTTCGCTAAAGCCAAAGTAACGCTTGAAAATGAGCCATGCATGTCAGATATAACCAGATAATTCATAAATTCTCCTCTTTCAATGCCTAAATTATAACAAAAAAATGCCATGTGTTTCAAATTATGATTACAAGAGGCATGTTTGATTGGTTTGTTTTGAAATATTTGCTTTTCATAAAAAAAGCTAAAAAAATAACAAAAAAGGTTACACTTTATGTTTTTTATGTTACAATTTCCTTGTATTAACACAACAGTGTATACACGTAGGAGTAACTACTATTAGTTATCTAAAGGAGAAACGAAAATGTTACAGGCATTGCAAAAAAGAAAAAAGTTTTCAGTGTTTTTAGTAATTATGATGTGTATGTTATTGTGTGTACCTTCCAGTCGCTTAGCGGCGGCAAATGAGGTAAGCACACCAATTAGGGCCCCAAGGTTCGCAATTGATCGAACCACAACGTCGGGTGTCTTCTTCAATGTTACTGATTTACTAATAAATCTCGAACCTGAAGGAACACTACAACAAATAATTAAGGATGACGTCCTTGTGTGGGATACTAATAAGCATGTAGAAGTTGAAACTGGAAAGATTTTCCAACTTTCTGCTACATGGGGAGCAACAAATACGGCTGGATGGGAAGCAGGTGATTACCTGATTTTTGACTTGCCAATGAGCGATATTACTCGATATGCAAATGGCTCGGGAAGCCTAAATAATGGTTATGGAACATGGGAGATTTTTGATAATAGCAAAGTTAAGTTTACTTTATCTAAAGATGCTGTTGACGGAAATTCTCTTTTCGATGGTAAATTTGTTACTACAGCGGCTTTAAAAAATTCTGGTAGTAATGGAACGACTGGCGAAAGTCTAGTAGAAAATATTAGAATCAAGTGGAGGGTTGTTCGTGCGGGTGACGGCATTAGCGTAGGAATCGTACCATCTCCAAATATGACCAAAGGTGTTTGGAAGGATGGCGTGGATGTAGTCGGTACGTATTTTTTCAGAGCAAACCAAACCGACTATTTCAACTGGTTCAAGGGACTCGCAAACCCAGGGTCTAATGATTCCTGGACTCCGAAGAATAATGTTGTTATTGTTGATGCGTTACCAAATGGTGTAGAGTTTGACTCCTATAGTGCCTTAGAAGTGTGTCTCAGGGCTCCATTTACGAATAATAATGGAACCATTGTGCAAGATTTGCAAGGTGCGATTACAGTAGATTTCATGGGTCGCCCTAATGTAATAAAGACACAACAACCTGGTCAAACATATGAAGAATTCTATGCTGCAGTAACTTCTGCTCCAGCTCCAAGCATGGGCGTTTACAATAAGAAAATTGTTATTATTAACCTTGGAAATCTCCCTTCAACCGAGACTTTCCTAAGTATGTATAACAGGTTATATGGTACGAACTTTACTACTATGCTATCATTTTTAACTAACAAAATTGGTGCCACTAAAGCTGCAGAGTGGATTTCAAACGCTAGTTCTGTTTATACTGATGATATGAAAGTTATGGACTATTTCATAAGTTTCAATGCAAAAATTAGTTGGGTTGATGCTGATATGGATAATACAGAGAAGATAGTTACTAATGTTGGTAAAATGACATATGACGGTGTTGATGAAGTAGAGAGTGTTCTGAATACAGTTTATTATCGTACAAAAGCTTCAATCCAGGTAAATAATGGAGAGTTGTACCTTTTAAAAGCTGATTCTATCACTGGAAACGCAATTCCTGGTGTCAAATTCGACATTTATGAATATACTGGCTCTACCACAAATATTTCTGTTGTTAGGTCTGATACAAATGCTAGTAATTGGACAAATTTAACTTCAGGAACACCTCTTGTTACAGGTGTAGACGGAGTTATTAGGTTTCAAGGAGATACTGGGAAGTTCTATAAAGTAGTCGAAATTGAAACTGTTGGCAACTATGCAGTTAGCTCTTTTGAACTCTTTACTAAAGATGGCATCAAACTTGAAGGTGGTATTTTCCAAATGCCTGCTGATGATGGCATCAAACTTCTAGCTAAAAATTCCGAGAGAGGAACTCCTGCAATAGCAACTGATGCAGCTGATAGTGAAACACTAGACAATATATCATATGCTGATGGAAGAGTAACGATAGTTGATGAAGTATCTTATTCTGGTCTTGTTATTGGAACTGAATATGTGGTGAAGGGAGTATTAGTTGACAAATTAACTGGCGATCCTATTGAGATTAATGGAAGTCCGGTTACTGCAGAACAAGTGTTCACCCCAACTACAGAGAATGGAACAGTAGAACTCTACTTTACGTTTGATGGAAGTTCCCTAAAAGGAAAGACCATTGTTGTATTTGAGAAATTGTTTGAAAATGAGGTCGAAATTGCGGCTCATGAAGATTTAACTGATGAAAAACAAACGGTTTATTTCCCTGAAGTTACTACAAGCGCAAAAGATGGTGCAGACGGAGACCAAGTCATTACTGCTACCGAGAATATAACAGTTGTTGATACTGTTGAATACTCAAATCTTATCCCTGGTCTCGAGTATACTATCAAAGGTGTACTAATGGATAAGGCTAGCAATTCACTACTATTAGATGCGGATGGAAAAACAATTACGGCTGAAGTTACTTTTACTCCAAACGAAGCAAATGGCACTATTGAACTAGAATTTACTTTTGATGCTAGTGCATTCGCTGGAAAATCGATTGTAGTATTTGAAACTCTTTATCTTGATGATGAAGTAGTTGGTAGCCATGAGGATATCAATGACATTGCTCAAACAATTGTAGTCCCTAGAGAAGAGGAAGAAGAAAAACCACCTGTGAAAACAGGGTATGGGTTTGATGTGTTGCCATGGTCACTTTTGGCGATTGCTTGCTTAACAGTGGCTACTGGTACAACTGCTTTAAATAAAAGAAAAAAGCAATAGTGTAATGAAATTGCACTAAACATGAAGTGAAAATTTATTGAAATCTGCGTAGTAGAAGAATTATACATTCTACTACGCTTTTCTTATCTTTGTAATCCATCAACGTGCGTGTCAAAC
>JGI994J12354_10005659_pt1 | contig 10699 bp, 9 predicted proteins | sample IntmicLarv3ML3BL_FD_12354 | JGI IMG/M metagenome (IMG submission 12354)
CGTTTGGAAATTGTCCGTGCGCTGGCCACTGATCCCAAGCTCCTCCTGCTCGACGAGCCCGCCGCAGGCATGAACCCCTCGGAAACCGGCGAGCTGATGCTCAATATCAAAAAAATCCGCGACACCTTCGGCATCGCCATCATGCTCATCGAGCACGACATGAGCCTTGTCATGGGCATCTGCGAGGGCATCGCCGTGCTCAACTACGGCAAACTCATCGCCAAGGGCACGCCGCAGGAAATCCAGAGCGACCCCAAGGTCATCGAGGCATACCTCGGAAAGGGGGCGGAGTCTCATGAAGCGTAACATCATGCTGGACGTGAAAAACATGAATGTCTATTACGGCAACATTTACGCCATCAAGGACGTTGGCTTTCAAGTCGAACAGGGCGAAATCGTCACCCTCATCGGTGCCAACGGCGCAGGCAAATCCACCATCTTGAAAACCATCTCCGGCCTGTTGCGCAGCAAAACCGGCTCTCTTTCATTTTTCGACCAGGAAATCAGCAACGCCCAACCGCACAACATCGTCAAGCAGGGCCTCGCCCACGTGCCGGAAGGCCGCCGTGTGTTCGCCCGCATGTCAGTCACGGAGAATCTGGAAATGGGCAGCTTCACCCAATCCGGCGGCACAATCGGGGAGAGCATGGCCGATGTGTTCGCCCGCTTCCCCCGCCTCAAGGAGCGGCAAAAGCAGCTGGCGGGCACCCTCTCTGGCGGCGAGCAGCAGATGCTGGCTATGGGGCGCGCCCTCATGAGCAAGCCCAAGCTCCTCATGCTCGACGAGCCCTCGATGGGGCTCGCCCCCTTGCTGGTAGAGCAGATTTTCGAGATTATCCAAGAGCTCAACCGGGGCGGCACCACCATCCTGCTCGTGGAGCAAAACGCCCGCATGGCGCTCTCCATCGCCCATCGGGGTTACGTGCTCGAGACGGGCAAAATCATCGCCGGAGCCTCTGCGCAGGAGCTCCTGCGGGACGACACCGTAAAAAAAGCCTACCTCGGCGGATAATAAAATACCGCCTGGGCGGATAAAAAAGCAGCAGGGATTGAAGCTTCAATCCCTGCTGCTTTGCGCCCTTTCACTCGGGAGATTGTGTGTTTTAACTTTTTACCCCTTTTCTTTTTTGGCGGGGCGTGGTAAAGTATTTGATGGATGGAGTTGGCGGTTCGTAAAGCGACCGCCACTCCGGCGGGTTAGTGTGTGTCCTCTTTCCGGGGGCGCACACTATTTTATTTAGGTATTGCATCCCGAATGATTTTTGCAGCATCTGCGCCGCTCTTCGCTGTGGCCTCTACCAGTTTGGCCAGCATTTCCAGTAGCACGCTCAGCTCTGCGTTTGTCATTTCGCCCACTTAGCTCACTCCTTTCTCCACCGAACTTTTATCACCTCGTCCTTACCTGCTATAATAGCATGCTTCAACCATGCGGTCAATTGTCATAATGCAAAAGGCTCAACCATGCATTTTGTTTGTTGTTTATACTCAAGCAGAGGGGTAAGTGATATGGCAAACAAAGAAAAGCCGGAGGATTAACCTCCGGCTTTCTATTTCTGAAATCAAAAACAAAAATCCCCACCCTCCGCACGGAAGGCGCCCCGTCAATGCTGTTACAATTTTACTCCAAGCTATTTCAATCCACGCCGCCCGTGTGGGCGGAGACAGCACGTGCGCACGCTTGTCGATACGCCGTACAAGATTTCAACCCACACCGCCCAACAAACAGCGACTCTCTCTCGCAAAAACGGCCGCCTACCCCTTCGCCAAATCCGCAAATCGCACCCTCACCGCCGCCGCCAGCGCCTCCGGCGCAGCTTCAATCTGCACACCAATCTTCCCCGCACTGAACACCATTCGCTCCAACCCCTCGGCGCTCTCGTCCACAAAGGTGGGGAAGACCTTCTTCATCCCAAGCGGCGAGCAACCGCCGTGTACATAACCCGTCAGCGGCAGCAAGTCCTTTGATTTCAGCATCTCCACCGATTTTTCCCCCGCCGCCGTCGCTGCTTTTTTCAAGTCCAGCTCCTCAGCCACGGGAATCAGAAACACATAGTGCCCGCCGGATTTCCCTGTGGTCACCAGCGTCTTGAACATCTGCTCCGGCGGCAGACTCAGCAGATCCGCCACCTCTGCGCCGTTCAGCGCTCCATCGCCCTCGTAGTAGAGCACCGTATGCGGCAGTTTTCCCTGCTCAAGCATCCGAATCGCATTGGTTTTTTCCAAAACCCTCACCCCTCCGGCAAAATCCTGCACCCATTCTATCAGAAATTCACCGCTTTGTACAGGGGAGAGGCCGCACGCTACGAGCAAAACCGATGCTTCCCAATCATCGTAATGAGCGGCCGACTCCAAATCCACGCATTGGTCGCCGTCACCGGATTGAAATAGTAAATCGCCCCGCCCGTGGGGTCTTTTCCGTTGAGCGCATCTTGCGCCGCCCGATAGGCACTCGCCGCCACCGGCTCGTTGATTTGCCCGTCATCCATGCAGGAAAACGCCCCCTTCTGGTACACCACCCCTGCCACGGTGCTGGGGAAAGCGGGATGGCTGATGCGGTTGAGAATCACCGCTCCCACCGCAACCTGCCCGCTGTACGGCTCGCCGCGGGCCTCCGCCGAAATCACCTGCGCCAGCAAGTTGAGGCTGCCTTGTAAATGCGAATTGGTCGCACCAGAATTTCCGCTGGCGGCGTTGCTCGCACTTCCGGCAGGCAACCCCAGCGCCTTGAGCGTCGCCGTACCGACGACGCCGTCGGCAGTCAAGCCGTTGCTGCGCTGAAAATATGTCACCGCAGCCTGCGTGGCCGAGCCGAAAACCCCGTCCGCCGTGCCGTCCAGGTAGCCCCAACGAATGAGCTTCTGTTGGATTGTCCGCACCGTCTCGCCCCGGTCGCCGAGGCGGTAGCGCTCGGCAGCGGCGCTCTGATATCCTGCGGTGAGCGTGCTGATGATTGCCAAGGCCAGCGCCAAGGTCATAAGAATCTGTTTTTGCTTCCTGCGCATAAAAGCCATCCTTCCTGCAAAATCTGTGATAGAGCCTGTGCCTCTAGTCTGTCACAGCCCGCCGGAGAATATTCCCGCTCTCTGCCGAAAGAAGCCCCCATGCGAAAGGAGAAAGCCCCATGGACATCGTCAAAGTCGCCCAGAAAACCGCCCGCAGCCATCGCCGCCGCCAAAGGAGCCTCGGTCAACGGATAAAAAAGCTCCCGCCCTCGGTGTGCACCCTCATCGGTGCAGCCCTTGGAGCGGGAGCCTGCTATGCTGCTTTTTTGCTGGGATTATTCGCGTAGCCTACTTCACCTTCGCAATAACCACCCGCACAAGACCGCCGTCACTCTCGAGGGCATCATACCATGCAGTGAAGGTATAATTCCCCTCGGCAACCTGCGTCCACGTGCTCAGACTATACTTGCCGCCGTCCTGGATATAAACCAAATAGCTCTCCGCCAGTCGGAAGGACTCGCCGCCGCTGTAGCCAATGAGCCCGCTGATGCTCGAGAGCGTGCGGGAGGTGAGCGCCTTCGGACGATCCGCTTTGCCGCCGTCCATCATCAGCACGAAGGGGCCGTTGATTTGGCCGTAGTTCGCATTTTGCGAGCCAAAATAGCCCGCCGTTCCGGCAATGTCATAGGTGTAATGCGATTGCACCATCATAGATGCGGAAACCACCGTGCAGTCCGTCACCACGCCGTACTGGTGCATATCGCCCGTCACGTCGTTCAAAATCAGATGCGTAATCTCGCCTGCGCTGTTCGTGGCGAAAAAGCGCACCATGTCCTCCTTGATGCGCACCCCGGCCAGACGGCTGGGGAAGAGCTTGACCACATTCGTGTCCTTGTAACTGTCCAGAATTTCCACCTGCGCCGCCAGCGTATAGCTGCCAATCGCCGTCGCCGCACTGTTCACCGTTCCGCTGAACCTCTTGCCGGAGAGACGGCTCACTGTCGCCCCGTTTCCGGTCACATTCACCGAGAGCATATCGCCGGCCTTCAGCGAAATATTGCGGTCATACTGATAGGTGTAGGTGTTGCCGTCCGTTGCGACAAGTGCTACAGTCGGCGCCGTATACACTTGATTTTGCGCATTGTAATACGTCCCCGTGTACACGGAGGCGGCGATGCCATAGAGAATACCCGTGCTCTCGCCCGGCGCACGCACAGCGGCCACCGTGTTATCCCGCCCGAGATACAGCGTCACCGCATCGCCGGGGGCAAACACACCCAAATCCGACACATCAAAGGCGGCGGCGCTGGTTTCAAATCCATAGCTGTTGCCCGCCACAACAATCGTCGAGGGCTTGGCAGTGGAGGGAATCGCCTGATGATACGTCCCTGTTACATGGTTGCGGTAAACCCAAAGGCTGCGCATACTCTTCGAGTAGTACACCACGTCGCCGCTCTGGATGGCGCTTGCGCTGGCGGCGAGCCCGTTGCGGGTGACCGAGGCGGCTGTGTTCACGTCAAAGGGAATCTGGCTGCGCCAGCTGCCCTCGGCAACCACGGGCCCTTCCATGGCCTTGTTCACGAGCGAAACCAAATCAATTTCTCCCGCAGGGGTCAGTCCATGCCCCAGCGTAGTGATGTGTACCATACCCTGCTTATTCGTCGCCGTGAGCAGGTTGTATGCCAAAAACAGGCAGTCCTGCCGTGTGAGCGGCGTGTTGTTGTCCGTGGCGCTCACGCCCGTGTTCAAATCCATCGAGCGGTACAGATTCATCTGCCCCGAGGGATACGCCCCCGTGAAGTCGCTGTCCGTATAGCCCAACAGCCGCAGGCCGATGGTCACGCCCTCAGCCAGCGTAATCGTGTTGTTCGGCCGAAACGTACCGTCGAGATAGCCGTTAATCAGCCCGGCGGCCACGCCCGCTTGAATGTAACCCGCCGCCCAGTGGCTGCGCGGCACGTCGGGGTAAGGGGAAACCGAGGCCTCTGCGCCCACATTGTCCTTATAAATACTGGCGGCGGTGGCGATTTTAATGAACTCTGCCCGAGTCACCGCAGCGCCGAGGTTGAGATTACCGTTCTCGTCACCCACCATAATGTCCAGCGCCGCTAGCGTCATTGCCGCCTCGCTCACGCTCACGGCCTTGGCCGCCGATGCGCCGGGCACAAGGCCAACCAGCAGCATCGCCGCCAGCGCAAGTGAAATCAATCGTTTCTTCATCCTACTTATTCCTTTCATAACACCCTTATTGATAACGCCTAATCATACCGCAGCGCATCAATGGGATGGAGCTTTGCCGCATTGTTGGCGGGCAGATAGCCAAACACCATGCCCACCGCCAGCGAAACGCCGGAGGCGGTGAGGATAGCCTCTGCGCTGGGAATGGCGGTGATGTTGATGAGACTGCCGACGATACCCGCCAGTGTAATGCCCAGTATGATGCCGATGATACCGCCCAGCAGACTTGTCGTCGCCGCCTCAATGATAAACTGGCTGCGAATGTCTCGCCCCTTGGCACCGAGCGATTTCCGTATGCCGATTTCTCGGGTGCGCTCTGTCACGGAAACCAGCATGATGTTCATAATTCCGATGCCGCCGACCAGCAGCGAGATGCCTGCAATCGCCACCAGAACTGCCATAATCGTCCCTTGCATGTTTGCCATGGTATCCATCAACTCTGCCATAGAGACAACGAAGTAAGCGTCTTCATCAGCGTAAATTCGCAATAGCTGTGATTCAACTCTGCTGCGAGCCACTTGAGATTTGTTCGTGTCAATGAGAGAATAGTTATACTGCCAAATGGTGCTTGTTCCGTTGAGGCGCAAGGCGCTGGTATAGGGGATGTAGATGATATTGTCGCTGCTCCGCTCGGTAGAGTCACCTACTTCTTCTAGCACGCCAATAATCTCAAACTGATTACCATTGATAGTGAAAATTTTCCCCAGCGCATCGCCATTGAACATCTTGTTTGCTTGATACGTGCCAATGACACACACCGGTTGCATCCGCTGTACATCCAGATACTGTAAAAACCGCCCCTGCATCAGCGTAAGCGGCTTCACCCGCAGGAAAATCTCACTCACGCCTTGAATGTTAGAGGAATACGTCTCCGTGCCGTACTTCACTGTGCCCTGCACTTCGACAATCGGGGAATACCCGCTGAAATACTGTGTGTTGTTGTCATAAATCTCCCGCATATCCGCCTCCGTGGCAAAGCGAGAGGAGCCGCCGCGCCCCATGTTATAGACCTGAATGGTATTCGTGCCCATTTTCTCAAATTCGGCATTGATCATCGCCTGCATCCCGTCGCCGAGGCTGATGATAATGATAACCGCCGCCACGCCGATGATGATGCCCAGCATGGTCAAAAGGCTTCGCATCTTACTGGTGGCAAGGCTCTTCACCGCCAGCTTAAAGCTCTGCGCCATATTCATGCGCTGGCCACCTCCTCCTCCGCAGTGAGAACCACCGCATCCGGATGATCAGACGGCCCGTCATAGGTGATTTTTCCGTCAGCTAGCCGCACCAACCGCCGCGCCTTCAGCGCAATGCTGTTGTCATGCGTGATGAGCACAATGGTGTTGCCCTCGTCGTTTAGCTCCTGCAAAAAGGCCAGCACCTCCCGCCCCGTGCGGCTATCCAGTGCGCCCGTTGGCTCGTCGGCCAAAATCACCGAGGGATTGCCTGCCAACGCACGCGCAATCGACACGCGCTGTTGCTGCCCACCGGAGAGCTGGCTTGGCAGGTTCTTCATCTTGTCAGACAACCCCACCCGAATCAGTGCATCCTGCGCATACTGCCGCCGCTCCGCCGCTGAGTAGCCGCCATAGAGCAGCGGCAATTCCACGTTTTCCAGCACACTGAGCTTCGGAATAAGGTTGTATTGCTGAAAAATGAATCCCAGCATCTTGTTGCGAATCACCGCCAGCTCGTCGTCCTCCATGGTGGACACGTCGATGCCGCCCAGATGGTATGACCCCGCCGTGGGCACATCCAGACAGCCGATGATATTCATCGCCGTAGACTTACCCGAGCCGGACTGCCCCACGATGGCGACAAACTCGCCCTGCGTGATGGTCAAGTTAATGCCGTCCAGCGCCCGCACCTCGGTATCACCCATGGGATATATCTTAAAAATGTCTTTTAGCTCAATCATATTGTCTCCATCAAATCCTTTTCGGTTAATTCCCTGCTAATTTGCCTGTGCAGGGAATTAACCCGTGCGCATCATCAAACTCATCATACTCTCGACAATGACCTCAATGAACACCGTGTCGCCCTCTGCCAAACCACTGGTAACTTCAATATAATCCCGGTTGTTGCGCCCGATGGTGATGGGCACGCTTTCGAGCTTGCTCACATCCACCAGTGTACCGTCTGCGCCCAGCGCACCCGCTGTCGGAACCAGCACAACATTGCCCTGCGCCACGGCTTCCATGGGAACGGTCAGCACGTTTTTCACTTCCTCGCAGAGAATCTCCGCATTGATGTTCATGCCGGGCAGCAGCTTGCCTGCGTTGTCAATATGAATCGTCACGGGGTAGACGGTCACGCCGCTGGCGGTCTGCCCGTCGATGTTGATTTTCTCCACCCAGCCGTAATACACCTCACCGGGGTAGGCCTCGGCGGTAATCTCCACTGTCTGGCCAATCGCAATTTTGCCGATATCCAGCTCATCAATGCGCATGTCAAAGGTGAGCACCGACATGTCGTAAATCACCGCCAGAAAACCGCTGGTGGTGGCGTCGATGTTGTCGCCCTCTTTCATGCTTTTTTTCACCACCGTGCCTTGAATCGGCGTGGTGATGGTGTAGTTATCCAGCGCATTGCGCGCCTTTTCCAGATTCAGCTGCGCATTGCGCATAGAAATTTCCGCTTGCTCCCGCTGGCTGGCGTAGCTAATCTCGGGCATCTGCGCCAGCAGCTGGTCTTTCGTCACCCAATCGCCCTCGCTCACGGGCAGATACTCAATCTCGCCGCTGCTCTTGGCATACACGGTCTCCTCGGCGCTGTTGGAAAAGCTCCCCACAGCAGCGCAGCCCACAGCACCCACACTCGCCGTGCCGGTGGACGTGGCAGAGAGAATCCCCGGATTTTTCAGCTGAAACGTCACCATGCGCACCAGCGTACCGCCCGCACCCACTGTATCAATCGGCGCAATCTCGTCAATCACAGCCGTCAGCTGCTCCATGCTGCCCGTGACCGACACGGTGGCACCCTGCCCGATGACAAAGCCCGCCGCATCCACGCTGTGAAACGGCACGGCCAGCAGCATCGATTCCCGGTCTACAATCGTTGCAATCGGCGATCCGGCGGCAACCATGTCGCCCTGCTCCACGTGGAGCTTGGTAATCGTTCCGGCGGCTGTCGCCCGCACGACAAGGTTCTTCCCGCTGCGAGACTGGTTTTCCAGCAGGTCGTTGTAGTTCAGCGTCGCCTGCCGCAGGGCAAGCTCCGCCTGCTCAATGGCTGTCTCTGCGTCAAAGGCATCAATGCGGTAGATGAGCGCACCCTCCTCCAGCACGTCGCCCTCCTCAAAAGGAGCCTCCAAAATCTCGCCCCGCACCAGCGTGGACACCCGGTAAGCGTCGATGGCCTGAATCGTGGCAGTGCCCTTCACGGTCACCACCAAATCCCGCACCGTGGCGACCTCCGGCAGGAAGTTCTGCGCCAGCATCTGCTGCATGTTCGCCTGCGCAGGCTTGATAAAGAAGAAGTAAGCGGCAGCCACAAGCACGGCGACAATCGCCAGCCGCACGGGCCACTTGCGCTTTTTCTTCGGTGCTCGCTTGGGATGTCCGGGGGTTTTCACGGTCTCGGGGGCAGCGCTCGCAGAGACAGCAGTCTCGGCGACAGGCGTGGTGCCATCGGCCTCCTGAGCCTCCGTTGGTTTGGTCGTAAATACTTGCATGAATTGGTCTCCTTCTCTCTAATACTGGAGGGCAACGTCGAAGCCCGAATCGGCCCGCATACCCCGCTGCAAAATCGCTAACTTGTTGATAAACCGTTCTCGCTGCACATGTGCCTCCGCATCCGGGCACATGGTCGAGCGGAACACCGCCGGGCCGGCGAGCTGGAACAGCAGCTCTAAAATATCCTGCACGTCCTCTCCGTCCTCCACCCGAAGCAGCGAGGTGTCCACATGACTCGCCAACTGCTGGAACACGGAATCCATGGTGAACTCCTTGAGCAAATCCCCGGTGTGCAAGCCTTTGTTGAGGTGTGCAATGCTGCGCATGGCGAGGGGCTGCCCGGTCTGAAAACTGCCTAGCCGGTCATAAACCAGAAGAAATCCGGAAAACACATCCCCCTTGGCCTCGGCGATACAATCGCTGACGAAGCCGACCGCCTGCTCCACAAAGCTGCGAATTAAGTACAAAAACAGCTCCTGCTTATCCTCGAAATACATATAAAAGCTGCCTCTTGGAATCCCTGCCCTGCGAATAATCTTATTGATGGAGGCGTCCGCAAAGGGCACGGTGGAAAATTCCTCTATTGCCGCAGCGATGAGCTTCTTCCGCTTTTCTTCCGGCAGATTAAAGAAGGTATTGGTTGGCAAAAAATCACCCCCTAATTGATTTTAATGTATGATTCATTGAACTATTTGTCATTCTGAGCGCAGCAGGGGCGAACTTCGTTCGCCCGCACATTTCGCCCACCCGTGGGGGACGCTGCCCTCAGCGTTCCGCCGTTTTCTCCTCTATCTGTCATTCTGAGCGAAGCGAAGAATTTGACTTCTCTTTTATAATGCTTTCAAGTTTCGCCTGATGCGAGTCACTTTTGGTATACGCCAAAAGTAACCAAAAACGTAGCGGAATCCGCCCTGCACCTACCACCGGCTGAAGATTGCAATTTCGTCCATTCTCATGGGGGAATGGACTCATAGCAACAAAGCCGGCGGGGCATATGCTTGCCAAAAGTAGAACGTCACATAGCATCACAAGACACTGCGGACGATGGCGGCGTAAATGTTGCATGCGTGATATTCTCCAGTCGGGCTGTGCCCTCTTAGGGCGAAAATGCCCGGTCTATGCGCAAAAACGTAGGAGTTTCTAAATTCCCATTGCAAGAGGGCACAGCCCGACAAAATTACGTTTGCAAACACAAAGCCTGCACCGGATTCTCTTCGCACCTTGCTGTAAGATGATAGGCGCTGCCTCAGTTACTACCTGCCAAACCCTAGCGGAAAAGGGCGCTTTTTGGTGACTTTTGGTCGTCCTGGACAAAAAGTCACTCGCCTCAAGCGAAACTTGAGAAAAGTAGAAGAAAAGAAGCAGCACAATCAATAAACCCCTCCGAAAGAGCCCCTGCGCCGTGCGCAGATAGATGAGCCCTTTGCCCGCAAGGGCATAGTGATGCGACAACCTGTCATATTGTAGCCCGATACCCCATCACCTGTCAATTAAAATCAGATTAAATTTACGCAATGTTCACATTGTCTACCTTTTTCGTGCGAAAAAATCGCCCCCATGTATAAGCGGCAAATATCCTGTCCACAATAGAGTCAAAGCGGTGCGCACGCACCGATGCATGGAAAGGAATGTGGATAACAGATGAGAGATAAATTCCAACAACTGGGCGGCATGACCGGCAAGGGCTTCTACATCGTTCTTGTCCTCTGTATGGCCGTCATTGCCGTCTCCGGGTATCAAATTTATCGGGTGTCCAACCGCACTGCCCAGCCTGTGGCGGGCGAGATTGAGGTGGTCGTCCCTTTGAACACCCCTCGCCCCGCCCCGACTCCGGCGGTGAGCGCC
>JGI994J12354_10005660_pt1 | contig 10699 bp, 5 predicted proteins | sample IntmicLarv3ML3BL_FD_12354 | JGI IMG/M metagenome (IMG submission 12354)
CCGAAGGGGCCGGCACCGCCTATGCGAACATGGTCAGCGGATGTGCCTTCTGTGTAGATGAAGAGGTTACCGATTACTTCGGAATCCTCACGATAGGTAAACCGGGAATCCCAATGTGCGGGATAGTCACTACGCGGACCCTGCTCGTGACCGTGCTGAGTCGCAACCAAGTCCACATGCTTAGCATCGTTGTCGAGGAACACGTTGTGGTACAGGTTCGTGCGACCCACGCGTGAACGGAAGCCAAACGATCTGATAGCATGGTGGATATAGTTGTACTGGAATGTAACTTCCATATCCGGATACTTCGCATTGTCGCCGTTCAAATATACGTTATGCGCAGCCATGTTCATGCCGTTAAACGCAAACTCGTTATACTCAGCCAGGAGCGAACCTGGGCCAACGTCACCACTGGTCAAGCCTGTGCCGCTGCCAATGGAGAAGCAGTTTCTTACAGTAGCATGGTCACCACTTGTATGGAAAATACCTCTGTAAGAGAAATAATATCTGTTGTTAACAAGGGTAGCCCCGGCCGGTGTTGTTGCGGTAGTGCCCGGACGATTGACGCTGCCCACGCGGACTGTATCTTTTTCATAATACAGGAATGCACGCGGTGTGTTATCCTTAAAGCCCCAGCTCCAAGACTTTGCCGTCAAAAGCGGGTTTGTGCTCTGTACTTCCAGGAAGTCAGCAAAGTTATCCAATGTAACAACTGCATCAAACATCGGCGTTGCATTGTCCGGGAAGCGGTTAGCTGCGCCCGTGCTTTCACCGTTCAAGAAATCGATGAATTCAAGGATACCGCCGTCAAGCATCAGGTTCTCAACCACTACATAATCACCGTTGATGCAAAGTACGTTTGCAGCGGCACGTCCCGCAAGAATCGGGCGGTTGCCTTCTGCATCGGGTACACCCTTTACGGTAATCGGTGCATTCCATGTGCCGTTAGACGTAATGTTCACGCCATTGGCGCCACCGGGCACCTGATACGGAGCGTTGTTGGTGTTCGGGTAAATCTCAACTGTTGCGCCCGGTGCCAAGTTGCCAAATCCAACTGCGCTGTTAAACGCGAGGATATCGGCATATGTCTTACCCGGACCAATCTGATAAATCTCTGTAGACGGTGCCACCGGTGCTGTTGCACCGACATAAGCGCCAATCAACGGCATGTTGCTGTCCGTACGGGTCAGCGTCGTCCAGTTGGTTGTGCCTGTGATGCCGTTGATGGATGTCATCACCGGCGGTGTGGATGTATTTGCCGTCACGATGTTCGTGAACTTCAAATCCTGGTACGGGGCGACAGTGTAGAAGCCCTTTGTGATGGTGGGTCTGCCGTATTCATCAACATCGCCGCCGTTGTAAGTATAGTTCGGGAACAACGGAAGCAAACCAGCCGCAAAGCGTGTGTTGTACTCCGCCTCGGTCATGAATGATGCCGCCGAACCGACCTTTACACCCGCGATATACGCTGTGGAATCTGCTTTCAATTGGAAGTTGTAATTCTCGATACCCACGAACGGATTTTCACCAGGTTCACCGATAACGGTGTTCTTCCATTCGTTCGGGATGCCGTCAAAAACAAAGTAACCGCCTGCCGCTTGCGAGTTTGTATCCGTCATGCCATAAGAAACCCAGTTGTTCGCACCGGCAACCTGGCGGACGCCGTATCTCCATGTGTTTGCGTTTCCTTCGCCGTTGCCTGTTGTCATCGCGGAGCCGTTGTCGTTTGTAACGCCCGGGTTTTCCGCAACCGTCGCGGCGATTCTAGCCGTGTTCATCATATCCCAGAAGGGTGCGATGTTGTTGCTGTTCGAATAGAATACGTTGTTATACATTTCTACACTCTCGATGCCAAAATGCGCTTCAATCGCACCGCGGAATACGGACGTGTTTGCCAAATGTACGAATGTGTTGTTCACGAAACGATAGCGGCCATGGCTTGCTTCCTGCATATCGTCCTCGCCGTACGGGTTGCCAAGTTCAGCAGACGCGCCGCCGATGCGGAGGCCGCCGAAGTTGTAGTCCACTGTATTCATGAACACGTTGCCGATAACTTCATGATCCTCACGGTATGCAAAGCGTGTGTAGAACCACCAGTCCGACGGGACCTCGTCTGTCATAAAGTTAAGACCAAGCTTGTTTGCATATGCTTCCCATCTACCCGCGTAATCATCTGTTGTCTTCTGCGTGCAAATCAAGTCAACGTGACGTACGCCGTTGTCAAGGAAGAAGTTGTTTTGCAGAATCGTGTGACCCACGCGGGAGCGGAAGCCAAACGTGTTAATGGAATGATGCACATAGTTGTTGACAAAAATGACAGTGAGGTCTTTGTACAAGCCATTGTCGCCATTAAGATAGATGTTGTGCCCTGCGTTTGCCATACCGTTGTAAGCAAATTCGCAGCCCTCCACCATGATGGAGCCGGGGCCGACGTCAGCACTCTGTAAGCCAGTGCCTGCGCCGACAACGTAGCAGTTCTTGACCGTTACATAGTCGCCGCCTTCTTGGAAAATGCCGCGCTTTGCAAACAGCGCGCCTCTGCGCTTTGTGAAAGCGGCTGTGTTGGTTGGATGATTCAAGTTTGTGCCTGCGGCAACGGTTACATTGTCAAGGCCACCGTTGCGGTTTGCCTGCATGTAAATATCCAGCGTTCTGCCCTCGAACAACGGAGCCGTTCTCTTCATAAATGTGTAGAAATTGTCAAACGTTACCGTTTCACCCGGGAACAAGGCGTTTGTGTTCGGCTCGCCCGTCGGGCTGGAGAGATAATTGAAACGGTTACCGGCAACCGATGTGCCGTTCAGCCACTCAATAAATTCGCGAAGGCCGCCGTCAACGATGAATCCGTCAAACACAATATAGCTGCCGTTGATGGTAACAACGTTTCTGTCAACCATTTCCATTCTTTCCAAAATCGGACGCATGCCGTCCACTTCAACACCCATGATGGTAATCGGCGCTTCAGCCGTGCCGCTTACGCTAACCATCAGGCCGTTGTTGTTGTTCGTGCCTGCTTCATAAGGCATATTCACGCCATCTACGATGTTCGGGTACACCTTAACGATTTCACCCGGAAGCAGCTTGTTTGGCGAGGTGCCATCAAAGCTCTTTTCTGTTCTGAACGCGATAAAGTCCGCATACTGTCTGCCCGGGCCGATTTCATAAACGCCCTCTTCCGGCTGCGGGATGACAACAGGCGCGCCTGCATTTGCGTTGGGAACAACGAATTCAGTTACCATGGCTGATTGGTCTGCCTTTTTGAACTTAACCTGTTGGATACCGTCTGTGAAATCCGCTTCAATCTTCATTCTGAGATTGGAGACGGAATCAACGACTGTGCCCTTGTACAGCAGGGAAACACCAAATCTGCCGGTGTTGGTATCAATCTTCACGATAACATCATAGACCTTGCCCTGCTCTACCGTACCAAAAACAGTATTCCAGTTTCTACCATCATTGTGCCGATGGTTGATGATGATGTCGCCAAAGGCATTGCCGTCATCATCGTTACCGGAACGAACGCTGATTGCAATCGGCGCACCGTCAGTACGATTAACGAGGTCTGCGTTACCCGTATAGTTTACAGGTAAAAGGAATGTATAGACATTGGCATCGTCGCCCTCATCCGGGTTGTAAACTTCTGTCGTCTTAAACTTGTATGCGTATGTGATGATGCCGTCTTCATCAGGCAAAATCGTCGGTTCGTAAACCGGGCCGTCCATGAAGACCGCTGCATCCGCAACAAACTTGACGGTGCTGTCCGTCGCGTCGAGGGGTTCGTTCGCTACCGGAGGCGCTACCGGAGGTTCTTCGCTGCTTTCGATAAACGCTTCCGTCGGGAATGTAATCGTAGCCGCGGTGCTGCTGCTGCCATACTGTATGACCTTTATGGTTTTAAGTCCTGATTCGAAATTGCCCATACTGCCCAAAAACGCGAATTCTCCGCCCACTTGCGAGTTGCCTAATTCATCAGCAATCGTAGCCTGGACTGTGGTTTCCGTGATTTTGACCGTGATGGTATATGTACCGCCCTCTACGATTGGCACCGCTTTCATTTCAGGTTGTTGGTTGACCTTCATGTCTGCCACATCGTTATCAAACAAGCGGACATTCAACAAAACCGGATAATTCCTGTAGTTATCCCACATGTTCGATGCGTTTGCAGGGATGAAGTTGATATAAATGTTTGAATCATCATCTTCACCTTCTACCGTTTCGTGTGCATTGTCCAGTGTGAATTGGAACTGGTACATGATTTCGCCGTTTTCATCCGGCATAATCGTGTCTGGCATCGTATAATTTTTGTTGAAATCCTTGCTGGTTTCGACAACAATCGATGCCGGCTCATCCGCCATGACCGACATCACAGACGCGCACGATAGCGTCATCAATGCTGCCATGGCAAAGCTTGCCCAACGTTTCATTTTGTGTAGCATTCTCGACATTGCATTTCACTCCTTTAATTTTTTATAGTAGCGGGTCGTTTCGTTGCAATGCAGCAATGCGCCCGCACGTATACATTTGTTATGACAACCTGGTCAAAAGTAACGAAAATTATATCCATGGAAACAGAATTCTAACGCCGTTGACGGGAAAGCACTGGGGTGCACTCGTGAAAAGCGTCCACAATATACACAAATCCCCCAAGCAATCTCATAAAGTTGTCTATTTTATATATATTATCATGCTCCCAGGAAATGTCAATTGTGTTTTTTCTGCCACTTTTGTTTTTTTGCTCTATTCATGCACGAAAAGAAAACAGGAATCCTGTTATTACAGCGATTTCTGACAATTAAGAAAACTCGTCTTGCGAATTATTGATTTGATAACAGGGTTGCTTCTTGCTTTCCTACTACCTCACGTGGCGCAATGCGTGCGGACAGCTCTAATATGCTTTGTATGTATCCATCCATCTCCGTCAACATTGTCTGCGGTGGGTCACCTTCCCGTATACGCATGGTGCGCCGTATTTCTTTTGGGATTACGACGCGCCCTAAATCGTCAATGCGTCTGACAATGCCTGTTGCTTTCAATAAAATTCCTCCTTATGATGGATTCCGTCGGTGATATGCAAAGCTGCTCCCCGGAATTTTGATTTGTGTGCGCTGCTTCTTCGCGTCTATTATTTGACAAGGGTTGAAATTTTATGCACCGCTGTTGTTTACGTAGGAATAATTTTGCTTTATAATGAAATAAGCGATTGCGTGAAAGGATGAGCGAAGATGGCGAAAAATTGCGTTTTGAACCGCAAGCGGTTTGCGAAGCAAATGGAGAACGGTTCGGCACTGGTACTGTTCGCGGGGGAAGCGCCAGTCAAACGAGGGGACGAGTTCTATCCCTTTGCGCCCCAGCGGAATTTTTATTATCTGACAAGCATAGAGGCACCGCGTTTGGTATTGCTGATGGTGAAGGGCACGGACGGCACGGTTTCGGAGAAGCTGTATCGGGAGCGCTTTGACGAGCTGGCCGCCAAGTGGGTCGGCGCGCCGCTGGGCGCGGAGGCGGCGGGAAAACTGTCTGACATCGCGGAATTTTCATATATCGACCAATTTGACGAAGAGTTTGCAACACTGCTCGTACGGCGCGGCATCGGCAAGGTATATCTGGATTTGGAATGCCGCAGCTTTACCGCCCCGCCGACGGCAGATGTCGCCTTCTCCCGCCGCCTGGCGGAATACTTCCCGGCGGTGACGCGTATCGACGCATACCCCATCTTCGCAAAGCTGCGGATGGTAAAGGCGAAGGACGAAATCCGCGCCATCCGCAAGGCAATCCACATCACGGGGGACGGCCTCACCGCCATGATGCAAAAGGCGCGGCAGGGCATGATGGAATATGAGCTGGAGGCACATTTCCTCTTCACGCTGATGAAAAACGGCGTACGGCAGGCAGCGTTTCCATCCATCATCGCGTCGGGGGCAAACGCGGCCGTGTTGCATTATGGTGCGAACAATGCCTGTATGAAGGACGGCGACCTTGTGCTTTGTGATGTCGGCGCGCAGGTAAACTGGTATAGCGCGGACCTCACGCGGACCTTTCCCGTCAGCGGCGTGTTTACGGACAGGCAGAAGCAGCTTTACAGCATCGTGCTGGAAGGGCAGAAAAAGGTCATCGACACCATCAAACCCGGCGTGGCATTCGCTTCGTTGAACGAAACGCTCCGCGCGCATTACGCCAAGGAGTTGAAAAAAATCGGCCTTATTAAAAAAAAGGAAGACGTGTCGCAGTTTTATTACCATGGTGTCAGCCACCTCCTCGGACTGGAGACACATGACGCGGCGCGCGGCGCGGAGGGTGCGTTGAAGCCGGGCATGGTGCTCACCGTGGAGCCGGGGCTGTATATCGCCGAGGAAAATATCGGCATCCGTATTGAGGACGACGTGCTCGTTACGGACGACGGTTGCGAAGTGCTGTCTGAAGGCGTGCCGAAAACCGTGGAGGAAATCGAAGCGCAAATGGCGCGCAAGGGGCGGAGCTATGTCACCGAAATCCAGTAAAAAAACCGTGGCGAAGAACTTTGCCGAAACGGATTTGTACCCACCGATTCAAAAGTTTTTCACAGAACTGGATTACCAGGTCAACGCGGAGGTCAAAGGCTGCGATGTCGCCATGACAAAAAACGGCGAGCTCATTATCATTGAATTGAAAAAAAGCTTCAACCTCACCGTGCTCTATCAGGCGATGGACAGGCAGAAGCTCACCACGCAGGTCTATATTGCCGTGCCGCGGCCGAAAACATCGCGCGACACGGCGTACCGCAACATGCTACAAATTGTGAAGAAGCTGGAGCTCGGCCTCATGACTGTCGCCATGGACAGCCCACTGCGGCATGTGGAAATCCTGGCGTTCCCGCCGGTGGCACAGGTGAAAAGCGCCTTGAAGAAACCCGCCCGCCGCGAGAGTGTCCTCAAGGAAATGGCCGGGCGCACGTTGGACACGAACCTCGGCGGGAGCACGCGGCGCAAGCTCGTCACCGCCTACCGGGAAAAGGTGCTGCACATCGCCTGCGCTTTGGAATCGCACGGCGCGATGAACAAGAATGAACTGATTGCGCTGGGCTGTGACGCAAAAGCATATAACATTTTGCGTGCGAATCAATACGGCTGGTTCGAGAAGGTAAGCAAGGGACGCTACGGATTGTCAGCGGAGGGGATTTGTGCACTGGAGGACGGTAATGAGTTCGAAACGCTGATTGCGTTTTACAGGGACAAAGCGCAAATAGAGAAGGAGTGATTTGTGTGATGACGAAAATTCCGAATTACCAAAACGGCGATGAGACATATTCTTCCTGCGTTGCCGCGGGCGATTTCATATACCTCGCGCACCATGCGGGCGGCTTCGACAAAAACGGCATCCGCCACCAGATGCGCGCCGCGTTTGAAGGCATGAAGGCCACGCTGGCAAAGGCCGGAGCGACAATGGACGACATGGCGCAGATTCATTTGTATCTCAAGGGTTTGAACGATTTCGACGGCGCCGTTGAGGTGTTTTCCGAATACTTCAAGCCCGGACGCTTTCCGGCGCGGATGACGACCACCTCGCGGTTTTTGGACAACGCGTGCCTGTGCATGGCGGACGGCGTGGCGTACAAGGAGCGTTCCGCATATGCATAAACCGGACATCATCCTGACAGGCCCGGCGCTGGATTGCCCAAACGCCATACGGCTTGCGGAATTTTACTTGCAGTTGATGACGGGATGGAGGATAACCTATACAGACGATGAATTTGTGGCCATTCATTCCGCCGACGAATCGCAAAGGCTGCTCTTCCAAACGGTTGAATCCTATACTGCGCCTGTCTGGCCGTGGAAAGCGGGTTGCCAACAACCGATGATGCATCTGGATTTCGCTGTTGATGACGTGGACGCGGCGGTTGTACATGCGCTTGCATGCGGCGCGGTCAAAGCATCCGCACAATTCTTTGAACCTGATTGGATTGTCACACTGCTTGACCCCGCCGGGCATCCGTTTTGCATCGGGCGCAGATAAACACAAAGGAGGAACGGCATGGACGGCGAGAGCACACAACTGAACGACGCGCAGGTACGCGCTGTGCGGCACCACACCGGCCCCATGCTTGTCCTCGCGGGGCCGGGCAGCGGCAAGACGACGGTGATACTCCACCGCGTCGTGCATTTGACCGCCGTACATAAGGTGAACCCGCGCGCCATCCTCGTCGTTACATTCACCAAGGCCGCAGCGGAGGAAATGCGCGCGCGGTATGAAACACTGCCGGGTGCGCTGCCCGGTGTGACCTTTTGCACCTTGCACGCCTTTTTCTTCCGCGTTTTACGGGATGCGGGCATCTGCGGGCTGGACAGTGTAGCGGAGGGCGCGAAGCGCCGTGCCATCTTCGTACGTGCGCTGGAGGAATGCGACGCACGGTATGTCATGAATTACGACGCACTGGAACGCCTCGCGAACGGCATCTCCCGCGTGCGGAATGGTACGGCGGATGTGAACAACGCCAAGGTACGCGGCATGGCGGCCGACACCTTTCGCCATGTATACAACGCATACCATGGTATATTAAAGGAAGAGGGGTTGATTGATTTCGACGGGATGCAGGCGGAATGCTATGCGCTGCTGAAGCGGGATGAACGGGTACTGGCCCGCTGGCGCGCGCGGTATCCTTATCTCCTTGCGGATGAGTTCCAAGATGTGAACCGTATGCAGTATGAATGCTTGCAAATGCTGGCCGCACCGGGGAACAACTTGTTCGCCGTGGGGGATGACGACCAGAGTATCTACGGTTTCCGAGGCTCCGCGCCCGCGTTCATGCTGGCGTTCCCGAATGATTTCCCCGGTGCGGCGGTTGTCGCGCTGCAATTGAACTACCGGTCAAGCAGCCCTGTCACCGCACTTGCCAATGCCGTCATCCAAGCAAACCTGGCGCGGGGCGGGAAGCGCATGGTGAGCGCGGGCGGAGAAGGTGGCAGCCCCGTCGTCGCGTATCCGCCAAACCCGCAGGAAGAGGCCGATTGGGTCGCGGACAAGATTCTTTCTTTGCAAAAATCCTGCGCGTTTGAAGAAATCGCCGTGATTTTCCGTATACATATACAGGCACAGCCGGTGATGGAGGCTCTCAAGCGTAAAAGCATCCCCTTCACCGCGCGGGAATCGCTGCCGAATCCGTATACGCATTGGATTGCGGCGGATTTGGCCGCCTATGTCCGCCTCGCGCTGGACAGAGGCGCGGATGAAGCGTTGGAGCGGATTGCGAACCGCCCCGCGCGCTACCTCCCGCGGGAAGCTGTGGCGCAAGCCATGACGCAACAGGGGAACGCGTTGGACGCGCTCTACCAATCGGATTTGCTGGACCGGCGCCGCTTGGCCTCACTGGATTCGTTTTTGCTGGGGTTGAACGCCGTCGCCCGCCGTGCGCCGTATGACGCGCTGCGGTACATCCGCGAGGGCATCAGCTATAACGAGTATCTCACGGCGTATGCCGCCAAACGGAAGACAGACGCGCAGCCCTTCATGGATGTGGCGGATGCACTCACCGAGGCCGCACACGGGTATACAACCCTTGCGGAATGGCTTGCATACGCGGAAAATGAAGCGAACGCACCGTCGGAAGCGCGGATACCCGCAGCCGGTACGGCGCATGGCGTCACCCTTACCACCATGCACAGCGCGAAGGGCTTGGAGTTCGACGCGGTGTTCGTCATCGGTGTAGTGGAAGGCATCATGCCGCACCGGGATAGTTGCGGCACCCCGGCGGAAATTGAGGAGGAACGCAGGCTACTGTATGTCGCGCTCACCCGTGCGCGGCGCTGGCTGTTCATTTCGGTTTGCCAAACGATGAACCAGAAGCCGGTGAAGCCGTCACGGTTCCTAACACCGTTTATTAAAAGTAAGTAATACCCGCGATAAGGCGGGACGCTATTATATAGGAGAGAAGAAAATGCGCAGAATGAAACCGGAAACAAAACGGCTTGTCACAGGCATCATCGCCATCTTTTTGGCGTTGATAATGGTGCTTGGGATGGTGCTGCCCTTTGTCGTACAAGGTGCAGAACTTGCACCGCCATCAGGTGTGGCCTCGTCTGCCCTGTCGATAGAGGGCAGCATCGGCTTTGGTGCAAACAGCCTGTATAAGGTTGGCGCACCGATGCCTGTGTCGATGTTTATCACAAACAACGGCACAGGCTTTGACGGGGAGGTTCGCATCCGTGTGAATCTCTCCGCTGATACGGACAATCCGGCCTATGCGGAGCACAGCTATCCGCTTTCATTGCCGCAGGGCGGCTCGCGGAAGCTTTCTATGACCATCGCAATCCCCACTATCGCGAAGGGCGTGCTGGCGGAAATTGCGGATGCGAAAGGAAACATCCTTGCATCAAAGCTTTTCCCTTTGGTTGCCATTTCAGAATGGAGCCCGCTTGCGGGCGTGTTTTCCGATAGCCAGGACAACCTTGCCTATCTGCGCCTGCTGTCCTTTTACAACGGCAACAACGGTCAAAACGAGCCTCTTGGCAGCAGCCTGCTCCCCCTCGACCACATGACAATCCCGGACGCGCCGGATATGCTGAACGCATACAACTTGCTTATCATCAACGATTATGACACGCGTGACCTTTCCCCTGCGCAAGTGGAGCTTCTATCTGTATGGGTGCAATCGGGCGGCACGCTTTTGCTCGGCACCGGCCGCGCTTTTGACAAGGTAACGGACGGCCTCGCCGCACTTGGACTCGAC
>JGI994J12354_10005661_pt1 | contig 10695 bp, 8 predicted proteins | sample IntmicLarv3ML3BL_FD_12354 | JGI IMG/M metagenome (IMG submission 12354)
TCCGCTGTTTTCAAGGTCTGTAGAAACCTCAATAACGGCAAGCTCCGGCTCAATAGACGGGGTAAGAACCCGCACGCCATCCGCCTTGATGTGCAACGTGCTGCCGCAAACAATTTTTACGTTGCGGTAAATTCCCGAACCCGAGTACCATCTTGAGTTTGGCTGCGAGGCATTTTTGACGATTACCTTAATTTCGTTTTCCTGCCCGTATTTCAGGTGGTCGTGAATTTCAACGTAGAAGTTCGAGTATCCGTACGGACATTTTCCCGCAAAGTCGCCGTTTACAAGTACAGTGGCGTTCATGTATACGCCCTCGAATTCAAGGCAGATATACTTTCCTTTGTCCTCGGCGGGAACGAAAATCGTCTTATTGTACTCGTAGTTGCCGGGTTTGAAGTAGCCGCTGCCGCCCTCTGTCGCGTAGTCGGGGTGGCGGTCGGACAGAATCATCGCATCGTGCGGCAAAGTGACCTCCGCCGGCGGCGCGGGTGGGTTGACAAGCGACATCGCCGCAAATCCGCTGACAGGCGGGCCGAATTTCCAGCCCTCGTTGAATGATTTTCTGAGCATTTGTTATCCTCCTGTTCTATAAATTGTGATTTTTCACTGTAAATGTATTAGTAGCGCTTATCCCAAGTTGTCAAGCCTGCCGAAGTAGCGGTCAAGAGAGGCCTGCTTTATTTCGGTGCAGCGGTCGAGATTCATGTTTTCAAGCTGCTGCAAAAATTCGTCCCACTCATCCATCGGGGAAGACCCGATTATAAAGCTCGTAACTTTTTCAAGTATGTACGTCTGGCACTCGCTGAAAATCAGAGCGTACTCCTGACCTTCCGCCGCTGTCATTGTTGCGGCCATCGGGAATATCCAGTCGTCATTCGCGTTGAACCATGTGTCCATGCAATTAGTTGCGCTTTCGGTAAGTTCCCTGCGCCATTCATATATGCCGGGCATATTGCGTCCGCCTAGATAGACGACGTTTGCGCCAAGGAAGCTGAGTCCGTCGGGGTTGTTCATGATGAGTTCGGTGTATTCGGGCTTGCCTTCTGAGTTATAGACAAAAGTTTCGCCTTCAATTCCCCAGTTGGCGAGCTTTGCGCCCTCCTCCGAGAACATATAATCATAGAATTTGCACAGGACTATAATATCTTCCGGGGCGGTAACATGCGTTGAAACCACGTCCGCGTGGTCAATTCGCACTGTTGGGTTGGACTGGCGGATATGCGCAACCTCACCCGAGTTTCGCACAGGGTTTGACGTTGCCTTTACAACCATCGGCGCGGGCAGTGATGTTTCAAAGCTTGTTAAATCCCAGGTGTTGTCAACCAAAGCGATTTTCCCTGCGGCCATATCGGGGACGGCTGTGCTTGCACCTGTGACCGTGTAGTAGTCCTGCTGTACAAGGCCTTTGCTAAACCAGTCCCTTAACAGTTCTACGTATTCGCGGTAGGCCGGCTCTGTGACAAACAATGTTGCCTTGCCGTCTATGCAGGTGAACGGAGCAAGAGTGCTGCCAATATTGAAGCCGGAGTTGATGGAATTCATGTAGCTTGCGTTATATGTTGCGAGCCTGAACGGGCCGTCGATCATACCCTCCTGGTCGCGGCATTCTACAAGGTAATCCTCAAGGTCGGAGTAGGTTTCCGGCGTGCTCATGCCGAACTTCTGGAGCAAATCCTCGCGCAGAACAAGTCCGCCCCACGGACCCTGCTCCTCAAGCAGAATGCACTGGAAGCCCCACAGGTTTCCCATGTCCGTGACCGCTTGCAGCATGTATGATTCGTCCGCCCTAAGCAGCGCGTTCATATTGGGCATGTACTGCATATAGTCGTTGAGGGAATGGATAATTTCGTTGTCTATCGCGTCGTCTATTCCGTTGGCATAGAAATACTGAAAAGCGTAAATTACGTCGTCATAGACCTGTGACGCGAGCATTAGGTTAAAGGCTTCGGTTGCTGCGGTGGACATCGGCTGAATCCACTCAAAGCTGACGTTTGTGAGCTTCTCCATCTCTTTCCAGTACATGTTTTCCGCATATGTGGTCAGCGCGGCTGCGCCCTGCGGATCCATTCGGCAGAACTTTGTGAATTTTCTCGGTCTGTCTACCAGCGGAAAAGTTACCGGTTCGTCGAGATCGGGGGTTTCGCCATCCGGGGTTTGACTTGTGTTCTGCGTCGGTGTCTGGGATGGAGTTGGCGATGGAGCTGTGTTTCCGTTACAACCGGCGAACAGTGCAAAAACGAGTATAACTGCGAGAAGTAATGCGGTTAACTTTTTCATATAGTACCTCCATCAAAATTATTGTGAACTGTGTACCAATTTTCCATATATACCTTGCCGCGCGTCATGATATATGATAGAATTGTATGGACAACTTATATTTTACATAACTTTTTCAAACAGATATATGTCTGAATCGCAATGGTTTATATCCATTTCTGATAGAGGGAGGGGCGAATTGCATGGATAAGTACGGTTTGGAAACTCTTCTCAAGCAGCGTTCGATATATTCGCTATCTGCGTCAAGTTTTTTAGGCACTGTCACCTCATATTCCGCCAAAACTTCGCAGTTGAAAGAACATTTTGCGACATATTACACCACGGAATTCCCGAGCGAGCCGCTGCTTCTTTCTTGCCACTGCCGATTCCTCGCATTTCCTGTACATTCACACGAGTTTTTTGAAATGATGTATGTCTATTCGGGGGAGGTCACTCACCGCTTTGGCGAAAGAGCGATAACTCTTAACGCCGGAGATATTTTGATTGTTGCCCCAGAGGTCTGTCACAGCGTCGATATGGGAGGGGAAGATGACCTTGCGGTAAATTTTCTGATGACAAAGGAGTTTGTGTCGCGGTCACTTTTCAAAAACATATACATATACCAGAAGCTTATCGCCTTTTTTACGGAAGCGCTGTCGAACGGCGGTCATACCGGCAGCCAATACTTAATTTTCAAAACAGGGAACAACGAGAAGGTACACAGTATAGCCTCTGAAATAATGTGTGAGTTTTTCGATCCGGATTCATTTTCGGAGACTGCGCTTGAGTGTATGCTGCCGTTATTTTTCAGCGCGGCAGTCAGGTCGTCTGCCAATGATAACGACACATTTGACCGGGCGAGATACAGCAATGGCCGCAGCATATCCCCGATACTCCGGTATATTGAGACGAACTGCAAAACAGCCACGCTTAAAAGTGTCGCCGCCCATTTCGGATACTCGCCGGCGTCGATAAGCGCACTTTTAAAACGCAACTACGGCGAGAGCTTTATGAAGCTTCGACACCGTTTTTGCATGAATCTGGCGGGCGCATTGCTTACGGACCCCGACATACTTGTTTCCGAGGTGGCTGAAAGCGTGGGATTTTCAAATATCAGTTTCTTTTACGACCTGTTTGGCCGTTATTATGGAACAACTCCGGCGGAATACAAAAAGAGGATGAATTTGAAAAACTGACGCAAAATGAAACGATTAGATTTTTAAATTAGGCTTTACGATAAATCCAGGAAAGTATAAAGATTTTAGGCAAAGTGAAATGTACGCCTTAAAATGCAACATCGGCGAAAACGTGAAAAGAGCAGCAAGAAGTTTTTTCTTCTTGCTGCTCTTTCAGCTTTAGCATACAATTTACAAATTGGTATGGGTATAATCCGGCGGGTCTTTATGCGCGGCAAACCAGTCGGATTTGCTCATTTCGAAATTCACCATCGAATTCAGCGCCCCTAACTGGTCGCGCCAGGCGTCCGTCTCGATTCCCAATCGGCAAAAACCCAGCTTTTTTTCATAGACATGCTGAGCCCGTTCGTTTTTCACGTTGGTATCCAAAATCATTTTTTCATAGCCGTGATAGCGGAAAAGCGCGTCAATAAAAACGGTTAGCAGCTTTGTTCCATAGCCCTTCTCCTGCGCGGAGAAGTCGCAGATTTTTATACCAAGCTCCGCTGCTCCGTCCTTGTTGCGGTAGTTCATCTCACCTAGGTTCGCCACAAAGTTCGATAATGTGCCGATTGCCGTCCCTATTATCGGCAAAGCTTTTGCGTATTTCCTCCGGTGTACAACCCACGCCGTTGTAGAAGCCTGCGTGAGCCATAATTTTTCCGTCATTCCACCACAGGCAGAGTTGCTCCGCGTCGGCGATGCCAGCCCTGCGGATGGTTAAGTTTTTGTGCTTGATTAACATACAAAGCCTCCTGTTTTCGGGAGGGCTAAAGTATAGTCGCCCTCCTTGATTCGTCTTTGGCAACTATAAATGTGTACTTCATTTGAGACACCCTTTCTGTTTCGGATTATTATAAACGCGTAATTCCGCGATATAACCGTCTATGTCGGGATTTTCGCTGGATAGAGGAAATAGCCGCGAAAAAGCGAGCAAACCTACAGCTTATGCTTGAACCCGTCAAGGGACAGGTGTTTTCCGTCAAGTTCCTTGAATTCGGCGAAATAGTCGATGTATTTCAGGCATTCGGTGTCTTTTAGCCGCGTGTTTACATATACCACTGCGGATTTTATCCGCTTATCAGGCAAGTGCTTTGTTAGGTAATGCCGCGCCTCTACAACCGAGTTTCCCGAGCGCGTGAAGCTGTCAACCACCAAAATGTTCCGAATACTCTTGTTTTCGAGCATTTTTACGATGTCGCTGTTGTTGATAATGAAGTCCTGGTCGTCAAACACGGGGCTTCCGTTTCGCCTGTCGGCGAACAGCGAAAGGATCGGTTTGTTCTGCCCGAACTCCCTTGAAATCAAATCCGCAATTATCAGCCCGCCGCGATTTATCCCGACCAGAACATCGAAATAGAAACCGCCCATGCTTTCGCTTTTGCGAAGCTTGTCGATTACTGCCTTGGTATATGTAAAAAGTTCGTCCCAAGAGAGGGTTTGGTTATCGAGGGAGACATGCTCGATGTAGTTATTAACTTTTGCGGCGATGGTGCCGGTTATCGCGTCCAGATTTTCGTTGGCTCCGACGCTGTACTCGATGGTTTGTATGCCGCTCAAATCCGAGGGAAGGTGAACTTTGTCCTTTTTGACGATAATCGTCCGGCTGAGTGAAAACGCCTCAATGCACATTCCCAGCTCCAAAAGAACATTGTCGCGCGGGATAAATATTTTTTCACCGTTTCGCAGTACGCAGTCGTCGTCGCTGAGAATAACCAGCGCGTAATCGTAGTGCAGCTTCAGGCTGGAAAAATTTTCGATGTAAGATTTTGATAACCCGAAAAATCCGTTTGACCATACCTCAACGGCAAAATTTCTGTGGTAGAATTTTTCCTGCAATGTTTCAACAAACCTAAGCTCTTCCTTCGACGAAAAAATTATTATGTTAGTTTTCAAAAAGGCAACACCTACGATTTCTGTATATATTTTCGCCCCACTTTAGGCATTGTGCTCAAATTGTATTTCCATATTATCATAAAATTTGGAACAGGGCAACCTGTTTGCAAAATCTGTCGGAAATATTTATGGATTAGGGGGCGGAAAATATAAACGCTAAATTCCGACAAAATAATCCGCATACTTTTCTATAACCGCAGGGCTGCTAGCAAAGCACTCGTTGATGTGTTCATACACAAGCAAATACAGCTCGGTTCGATTTTTTGCTTGTACAAGTTCGAAAATCCGGCGGTGCTGGCTGTGAAGCCTGCTGATATTTTCACGGTTTTCGCGGTCAATCAGCATCCGGAACCGGCGGTAGTGCGAGTCGGTTTTCCCAAGTATGGATATAAGCGAACCCTTTCCGGTTGCCGCGAAAAGCGCATAGTGAAACCCATCGTCGAGCCGGATAAACTCGCGGCTGAGTTTCTCGGGTGGTAAGTCAGATTTTAGCAGTTGCTCCTGCTTTTGAAGTACCATCCCGATTCTGACGGTGTGCATACTGTCAAGCATGTTACATAGGTCCAGAAGGACAGCCTGCTCCGTCGCAGTGCGGAGGTAGAGACTGTCCGAAACCTTGGAAATGTCGATTTTTGTGACAAAAGTTCCGACATGGGGAATTATCTCTAGAAGTCCTTCGTTTTGCAAGGCCTTAAACGCGTCGCGAACCGGTGTGCGAGACATGCCGTATCGCTCGGCAGACTCGATTTCATTGACCGCCGTGCCGGGCGGAAGGTCTAGGTGCAGGATGTTATCTTTGAGTGACTCGTACACGACACCTGACATTGCGGTTCTGTTGCCGACTGTTGATTTCATAGCGCCACCACTTTCTTGTATACAAGAAAATTATATTCTTTTTGTGTGAATATGTCAAATATATTGTGACAGTAAATAATGCATTTTGAGCGTTGTGAAATTGATATTGACATCTTGTATACAAGGCTGATATAATTTCAATGTGAAAATTATTTCAACTGAGAGGACAGATAATATGAGAAAAACGGTCTTATTTAACGATAACTGGATATTTACAAAGGAACAAATTGCGCCGAAGTCCGCCGTTGCGGAAAGCTTTGTGGGCGAAGCGGTCACCCTGCCGCACACATGGAACGCTATAGATGGACAGGATGGCGGGAATGACTACTATCGCGGCAAATGCTGGTATCAAAAGAGCTTTTCTGCTCCGGTTATAGCGCCGGACGAGGAGGCGTGGCTCGAATTTCGCGGAGTAAATCAGGTTGCTGAGGTGTTCTTCAATGGTATGCTGCTCGGCTCCCACAAGGGCGGGTACTCCACCTTCCGTGTCAACATCACAGACGCGCTGAAGGATGAAAATACACTTCTGGTTTCAGCTGACAACTCCCGCAGCCGTGAGGTCTATCCGCAAAAGGCGGACTTTACCTTCTACGGAGGGATTTACCGAGATGTGTACATGATAACCGTTCCGCGAGCCGGTTTTGCGCTCAGCGATTTCGGTTCGAGTGCTATCAAAGTTACGCCGGAAATTTATGGCGACGGCGCAACAGTTAAGGTTGAGGTTCAGCTGAAAAATACGCCGGACGGCGCAACAGTAAGGTTCAGCGTTTCGGGGCAGGAGGACATAGTTGCCGCCGTCAAAGATAACTGCGCGACGGCGATTTTCAAAATTGAAAAGGTACACCTGTGGGACGGCTTGGATGATCCGTATCTCTACACCGCTGCTGCCGAGCTTACGGACGGTGAGGACAAAGTTGAGACGAAATTCGGGTGCAGAACCGCTGAATTCGACGCTGAAAAGGGGTTTGTCCTCAACGGACGCACTTATCCGCTAATCGGTGCGGCGCGGCATCAGGACAGAGAGGGTGCCGGCTCAGCGATAACGAAGGAAATGCAAAAAGAGGATATGGAAATTATCAAGGCGATGGGCGCAACAACGCTTCGCCTTGCCCATTACCAGCACGACCAGTATTTTTACGACCTCTGTGACGAGACAGGGATTATTGTCTGGGCGGAAATTCCCTACATCACCGAGCATATGCCCGAGGGAAACGAAAACACCGTAAGCCAGCTGACAGAGCTTGTTATGCAGAACTATAACCATCCGTCTATCGTCTGCTGGGGTCTTTCCAACGAAATCACGGCCTCCGGCGGTGTGAGCGACGACCTTGTAGCGAACCACACACGGCTTAACGACCTCTGCCACAGCCTTGACTCGACGCGTCCGACCACAATGGCGCATGTTTTTATGCTGTCAATAGAAAGTCCGCTCGTTATGCTGCCCGACATACGTTCCTACAATCTGTATTACGGTTGGTACATCGGCGGCTACGAGCAGAACGACATATGGTTCGATACTTTCCGTAAAAAATACCCGGATGCAGTTATCGGTCTTTCCGAATACGGAGCGGACGCGAATCCGCAATATCAAGCCTCAAAGCCGGAGCGCGGCGACTACACTGAAACTTATCAGGTGGAGTATCACGCGCATATTTTGAAAATGCGCGAAACCCGTCCGTATATCTGGGCGATGCACGTGTGGAACATGTTTGACTTTGCAGCGGATGGCAGAGATGAGGGCGGCAAGCACGGCATAAATCAGAAGGGCCTCGTAACCTTTGACCGCAAGACGAAAAAGGACGCGTTCTATCTTTACAAGGCGTATCTGTCAAAGGAAGCCTTTGTTCACATCGGAGGCAGACGCTATATTGACCGCGCGGAGGATGTGACAAATGTCAAGGTGTATTCGAATCAGGCGGAAGTTACACTCTATCTGGATGGCAAGGAATTTAAGACCCTTGAAGGTTTGAAGGTTTTCGATTTTGAGGTTCCGATTTCCGGCGAACACACCATCGCCGCGAAATCCGGCAGCGTTTCGGATGAAATCAAAATCCGCCGTGTCGCCGCGCCGAATCCGGAGTATATCCTCTCCGGCGGCGACGTTATAAACTGGTTTGACCGCGAGGATATGAACGAAATCGAGGGATTTTTCAGCATAAAAGACACTATGGCGGACCTAAAAAGCTCGCCCGAGGCGGCAAGGCTCCTCGCAGTGATGATGGAAAAAGTCAAGGCAAAGCGCGGCGATGTCGCGCAGGGCATTGAAATTCCGGAGGAGATGCAGCGAATGATGGATCAAACGCCGCTTGAAAAAATGCTCAAACAGGCGGGTGATGCAATGAGCGCGGAGGATGTTGTTAAGCTGAATCAGGCTCTCAGCAAAATCCCGAAGGTGTAATCGGAACTCAGCCGTATAAAAAAACGAAACCCGCAAAGCATTTATGCTTTGCGGGTTTCGCGTCCATTAAGGATTTATTTGTATACCATCATTGCCGCCGTGATTTCCGGTTGTAGCACATCCGCGCGTCTATTTCAATATTCAGGAAAAAGGCGTGTCAAAAGCTGGATAGTATGTTATACTTTATATGTACGAATCATTTCAGCCGAGCCAGCCGAATTTGCAGATTTTGATCCGGCTCATCTCATATCAAAGGAGCTGCCGTAAAATGAAATATCGCCTCATTAGTATTGAGCTTACCGCTGCGCTGTTGCTGGCGCTTGCGGCGTGTTCGATTAGCTTAAGTCCGACACCCTCTTCCGAACAGGTTTCGCCACCATCCTTGCCGTCAGCGGGATTGCCGCATGAGACAAGCGCACCGCCCACCGTCGAAGAAACCCCGTCGCCGCCCGACAAGATACGCGACAATATTCAGGTGCTCGACGACATTGTGCTTGAAAAAATAGCGCAAAACTACATGCTGATTTACGGCTTTGACAGTTACTTCAACGCCGACGAGTATACAAACTCCAAATGGGCGTTTCTTTACTTTCTGTATGGCGGCGTGTACCGACTGAATCCGCTTAACCGGTGGGAAATGCCGGAGATTTCACAGTACCACGACGCTCGGGCGGGGGTATATTCGCTTCCGGTTGAGGTTGTGGACGGGCTTATTTCCGAAGGGAAGCTGAACCGCGTGGAGCTTGCCGAATACACTGCGAAGGACGGAATTTACACCATCGACAGCCTTTTTTGGGACGTGCGCCCGGAGGTATTACGGTATTTCGACGATGAAACGTGGAGAGTTACTTTGCCCGCAAAAATGGTTGATGACTACATTCAGGGGAAGCTCGGAACGTATGTAGACATCTCGGAACTACCCGAATGGGTTGAATATGATGAGACGAACAAAACCTATGGTTTCGAGGCGTTTGGGGGAGATTTCTACTACGAGTTGTCCATCGGCAATGTAGCGAAAAACGGGGATATGGTGGAGTTTGTCTGCACTGCGGAACTTTCGGAGGATGTGCAGGAAGCGTCGCGCCCCTCGTACAAAATCGCTTTCAAAATTGAGTTCATCGACGGCGAATACAGGTATCTGGAAGTCAGGCTTCTGGAAAACGAAAACGGCGCCGTTATGCTGCGGGCGGAGCGAAAGCGCATCTGCGAAGAGTATGTCTGCCCTCTTTATATGCCGATATTTGACTACAGCTGGAACAGCATCGCCGAAATTAAGGCGGACGACCTTGTTTTGACGTGCGCGATGAACAACTATGTTGAAAAGGAAGTCGATTTTGAAGGCGTATATATCGAGCCGAACACACCTGCCGCAGAGGTTGAGCTGGCTATCCGTGACCACTTTGACGTGTCAGCGGACTATCTGAAAACCTCTGAATATTATTCCGCAGAGGATGACACTTACCGGTTGCTTGGCGGCTTCGGCGGAGGGTTCAGCGCTGTCGCCATAAGCGCAGAACAAACCGGCGACATCCTTTCGATTGGGGTTGGAATCATGTTTCAACATGTCGCCCGCGAGCTGGAGGAGGGCGAAAGACTCACGCCGAACGGCATTTTGCTGCCGAAGGGTACGCTCACTTTGCGCATCTCTGGCGACGAATATCAGTACCTTTCGTTTGTGGCGCGGTGACATAAAAACAGAGAAAACCGCAAAGCCTGTCCCGATTTTACGAAATTACGCTGAATAAAGCCGGAGCGCCAAGCGCTCCGGCTCTGTTTTTACGAAAATCTTACCTACCCCGCTCCGCCCACGCGCGGCAGACAGCGACGCGCGCGCCGGGAGGATTGTCGCCGTGGTCGGGGTCTTTGTACGAATAGGGGTATAGCTTGTCACAGGAGGTACTCCCGCAGCCGCCGCACTCGAAAAATCCGGTTGCGTCGATTTTCTTGCAGTCCGGGTCGGTGCACTCGCCGGGGAGATTTTCGCACTCGCCGCAATGCTGAAAACCCATGTCCTGACAGCATTTCGCGACAGGGCATTCGCCGTGGAACGGATTGCCGTTCGTCTCGATGCAGCCGCCGCAGCCGTATGGCTCGCGAAACGAGCAGGAGCTGCAC
>JGI994J12354_10005662_pt1 | contig 10694 bp, 11 predicted proteins | sample IntmicLarv3ML3BL_FD_12354 | JGI IMG/M metagenome (IMG submission 12354)
TCTTTAAAACTTTTGGAAGCCATTTCAATTCAATTTGGTGCGGATGACAGGACTTGAACCTGCACGTCGTGGACACTGGTTCCTAAGACCAGCGCGTCTGCCAATTCCGCCACATCCGCATATTTATTTGAACATTATTTATTTTAGCATATACTAAAAATAGTGTCAATAGAAATAATCAAATAATACCATTCATCATTCTTTATATAACTCACTATAATAAAAAGATTAATACAAATGTACTAATCTTTTTATTTGCACTATTATTTTACCATCTCTAACAATTCTTCTTTTGTAGTTACTCCTACTGTACTATTTACTATTTCTCCATTTTTTAATACTATTATTGTAGGTATACTCATAACATTAAATCTTATTGCTAAATCTTGTTCTTCATCTACATTGACCTTTCCTACTAATACATCTTCATTTTGTTTTGCAAACTCTTCTATTATTGATGTCATAATTCTACATGGACCACACCAACTAGCCCAAAAATCTAATAATACATACTTATCTGTATTCATAACATTTTCTTCAAAATTTTTTTTTGATATATCTACAATTGACATGTTACTTACCTCCCTCTCTAAAATTTCTAATTATTGATAATCCTGCAGCCATACCTTGATATACTGCCTTAGGTATTTGCAATATACCTCCTGTACAATCACCTGCTGCATATACATTTTTGACATTTGTCTCCATATCATCATTAACTAAAATATGTTCTTTATCTGTTATTACTCCTAATCTTCTTGCTAAATCCGTACTAGATGCTATACCTTCTGCAATAAAAATCCCATCTATATTCATTTTTGTATTGTCAACAAATTCAACATTTTCTATATATCTATCTCCATTAAAAGCTTTAATCTCTTTTGTAACTTCATTTACTGTTATATCTCTGTTTTGTACTAACTCTTTACCATTTGTAAGAACAGTTATTGAATTTACTATTGGTAATAATTCCTTTGCTTCGTTTAATGCATAATCTCCATTTCCTAATATAGCAACATCTTTATTTTTGTAAAAAAAGGCATCACATATTGCACAATAACTTATTCCTTTTCCTTCAAACTCTTTTATACCTTTAATAATAGGTTTCTTCCTATTTACACCTGTAGCTATCACTATTGATTTTGATTCATACATATTATCTCTAGTTTTCACCTTAAATATTCCATTATCTTCTATACTTATTACTTCTTCATCTGTTATTTCTACATCTAATTCTTTTGCTTGCTCTATCCCTTTATTTATTAATTCTAATCCTGTTATATTCTCTTTTACACCATAATAGTTTTCTATTTTATCTGCTCTAGCAAGATTTCCTTCATCTTTGCCTATTACAAGACAATTAAACTTTGCTCTTTTTAGATATATGGCTGCAGTAATACCAGCTGGTCCTTTACCTATAATTATACTATCATACAATATTTCTACCTCCTTACCCTTATTATATATACTAATTCTATATGCATAATATGTATTTTAAAACTCTTTTATGTGTATTATTTGTGTTCTTTTCTTTAATTAGTCAATAATATATAAAAAATATAAGTAATAGTATTTTTTTATTTTTACTATTACTTATATTTGTATGTTTTATATGTTTTTTACATTTATATTCTCTTTTAAAATAATTATTATTATATGTGTTTTATAATTTGATTATATATTTCTTCATGTATGTCATCTATAGTTCTAATTTTTTCATTTTCAGCACATTTAACTTCATACCAATCATATTTATCAACTAAACTACATGCTGCATTATAACTATCTATTATATGACTCCTATCTTTTTCATGTATATCTTTTTCTTTTTCATGTGTAAATTTATTTTCCCTATCCTCTATTAATTTTAAAGAAACATTTGGTGGCATATTTAAGAAAAATGTTTTAGTAGGAACTGGTAATCCATATAAATTAAATTCAAAATCCCATAACCAATCTAAAAATTTTTCTCTTTCTTCAGTATCAGATATTTTACCTGCTTGATGAACCATATTAGCTGTAGTATATCTATCAGCAAGTATTATTCCACCATTGTTATAATAATCCTCATAATATCTTTTAAATGTTGCATATCTATCAGCAGCATAAAATGTTGAAGCAATGTATGGGCTAACTGATTTAGCATCCATCCCAAACTCACCTTTTAAATACATTTTTACTAGTGAAGAAGAAGTGTTTTCATAATTTGGAAAACTTACTGTCTTATATTCTATATTTTCTTTTAACAATCTTTCCTTTAGTCTTTCAAATTGTGTTTGCTTTCCACTTCCATCTGTACCATCAATTACAAATAATTTACCCATAACTTTCACCATCTCTTTTCATTTATTTTTTATCTATTCTATTAAATAATGGTTCTATATTTTCTAACTTTATACCTTTTTCTACTACAACCTCATTCCAAGTTGGATTATCTAGATTTAAATATTTTCTTATCTTTTCACAAGCAAAAGGCATAAATGGTTCAAATAAATTTGATAAATTAGCTATTATATTAATACATGTATAAATTGTATCATTGAATCCATCCATATCTTCTTTATATTGTATCCATGGTTTTCTTTCATCATAATATTTATTAGCATATGTTGTAAGATTCATTACTTCTCCAATGGCATCTCTAAATTCTAAATTTTCTATGTTTCTAGAAACTATCTTATATGTTTTTTCTATTTCTTTTTCAGCTTCTTCATCCATTTCACCATTTGGTACTTGATCTATTCCTTTAAACTTTAAAGTTCTATTTACTAAATTACCAAATTTATTTAAAATTTCACCATTATGAATTGCTTCAAATCCTTCTAATGTAAAATTTGTATCTTTTTTCTCTGGTCCATTACTAATCATAGCATATCTTAAACTATCTGCATCATATATATCTATTAATTCTGTGGTTGGTGTTCCATTATCTTTACTTTTAGATATTTTTTCACCATTTATATTTAGATATTCTGTACTAACTATAGTATCTACTAAATGATAATTATCTTCAAGTGCTAATAATAGTGCATTAAATATTATACTGTGAAATACTATATTGTCTTTCCCATGAGCCATATACATTAAATTGTTATTTCCTTCTTTCCAGTATTTATCAATATTCTCACCATTATCTTCGCACCATTTTTTTGATGCTGTTATATATCCCAAAACTGCCTCTATCCATACATACATTTTTTTAGTATCATATCCTGAAACAGGTATGTCAACACCCCAATCTAGATCTCTTGTAACAGCTCTATCTACTAATCCTTGTTTTAAATATTTAGTTGTTTCATTTTTAGCATTTAATCTCCAATTACAACATACTTTATTTGTATGTTCTTCTATTTGTTTTTGGAATTTAGAAAGTGCAAAATATAAATTCTTATTATCTTTTTCTATAGCTTTTGTACCACAATCTAAACAAACACCATTTTTAAGATCCTCTAATTCAGGAACTCTTCCACAACCATCACATTGATCTCCCTTTGTTTCCTCTTTACATTCTGGACAAACTATTTGAATTTCTCTATCTGATAAAAACTTTTCACATGATGAACAATATGCTTGTGGTTCTATTTTTTCATAAATATAACCATTATCATATATCTTTTTAAATATTTCTCCAACTTCTTTTTTATGATAATCTGTATTTGTTTTTGTATATAAATTATATGAAAATCCCATTTTAGAAAATATCTCTCTATCTTCATTATCATAATAATTTGCTATATCCTCTGGGTTTTTCCCTTCTTTTTTTGCTCTTTGAGTAATTGGTGTACCATGTGCATCTGTTCCAGATACATATATAACATTATCTCCTACTTGTCTATGATATCTTGCCAATATATCTCCTGATATCAATCCAGCTAAATGTCCTAAATGTAGTGAGTTATTTCCATATGGCCATGCACCACCTACTAATACATTGCGTTTTTCCATTTAAACATGCCTCCTAACTATGTATTAAACCTTTCCCCATAACCAATCTAAACCATCATTAATAGTTTTTTTCTTATCTTTCTTTGCAGATATATTATCTACCCATAAATATCCTAAATATGTTTGAAGTATAAGCATAAAATTTATAGCTATACATTTTGTTAATATACCTACTATATCTTGTGAATTCAATATTGATAACTGTATTATATAGCTTAAAAGTAATAATAAATATGCAAAAAGAACTAAACCTGGTATTATACTTTTTTTAGTTTCTCTTCCTAAATATATTGCTAACATTGTAAAGATTAATACTAATACTAATGTTTCAATTTGTGAAATATTAATTATAAACATAAATCTTCCTCCAATATTTATTTTTTATATTATTTTTATATCATTATATATGTTTTAAAATATATATTGCAAGTTTTTTTACAAATAACTTCATTCAGAATTTGCTTATACTTTAAATATTTATACCCTTATTTATTCATCACTAAATCCAATATATTTTATATTTGAATTAAAAGCTAATATTAATTCAAATATTGGATTTAAAACTAATAATCCAAATCCAAATCCTATTCCCTTACCAAATCCTCTTGCTAAATAAAATTTTGAAGCTATATTAATTATTAACAATATTCCCCATCCTATGATAGGTAAAAACATTAATAGTAATACCCATGGACTTAAATCAGATATTTTATAATATACCACATCTCTGTATATTGGTATCAATGTAGCCCATGCATGTTTTCCAGCCTTTTTATAAATAAACCATCTAACTATTACTGAATATATAGACATACCAAGAATAGTATATACTATTGTCTTAAATATATAACTAGATAATACTAATTTTGAACCTAAAGATAATTTATCTTTTAAAGTCATTTCATTTACAATTTCTGAAACTATTTCTTCTGAAGTATATCCATTATCTAATTTTTCTTGAATTTCTTCTAGGTTAATATTTTCTTTTAATATTTTTTTAATTTCCTTTTCATCAACTGTACGAAGCATATTTGTTCCTGTTGAAAGTATATTAGAATTAACACCTTCTTTTTCAAATTCCTCTTTATGCTCTTCCAAAATATCTGCTATTTCCTTATTTGTATATTTTTCTGTTAACTCCTCATACATATTAATTACTTGTGCCATATCAAGTTTGCTTGTATCTACAGATGTTTCTGTTCTTAAAAATTCCTCTAAAGAAATTTTTCCATTTTTTACATCATCAGCTGTAGCAGCATTTGAAACATTAAGATTTACACAACTTAATAATACTATTAGCATTAAATTTGATATTAGAATATTCTTTGTCTTTTCTTTCATTTTATTATCTCCTATTTATATAATTTTTTATACTTTTATTTTTTACATTTTTTCTGGCATTTTGATTCCTAATAAATTTGCTCCTCTTTTTAGAATTTGTCCAACAATACTTGTTAGATATATTCTAGCATTTCTTAAATCAATATCTTCAGAAATAATTTGACATTCATTATAAAAACTACTAAAACTTTGAGAAAGATCAATCAAATATCTAGAAACTATTGATGGTTCATATTTCTCAGCTGCTGATATTATCATATCTTCAAATTCATCTAAAAGTTTTATTAATTTTATTGTTTCTTTTTCTTTATACAATTCAAATTTTACATCTTCTATTCTTATTTCTTGATCTACCTTATTTAATATACTATTTATTCTAACAAAAGTATATTGTATGTATGGACCTGTTTCTCCTGCAAAATTCAAAATGTTATCCCAATCAAAAGTTATATCTTTTATTTTTGTATTAAATAATGTATTAAATATAATAGCACCTATTCCTATTTGTTTTACAAGTTCATCTTTATTATCAATATTAATCTGTTTTTCTTCTATTATATTTCTTGATTTTGTTATACCTTCATTCAATAACTCTGTTAATGTTAGTGAATTTCCTTGTCTTGTTCCCATTTTCTTACCAGAACTATCTAATATTAACCCATAAAATATATGTTTACATTTTTTTGCATATTTCTCATATCCCATTAATTCAAATACTTTGAATAATTGATTGAAATATAACTGTTGCTCACTTCCAACTATATATAATGCTTGGTCAAAATCATATGAATTCATTCTGTCTTCTAAACATGCAAGATCTCTTGTTGCATATAGACTTGTTCCTGAAGATGTCATTATTATACTTGGTGGCATATCATATTTTGATAAATCAACAACTTGTGCACCTTGACTTTCCACTAATAATTTTTTTTCTTTCAACTCTTCAATTATTTCATTAATTTTATAAGCATAACAGGCTTCTCCATTATAATTATCAAACTCACAATCTAATAATTTATATATTTTCTCTGCTTCTTTTAAACTTATATCTTTTATCCATTCCCATAATTCTACTGCTTCTTTATCTCCTGCTTCCAATTTCAAATGCCAACTTCTTGCCATTTCCATGTACTCAGGATTTTCTTTTTCCTCTTTATTAAATCTCACATATATATTCACAATAGAATTTAATGCATCATTCTCAAAATCATATTGTTTATCTTCTTTCCACATAAAATATCCAGCCATCATTTTAGCAAAATTTATTCCCCAATCACCTATAAAATTGGCTCCAACAACATTATATCCAACACTTTTAAATATTTTATATAAAGCTCCTCCTAAAATTGTATTTCTTAAATGTCCCATATGCATTGGTTTAGCTATGTTAGGAGAAGAATATTCTATTAGTACAGTTTTACCTTCACCAATATTTGAAAAACCATATTTATCACCTTTAGAATCTATTTTCTCTAATACACCTTTAACTAATGTAGTTTTATTAGTATAAAAATTCAAATATCCTCCAGCTACTTCTAATTTTTCTATAACATTTATATCTATATTTATATTTTCTTTTATATCATTTGCTATAATTGGTGGAGCTTTTTTCAATTCTTTAGCCAATCTAAAACATGGAAATGCAAAATCTCCCATTGTTTGATCTTTTGGCACTTCTATATATGACATTAATTCTTCTATTGACATATCAACTTGCTCTTTAATCATTTTAGCAATTTCTTTCTTAAAATCTATCATTTTTTATCATCTCTTTCATTTTTCGATTCTGCTACATTATACCTTATATATTAATATATTTCAATGAAACATATTAAAAAGAAAATTCAATTTGAACTTCCTTTTCATTTTATTTTTTAATATTAAATTTAAATTACTACTATAATTAAAATATTATTCCAATTCTTTGTTTATTTTTCTATTTTCTTTTATTGCAGGTATAGCCAATACAAAAAACAAAATTATTACCACTATAGTTGCAAGAAGTAATATTATTCCCATACCTTCTCCAACATATCTTCTTAATGCATTTAATTCAATTGTAGCAATACAAAGTCCAAATATCTTTCTATAATTTTTTGCTAATGTGTGTTTTTGTTCTTCACTGGCTTTTTCTTTTGTCTTTTTTGATAACATTATATCTGGTTTAAATATACTTATTATTAATAAAATGATTAAAAATAAATCTAACATTTTTTCTTCCCCTTTACTACTTATCTTTTGTATAATTAAAATTTTATTTTTTCAGTTTTTTTATAGATAATACCTGATCCTACTGCTAATAATACTATTATAAATATAACTGTATTTGTTACACCTGTTTTCGGCAAACTTTTGGGAGATATTGTGTCATCTACATTTTCCTTCTTCTCTAATACTGTATTATTTCCAACAGTATTATTTTGCATATTTGTATTAGTTTCATCTGTTTTTTTATTTCCATTCAATGTATATATAGTTTCATCATATGAAGTTTCACCAGAAGTTACTAATTTTACCCAAAGAACAAAAGACTTTTCTCCTGTAAATCCAGATAAATCCCTAGACACTTTATTATCCATTGATTCTTTCCAATTGCTTTCAATATATGTAGGTGTTAAATCTTTTATATCTTCTTTATATTCCTCTATTTTTTCATTATACTCTTTAACCAAATCATTATATTCTTTAACTGCTGCATTATATACATTATATGCATTAGTAGTTGCTTCTGAAAGTGGATCTGTTGCATTTTCATTATCATATATTTCCTTTAGTTGAGTATATACATCTTTTTTATTATTTAATTCCTCAGTAGTAGTAGTATTATATGTTTTAACTTTTGAATTAATTTCAGAAATTTCAGTATATGTGCTTGTTGTTATATCTACCCATTGATAATACAATTTGTAATCAGTAACACTACTTTTTACTGAAACTGTTCCATTACCATTTACAATCATCATTGGTAATGTTACAAGACTATCTGGGTCTAAATCCACTGAGTGTGCATAAACATTTCCAAATGCCATTATTATTAATATTATTATTATTGATATATACATTTTAATTTTTTTCAATTCTTTTTCCTCCAATAATTTTTAGTTTAATATTATTTTGTCTAAAATCCTTTTAATATAGTAGAATATTATCACTCTTTATCGGCTTTTACAATAAAATGTACTTCTATTTTTAAAACTTAACATTTTCGTAACAAACTTGTAATGAGGTTGTAATAAATTATCAAAAAACATCTTTTTAACCATTTAATACAAAAAAATAAAGTAATAAAAATTCATATTGATCCTTAAATTTTTATTACTTTATTTTTAAAATCATCTACTATCTATCTTTAAATTAGTCTCCTAAACATATTCCAATATCTCTAGCTGTTTTAACTAAATCATCATCCATAGTAACTAATCTTACATTACTTTCTTCTGTTCCACCTTGCACTGCACCTATCTTTTTGTTATCTCCAACAACATCTTCTAATGGAACACAATCTAATTTTCCATTTTTCATTATTGTCAATACATTAAATTTACCTTCCATAGCAAGTTCCATAGCTTTTGCACCGTATTTTGTTGAAAGAACTCTATCAAAAGATGTTGGTGTTCCTCCTCTTTGCATATAACCAAGAGTTGTACATCTTGAAACTACACCTGTTAATCTTTCTAACTCTTTTGCTAATCTTTCTCCTGCTCCTCCTAGTTGTACATTTATGACACCTGCTCCTCCATCTCTAACATTTTTGCTTACTATTTCTCCACCAATTGGATAAGCACCTTCCGCCACAACAACTATACTAAACTCTTTATTTACCTCTTGTCTTCTTTTAATAACTTCAACTGCCTTATTTATATCATATGGTATTTCTGGTATTAATGCTATATCTGCTCCTCCAGCTATAGCTGACTCTAATGCAATCCATCCTGCATATCTTCCCATAACTTCTAATACTATTATTCTATTATGTGTTTCTGCTGTTGTGTGTAGTCTATCTATTGCATCTGTTGCAACAGATACTGCTGTATTATATCCAAATGTAATATCTGTACAAGCTACATCATTATCTATTGTTTTTGGTACTCCAATTACTTTTAATCCTTTTAAAGAGAAATCTCTTGCAGATTTTTGTGTGCTATCTCCTCCTAAAGTGAATATACAATCAATACCTGCTTCTTTTGCATTTTTCACACATACATCTGATAAATCTTTATATACTGTTTGTCCATTTTCTTCTACTTTATAATTAAATACATTTGCATTTAATGATGATCCTATTATAGATCCTCCTCTATGTAGTATCCCTGATGCTGAATCAGCTGTATTTAATCTTATATAGTCATTTTTTAACAAACCATTATAACCATCAACATATCCATAACATTCAATATTATTATTTTCAGCAGTTTTTACTATTGCTCTTATAACTGCATTAAATCCTGATACATCTCCTCCATTTGCTAGTATTGCTACTTTCTTAATCATAAATTTTCCTCCTAGTTTTATTTATATAAGTTTTTCACTTATTTTTTTAAATTTTTCAAAATTATTCTGTCTCAATATTTCATATGTTATTATAGATACTGCATTAGACAAATTAAGACAACGAATTCCATCTAACATAGGTATTCTTATTGTTTTATCTAAATATTTTTTCATTACATCTTCTGGAAGTCCTTTAGTTTCTTTTCCAAATAATACAAATACTTCCTTCGTATCACTAAATTCAATATCTGAATATACATGTGTACCCTTTGAACTAATAAAAAACATATCTTTTTCATTTGGATTATATTTTTTCAAAAAATCCAAAAAAGAATTATGTTCTTCTATTTCTATTTTATCCCAATAATCAAGTCCTGCTCTTTTTACATATTTTTCTGATATTTCAAACCCCAATGGTTTTACTAAATGCAGTTTAGCTCCTATAGCAGCACATGTTCGAACAATATTTCCAGTATTTTGTGGTATTTCTGGTTCCACTAACACAACATTTATTTCCAAAATCATTCCTCCTACATGCTTAGTTATTATATTAGTTATCTATTTATCTGTAAATACTTTTTGCAAAATTTGTCTAAAAAACTATTATTTTATTAATTATAAACATATATAACTACATATTTTTAAAATATGTAGTTATATATTTACTATTTATATATTATATTTTTCTCTCTTAACATATGTTGTATGAAGTAATTTATGAGATTTATGGCTTCCTGGTTTTTCTAAATATTCATCATAAATTTTCTTTACAATAGGGTTTTTATGAGATTTTCTTTCTATAGATTTTTCATCAATATTGTATATTGCTTTAGCTCTTAAATCTCTTATATTTATAGTTTCTCTTGTTTTAGATGAATGTATAGGTTGACCTCCACCCATTACACATCCTCCTGGAC
>JGI994J12354_10005663_pt1 | contig 10694 bp, 11 predicted proteins | sample IntmicLarv3ML3BL_FD_12354 | JGI IMG/M metagenome (IMG submission 12354)
AAATGCGAAAAACTCATCGTTCTCTGCAATTTTGTAACTTGGAATTTCTCCGGCAGCTATTTTACTGAATATTGAGGACATAGTTAAATGAATTGAAAATTGAAAATTGAACGTTCCTTGATGTTAAAATTAAACTAATGTGTCGCTTTCTAAAGGAAGCAAAATTGAAAATGTTTTTTTATTGTATTTTAATTGTGCATTGTTAATTGTCAATTGTTTTATTACATTCCCAAGGAAATCTCAAGTATTTCGAAACTCATTATACCCGATGGAACTTTTATGTCGACTTTGTTTCCGACTTTCTTACCCATAAGCCCCTGTGCTATCGGGGTGCTGACAGCTATTTTATTTTCTTTCAAATTCGCTTCCGAGTCGGATACGATAGTATATGACATTGTTGCATTTGTCTTTGTGTTTTTTATTTTCACTTTATTCATTATCTGAACAACATCTGTCTTTAGTTGCGATTCATCGATTAGGCGTGCATTCGAAATCATGCCTTTTAGTTGAGCAATTTTTGCTTCGAGAAGTCCTTGTGCTTCTCGAGCAGCATCATATTCAGCGTTCTCCGACAAGTCGCCTTTATCCCGTGCTTCAGCAATTTGTGCCGAGATTTCGGGACGTTTTACTGATTCCAAATAATTAATTTCGGCTAAAATTTTATTATAGCCTTCTTCAGTTATGTATGTAACAGCCATGATAAACTCCTCCTGTTTTATTGAATAAAAAAAGAATCCCGGCCAACAGATGATAGCCGGAACTCCTGTTTCTTAATAATTTTGCACAAAGGTATATCTTTTTTTTTAAAGAACAAATTATATTATTATGCTTTATAACATTTTTATTATAATACAGACTTTATATCACTTTCTATAGTTTCAATGGAATCAATGCGTTTAACCATCTCCCCTTTTTTGTTTAATAGAAATAATGCGGGAAGTTGACGTACATTATATAATGCGGCAATTGATGAGTATATTGATTGCGGGTCGCGAACACATACCCAAGGTATTGTTTGTACGGCGTTTTTCCAAAAATGTAAGTCATCATCTAACGAAATTTGATATATCTCGAAGCCGTTTCCTTTATATTTGTTGTGTAATTCTTTTAATTTGGTGTTGAACGATGTAGACCATTCGGTTCTGTATGCCGTAAAATTCACGAGTACTGCTTTCCCTTCCGAAACACTGCTTAGCGAAATATTTTTTTCGTCGATATTCGGAAGCTCTATATCAATAAAATTAACTTCTTTGGCGTCAGGGATATCTAATGTTCTTTGTCGTTCACCACGAGTTACTTTTAACGATTGAAGGGCAAAGTATTCTAACTGTTTGGCGCGAGGGCTTTCGGGGTAGAATGTTTTGTAACTTGTTGCAACTGCACCATATGCCTTTGAGTCGGTCCTGTCGTAGAGGTCGAAAAACCACAATCCGTCAATTTGTTGAAACAATGCAAAGTAAGCGGCGGGTGATTTCGGTGCTCCGTAAATATATTTTTTTGCAACTTCCTTATACGATTCGACAGCAATATCTAAGTTTTTTTGATATATGGAGTCAGGGATCAAGTTGGTGCCCTGATTGTTTCGTAATCTCTGAAGCTCCTGATTAGCATCGAGTTGAGCAAGTGTTATTTCTTTGAAAGCTTTACTGTTTTCAGAGCCTTCAACCGTATATGATGTAGCGAAATTTTGTTCATCGGCAGTAAATATTATCGTTTCCGTTGAATCAACGGAAAAGTGAATCCACTGATTTTTTAATTTCAGGCGATAAAAATCAGGATATTTCGGGCGTTGCTGTTTAAACGAAAACTTGCCGTCGGATTTGATTTTGACTGAATCAATTGTTGTGACTGATGAAACGCCTGTATTTTCGAGATATATTGTTTGACCGGCAGCACCTGAGACGACACCTTTTACCGTAAATTTATCAGGGTCGCTGCATCCGTAGATTATTGCACATATTAAGCTATATGTAATAAGCCTGTATAAAGGTTTATTGTTTCTCATATAATATAGTTTTTTCAAAAAAAATGTATACAGCGGCAAAGATACGAGAAAAAATAAATAATATATAGAAATAGAAAAAAAAATGTATATTTTGCATTATCTTTGCTCCAAAAAACGAAGTTAGGCTGCGTTCGGCAATAAAATTAAGCAAGCTTATTTTGTATTGCTCTCAACTTGCACTAACTTTGCCCCAAAAAAGATACATGATAAATGATGAAATCAGGGCTATAATTGAAAAAGAAGCCGATGCCGTACGAAATATACCTGTAAACGATGAATATGCAAAAGCAGTTGAATTAATAAATGAACAGGTACATGGTTGCGGTGGGATGTTGATTATAAGCGGCATGGGTAAAGCCGGGCAAATAGCGATGAATATTGCTACAACATTCAGTTCTACGGGCACTCCAGCTTCTTTTCTTCATCCGAGCGAAGCACAACATGGCGATTTGGGCATAATGCGTAAAAATGATATTTTACTTCTAATCTCCAATTCCGGGAAAACACGTGAATTAGAGGAGTTGGTCGTATTATCTAAAGGGCTTGTGCCTGATGTGAAAATTATAGTTATTACTTCAAATCCGGATAGCCCTCTTGCCAAAGGGGCCGATGCTTGTTTATTGACAGGAGCACCGGAAGAGGTTTGTCCGTTAGGGCTGACTCCAACTACTTCGACGACAGTAATGACTGTTATCGGCGATATGCTTGTTGTTAGCGTAATGAAAAAGATCGGTTTTACGAATGCCGATTATGCCAAACGCCATCATGGCGGATACCTCGGTATAAAAAGTAGGGAACAAAGCAGACGTTAATTAAACGTGATATGAGAAAAGTTATAGGTATAGGTGAAACAATTCTTGATATAATTTTTGAAGAAGAGCAGCCTAAACGTGCCGTTGTAGGAGGTTCGGTCCTGAACGGTATGGTGTCGTTAAGCCGTCTTGGCGTTCCGGTAACGTTTATTAGTGAGTTGGGAGACGATCGTGTCGGAGACCTTGTGTGTGGTTTTATGCATGACAACGGGATGACAACAGAGTATATCGACCGTTTTCAATCGCGCAAAAGCCCTGTTTCTTTAGCTTTTCTTGGCGCTGATAAAAGTGCTGAGTATATATTTCATACCGATTACCCCGAAAAAAGGCTAAATATTCCTTTTCCGGAAATAAATGAAGACGATATATTTGTTTTTGGTTCATTTTATGCTCTCAATCCGGTGTTCAGGCCACGTTTTGCAGAGTTTTTGAAAGAAGCTAAAAGGAAAAATGCGCTTTTGTACTACGATCCAAATTTCCGCCCGTCGCATAAATCCGAACTTCCGGTTATTCGTGATTATGTTACCGAAAATTGCAAATATGCTGACATAGTACGCGGTTCGGATGAAGATTTCAATCATCTTTATGATGAAGCGAATATGGATGAGGTCTATTCCGAAATCGTCAGCCATAATTGCAAATGTTTTATGACAACACACGGGTCGAAAGGAGTGAATCTTTTTACGGAAAATCTTCACGCACATTTTAATTCAAAAAAAATAACACCGGTAAGCACTATTGGTGCCGGCGATAATTTTAATGCCGGTATTGTTTACGGGTTGATAAAATACGGCATAGGACGTCTCGATATTCCGCAGCTTAAGGAAGACGATTGGGCCAAAATAGTACAATGTGGAATAGACATGTCCGCTGAAGTATGTTGCAGTTATTCTAATTATATTTCCGGGGAGTTTGCAGGGCAATACTTATAAAATTGAAAATTGAAAGTTGAAAACTAAATGATAAAAGCTTCGCGATAAAATGATAAAACTATAAGATAGTTAAATCACAGATAATTAATAATTAATAATTAATAAATACCACTAACCACTTATTTACATGAAGTCGTACAGAAAAGAATTATGGTTTGAAACTGACAGCCGCAGGCAGTTGATAAATATTACGCCTGAAATAAAGAAGTGCCTTAATGCAAGCGGGATAGTAGAAGGATTGCTACTTTGTAATGCAATGCATATAACGGCAAGTGTTTTTATCAATGATGACGAAAGCGGACTACATCAGGATTTTGAAGTATGGCTCGAGAAATTGGCTCCTGAAAAACCATACAGTCAATACCGCCACAATGGATTTGAAGATAATGCCGATGCACATATTAAACGTACACTGATGGGACGTGAAGTCGTTGTTGCCGTAACAAACGGAAAACTTGATCTTGGTCCATGGGAGCAAATTTTTTACGGCGAATTCGACGGAAAACGACGCAAGCGAGTGTTAGTCAAAATATTTGGCGAATAATAAAGAAAAAATCAGAATTTTATAGATAAGCCGCCGCTGAAGTTATTGTATCCCGTACTTATTTCCGCAAATACACCGAGCCAATTCGTGAGATAATAGCGCCCTCCGATATGCAAATAACACTCAAACTTAGCTTTGTCGTCTCTTACTTCGTATGTCCTGATATTGAAGTTGGGATCTACACCGGCGTATGTGTCGAGCCTCTCTACAAATTGGTAATGGATGTTGAGTCTTGTTCCCACAATATAGATCTTTTCAGTTTCGTCACCTAACTTGTCTTTGTAATAACCTCCGAAGAAACCTCCTCCAAGCGTACACTCATCAGCAAACAGTTGAGTTAATCCGTACTCGTAAGACGCCGATACAGAAACCCTGTTATCATGACCTATGCCTACTCCAACATTTACACCTATAAGGCTTTTACCTTTTTCAAAAGTATACAAATCATCGTATTGAGCATTTACGACGAAGCTGCAAGTTGCCGTAAATAATAATAATAATAAAGCTATTTTTTTAATTTTCATATTGTTTTTTTATTTTGTGATAGTGTCAAATAATTGATTGTAAGATGTATAAAGATATATAAAAGAAGTTTCTTACAGAATTGGCGGCGGATCAAAATTTATATGTAAAACAATAATTTCCGAATGAGTTCCAACTCTGTAAGGAGGGCCAGCTATACCGACACCTGAAGAAACGAAAAATTGTGTTTCGCCTTTGCGGTAATAGCCGTAAGGACATTCGTAAACAAGATGTAAGAGCAGGGAGTATGGCCAGATTTGCCCGTTATGCGTATGTCCGTGCAATGCAAGGTCGATACGATTCATTGACGTTTCAGTCATCCTGTTTGGTCGGTGATCCAACAATATTACAGGTTTAGACATATCCACATTTCGCATAAGGCTTGTCAAAGGAGCTCTGCTTCTATGATTGATGTAGTCATCGCGACCAATTAAATAAAATGAAGAGTCGGGTGGGGCGATAACGGAATCGATCAATATTTTTATGCCTGTTTTTTCAATCCATTTCATCTTTGCAAACCTGTTTGCACGATATTCGTGATTTCCTAAAACCATAAATACTCCGAGGGGGGCATTAAGTTGACTGAGGTCTTCTTCTATGTGAGCTTTTTCCGCTAAACGTAATTCATAGTCAATTAAATCGCCTCCAATAAGTATCAAATCGGGATTCTGTTCATTACATAGATTTACGATATGTTGCACCTGTTTTTTTCGAATCATCTCTCCGATATGCCAGTCACTGGCCATAACTATAGTAAGGCTGTCGCGATCTCCCGCTTCTTTCGGAATGGTCAGATAGACATGTTGTGTTGAAGGATAACGTACATTTCTGTAACCATCTATCATCAAAATGGTGATTACTATCGTTACAATAAAAAACAGCACTATTTTAGTTTTTTCCCAATAAAGATTGACGAACATTGGATACCAAGCCCATCTTTTGTTGACAAGGTGCAGAAAACTAAGAATCAGTAATGCTATTGTGATATATAATGATGCGATATACCATGTATTGCATATTAGCATTAATGGAATAAATATATTGTCGGGAAGATAGTTGTGGAAAATGTAACCGATAAAAAATATTACTATTTCGAGAACAAGAATTAGTGTAAAGGGTATCTGCCAACTTTTCTTTTTAGGAAGAGCCTGACGTCCTCGCCACAGAATAAATGAACTGAATATTATCTGTCCGAAAATAGATTGAAGAAATACGTACATAGTACATTCATTTTATCGCAAAGGTAGCACAAACCGAGAGAAGAATAAAATAAGTTTGCTTATTTTTTATTTGTTCCGCTTCGTGAACCAGACACATTGATGTATTTTAAAACATCAAGGAACGTTCAAGGGTGCAGTCTGCCTTCGATTTTTGTAACAAAGATATAAAATCTTTTTATCACTTTGCAAAAGAAAGATCAAAAACAACAATTTCGCTGTTTGATGCTATACGAAACGGAGGGCCCCATAATGCTATTCCCGATGATACATAGTAGTGTGTTTGCTCCCGTTTTCCGTATCCGTAACTAATCTCAAAAAGATAGTTTGTTAAGAGATTTAGCGGAAACACTTGCCCATTATGCGTGTGTCCGCTGAATTGCAGGTCGGCGCCTATATGTTGCGCCTCATTAAGGTTATAAGGTTGATGGTCGATAAGAATAACAGGTTTTGAAGGGTCTGTCATTCTTGCCAATTCATCCGCTGTCATTCGGTTTCTGTTACTGTAATCATTGCGTCCGATGATCTGAAGTCCGCAAGGAAGAGTCACGATAGAATCAATAAGCAGATTTATCTTGGTTTTTTTTAAAAAATCTTCGCACTGTCTTAATCCGCTTATATATTCGTGGTTACCGGGCGACATGTATATTCCGAGAGGTGCTTCAAGGCGGTTCAATTCCTTGTCCATCTCCTCGGAAGCTACAGGTACTACACTGTTGTCTATAAGGTCTCCCGCTATGAGGATTATATCCGGCTTTAGTGCGTTTATACGGTCAATGTTTTTCTTTAGCAGCCCTTTTTCCGTGCCGAACCCAAGATGCCAGTCACTTACGGCTACAATTTTCAGCTTATCACCGGTTATGATCGGCTTGTTGATAAATATACTGAAAACTTGTTTATTAGGAAGTTTATAATTTATGTATCCGTAAACTAATAAACACGTTGTCAGAATCAAAGAAATGGCGAATCCGTAATGAAACGATTTGTTGAAAAGTCTTACAAGGTCGGTACATGCAAGAAAAACAACCATATAAAGAATAAATACAAGCCAGCCGGCTCCTATTGTAAAAATCGTATGTCCTACATTAAACGGTATTTGTTGTGCATTGCGAATGGAAAATGATACAATCAGAAGTAATGCGCATATCCAGTACAATGCAATGAACGTCACACGAAATGCTAAAGAAAGATGTCCGAGAGCCTGAAGCCCCCGGACAAAAATATAAATATTGCCAAGTATATAGCTTGCTATAATAAGAATAAAAAACTTGGGCATTTTTTTTATTTTTTAGGATATCCTACTGGATTGTTCAGCATTAATTGCTGTGTATCCGAAAGTTTAAGCGCTTTTTTTAACTCTTCTTGATTCATCGAACCGCGTGGAACAGTAGCTAAACCAACGCCTGCACAGAAAATATTAATGTTCTGGCTTACAATGCCCGCATCTAAAGCAGCCGTAATACGAGTACCTTCTTTTGTTGCATCTCCGAGTTTTTCAAGATTGGCAACGATGACGAGGCACAAAGGTGCAGCAGCCGCAAAATCCTGCTGAGCAGCAACTGACTTCCGGTAGTCTCCTTTCGAAACAGGTTTTAATACATGTCCGGCAGCATCATACAGATATGTGCCGTCTTTATTTACAACATATACATCGATTTCTTGTCTATTCATAGCCGACGGTGCAGTACGTTTACCGTCCTCACGGTTTACACCGTTTGCTGCCCATAACAAGTCTGATAGGTCCTGAAGGGAAATGTCTTTTGTGTCATATTCACGAACCGACTGTCTGTCGGATAACGCTTTCGTCACGACAGATCCACGCGATTTATTCGGAGCATTCAGTTTTACTTCCGCCAAATCCTGAGAATACATGCTCATAGATGTTATGAGCAGTGCTGTTAAAGTAATGAATATCTTTTTCATAAGAACAAATTGTTTAAAAAATTAAGAATTAAGAATTAACGATTAATCGCTAATATCATAAAACAATAGGTTTATATTTAGGTACTAAAGTTTTCATTATAGTCCATCCTATCAGATATGCCACAGCACAAAAACAGAAGATGATAAAGTATCCTGCAGGTTTTCCTTCAAATCCAAGGAATTGCATATTTGTTTCTCCTGCAAAAACGAATAACTCACCAGCAGTCAACTGAAGAAGCATTGAGCCTACGCCTCCTGCCATTCCGCCAATACCTGTGATTGTCGCAATTGCTCCTTTGGGGAACATATCTCCGATAGTAGAGAAAAGGTTGGCACTCCATGCTTGGTGGGCAGCACAGCCTATAGATATCAGCAATACAGGTATCCATGCCGCATTTCTGCCAAGTCCGGCAAATTCCATTCCAAGCGGCTGGGCAAGCAGCACTGCAAGTGGGAAGAATGCAAATATCAACATGGATTTCATTCGTGCTGCGTATGGGTTTTGACCACTACGATTAATAAATATAGTAGGTAGTTTGCCTCCGAAAATCGAAAGAACGGTAACGATGGCATATAGTGTGAATATCAATGCCATACCAAGGCCTTCGGATGTTTTTATTCCGAACTGTGTGTTGAGGTATGAAGGTGTCCAGAAGAGGAAAAACCACCATACACCGTCGGTCATGAACTTACCTGTGACAAAAGCCCATGTTTGTTTGAATGTAAAACATTTTAGAAAGGGGATAGTATTTTCTGCTTTTTTCTCTGTTTCAACGATCTTTGTTTCGTGTTTATCCTGTTCGATATATTCAAGTTCAAGTTCGTTTACTCTTTTGCTTTTAGAAGGACTGTCGTAAAGGAATACCCAAAATCCCATCCAGATAAAACCAATTGCTCCTATTACAATGAATGCCATTTCCCAACCAAAATATTTCGCGAGGGGTGGTATGGATAGGGGGGCAAACAATGCACCGATAGAAGCTCCGGCATTGAAAATTGAAGTGGAGAAAGCACGGTCTTTTTTAGGAAAAAACTCTGCGGTTGCTTTGATAGCCGCGGGGAAGTTACCTGCCTCTCCCAATGCAAGAATACCTCGCGCAACAAGGAAACACCACATACTGACTGTCGCAATAACTACGGCGGTATCTCCTGTGGCAGCCGCCAATTCTGCAGCACTGCTCATTCCTACATACGCTTCAGTTACTATTCCGCATACAGCGTGAAGACAAGCACCGACACTCCATACTCCGATTGCCCATAAGAAACCTTTTTTTGTTCCCATCCATTCTACGAATCGTCCGGCGAAAAGCATACAAATGGCATAGAAAATTGAGAAGAACGAGGTTATCCTGCCGTAATGCGATTCATCCCAATGAAATTCGGGTTTGATGAATTCGTCCCATGTTAGAGATAATACTTGTCGGTCAAGATAATTTACTGTTGTTGCAAAAAATAACATTGCGCAAATTACCCAGCGATAATTAGTCATCGTTCCGGATGATTGTTGAGGTGAATAATTCATGATATAATATTTAAAAAGTTAGTATGTAAGTTATCTGGACACACGACCTGAGCCGTCGCCTTTCATCAGGTTTTCAACTTCTGCAACCGTTACAAGGTTGAAGTCTCCGTAAATAGTATGCTTCAAACATGATGCCGCTACAGCAAAGTCAAGGGCTTTTTGGTCGTCGCCGGGATATGTTATAAGTCCGTAAATAAGCCCACCCATAAAAGAATCGCCGCCGCCTACGCGATCTACGATATGTGTGATATCGTAGCGTTTAGATTGCTTAAGAGTGCCATCGGAATATAGCACTCCTCCCCAAGTGTTATGGTTTGCATTGATAGCTCCGCGTAATGTCACAATCATCTTTTTGCAACGCGGGAATTTTTTCATCATCTGTGTACATACAGATTCGAATTCAGCCGGGTTTACTTCGCCGCCGGTCGCCGTTACGTCAAAGCCTTCAGGTTTAATGCCGAAAACTTTTTCGCAATCTTCCTCGTTTCCGAGAATTACGTCGCAGCCTTCTACAAGCGCAGGCATAACTTCGGACGCGGTTTTTCCATATTTCCAAAGGTTTTTGCGGTAGTTAAGGTCGCATGATACGGTTATTCCCATTTCGTTTGCCGTTTTTATCGCTTCGAGGCATGCATCTGCCGCTCCTTGTGATAAAGCGGGTGTTATGCCTGTCCAATGAAACCACTGAGTGTCTTTAAAGACTTCTTTCCAGTTTACCATGCCTTTTTCGATAGTGGCAATTGATGAGTTGGCACGGTCGTAAACTACTTTTGATGCACGAGCTACGGCTCCTGTTTCCAAAAAATAAATACCTACGCGGTCTCCGCCACGAACAATGTTGTTTACGCCCACACAATGTGACCGCAAATCCATGATACATGATTCTGCAATATCGTTTTTTGGCAGGCGTGTTACGAAATCCGTATCAATGCCATAGTTGGCAAGCGATACGGCTACATTGGCTTCTCCGCCTCCGAATGTAGCGCTAAATTCTCTTGTTTGTGAAAACCTTAGATATCCCGGAGTTGCTAAACGCAACATGATTTCTCCGAATGTAACAACCTTCTTCATAGTGATTTGTATTAAAAAATTTGAAAAATGCGTTATCAGATTTTTGTGACAAAGTTAGTGCAAGTTGAGTGCAATACAAAATGAGCTTGCTTATTTTTATTGCCGAACGCAGCCTAACTTCGCTTTTTACGGCAAAGTTAGTGCAA
>JGI994J12354_10005664_pt1 | contig 10690 bp, 9 predicted proteins | sample IntmicLarv3ML3BL_FD_12354 | JGI IMG/M metagenome (IMG submission 12354)
CCAAAGGGATTTAATCCCTTTGGCAGGGGTTTCAGGGGACAGCGTCCCCTGACGCCTCTCCCATCCCCTAGAACAGCGGCCCCTGGCACCTACGCCGCAACGCCTGGGCGGCCTGAGCGGCGTTCATGCCACGCACATTAAGTAGAAGCGCCCCACCCGGCGCGGGCCGGGCCGCTAGGGCGCGGGCTGGCGACGCGGTAAAAAGCACTGCGTCCGCAGCGATCTCCGCGCCCAACGGATGCATTTCAAATCCCATGGCACCAAGCTGCTGTGCCAGGGGCGCCAAATCGCTCTGATATACAACCTTCACCTACAAGACCCCTTCCCAGCGTAAATTATTCTACAATATTTTCCCCACAACGTGGACATTATATCCCTTTCGGCCCTGGATAAATCCAGGGAAAATCCCTTGTGAGGAATAGCTTGAATTGCCTTCTCCACTTCGGTATAATGAATGAGAAGAAGGAGGCGTAAACCCGTGCAAACAGATATGTACGCCCTCGTGAAAGAGACGGCAGCACCTGGTCTTACCCTTGTAAAGAAGCCTGTCCCCATACCGGGCCCCGGCGAAGTTCTCATCAAAATCCGGAAAACGGCCATCTGCGGAACCGACCTTCACATCTACAACTGGGACAAATGGAGCGAGAAAAACATCCACCCTCCGCTCACCATCGGCCATGAATATGTGGGCGAGGTCGCTGCCCTTGGCCCCGGCGTGCTCGGCTATACGATTGGCGAGCGTGTCAGCGGCGAGGGGCACATCGTCTGCGGCCACTGCCGCAACTGCCGCGCCGGCAATGCCCAGTGGTGCAAGGACACACAGGGGGTTGGTGTAAACCGTGACGGCGCGTTTGCGGAATACCTGTGCATTCCTGCGTGCAACGTAGTGCCTGTGAGCGAGGATCTGCCTGAGGAGATTGTCTCGTTTTTCGACGCGTATGGAAACGCCACCCACACCGCCCTCATGTACGACGTGGTGGGTGAGGATGTGCTCATCACCGGCGCAGGGCCTATCGGCATCATGGCAGCGGCCATCTGCCGCCAAAATGGCGCGCGCAACATCATTGTCACCGATCTCAACGACGACCGGCTGGCCATGGCCCGACGCATGGGCGCAACCGCCACTGTGAATGTGCAGCGCGAGGATCTTGGGGAGGCCATGCGCAACAAACACATGATTGAGGGCTTTGATGTGGGACTAGAGATGAGCGGCAGTAGCGCAGCTTTCACCCAAATGCTCAGCAAGATGCGCAACGGCGGCAAGATCGCGCTGCTGGGTATCTTCGCCAACACAGACCTGGATCTCAACGAGGTCATATTCCGTGGTCTCACCGTTACCGGCATCTATGGCCGCCGTATGTTTGAAACCTGGTACAAAATGGGCGCGATGATTGAGGCCGGGTTGGATCTGTCCCCCATGATCACCCACCGCCTTCACTTTACCGAGTTTGAGAAGGGCTTCGCCGCCATGAACACAGGCAAGAGCGGGAAGGTCATTCTGGATTGGAGCGAGCAATGAGCAAGCGTGATGCACTGGATCTATTTGCACAGCAATTGTCCGAGATTGACGCAGCGGGCACACGCAAGGACGAGAGGCTTCTTGCAACGCCCCAAGGCAGCCGCATCAGCACCGCCACGGCGGACGGGCTGCTGAACATGTGCGCCAACAATTATCTTGGCCTGTCCAACCACCCGCAGCTCATCGCCATTGCCAAGGAAAGCTATGACCATTGGGGCTTTGGCCTGTCCAGCGTGCGGTTCATCTGCGGCACCCAGGGCATCCACAAGGCGCTGGAAATGCGGCTGTCCGATTTTCTTGGCATGGAGGATACCATCCTCTATTCCTCCTGCTTTGACGCAAATGGTGGCCTGTTTGAAACCCTGCTGGGCCCGGAGGACGCGATTATCTCCGACGAGCTGAACCACGCCTCCATCATTGATGGGGTCAGGCTGTGCAAAGCCCGCCGCCTGCGCTACAAAAACAATGACATGGCTGACTTGCGCGCTCAGTTGGCCTCCGCAAAGGATGCGCGTATCCGCCTCATCGCCACGGACGGCGTGTTTTCTATGGACGGCACCATCGCCAATCTNCCGGCCATCTGCGATCTGGCGGATGAATANGGTGCCCTGGTCATGGTGGACGACAGCCATGCCGTAGGCTTCATGGGCACCCATGGGCGCGGCACCCACGAGCATTGCGGTGTGATGGAGCGCGTCGACATTCTCACCGGTACCTTTGGCAAGGCCATGGGCGGCGCGTCCGGCGGATACACCTCGGCGCGGAAGGAAATCGTCACCCTGCTTCGGCAGCGTTCCAGGCCGTACCTGTTCTCCAACTCCGTTGCGCCCGCCATCTGCGCGGCCACCCTGGGGGTGCTGGATATGCTAGAGGAAAGCACGGCTCTACGCGACCGCCTGCACAAGAATACCGCCTATTTCCGTACTGCGCTGGCCCAAGCAGGCTTTGACGTGCCCCCGGGCGATCATCCCATTGTGCCCGTGATGCTCTACGACGCGCGGGTAGCCCAGGAATTTGCCGCCAGAATGCTGGAGGAAGGCGTGTACGTCATCGGTTTTTCCTATCCTGTCGTCCCCATGGGCAAGGCACGGATCCGTACGCAGGTGAGCGCGGCCCACAGCCGGGAGGATCTGGACTTTGCCGTAGACTGCTTCCAGAAGGTTAAGGGCAAAATGAACCTGTAGCCCTCCGGTTGCGCAATGTATCCATATATAGTATACTATAGATAAAATCAACGCATTCTTTGTATTCAACATTGAAGGGAGTGGTACTGCCAATGATCGAGCTAATTTACGGAAAAAAGGGCTCAGGCAAAACGAAGCGGCTTATTGACATGGCCAATGATTCCATCAAGGAGCAAAAAGGGGATGTCCTGTTCATCGATGATGATAACCGCTACATGTTTGACCTCCGCCACGAAATCCGTTTCATTAACGCTGGCGAATATGGCGTACATGATGCGCACATGTTCATGGGTTTTGTTTGCGGCCTGTTGGCCCAGAACTTCGATACCCGGCTTGTGTTCGTAGATGCATTCCTCAAGCTCGCCGTAGGGACTGAGGATGAGCTCAAATGGCTCTTTGAAAAGCTTGCGGCGCTTGCGGAACGCTCCAGCGTCCGTTTTGTCATCAGCTACAGCGCCGATATTGAAGATGCGCCCGCGTATCTGAAGCAATACATCATTTAACACAGATAATCACAGGAGATAGCATATATGTTGGTAAGCACCCGTGGTGGTGGGGCCGTTACCGCGTCCAGCGCGATTCTTGCGGGAATCGCGCCGGATGGCGGATTGTACGCGCCCCAAAGCTTTCCCCACTTTACCCTGACGGATATACAAAACCTCTGCCCGCTGCCCTATGCAAAGCGCGCGCAAATCGTGCTGTCCACGCTGCTAGATGACTTCACCACTGAAGAGATCGAAACGGCGACCAACGCCGCCTATGGCAACCGGTTTGAGCAGAATGATCCCGCTCCGATTCGCACGGTGAACGGCAACACGCACTTGCTGGAGCTGTATCACGGCCCAACGCTGGCCTTTAAGGATATGGCACTGCAAATCCTCCCGCACCTTCTGTCCATGTCAGCCCGAAAAAATGGTGTGGAGGATGAGATCTGCATCCTTGTCGCCACCTCAGGCGATACCGGCAAGGCCGCGCTGGAAGGCTTTTGCAATGTGCCCGGTACCCGCTGCGTGGTGTTCTATCCCAAGGATGGAGTAAGCCACGCTCAGTATCTGCAAATGGTAACCCAGGCAGGTGACAATACCCATGTCATCGCCGTGGAGGGTAACTTTGACGATGCGCAGACGGGTGTAAAGCGCATCTTTAGCAGCAAGGCTTATGCTGAAACGCTTCGGGCGCAAAAGCGCATACTGTCCAGCGCAAACAGCATCAACTATGGCCGATTGGCTCCCCAGGTGGTGTATTATTTCTCCGCCTATGCGGATCTGTTGCTGCAAAAAGCTATCAAACCGGGGGATCCAGTGCACTTTGTCGTGCCCACAGGCAATTTCGGCAACATTCTGGCTGCTGCGTACGCCCGGGAAATGGGATTGCCCATTGGCAAGCTGATCTGTGCCTCCAATGCAAACCGCGTGCTGGCCGATTTCATCCGCACGGGTATCTACGATGTGAATCGTCCATTCTACAAGACCCATTCCCCTTCCATGGATATTCTCATCTCCTCCAACCTGGAGCGCTACCTCTTTGAACTCTCGGGCCGAAACGCGGCGCAGGTATCCGACTGGATGCGTTCCCTGGCCTCGGAAGGGCATTACACCGTGGACAATGATATGCATAAGGCCATCAACAAAACAATGCTCGGCGGCTGGGTAAGCGATGACGAAGGCATGTCCACCATCCAACGCACCTTCCGGGAGGCGAATGTGATCATCGATCCTCATACGGCCGTGGCATTCACTATGCTGAACCGCTACCGCCTGGAAAGCGGGGATACCACCCATGCCGTAGTGGTCTCCACTGCCAGTCCGTATAAATTCGCCCATGCCGTCACCAAGGCGCTGGGTTCTGGCGAGCGGGACGATTTCGTCTGCTGCCGTAGGATCGCGTACATAACCGGCAGGCCCATTCCCCCGCAGATTGAGGCGCTGGAAGCCTTACCCATCCGCCATACCGCTGTATGCGCGCCAGATAAAATGATGGAAAGCCTCACCAATGCGCTGCAAGGCGGGAATGCATAAGGATGTTGGGGAACGCTGTCCCCCCAGACCCCCTGCTTAAGGGACAGTGCCCCTTAGGAATCCCCATGATGGGGATTCCTTTTTATATATCAGAAAACCACCGGCTAGGCCAGTGGTTTAAAAAAGGCTTCTGCCAATGAAAAAGATAGAGAAACTCCTTTTGCTAAAATGATGTTGCGGCCTGACAACTGCAACGAAAACAAAAGGAGGTCATTCAAACGAACGACACAAAGAGTCTAGCGCATGCGAAGTGGAATTGGGCGTTATGCTGTGAAGGGTAGTAAATGATAGGTTACTCATTACTACACTAACAGCATGGCAGTTGGTTCATTGCAGTGGATTAACTCTTTTTACTCAACAAACACGATACTATACTTACCATACCAAGTTAACAATACGGATTTGAGGATGAGAATGAAAAATATCGCGCTCAAAAACGATGTATTGATCAAAGGGTAAAAAAACAGCCCGCAAGTAAAATGCGTATAGTCCATTTCCCCAGTACTCAGTAACAATTAAGGAGTATGCGCATTTTTGTTTTGTTGTTTTATTAGGGAAGTTGTGAGATAATCAATCGTGCCATCTTCTGAAATAATTATTGCCATACACCTTATTTGGTCTTTTGCTCCAGAATCTGCTATTTCGTGCAGTTGTTCCGATGCTTTCCATGCTACATATGTCAATAGAGAATTATATCTAGCCCCACGTGCCTTTGAACCAGCTATAGTAGCAATTCCGTCTACAATCACTCCAATAGCATAGCACATTCCATCCGGGTCAATTAGTATCGCACCATCAATGGCGGTGAGATGTTCAACAAGGGGAAGATTTTCATATAGATTTATTGGCTTGATCATCATCCCACGATCAAGAGAGCATAAACGTTCCGCTTCTTTGGATGCTTCATTGGTAATGATGATACCGGTACCATGTTTTTGCTTTCGAGCCATTTTTTGAATTTCGGTTAAACGTTCACAATTATCATAGGCGGCAAACTCGCATCTATAGTTTGATGTAAACTCTACATCGGCATCTGATACACTTGGAACGAGAATTGTCCCATCAATGCATTGAAAAAAAACCTTGTTTTCCATTTCACAGTTCCATTTGCTTCGTTCCACTATTTTTATAACGAAATCGTTAGCAGAATAGTTCAGTGTAAATCCAACAACTTTTCCCTTTCTGACAACCATTGCACCATTTTTCGTTGTCTCCATTAATTTTCGAATCATACGAAGATAGGGTTTTTCAAATGGTATGAATGGAAGAAATTCATAACTAAGTTGGAGCTCATCCGTAGTGAATGCAAAAACGCCATGAGCTATGCTTTTCTCGTAGGTTTGTTGTGATATTTCTTCAATACACGAGCAAAGTGCATGAAAATCGTAGATTCGTGAATCCGAAACCTGACTAAAGATTCTTTGAAACGCTTCATTTTTTATGGTTTCTGCATTTTCAACAGAAAAATCCAACAATTGATTTTCGTTGTCATAAATGCTATTTGGTAATGCCTTCCGTTCATCTATATGGTTTCCCCAATGCGCCGAAAATAATTTTAATACTTCATGCAAAAGAACTGAATTGCCACAAAATCTTCCATTCGTTGAATATACTATATAGTAATCTGCCTCCATGTCGTTGCCTTGGGTTATATGGAGAGGTTCCAAAAAGCGATAATCATCAAAAAATCCAGAATCTCTTTTGTTGTCATTGAATGAATCAATTTCTTTACCAATAAGTCTTTTTTTGTCATCTGTGCTTAAGGCTGTGTGCTTTTGCATATTGCTTAGTTCGATAGTGTGCAAACCAAATTCTGAACCATTGTTGTAAAGCAAAATATATAGATGTTTTTTTTCGAAAAATGCCAAATCCGCGCGACTAATGGGCATATCAAATCGGTTTGTATAAAGATTTTCAGCGAGTATGTATATGCTTCTTAATATTGTATAATTTATTTTCTCCAAATTTTCTATGTTTTGATACATTTCCACACCTCCAACACGAGTCAATCTTACTGAATATTCGACGTACCGTGTACTGCTACCTCTTTTAAATCATTTTGAGCGCCCTAAGAGGGTATACCCCAATTTGCCTCGTATAGATTCAAGCGCAGCAGTAAGTGGTTTGCGAATTGCACGGTCTATTTTCTCCTTATAGCAGGCAATCTGCTGAGATGTACATAGACGTACCGCAGTTAAAAACAATACTTCCTTTTGTTTGCCTGTTAGCTCTTTGACAGGAAGGGAGATATGAATATTCTCGATCAGCTTCCATACATCCGGGGCATTATCATAAATCAGAGAAAGAAAGTCGCTTTTCATAACTTCTCTCCACGCCGGATGGGAAAGTGGAATCGGAGCAATCATTCACTTGAGACACCAAGTGCGCACTTATATACCACAAAACTGTGGTATGTGCGGTTCTGCAGACGGCGATTTAAACCTATCGCTTTAAATGATATTACGAGGGACTACATTCCCTCGAAGCCATTGGCTGCAAGGTGGCAAGCTACATTCCGAAAGTGAAGTAGGCTTGCTGCCTTGTTTTCTATCTTACCAAAAGGAGGAACGGATGTCGCAATCTATTACTTGAGTATCAAAATCATCAGCCGGGGCAAAGGCAAATCCGCAGTAGCAGCGGCTGCATATCGTTCGGGAGAGAAAACCACAAGTGAATATGATGATTCCTGTCTACCTTCTGGTTGTGCAAAATTTTTTGTTGATTTCTAAAACAACTCCGTTAAATACACATCTTTTTGGCAACAGAACGGCGCCAGCTTTTCCAGGGAAGTATGAACTGTCACGCCTTCCATCCAACTGATTCCCTGCAAATCGCTCCCCTCAATGAGCAGGCGGGAAAATGCCGCAATTCCCATGGTTACATCCGCCGATTGATGCGTACGCCGCACACCGGCCACCTTTCCGTTTTCAAAAACCACTTCAAAGCACCCATTGTTTTGCGGAATTTGCTGATCTTGAATTTCCAAAATCATTTCGCCGCTTCCGATTCCCCTGGCCATCCGCAATGCTTTTTCCACGTGAAGAACTCTTGCCATGCCGATCGTTTGCAATTCCCGCTTTCCCGCTCCCATAGACCATTCCGGCAAAACCCAGGTTAAATTCATATGTTCCGGCAATTGAAACGATACAAACCGATGATCCGCCGCCAGGCCGACAAGCAGGCTCATCAATCCCCCAAATCCTTCTTTGTCCATAAAGAAAAACCGCTTGGCGTTCAAATTCCGCCCATCGCTTTCGTCCACTTTCTCAATGGTCATATATCCCTTGGGGGTGCCATTTTCACCAATATAAACGTAGGTATATTGCTGATCTCTCGCCGGATTTGCCTTGTGCACCCAAGCGAATTCCATCTCTTCCCCTACAACCATCAAGTTGTATTTTTCCTGCCACATGCGGTAAATTTGCTGAATTTCTTCCAACATCCGATTGCCCTCTTCCACCAAATGCGTGCTGCCGAGAGCCTTCGTTTTCGGCAATTTATCCAGCAACAAACGGTATTGCATCCGGGCGCCACATATTTCATAGCCGAATTTTCGATAGTACGCCGTAGAAAAGGGATACAAATAGGAAAACACGGCGCCCTTTTCATACACATCGGGAAGCATTGCCTCAAAACAGGCTCGGATGCCTCCTCTGTTCCGATACGGCGGCAATGTAGCTACGTTTCCAATCCCGATCATTTCACAGTGGTGCCCTTCAAAATGAATTGGATAAGGAACGGCAGCTATGCAGCTTGTCATGGTTTGATCGTCGTCTTCAAAAGCGGCCCACTGAGACTGCCAATGCAAATGCAACCTCGACTTAGGATTTTGAAGTATTTCTTCATAGGCTTCTTCGGCAGTTTGCTCTTTTCCCAAAGCAAATTCAAAAGCAATGGCACTAAGCTGCTCGATACGCTTAATTTCATCCGCTTTAATTTTTCGAACGATCATCCTTTTTCTCCTCCTCTTAGATATCTTGGCAGGCAGTAGCAATGATTTCATCATAGCAGAAGCAACACGCATCAGCAAGAAGTGCGCCTGTTTGCTTGGCAATGTGAAATCTTGGAAAATCAAAGCCACCGCTGCTGTTTGGAAATAAAGCTGGTATCTGTGAAATAAAAATTCAGCAATGATGTACAAGAAACGACAACTCTGTATCAAGACAATTCGCAGTTGACCCTGTACACTGAGGATAGCAAAAGCAAAGCGGTACATTTTTCGCTATCGGTAAAGAAGGAGGCGTTTTATGTCCACTTCCAAAGGGATCGTTATCAATCCCCGCAGCTTATCCCGTCGTCCATCCGGTCATCATACGCAAATCAAAAAAACACTCGCATTGACCAGTATGGTCTTACCGGGTGCGATTTGGCTCCTGTTCATCCGCTATCTGCCCATGCTTGGTATTACGCTGGCTTTCAAGGATTACCGCATGAATCCCAGAGCCAACAATTTTATCAGCAACTTCTTTTACAGCGAATGGGTTGGCTTTGAAAAATTCAAATTTCTTTTTACCAATGACTCCTGGACGATGATTCGCAACACGCTGGCGTACAACACAGTGTTCATCGTGCTGGGCATTGTAATTGCCGTTACCTTTGCCATTATGCTCAGTGAAATTACCCAGCGGTTTGCGGCAAAGACCTATCAAACCTTGATGTTTTTCCCCTACTTTCTTAGCTGGATTGTCGCCAGCTATTTTGTGATGGCCTTTTTGGATCCTACCAGCGGACTGCTCACTTTTTGGCAGAAAAGCATGGGCATGAAGCCTATAGATTTTTATCAAGATCCTACCTACTGGCCTCTTATCCTCGTGATCTCCAACCTATGGAAAAACATTGGGTATTCCACGGTGCTCTATCTGGCCGCGATTACCGGCATTGACGCGACCCAATATGAAGCCGCCGCCGTAGACGGCGCTACCAAGTGGCAGCAGATTCGCCACGTGACCCTTCCTGGCATTAAAACCATGATTATTATTTTGTTCATCATGAATGTGGGAAAAATTTTCAATGCGGATTTTGGATTATTCTACAACGTTCCTCAAAATTCAGGCATGCTCTATCCCGTCACCCAGGTAATTGATACCTATGTATACAATTCCTATCAAAAAACCAAAGACGTAGGCATGAGCTCTGCGGCAGGACTTTTCCAAAGCGTAATCGGCTTTGTTTGCATCATTGGCGCCAATGCCATCGTTCGCAGATTTGACGCCGAAAGCAGCCTGTTCTAAGGAGGAAATCGACATGAATAAAGCGACGAAACTGGATCTCCATCATCGTAAGCGCTTGAATTCCTTTGGCACGCTTACAGAAACCGCCTTTCACCTGATCCTTGCGCTTTTTTCCCTGGCCTGTATTATCCCATTCATTTTTGTAGTCATTATTTCCTTTACTTCAGAGGATAGCATTCGCCAAATCGGTTATTCCTTTCTACCCATGTCCTGGTCCTTCGATGCCTATGACTATGTGCTCAAAATGGGAAATGCCTTGTGGCGGTCTTATTTTAATAGCTTCTACATTACCATTGTGGGAACAGTGCTTAGCGTGGCCATCTGTATTTTATATGCCTATCCCCTATTTCGGCGGGACTACCGCTACCGCGGATTTTTCAATTTCATCAGCTTCTTTACCATGATTTTCGGCGGCGGCCTCATTCCTACGTATATGATCTGCAAAAATGTTCTGGGACTCAGTGAAAATTATGCTGCGCTTATTGTTCCTATGCTGTTCAGTCCTTTTAATATCATTATTATGCGTACTTTTTTTCAAACTTCTGTTCCCTATGAACTGATTGAAGCCGCCACCATTGATGGCAGCGGCGAGTACAACACATTGCTTCGCGTTGTGGTTCCGATTGTAAAGCCGGGCATAGCCACCGTGGCTCTGCTCAATGCCCTGATGTACTGGAATGATTGGTTTCTATCGCTGCTGTATATCAACACCAATCAATCGGTGATTCCGCTGCAATA
>JGI994J12354_10005665_pt1 | contig 10689 bp, 10 predicted proteins | sample IntmicLarv3ML3BL_FD_12354 | JGI IMG/M metagenome (IMG submission 12354)
TGTTACGTACCCACAGCCGCCGTTATAGCCCTCAGCAAACGCCACAGGGCCGCCCCAGCCGGGGCCATAGGCGCGGGGTACCCCTAACACGTTCCCGACGACACCGCCTCCACCAAGCCCGCCCAGGACCGCAAGCGCGGTGCCAGCGATGCCAAATCCCAAGGCGGTCTTTGCGGTGGACGAGGACGGGTTTACAGTTTTCTTTACATATTCCATGGTGATCCCTCCTGTACAATTTCTTACGTAAATCGTAGCGCAAAACGGAGGGGCTCCCCATGTAGATCACCCGTCTCTTTCTCGTAAAACCGTCTCAATTTTCTTTTTGATTTCCTTCTTGATCCTGTAATATTTCCTGTCGCTAATATGGAGCGTTTGCATAACCCCAACATCCGTTAGTTTCCCCGCCAACAGATGCTTAAATATAGTGGCCTGATCGTCTGTCCAGGCCGCATGGTCGTTGATGTAATCTATATCCCGTCTTATCAACTCACTATACCGCACGCCCATTCCCTCCGCATTCTTGTGGCATTTCCGCCACAGCCCCAAAAACGAGAAAAAGCCCCGCTGGCCACAGCCAGCGGGGATGCTCTATTAGTTTTTTAGTTCGTAGACTACTGCCTCAATCAGCGCATTTACTGCGTCCGAAACAGTATCCGTATCCACCGTATAGCCTTTCCCTTCCAGAAACTCCATTACATATTCTTTCTTTTCCTCCCCGCGCCCAGGGCCAGCGTATAGTTGCTCTGCTGCCGTCACGGCGATAGATACCCAGGAGACAAGCTCCGCCTGTTTCGCTGCGGACAGCTTGCTCTTAATGAAAGGGATCAGAAATGCAGTGACCAGCGCGGCAATCAGACCGACCACGGCCTGTAGAATGGGGGTCAAATCAATCATAGTGTTTCTTCCTCCTGCTTTTCGTCCTGTGTATTCTCTTGGTCACGCTTCTTGATGTTGGATAGCATCCATAGTTCCCCGGTCGTAAACGCGAACCATGCGGTAATCAGTGCCGTTGGCTCGCTTCCGACCTTTGCGAACACCCAAAGGGCGCCGACCGCGAAAGCGGCGTTCAGGATGATCACCAGCGCCACGATTACCTTGCTGTACTTGGCCTTGCGCTTCATGCTGCATCATCCTTTCCGGGTCGGTGCGTCAGTCTTGATCGGGGATAACCTTCCCGTGATCCTGCCGCAGGTGTTCGTCCAGGCGCTTATGGGCGGATCTTGCGGATATCCCTGCACTCTGGGCATTTTCACGTAGCGTGTCGTTCCCGCTGATCTTTTCTTTAATATACTCAATATCCTTCTGGATGTTGGCCATCTGCACCACCTGCTCATCCTTGCGGCCGCGTAGCGTGCCCATCGCAACCAATATGCCGATTACGATGGATCCCGTTTGCAGGAGCTGCAAAAGAATCGTCCACTCCATTACCCCTGCACCTCCACGAGATATGCGCCGGGATGCATATCCAGAAGTTGGTTCGCGGCCTCTTCGCTGGCAACCGGGATCACCACGGACAGGATTTTCGCTATGCCGCTATCCTCCTCCCGGCACAGCTCAACAAAAGTCATCAGCACCCAGCCCGTATAGGGCCTTCCGCCCTTCTCCCAGCGCGTTTTGCCCCACAGCTCACCGTTAATGGTTACCGTCTCCAGAATGATGATACGGGCATTTGTGGGGATTTTGAGCATGTATGCGCCTTGCGGGGTCTCGCGCATGTTCAGGCCGCTACCTTCTGCGGTGACGGTGCCTGTACGTCCATCGGCGATGGGATCCTGCACGGCAGGCGGTGCGCTTGCGGCCTGCCCGTTGTAGTCGATGGCCTTTGCCAGGCCTACATGCGTCCATCCCGTGGACATGTTATCTGCCAGCACGCGCTCTCTGGTGGACGATGCGTGCGTGACCTCTGCGCCCGGCTCGTTCCACAGGAATCCCACATGGGCGGAATTGCCTTTCCCGTCGGGTATGTACCTGTCCGGCTCCTTACCATCTTTCTTCACTTGGAAGAGTAGCGCACCAGGGATGTATTTCCCTTGCGCCTTTGCCTGGGCAATCGTGCCAACCCACGTACATGCGTTGCGGTACATGTCGTTGCTGCCCGCATAGGACATGCTCCCACCATTGGCCCGCACGCAGTATTCAATGTGTCCCTGGCAATCCTGTTTTTCGGCTGATTCCGCGCCCCATACATAGGGGATAGGGGGCACCTTTGCCGCACAGGCAAGTGCCGTCTTGCGCACGGCTGCTACACTCGGTTTCGCCATCGTATCACTCTCCTTGACCATATCGGTAATTTTCGACCCAGGGTAATAAAACCCAAGAATATCCTCGCAGGATATACCGATGGATGCCGCATAGGCCGCCCCAATCTGGCTCATGCCCACGCCATGGCTGGCCTTAACATCGCCCCACTTTGCACGCCCGGCAGTGTCCCAGGGATCAGGCTGGGAGACTGTCCATGGTTTAAAGGCGCTCCAGGCCTCGTCAGATCGCTTGGTACGGCCACCGTTGCTGTTAGAGTACCACGCAATGATAAGGCCGCCTTCATATGCGAGAACTTCTCCGGTCGTCTCCTGGCACGCCTGTATGCAATTGGGGATGGTGTCCAGGGGCTTCCATTTATAGGCTTGGTAGTTGGCGGTGTCATCAATGGTTGTCCCTGCAACGATATGGGCGGCAAGATATGTCCGCGCGGCAATGGCCTGGGCTTTCTTGGCTTCTAGGGGTGTCCGGCTATTGTTTTCATATATCTCACTGGACACGCAGCAGGGCAGATACTCGCCCTCTACATCCAGTGTAATGATTGCTCCCGGCAGTACACCATAGTGGACGCAGTTTTCCGGCCTGGTCACTTTTATCTTGATACACATATTGCCGCCCTCCTTGGTTTGTCCGTATTTATTCCGCTTCTCCATCCGGGATCTCCGGTTCTTCCTCGTTTTCTACGGCGTTATCATCCTGCTCTGCGCTTACTATAATAGGCAGGCTCACATCTTCGCCCTCAATGTTTCGCGTCCACACGTCACTCTCCCGCTTGTCGCCCACTTGTAGACCCAGAAGGTCAGCATCCACCAGCTCCCGTTTCATCACTCTGGACAGCGCTTCCACTTGATCCTCGTCCGCAATAATAATGTTTTCAACAACGGCCGGTTCGCCTGACGCAATAACTGCTATTCTCACGTTTTTACTCTCCTTTTTATAGGCCCTCTGGAAATTCGCCATCAATAAGCAGGTAGATGAGGCCCTGAGATCCGTCTGTACCCCGGGAATAACTGCTAGAAGAATTTTGGGATGACCCGCCGTTGCCGCCCCTTCCATTGCTTCCGTACCCGAAAATCCCTCGCCCGGTGCCGCCGTTGGCGCCGTTGCTCCCGCCCTCTGCTCCAGTATTTGGAGTGCCGTTGACAGTCCAGATTCCTCCGGTGCCGCCCCCGCCCTGAAACCCAACTCCTGCAATTTCTCCGTTCCAGGGGCAGGTTGTTTTTCTGTCTCCAGCTCCACCGTTGGCTGAACCTCCGTTCCCGCCCCCGCTTCCCCCGGTTCCGCCACTTTGTTGGTTTCCGGGGTTCCCGCCATTGGCGATCCATAGGTCGCCAAATCGTGTTTGTCCGCCTGCTGCAGGGGCCGTTGTGATAGTTGTCCCCGAATAGGATCCAGTGATTCCACCCGCGCCAATAGTTAACGCAAATTCGCCACTCAGAACCATGCTCAGAATCCAATTAGTATAGCCCCCCGCGCCGCCGCCGCCAGCGTATCCACCTGTGGATCCATATCTCCCCATATGACCGGCGCCACCCCCACCGATCATCCAAATATCCGCAAGCAATTCGCCCATAATCTGCAAAATGCCACTGCTCGTAACTGTGACCAGCGTTTTTTGCTTTCCCTGTAGCGTAGGGTAGCTCACTGTGTGAGCCCCACTATATGCCCACCTGCCTCTGTATATCTGCTCTCCGGCATGGTTCCCGGTTGCGTTTGTTCTCCCTATCACATAATCACCTCCATATAATAATTGTTGGCACAATAATCGCCTCCGTTGGCGCTTCCTTTGCGTACAGGATTATCCCTCCCGCATAACTGCTTACAACAGAGGCGTAGTTTCCACCATCCGCTTCGTTTGGTGTAAATATTACAGACGGCACCATAGATGCCGTCACGCCTACTAGCGCCACCTGCGCCCGATAAGCGTAGCCGTCATACGTTTCATCCGCCGTCCACGCTCCAGAGGGCACCTCAACGCTCTCAAATTGTAGCCGTGCAGATTCTGCGCCAATATCGGGGGGCGTTAGCGTATGCCATCGCGTCACGTAGTTCGCATCGCTGTCTTTTATCAGCACTTGGCCGTCTGTTCCGCCTGCCGCAATGCCTGGGCCAGGTGCTCCCTGTATGCCCTGAGAGCCTGTTGTCCCAGGGAGGCCCTGTGTACCTTGCGGCCCCTGGTCGCCCTTCGGGCCCGTTGCTCCTTGTGGGCCAGTATCTCCCTTGTCACCCTTCGGCCCCTGGGATCCCGTATCACCTTTTGGCCCCGTGTCACCAGTTGTTCCTTGTATGCCTTGGGGGCCAGTCTCTCCCGGAGGGCCTTGTGATCCAGCATCTCCCTTGTCACCCTTCAACCCTTGTGATCCAGCATCACCCTTTTCCCCTGGAGCACCAGCCATCCCCTGTATGCCTTGGGGGCCAGTCTCTCCCGGAGGGCCTTGTATGCCGGGATCACCTTTTTCACCTTTTGGCCCTTGCGGGCCGATTGGCCCCTGTATCCTACCTGCATTAATCCAATCAGCCGCATTCTGGCTCCATGCATATAGATCGCCCGCGATCATATACGCATCGCCCAGATTCCCCGTTGGGTGATCTGCTACAAGCGCATTATAGGATTCGTATGATCCGAGGATATTAACACCAGTCCCATCCTTACCGGGTATGCCCGAATCTCCTTTATCACCCTTCGGCCCTGCCGGTCCAATGTCTCCCGGATCTCCCTTTGCGCCCGGAGCACCGGGCGGGCCTTGTATCCCTTGCGGGCCCGTTTCTCCCGGAAGGCCTTGCGTACCTGGGTCTCCCTTCGGCCCTGTAATCCCTTGTGGGCCAGTATCTCCCGGATCCCCCTTGGGGCCAGGCTGTCCCTGCTCTCCCGGAGGGCCTTCCGGCCCCTGCGGGCCTGTCGCTCCCGTTTCCCCCGGAGGCCCTTCTGTTCCAGCGCCAAGCCCTATTTCTCCCGCGTCTATTTCCGTCCCATCTCCAAGGGTAAAAAAAAGATGCCCCTCCGCATCTACACGAGCAGTAATTTGGCTGATAGCGCTCATGGCCGTATTGACTGTGCTTATCACCTCATCGATCCAGCTCGGCGGTTTGGGTGGGGTTGGGTCTCCGCCCAGCCCTGCCCTGACCCAAAAGCTATAAATGGCGCTCTTCACAACGCGTTCACCCTCCACCGCCTGTAATTCCACCTGTACTTTACCGGGGATAGATAGGTCATACATTGTTACATCATACTCAACGCCCCCTTTTCCCGAGGGAACCAGGCCAACCGCCGCAGGATATACGCCGCCGTCCGGTCGTGTCATCACAATTGATATTCTCGCTGCTGGCCACGAGTCGAGAATGTCTGCGCAGCTAACCCACAGTCGGGCCGCCTGGTTTTCGCCAACACTCCCTAGCATTCCTGGCTGCGTATATCCTCCGCTAAAATCCAGCATAATCACTTTCATGTCGTCACCCTCCCAGTTGCGCCGGTACTGGTAACATGGTGCCTTTTTCATCCCATATGTATATTGCGGATATGTTTACAGGATCGCTCGGCGTTACCGCCGCGTATACGTAAACACCTCCGTCATAGGCTTTGGCAACCGGCCCGAGTCTTGCGTATTTCATCGCATCTGGGTTGTAAATAACCTCGGGATACATTCGCGCAAGCACGTTTGGGAGCGGAACCGCCGCTTTCACGGCCAATGTTGTGTATGTGCCATCGGCCTCCCAGGCCGACACTGGTATCGTAATATCAGCGAAGGCTATACGGCCCGGTTCCGCTTTCGCCGCCAACCGTTCCAGCCGTTCTGCTACGTACTCAATGCGTAGCGCAAGGTTTGCCCCTGTATCTCCGTCAATGTCCGTTTGCGCAGAATAGAGCCAGTCGGCTATTACTTGCTCGTACTGCGCGAGTAATGACGTTGGGTCTACCTGTATAAGCGACGTTGCAATTCCGCATACCGCCGGATCATGCCGCGTGTCCTTAATGATTGCTTGATCAAGCTCTGGCTTGCTCGGTAATATGGTTATCTGCGCAAGGCATAACTCGTATGCCTCGCCGTCACGCTGCATATTTGCGGGGGCCGGATTTGTTCCCTCTTCTCCTTTGAGCACATGCAGCCCAATCAAACGGTTGATAAAATCGCATCTCAAAATTATGCTGTCGATGCGTGCCGCCCCGGTGGGCACGTCTATCGGCAGTGTAATTGATGTTGTACTAAAGCCAAATCGTCCGTTGATTACACAACGCCCTGGCGCGACTTGCACATTCCATCCCCCAGCAGTAGAAACAAACAGAGAATCGCCCGGTGAAGGGTGTATTCCATTGGTCATTACCGCCGCGAACAGATCTGCTATATCTTCCGCCGAATATACGCGGTCATCACCCACTGAGTTAAACGGCAAATATAGCGCTAGTTCCGTCGTATTTACGTACGGCAATTTTTTCACCTCATTTCCTTTTTATTTTTTCTATCAGTGTTGGCACGCGACTTCCCACGGTAATTCGTAGCGTTCGTATGCTTGCATAGCTTTCTTCAAGCTCCGATATGCGTGATTCGACGGACACGTCCCATAGTTGGTTTCGGATTACAACAATATCGCCAATGGTGTATTCATCGCCGAGCGAAAATAGGGGAGAGTCCTCAATCAACTCTCCCTCTATCGACGTCGCCCTAGCACGTGCTTCCACCTGTTCCTTCCCGTAATCCTGAAGCACTTTTTTGTACTGTGCATCGGGCATTATGACCGGGCTTCCGTCTGGGTTTTTTTGGTCTGTCGTCCGTGATTTCCCAGATTCAAGGATCACCTCATATCGCGCGTACCCGCTTACACTGCTGGGATCATAAATAACAACATCCCTCTGTTTTTCGTGATTTAATATGGTTGTCGATCCATCGGGGTTATATTGCACCGCATATTGATCCCTCGATTCACCTAGCACGTATGCCATCGTGGCCACGTCGGACACGCTGTCTTTATACGTCGCCTCGGCAATATTTTCGTATTCAGCGTCAAAAATGATCGGGTTATCACTACTTCCCGTGTGATCCTCCCCTTGGTATAATCCCCACGTGAGGTCAAGCGTGATGGGATCAAATGCACACATAAAGCCAAGCCCGGATGCTTTGCATAGATTTACTATGGCGTCCAATACCGGCATCGGCTCGGTTGCGTATGTAAACACATCTCCGAGCGCTGTGTTTATGTTATACGCAAAGTGATTAAACCTTCGTGCTTCGTCGGCAAATACCTCGTCCAGCATCTCCTTGATGATCGCGCCGCATGTGCCTTCATATTCTCTCGTTTTGTATAGGCACCGCCTCCCCAGTAATGCGCTGGCCGTATACCCCCGCACTTCCATCGCGTTCCCATCTTCGCGCTCCGCTATTGTTGTTGTGTCTACAACAAAAGCTTCCCGCCCACCTGTTGGCCATATCAGCATTCCGGGCTTAACCAGTAGATTTTCTTCGTTTCTCACTGGCACGCTAAATTCAATTTCGCCAGGCGTGTTGTATCTCCATGCAATTCGCAGATCGGAATATCTGTCTACAATACCCAGCGCATCATGGGTCTCTTCCTGATAGACCCATAGATTTGTTTCCTTTTCTCCCCATGCCATACTTATACCCCCAGGAAGCTTTCTCGGTAGCTGATAGTCGCGTCCATTGATGTCGCTCCACGGTCTGCGCTAAATTGCAGCCGGTTCGGGCCGCACTTCAATTGCAAAAATTTACTGGCCGGGTCGAGTTTTCTGAACGCGTTCACCCAGTTCCCATCTGCGTCATAATGCCGCACGTACAGGTTTCCGCGTGTTGTGCTGATTTCAACTTTTTCACCATATACCATGTCTTGCGCTACGCGAAGGTATTTCCCTGTATCCACATCCAGTATCTTTGCCCCGGATGATTCACCAATCGCTTTAAATGTGATTATCATGCCGATGTCCACGTCGCCACCATTGATAACCGTCGCCGTGGATACCTCCGTGCGAATCCCGAATATAAATCCCGTTTCTATCGGCGATTTATGCGGCCACTTAAACCGTGGCTCCCATGCCGACACAGGCGTTTCAACCTGTTCAGCCGCTTCCCAGTAGGGGGAGGGGCAGTATAGGTTCACCTTAAAATCTACTCCATTTTTTGCAGGAAAAGCGGGGGCCTGCTCCACCTGACAACGAATGCGACGCGAGAATTTCCCACGTCGCAACGTCAGCCACCCGCCAGCCTTTGGGGACATTGCGGAAAGGAGCGCAAGCCTTGCCTCAATAATATGCGCTCCCGTTTTCCCTGTTATTTTGGATCCAATACGGATCTCGCGCGGGTCAATCTGGTTTTCCACCCAGGATGATCCGTCTTGCAGATACTGCGTGTGGGTATGTACCGTAGCACTGACCCCATGAGCCCCTTCGAGAGTCATTAGTCGATAGAGGGATTCTCCGCCAAACTGCACTTGTCGCCCATTGTCAGATGTATATGTAAGTGTTATCAAAACGTCATACCCCCAATGCAAGCTGCTCGTTCATGTCGCGCAGCTTTCTCGCGGTTTCGGATGCATTTAGGTGCTTCGGGGTGTTGACTGTTAGGTATTGGTAGGTCGTTGACCCCGGTGTTCCCGCGCCTCTCGGATCATATTCTCCCTTAACACCTGGCACGGCAGCATCAGCCAATCGGCCAGCAGCATCCACTACGCCACCTCTTCCTACATCCATACCAACCGCAACGCCTTCCGCTATCATTTTTCCAATCCACGCCATTCTGCGCGATGGCGAATGGATTTCCATAGCGGATTGCATCGCACTTTGTGCCGCAGAGGCAATGCTGGTCATAGCATCCACCACGGCACTTTGTCTGCTCATAATTCCAAGCACAAGCCCGTCTATCATTTGGCCGCCAAGGCTTGTCATTTTGGGTACCAAAGAGACCAATGGCATGAGCGCTAATATCTTGCTTTTCTCCATTCCCTGTTGCAGCCCTTGCATCAGGTTCATGCCTATTTCAGCCCAAACCGTTGACGGTGATTGCACGCCAAACGTTGTTTTTAGCGCATTTGTCACTGCGTCACCAGATAGCTTTGCCGCATCCGCTGCGCTCTTTTTACCCTGCTCGTCGCTGACGCCCTGCAGCAGCCCCTCCAGAAGATTCTTACCTATCTCCGCGCCGCCAGCCTTAATTGCACTAAAATCGATCACGCCCATCAGGGACTCACCTATAGCGGAAGTGTCTATTCCTTCGAAAGTCGTTTCATCTAGCGTTCCTGATTCCAGCATCCCCTTGACCATTTCAAGCAACGGGTTGCTTTCGCTGGAAACATCCTGCATGTCCTCCTGTATTGATTCCATAAGCAGCCTTTGTAGCTCTCCGGCGAGATTGGTAAACTCAATATCTTCAAGGTCTATTTTCCTGCTATCCATTCCAGATAACAATTTGTCAATAATATCCTGCGGATCAAGCGCATTGAGATTTTCGCCAAATAGCCATTCTTGATCATCAAATGAAAGCGCCCTTTTCAGTGCTTCCGCTATTGCATCCCGATTTTCCTGGATATCGCTTTCGCTTATTGTCCCAACCCCTGCTTCCGCAATTTTTGCAAGTAGGTTGTAGCTAGTTACAACCTCCTGCAGCTTCTCCGCCTCCTGGGGATACTGCGTCGCCATTGCCTCAAAAAGCTCAGAAATGCTTTTGATGTAGGTTTCTTTGGCCGCGTCCACGCGCTCCGCTTCCGCCCCCAGCACGCCCTCGAGCTGTTTTGTTGCAATGTCTTCAAATTGCTTTGCATTGGTGAGCAGACCAGCTATTACTTGCTTTTCCTCCTCTGTTTTGGCATCGGCGAGCCTTTTTTCCGCGTCAGCCACCGCCTCCTTGGCGGTTTGGACAGCGTTATTAGCTTCTGTAATGGCAAGCGTAGCTTCCGCCTTGATCTCATTAAGCCCCTGCTCGTACAGTTCTTTCGCAAGCCCAGCAGCCCGGCCAAAATCTTCCGTCGTTCCCTTTCCGGCAAGTACGAGCGTTTCAGACGCCCGCGCACGTTCGTATACCTCGTCACCCATCAACCGTAACTGTGCGGTTAGCTCCGTAATAACGGACAACAACTGATTCAGGCGTGCAACCTCGGCTTCCGTTTCGGTGTAGCCCTTTTGGCCCATTTTGTTGACAAGTTCGTTGTAATCATTCCGGTACGCGTCAAGCTGCGCAGTGATTTCTTTTGTTTTCTCCGCGAGCGATCCCGCCAACGCCTCTATCGTTTCATCAGATAGCAGCGACGTTTTTGCCGCATCGTTCATAAATCCGCCGATTTGCTTTGCCCATGCTGATACAATCGCATCCGGGTTCGCGCCAGCGAGGTCTATTCCGGCCAACATGCCCCCCGTGCCAGACAGGGCCGTTTCCAGTGCCGCTTTTGTGCTCTCGTCCGTTATGTTGAGGCCGGATAGCGCCGTGTTCCATT
>JGI994J12354_10005666_pt1 | contig 10688 bp, 9 predicted proteins | sample IntmicLarv3ML3BL_FD_12354 | JGI IMG/M metagenome (IMG submission 12354)
AGTCCATGAAAAGTGGGCGGCGGAGAGAGAAGAAAAAGTAGGAAGAGAAGAAGCAGAACTGAAAAAGAGAATTGCGGAAAAGCAAAAGAGGCAGAAGCTGGCGGATGTCCATGAAAAATGGGCGGCGGAAAGAGAAGAAAAGGTAGGACGAGAAGAAGCAGAGCTGAAAAAGAGAATTGCGGAAAAGCAAAAGAGGCAGAAGCTGGCGGAAGTCCATGAAAAATGGGCGGCGGAAAGAGAAGAAAAGGTAGGACGAGAAGAAGCAGAGTTAAGAAAAAGAATTGCAGAGAAGCAAAGGACGCAAAGATTTGCGGGAATGCACAACAAATGGATAACGGAAAGAGAAAAAAGAATTGAAGAAGAAGCGGAAGACCTTGAAAAAAGAATTTTTGTAAAACGAAACGAAGCTGCCAAGGCGGAGATTGAAGAAAGGGAAAAGGAAGCGGAAAAAACGGCAGCTGAAACAGTTCGGGTCATTGAAGAAAAACCGGATGCGGAAGCAAAGGTCGTAATTGAAATTGAACCGACGGATGAAGCAAAACCGAAGTCGGAAATTCCGGCAGAAAAAAAGGAAGCGGACGAAGAATATGATAATGACCTTCAAATTTTGCTGAAAGAAAAAAAAGAATTGGAACAATTACGCATGGAATCGGCAAAAAGGGAAGGAAAACAAAAATTGGACGACGAGTTTGTTGTTTGAAAATGAAAAACCTTATTTAAGATGAACAAAGAAAAGAAATTGAAAAATCTTTGTTCATAATTAAAAACGAAAAACTATATCGAAAAACAGATTAAAATATAAAATAAATTAAAACATAAAAACAGATTTTAAACACCGGGACCAATAAAATATGGATTCAAAATTATATCGCTTTTTTTACGAATCCCTCAACTCACTTGAAGATATTGAAAATTTTTCAGAAAAATATAATGTATGCTGCGGAACGTTGTCGAGCATATTTAACCAAAAAATTGTCGAAGATGTTAAAAAATCTCACTTCCGTTTCAAAAGAAAAGAAGAAAAACTGGTTGCGGAATGGAACGGCGGGAAAACTTTTTTAGAATTATCAGAGAAATATAATTACCCTTCAACACTGATTTCAACGCTGATTCTGCAAAATATCGGTTATGGTAAGCGGGAAATTCGAAATTACTACAAAAATCCGAAAATGATTGAAAATTCACGGATTAAAAAAGAGTTGAAAGATTCACTCAATGCCGATTTCTTTTTTTCGCCGCGGGCGCACAAACTACAGGAAGAAAAAGGAAAAACGGGCGAAAAACTGATTTCCTTTTGGCTTCAAAAAAAGAAATGTGAATTTATTTGTGAAAACGATATGAGAGCCGAAGGCCGCGAAGGAAAAACGCCGGACTTTTTATTGAAAAAACCGGTTCGTATTTTTGATAGCGAAATTCGCTGGATTGAAAGTAAAGCGTCTTTTGGAGAGCTCAAAGAACATAAGAATTATGAAAAAAAACAATTTTCCGAATATTCAAAATGCTACGGCGAAGGCCTTGTCGTCTATTGGTTCGGATTTGAAAATGACATATTAAAAGAAAAGGCGGACGGCTACCGGATTTCCGATTTTGAATTTTTTATGCCCGACCTGCCGGATCGGGTCAACCGTTTTTTGAACTATCAGATTCGATGGTAAGTTGTTTTTCTATTGTTTTTCTAAATACGCGGCGATTTAAACAAGGGCTGCAAATGAATGAAATGTAACATTCAATTAAATTTTTAAAAATAAATCCGAAAATAAACTTTCAAACCGCACATTTTTTAATTAAAAACTCATTTTTGTTTTCATGTATGACGTTTATGAAATAAGAAAAGATTTTCCGGTACTCGAAAAAGTAATTTATTTGGATAATGGGGCAACAACGCAAACCCCAACCCCGGCCGTTGCCGCAATGACTGATTTTTATCAAAATTATGCCGCCAATTACGGCAGAGGCGCGCATCGCCTTTCCATTGAAACGACAAATGCTTTTGAAGATGCAAGAGACACTGTCGCCGATTTTTTGAACGCGCCGTCTGAAAAAATGGTGATGACCAAAAACACAACGGAAGGAATCAATATTGTTGCAAACGGATTCGGATTCGTCCCAAAAGACCATATCATTACAACGCTTGCGGAACATCATTCAAACATCGTCCCTTGGCTTCGGCAAAAGGAGAAGGGTGTGAATGTATCGGTTGCCGACATCGATCGGGAAGGATTTGTCAGCCCGCCGCAGATTGAGGGAATGATAACGGATAAAACAAAACTGATTGCCGTCAATCACATTTCAAACGTGTTTGGCGCCGTTCAAAACATTTCTGAAATCATAAAAATCGCGAAGAAACACGGAATTAAAATCCTCATCGACGGCGCTCAGTCCGCCGGTCACACGCCGATTGATTTGAAGGCGATGGATTGCGATTTCTTTGCAGCCGCCGGCCACAAAGGACTGCTCGGACCGCAGGGAACCGGCATTCTTTACATCAAAGACCCCGATGCGATTGAGCCGTCCTATCTCGGCGGCGGAACAACATCAAAAGCAGATGCTTGTGCTTTTGAAACGAAACCTGCCCCCGAAAAATTTGAAGCCGGAACGCCGAACATTCCCGGTGTCATCGGACTTGGTGCCGCCGTTGAATATCTGAAAAAAATCGGCGTCAAAGAAATTGAGAATCATGAAACTGCGCTTGCAAGGGAAGCCGCGGCCCGATTAAAAGAAATCGACGGCGTCGAGATTTACGGCCCGAAAACCCGTTCCGGATTGGTTTCATTCAACATCAAGGAAATGGAGCCGCACACCGTTGCTATGTATTTGGATACGCTCAAAAAAATCTGTGTTCGCAGCGGATATCATTGTGCGATGCCCGGACAAAAAGCGCTCGGAATCAACGGATCGACAAGAGCTTCTTTTGCGCTTTACAATACCAAAGAAGAAATGGAAATATTGACGGAAACTGTAAAAGAAATCATAAAGAATCGGCAATAACAAAAACGAGAAACAGAAATAAAAAATAAAAACAAAAATAAAAAATAGAAATAAAAACAAAAATAAAAACAAACGAAAACCAAAAAAAAAGGCGGCCAAGCCGCCTTTTATTTTTAAAATTGAGTGTAAAATTTATTCCTGTTCGTCTAAAAGAACAGCGTTGATAATACCGTCTTGACCGGGACGGCTTGTGACTCTGACAAGACCCATGTCGGTTCTGACGATTGTGCCTTTTGTCATGATGTTACGTCTGATGTAGTGTTTGTTGGCCGTGTTTCCGGTTACAGTTTCAGCGGTTGCGCGTTCTGTTTTGCCTGTTTTTTTGTCGGTCACGTTAATGAATTGGTCGCTGAGAAGTCTGACTTTTCTGTTGCCACCGCGTGTGGAAATGTTTTTGTTCTTTGTCGGACCGATTCTTGTTTCAGCGAATTCGCGACCGATTTCAAATTTTCTCTTGCTGCGGGAAGCGATACGTTTTCCGCCTGTTGATGTTCTTTTGGATGCGCCTTGCCATCTCATAATGATTACCTCAATTAATTTTAAGAATATATTTAAAATATGTAACCGGAACATCTCTTCGTGTCAGTTGCCGGTGATGAGAGCATAATAATTAAACTCATACGAAGAATTCAATATATGAACTTTGCGATAGATGAGAGATTTAGAACGGCATTCATTCTATTTGAATCTTGTTTATTAAGAAATGATCATTTAATAGATATATAAGCAATAAGAGCTTAAATAAAATTCATTCCGAAAAACAAAATAAAATAGAACCAAAAATCAATTAATAGAAACAAAAATCAATAAAAATCAATCAAATAAGGCGGTGTGAATTATGACGACATTAATAATGGATACAATTTGCGGCCATGTGAACAAAGTCACGGCAAAGGCGGACGGAATGACGACGCATGTCACGATCGAAACCACCTGCCTGAAAATCAAAAATTGGGGAGCAGAGTTCGATATTCCGATGGAAGAAATCATGACCCTTCGGAATAAAACGCTTGAAGAAAAAAGAGAAAAGACGGAACTGACCCCGACTTGCTTTGTCCCGGCGCTTGTCATGAATGCTGTGTGGATGGAAAACGGCATGATTGCAAAAAGTCTTGTCAAAAAGAAAAGTCCGATAAAAATAGAATACGCTGAAACGGAATAAAAATGAAAGAGACAGAAACAGCCGACAGAAATACTGAAAAATATATTGCGGACTCCGCCGTTTTTATTATGGGAAACTGTAATATTCCATATTCTCAAATGGTGACAATCAAGCTTGTCGAAGATGAAATTCGAAGCGAAGAAGCCAGTCTTCGCTATGACATTGCGAAGGCGGAAGGATTGAGAGTTGAAGCCGTTGAAGAATCTTTTTTGGAAGAAATCATAAAACAGGCGGAATGCACAAGAGATATTGAAAAATTATCGAAAACGGATCTGGGAATTCTTGCAAAAGCTTTGGAATGCAAAGAAACTGACGGAGATGTCATACTCATAACGGACGATTTTGCCGTTCAAAATATTGCCGCTCGCCTGAACATTGAAATCATTCCCGTTGCCCAAAGAGTAATAAAAGACAAAATCATATGGCAGAAACAATGTATCGGCTGTTTCCGACATTTTAAGGACGGAGAAGAGTGTCCGGTCTGCGGGTCACCTCTTCGGAAAAAAATGAAAAAGAAATCAGCGAAAAAACCGAAAACGATTTAAGCGTGCATAAAATAAAAGAGATAGAAAAAGGATACATAGAATAAAAGATATAAAGAGAAGAAATAAAAACACAAAATGAGAAATAAAGACATAAAATGAAAAATAAAAACACAAATAAAAACACAAATCATAAAAGAAGAAAAATTAATTTTTCACAAACTCTTCAGAAACAAAATTAAAAAGGAGCGAGATAAATGAAAAAAATAGAAGACTTATCCGCAAAAGCGGACGAATTGCAAAAGAGCGGTCTGACGACCGGCCAAATTGCAGATGAATTAAACATCTCAACCGAAACTGTTGTTTGGCTCCTGACAAACAAAAAACCGAATGCGGACGGAACGATCCCGAAAGATATTTCCGTCAACTGGAGCGCGCTCGGTCAAAACGCAACACGTCTGCGCTGCACGGCCCAAACATTATGCGATATGGTTGCGGAAGAAGCTGTGAAACAAAAAGAATACATTGACGTGGTTGTCGGCGTTTCTTCGAGCGGCGTTCCCGTTGCCAGTTTTATGGCAAACGAAATGGAATCCGAATTTACCATTTATTATTCCAAAAAAGTAAAAACAGATGCCGAAGCCGGAACAAAAGGCGCATTCAGCCGTAACTTTACAGATATACGCGGTAAAAATTGTATCATCGTCGATGATGTCATTTCAACCGGCGGAACATTAACGGATGTCATTGCCCAAACAAAAGCGGCCGGTGCAAACCCGATTGCTGTTGCCGTTTTGGTAGACAAAGTCGGATTTGATGAAATCGAAGGCGTTCCCGTTGTCGCTATGTTAAGAATTACGCGTCTCGGATGAGTTCATCCGAGCCTTTTTTACCTTATTTTAAATTTTATAAATCGAATAAAAGATAGTATACATCATTTGATTTTGTCTCATAAAAACAAATAAATCAAAATAAAAACAGGCGTGAAAAGTGTATTCAAAAGAATTGGCGGATTTGGGAATTGTTGTTTTTCGCCGACAAAACGAATCGGGCGGATTAAAGCCGCACTTGTTTATCAGATTTAAATCCGAATCCGGACACCTGCTGACTTTTGCAATCGATACGACACGAATGGCGGCATCAAAAAATCAGCCGGACGCTTATTTAATCACGCATGCGCACTCCGATCACTACGGAAAATCGGCGATGTTGTCGGACATTTCATACTGCTCTGAAGAAACGGCCCGCGCGCTTGAAATCAGATATGAAAAAAATTACAAAGGGAACACATTCAAAACCGGTGAAACGGTTGATATTTGCGGTGTTTCCGTTCAAACATTTGATGTCTGTCACGCTCCCGGTTCATCTGCATTTTATTGGAAAAATGATCTTGGAACACGAATTCTTGTGACAGGTGATGTTAAAGATGCGTCTGATCTTCCCGAATGTGACGTTTTATTCACGGAAGCCAGTTACGGTGACCCCGATGATTTGAGCTGCCATTTTAAAGATGACATTGCCGGCCTTCATGATGCTGTTTTGTCTCACATCGGCGAACAAAAAATTGCTTTTGGAGCATACGAATTCGGAAAATCTCAAAAAGCGGTTTCCATAATTCGCGAAATGGGATACAACGGGCCGATTGCAATGAACTGTAAAACCCTCTCCTTAACACAACATTTTGTTCAAAACGCCGGCGAATTGGTGTCGATCGAAGAAAGCAGCACAAGCATCAACATCGTCCCGATTCATGAGCTTTCCGGCCTGGATTTTTCGGTTCAGAAATATGTTTTAACCTGCCGAAGCGATTATCCGTTTCAGAATATCCGTCTCAGCGACCACTTGGATGTGAACGGATTGACGCAGATGGTGAAGAAGCTGAATCCTGAAATTACTGTTGTTTACCATCCGAATAAAAGTCCTCGGACAGACCGATTTGCCAAACATTTGGAAAAAAATGGGTACAGGGCTTATTCAGTTAACCAAATTCGAAATATCATAGGCACCGAGAAAATGCAATGAACTTGGAAAAAATTGCCGGATGAGATTTTAAGTTGCGGGTTGAGTTTTATATTAAGAAACCCAATTACTTCTCCTGTTATAAAGAGGTCAAATCCTCTGTTCATATGTATTTTTCGTGTTTTTATGTTTTATGTTGTTCTATGGTTTTATTTCAAAGAAGGGAATCGGAGTCTTATTTTCAAAATCGGACGCGGAGATCGAATTAAAAATGTTTGGGGATTTAGTGGAAAGTGTAACGAATATTGATATCTTGACATCATCGTTATCACTCTTTTGGGAAAATTTAAGTGTGAGCAGCGTTGTCATGACGATTCTTGCAATTTTCATGCTTGTCGGTGTCGTGGATAAACTTCGCGGAAACAAGCACGGATACGGCGAAGAATTCAATAAAGGATTTCGGGCGATGGGAGATCTTGCTTTGGCAATTGTCGGTATTATTGCCCTGTCTCCCGTTCTTTTGCGCGTGCTTTCTCCGATTGTCACGCCGCTGTACAATTTAATCGGCGCGTCGCCGGCAATGTTTCCGGGATCGCTGTTCGCTTTGGATATGGGCGGTTATGCGATGGCAATTCAAATGGCCGGAGAAAATGTTGCTGTCGGTAATTATTCGGGATTGATTGTCGCGTCTATGATGGGAATTACGCTTTGCTTTACGATTCCGTATGCGCTCACGATTTTGAAAAAGGAAGACCGATCGCTTTTTGCAACCGGCATTCTTTTGGGCATCGTTACTTTACCGATCGGCTGCCTGCTCGGCGGACTTGCTATGAATTTTACATCCACGCCGCTGAGTTTGGACGAATTGCTGATAAACACGCTTCCGGTCATCTTGTTGGCTGTTTTCGTCGGAATCGGGCTGATTGTTAAACAAAGCTTGATGCTGAAACTTTTTGAAATGTTTGGAAAAATTGTGACACTTATTGCGATTGTCAGTCCGGGAATTGCGATTTTCCAATATTTGACCGGAATTCGTTTTCCGCTCTTTTATTTGATGGTGGAAGAAGACCCGCTGCTCGGCGGTGTCCCGCTGGAAGTCGGTCTGCTGCTTATCGGTTTGATTGCAATTGTATTGGCAGGCGCGTTCCCGATGATTTTATTCCTTACCCGCAAGCTCGGAAAACTGATGGACCGATTCGGAGAAAAAGTCGGTATCAACCGTGAGGCATCGTCGGGACTTCTGACGCAATTGGCCAATAATTTACCGATTTGGAGTTTGATGAGCGGCATGAATCAGCGCGGTAAATTGCTGAATGTTGTGTTTACAGTATCGGCTGCGTTTGTTTTTGGCGATGTTTTGGCATTTACCGGCGGCGTTAACCCCGAAATGGTTTTTCCGGTCATCATTGCAAAACTTTCGGCCGGCATTTTGGCAATCCTTCTCACGATTTATCTGCTAAATAAAAATATTTTGAAAATCGAGAAATTGGAGTCAAAAGAAATTGTTTCAGAATGAAGCCGTTTAAACGAAGTTGCTTTAGAATGAATTCATTTCAGGTATTTTAGAATGAACTCATTTCAGGTATTTTGGAATGAACTCATTTCAGATATTTTGGAATGAACTCATTTTAGATATTTTGGAATGAATTTATATTCAATTTTTTCATTTTGAAAAATTCAAAATTTAATTTTTCTAAATTTCAATCAAGTTATTGTTTTAAATGTCAACGAGTTTAAATATGAAATATTAATTAAACTAAAGCAGTTTCAAAATTAAAAATAAAATAACGAATTAAAAATTTATGAACTTTCAGGAAATCGAATCATTATGCCTAAGAGAGAGCAAAGTACAAAATCAAAAACAACTGCCGAGCCTGAGCATGTTGAAGCGGAAAAGGTGGAAGAATACCACATAACCTCTTCCGGAAAGATTGAACAGACACCTGAAGAAAAGAAAAAAATGTACAAGGAAAGCCTGCTTCGAACAGTGACGGCTTCAATTATCGGAATTCTCAGCGGAATTGTTTGTTACTTTGTGCTCGGCTCGGCCGAAGCTCATTTTTGGGTACTTATTTTGATGCTTGTTATGGTTTTTACCTACTACCTTCAAAGAAGAGTTATTCTTCCCGTTTTTAAAATGAATATGACTTTACTGAATTGGAAAGATTGGTTTGGAATTCAGTTTTTGGTGTTAATTTACTGTCTTGTGACATGGACAATTCTTTTAAATTTGTTATAATAAATTCCGGCGACAGCCGGACCTTTTTTTATATTTCAGAGGGGACGGACGGCTGCCGAATTAATTTTTCAGATTGACTTGTCGGCTTCAAATTAAAAACGATTGTAAATCGGCTGCAAACCGATCGCAGAATCGTCGAATTTTGCGAAATTAAAAATGATAGAGTGATTTGCGTTTCAGGAAAAATATTATGAGAATAGCTGTTTTGAATAAAGACAAATGCCAACCGCGGCAATGCAGTAAAGAATGCTACAAATACTGCCCGCGCGTTCGAACAGGCGACGAAACGATTCTTTTCAGTGAAGAGGACGGAAAAGCGGTGATTACAGAATCCCTCTGTTCCGGCTGCGGCATTTGCATTAAAAAATGTCAGTTTGACGCAATTATGATTATCGGTCTGCCGGAGTCGTTGGAATTCCCGACGCATCGTTACGGTCAAAACGGCTTTGCGCTTTACGGTCTGCCTGTTCCTCAAAAGGGAAAAGTCACCGGTATATTGGGACCGAACGGAATCGGTAAAAGTACGGCGGTTCAAATTTTGTCAGGTGCCTTGATTCCGAATTTCGGGGAGGATGCCGGCAACTGGGAAAGAGTTTTAGAACATTACGCAGGAACGGCGTTGGCAGACTATTTTAAAGCGGTGTCTTCCGGAAACCTTAGAATTTCTCAAAAACCGCAGTATGTGGACTTGATTCCAAAAGCGTTTAAAGGAAAAACGACGGACCTTTTAAACAAAGCAAACACAAGCGGCGAATTGAATAAAATCGTTGAAAAACTGGAAATGGCGGACATCATGGACCGCGACATCGGCGCGCTCAGCGGCGGCGAACTTCAAAAAGTCGCAATTGCCGCCTGTGCGGCAAAAGAAGCGGACTTCTATTTCTTTGACGAAATCAGTTCGTATTTGGATATATACCAGAGAATCAATGCCGCTCGATTAATTCAATACCTTGCGAAGGAGAAAAACAAAGCGGTTCTTGTTGTCGAGCACGATTTGGCCATTTTAGATATGCTGGCCGACACCGTTCATGTCGCCTACGGACAGCCGGCCGGATACGGTGTCATGACGCTTCCGAAAACCGTCCGCGTTGGAATTAACCAATACATCAAAGGATATTTGCCGGAAGAAAACATGCGTATCCGCGACGAAGCGATAAAGTTTGAAACACACCCGCCCAAAGAAGGCTCGGAAATCAAAACCATCCTGTCATACGATTCATTTACAAAGAAATTCGGCGACATCTTTTCATTAGAAACCATCGGCGGCAGCGTCAAAGAAGGTGAAGTTTTAGGAATTGTCGGTCCGAACGGAACGGGCAAATCAACTTTCGTCAAAATTCTGGCGGGAGAAATTGAGCCGGATACGGGTGACGTCGGCATTGATGTGAAAATTTCTTACAAGCCGCAGTACATTAAAGCCGAAGCCGACATACGTGTCCGCGATTTGCTGATGAGCGTTGCCGACAAATTCGGAACGGGCTATTACGAAACGGAAATCGCCCGCCCGCTTCATTTGGATAAACTGTATGACAGCTACATTACGGATTTGAGCGGCGGCGAGTTGCAGCGTGTCGCAATCGCGGCCTGCCTCAGCCGAGAAGCCGACTTTTACATTTTAGACGAGCCGAGCGCGCACTTAGATGTCGAGCAGAGAGCAATTGCTACGCGCGTCATCACAAGGTTCGCGGAAAGCAACGGCAAAACGGCAATGATTGTCGACCACGACATTTACATGATTGACATGATCAGCCAGCGGCTGATTGTTTTTGAAGGCGAGCCATCGAAAAGCGGTCTTGCCAATGCGCCGACCAGCATGAAAAAAGGCATGAACAAATTTTTATCGAATTTGGACATCACC
>JGI994J12354_10005667_pt1 | contig 10686 bp, 13 predicted proteins | sample IntmicLarv3ML3BL_FD_12354 | JGI IMG/M metagenome (IMG submission 12354)
TGCCACTATAATTGAAACTCCCAAGAAACCTATTAAAAAAATAGCGAAGAAAATCCCTTTAGATTTGATAGTTCCTATTATATCTAATTTTGTTGGTGGATTGATTTATAAATCAAAGAAGCAAGCAGGATATATTGTTGAATGGGATGAATTGGGCGGAATTGAATATATGGAATTGTCAGAACTTCAATCACTTAGAAATACCACTAGGCGTTTCTTTGAAGATTCGTGGATAGTTCTAGCTGAAGCTGAAGACGCAGATGGTAATGTGTACTCTCCTATTGAGATTTACGAATTTCTTAGGGTTGAAAAATATTACAAGCATGGCTATACGCCCGATACTCTTGAGCGCCTTTTCGAAAAGGATGTAAAAGAGTTAGCTCGTGAACTTAGCTCTTTGTCAAAGGGAATGAAGTCTACAGTTGCAACTTTAGCTAAAAGAAAATTTGATGAGGGTTCTCTTGACTTAAATCTCGTTAATGTCATCCAGACCACTCTTGATGTACAACTCAGCATTTAATTAAGCGAGGTGACTTATGGCTACAAAATACAAAGATATTCATGATGCTTTTCTATATAAGATATCTGATCTTGAGCTACCAATGTTTGATACAGATGTTTCAAATAATATGATTAATAGGTATTTAAAAAGTGCAATAGCAAGATCTGCTAGAATTTTAAAAAGAATAAATTTCTCAAATACAATAAGTGTTTCTGAGTCCGATTGTTGTAATGCTCATAATAATGGTGGATTCGTTGACACTTTTACGGACGAAGAATTAGATGTTTTACTAGAATGGATGATTGTGTTTTGGTTAGAGCCATATGTTAATAACAGCGAACTTTTTTACATAGGTTTAAGTACCGCAGATTTTAAGATTGCCTCATCTCCTGCCAATTTGTTCGGTAAACTTTGCGAACGCCATAAGATGAGTAAGAAAGATGCACTATCTTTAATGAACAAGTACTCATTTATTTATAGTGACATTGAGAGGTTGAAGCCATGATAAAAGTAAAATATGGAGAGATACCAAAAGAAAATTTTTACAATTACTTTCAATTTCTTATTGGAAAGACATACAAAATATTACCAATGAAGGAAGAAAGTTGTGATACTTTGAATACTTATTTAGAGAGTTATCAACGAGAATTGATAGGTAACAAAAACTTATTTACTACCCTTGTGAATGAACCAATGTTTATAACAATTTTAAATACAATTCAATATCTTATATCTGAAGACTATTCTGTTGATATATGTAAAAATGAAGTTTTTAAATGTATTCATCTTTTTGAAAAAATAAGCAAAAAATATTTTCAAAGGGAGGAATAGTTTATGAACTCTGATTATACACAAAGAATAAATCTTCACGGATACACCCCTAGAGAAAGAATATTGAATCGAGAAAAATTACGCCTTTCAAAACAACTTCGAAATTCACTATCTTTTAAAGATAATATTATCGTAGATGGTAAACGAATGGGGTTAGTAATAGACTCTGGTAATCACACATATCAAAAAATCATAAAGTCACTACCTGATGAGAAATTTGAAACAGGAACTTATGTTGATTGGGCTAATGCTCGTTGGTTAATCACAAAGGCAGATTACGATGACGAGGTATATGTAGATGGTTTCATGGAACAATGCAATTGGAATTTATCTTGGCAATTACCAAGCGGTGAAATTGTACGTTATTGGGGTGTTGACTTAAATGCAACTCAATACAATAGTGGTGAAACCACCATGAATGGTAATAAGTATACTTATGGTTCGGCTCAACACAAAGTAGCATTACCCTATAACCTACACACTATCATGCTAGGCACTCCCCAGCGTGTTTTTTTATGTAGAAATATGGAAAAACCAACGCCATTCAAGATAACTCAAAACGATAGCTCATCTAGGTCTTTTGGTAATGGTATTGTAGATATTTCGTTATTGGAAGATAAATTCAATGCTGATGCTGACAGACTGATTAATGTAGATGGTGAAAATGTTTGGATTGCAGACTACTTTGAACCAGAAGTACAAAAGCCTAGTGTCTCTACTACCCTATCTGAAATATCTGGTTCACGAAAACTGTACTTAGATATGATGCAAACTTATACAGTTGTATTCAAAGATGCGGATGGTAATGAAATATTAAATCCTAATTTCGATTGGGATATAACTTCAGATGTTTTAAATGATATACATGTACAAGTACAAGGTAAAACCGTTGTTCTATATACAAAGAATGAAAAACTAATTGATGAAACCATAACACTACAGATACTTGTAGATAATGAATTTTCATCGGAAATGATTATTACAATCAGTGGATTTTACTAGAAGGAGGTGGTTTTATGGCAACCAGAAATAGCTACTATATGATTGAATTTAGAAATAAAATCACATCTGAGATCCTAAAGAATAAAGAATTGGTGGAGCTATTGGATTCTACGCCTGAAAAGGCTATTGATGATTTGTTGTATCAGAGAATATACCCACACGAGTACATTCCAATAACATTGAAAGATGCTGCAAAATATATCAACTTTGACATGCAGACAAGTCTTAATTACATAAATAAGGTATTTACTGATATAACAATATACTTTTTTCTTTTGGCTGATGATGCAGTACTCAGAACATCAAAAGGTTTGTGGTACGACAGGGTTACTTGTGTCCTAGATGAGATGTTTACAGAGAACAAGATTCTTGGTGTTGGTACTATGTCTTTACAAGAGAATAGGCTATATGTTCCAACTAATGATATAAGGGGTAGAATGTTGACTTTTAGAGTTCGAGATTTTACCGATGGTGGTAAATATGGAAAATAAGGAAAGTTTATTATTTGCTAAAGAAGTTCCTATCACTCCTGCTATTACTATTAGAATCCCGAAACTAAAGGAAGTAATGAAAAATGAGGAAGCATATCATAGTTTGGTTTCTAGGCTAACTGCTAGTCCTTATGCTTATATGGTTCAACTAGATGATCAAGGTATTGATTTCAATACTTTGACTCATTATGATTTGTTTTTAATGTTATCTGAATTAATATTTGACCCTAATGACAAATCATACAAGTTGCTTTTTGGCAACATTGATATCACTAATGTAAAGCGATATGTAGACACACAAAATGATACTGTCGTATTCTGTGACCCTATTGGAAAATTTAAAATTGATGAACTTATATATGAGCAAATTGCCGAAGTCGTTCGGGCTATTAATTTACTAGAGAAGGATATTCGAAAAGCTGGCAATGAAGCTGGCAAACATTATTTGATTGAGAAAACTCGTAGACAACAAAGGAATAGAGAACGAAGACATAAAAATAAAGTATCTAATTCTTATATAGAAAATTTGATAATTGCATTAGTAAATACATCGGAATGCAAGTATAATTACGAACAATTTTTAAATATGTCTATTTATACATTTTATCAAACTTACAAACAAATCAGCCATAAATTGGAGTATGACAACCTAATGAAAGGTATCTATAGCGCTACCATAGATGCAAGTAAAATGGCTGACAAGTCTGGTTTGTCCTTTGTACAAACCAAATAAATGCAAAGCAACTAAGACCTTTGGATAATTCAAGGTCTTTTTTATATGCAAAATTTAAGGAGGAAATAACATGGCAATTAATACAGAAAAATTGACAGTCACCCAAGTTGACATGATTACGGCATTGGATAATACCGGAGCAATTGAGTTTATCTTGGATGAAGTACAAGACACTACTCTTTCTCAAGCTGAAGAGAAAGTGGATATCACTGGTAGAGGTGGACGTAAAATCAGTTCTTTGAAAAAGAACAAAACAGTAACAGGAAGTGGTACAAATGGTTTCATCGTTGGTGGTGCTTTGGCTTCTATGGTCGGCTCTGAAGTCGTTACTGGTGGTCAACAGAAAGTTCGTATTCCAGATATTAAAGCAGTTACGGCTGCTGGTACTATCACTACAAAAGATGTACCTGTTGGAGTATCTGGTAACGAGATTCCATATATTTATCACAAAAATCCAGATGGTTCTCTTGGTCAAAAATTAACACAAGGAGCTACTGCTACTCCTACAACATATACAGTTTCTGGTTCAACAGTAACATTTCATTCTACTATGGATGAAGGAACTGAAGTTGTAGCGTTTTATGATGCATTGGTTAATGCTTCTGTGATTTCAAACGTATCAGACAAATATAGTAAAACATTGTTCTTGTATATCGACTGTACTGCTGAAGATAGCTGCAAAAACCAATATCATGTTCAATTCCAAATTCCAAGAGCGGACTTTAGTGGTACATTTGACATCGCTGTAGGCGGAGATGGCTCTACTCAAGCATTTGAATTTGAAGCACTTGCTGGCGGATGTACTGGAAGTAATGCATTGTGGGATATGATTATCTTCGAATAATCATAATTAAAATATTAGGCTCGGTGGATTGATTTCTGCCGGGTTTATTATATTTATGAAAGGAAATGATTTATGGAAAAGAAAACCATACCATGCAAAGCATGTGGCAAATCTTTTGTACCATGTTTAACCGTTCTTACAGAATCTTTTAACTATAAAACAGTAGCCTGTAGTCCTGAATGTGGAAGAGAATATTTCAGACTCATTGAAGAATCAAGAACTCCTAAAGCTAAGATGACTGCTGAAATCAAAGAGACTATGGAAGAACCTGTGTACAAAAAGAAAATGAAGTTTAAAAAAGAAAATGAAACAATTATTGACTAGAGATTATACCATCGAAAGATGATACCTATGTCAATTAACAATTTTAGTTGATGTAGGTATTTTTTTACGATTTATCTACATCCATACCTAGAGTAAACGGAGGAAACAAATGATTAAATACTCTCATATATTTGGGACAGAATATGATGATACAAATACTGTCCGCATTGTAAACACGAAACAAGCCGGAAAATATATTTATCACAAAGTGCCACTTATAGACTTATATTATTCAGTTGAAACGCTTGTATTTGTGTTTAACCGAGATGATACAAAGGAAGTTTATGACAAATGGTGCAAACACGAATTATAGATTGGGGTGATTAGAGATTAATACAAATTTAATAGCATTAGACACAAGCTCAACTAAAACTGGTTGGACTTTTTTCATTGATGGAAAGTATATAGACCACGGGTTGATAGATTTATCAAAACAAAAGAAGCTCTCTTCTGAAGAAAGAATCAAGAAGATGTGCCTAAAGATATTAAAGATTTTGGATAAATATAAACCTAATATTATAGCAATTGAAAAAATGAATGTTAGCAGAAACATGAGTGCTGTGCGTATTTTATGTAAGGCGATTGATACTGCCTACTACTACTCTATTTTGAATAATATATTTTACTATGAAATACAGGCTAGTGAATGGCGCAGCATTTTAGGAATGCAAGGTAAAAACCGCAAACGTGATGACTATAAAGCGTTATCCGTGGAATATGTTAGAAATAAATTAAAAATTGAAGTAACAGATGATGAGGCTGATAGTTTCTGTATTGGTATGGCTTATATACAGAAGTTCAGCAATTAGAATAAGTGGAGGATTTATTTTATGAAAAAAACTAAAGTTAAAATTAAAGAGAATATTACACTATCAGATAAGGTACATGCAATTGAATATATTTTAAGTGAGTGTTTCACAGATGGCGAATATACTCCATACTATATTGAGCCCGCAGTTATAGTTGCCATCACAAGATATTTTCTTGATGGTTTTGAAACTGAAGATGGCGATGATTTATACGAAATAGCCATGGAAGATAAGGATTTTCATATGGTTATCGAACCGTTTAAAAGTATTTCCAAAGAGGAATACGAAAAATTGCCTGGTAAAAGAAAAACAGATTATAACAAACATGCCGGAACTATGCAGTATGTTATGGATATGGTATATGACAAATTAGACTATCAGAAAAAAATGGCGGTTGCTCAATTAACTTCTGGTAATAATTCTTTAATCGAAGAAAAGACGTTAGAATTACTAAATGCAGAATATGAAAAAATCAAATTAGAAACTAAAGCTAACAAAGATATGGCTAAAATGGCCGCTAATATGGAAAAGATGACTAGCTCTCTCACTACTGCTGAACAAACTCGCATTTTGAAAAATATGGCTAAGGCTGATTTTGATTTTAATGCTGAAACTATCGCCAGTGCAGTTGGTGACAAAATAATTGACCGTGAATTAAAAAAAGAAAACACTAAATTGTTAGAGGACTACGATTCATTGCAGAAGAAATATGCTAATCTGGAGCAATTAGAAAGTTATAAAAATGTGTTAGCCGATAAACCAAAAGCAACCAAGTCTAAGACTACGAAATCTAAAGTAACTAAAATTACAGACAAAAAGAAAAAGTAGGTGATATGAATGGCTACTTTTACAAGCTTTTCGGGCATTGAATCACACTTTGCAAATATAGCCAGAGACGCTGTTGCCGAAGCTTCTGGAAAAGGATATGAAGAGTTACGTGTAGGACTATCTAGTTTCTATAGCTCTGGCGGCGGTACTTCTTCTGGTATATATAATAGAACTGGACAATTACGAGAATCTGCTCGTGTAACTCCTGTTTTTGCTACGAACAACAGTGCTTTTGCCGAAGTATTTATAGAACCAACTGAATATAAGCCCGCTGGTCGTGATGCTATAACAATATTAGGTGGAGCTGAATTCTCAAGTCTTAACATGCGAGGTACTGGTGGTTTCTGGCGAAGATATACCGCCGTTCAACAAGAATTACTAAATTCTGCTGTACAAAGCAGACTTTAAAACGCAACCCAAAAACGTTGCCTTTCCAAAACGCAACCTAATTAGGTTGCGTTTTCAAATACTTGTTTTATCGACAATGAAAAAGACACCGCCTAAGCGATGTCCCTTCGTAAATCCTCCGTTTACTCCGCTGTTCTAAATCGAACAATAAATACGAGTACTCGTCCTACGAGTTACCAAGTCGTAGATTTGTGGAAAATAATCTTTTCCTGATCGAACTCTACAATTACTATACCACAATCATACAAAATGTCAACATGCATATTTTTACATAAAACTTCTTGTCGCCTATGACAGAAGGCTGTTTTGTTTGGAGAACAGTGTGACTGAGAAGTTGGTGGCTTCTCTCGCTTTTGAAAAATATAAATATATGATGTTCTATTCTGTATGAAACATGGTCAGAAAATTAACTGCGTTCTTTTCTTATCTCTCGTATAAACAGAATTGTAGAAAATAACAATTCTACGAGTTGTGCTATGGTAGCCACAATAGCCAGAGTTTCGATCAAATTATCTTCCTTTCCGCCTCTTGTCAGTCACAAGTTTTGCTATTTCATAATACTATAAAACAGTACGGTTGACAATGGCGGAAAATCACATATAGATATTATACTATCGGCACTCCCACTCTGGAGTGTCATTTCAATTAACACCTTTTCATTTCAATCAATAAAAGGTGTTAATTGAATCTATAAAAGTGTTAATTGAATTAACACTTTTTCTTCTCATTCACTCATTTCACGAAAGGATGGTGATTTTATTAACGATTTCAAAGCCAAAATTAGCGTTGATGTTAATTTGCAAAATATCAAAAATTTAGAAACAAAACTGAAAAATCTTCAGAACAAAGATGTTTCGGTCAACCTTGATGTAAAAGGATTAGATAAACTCAAATCCACTGTCGAATCAATACGTAAACAAAAAGTAAAACTAGAGGTTGATATTGACAAAAATGTTTTAAACACATTAGGTAATTTGAAAGTTCCTAAAATGCCTAAAATCAAACCTGAGATTGATACCAGTGGAGTAAAAAAAGCAAAAGCTGATTTCCAAATGCTTAAAAAGGTAGCAAACGATTTAAATTCCAAGAAAATAAAATTTGAAGAACTCAATCTTAGTCCAGAGAAAAATGCTAATCAGATAACAGCACTGGGGGCACAAATCAAACAGTTGGAATCGGACTACAAATCATTGCATAACACCTTTGGACAGAGCTTAGATGCTAGTCAAATTGGTAAATTGGAATCTGAATTTGGCAAGACTGAAGACAAAATACAGATGGTTGTTGCTAAATCCAAAGATATGCAACAGGCATTGACTGTAGCAACTAAAGCATCTGAGAAATTCTTTGATACTAATAAGTCCACCACTGCTTCTAATAACACTTTGAATTGGTTAGAAAATAATTCTAAGGCTGCCAAGAAATATGGCGAAGAATTAAAAAGACTTGCTGAAATACAAGCAAAAGCTCAGACTAGTGCAGACTTATCACTGGCTAATAATACAGTGAAAGCTATACAGTCAGAAGCTAAACTTGAAGGATTAGCTGGTCAAACCTTTTCTGGTCAGCTTAAAAGTAATTTGGGTAATGTAGGTCAAGTTGCAGCATCTTATTTGACACTACAGCAAGGTATCAGACTGGCTAAGGGCATGGCTACTGAAGTAATGGCTGTAGATTCGGCTATGACAGAATTGCGAAAGGTTAGTAATGCTCCCGCTGGGGACGTTACTAACTATTTTAGTACGGCTGCCAAAAGTGCCAAAGAATTAGGCTCTTCTATATCAGACATTATTGAAATGACTGCAAATTGGAGTAGAGTTGGTTTTTCACTTGACGAAAGCGCTGAATTAGCCAATGTAACTGCACTATATCAGAATGTTGGTGATAATATGACTGCTGACAGCGCTTCTGAATCTTTGATTTCTACCATGAAAGGTTTTGGATTAGCAGCAGACGAAGCGTTGAGCATCGTCGATAGATTTAATGCGGTAAAGTTCCTGCCCCTTTGTGCCTAATATCAAATACGGACAGAGTGCAAATACTCTCAAATTGCTGGGAAGCCCTAAAGCCATTTAGCCTATATGGTGTCGAAAGACAGAAACAAGTAAATGGATGGTACATGGTGAGAAAAAGCACAATTATATATTGCGAAAGTATGATTGTGTCCTAAATATCTTAATAATGGGTAGTCAGCAGCCAAGCCTTCATATTGAAGGAAGGTTCACAGACTATAAGGGAGTAGTGGTTTGATAATGTAATAACCATTGATATATAGTCGAGCATTTTAGAAATGAAATGTGACGTGCTCACAGGTATCCAGACCTGTTTGGAAGTAGCACCAGAGTGAATAAATAAGTTTTAATAAAAATTAATTGATGGGTGGTGATAAATTGGCTAAATGAACAGAAAGTTTTTATGATTGGTGTATAAAGACTAAAAATAATAAATGGTTGGACATGTGGGATTATGAAATGAATAAACTTAAACCGACCGAAATAGGGAAATGTGTTAATACTCAAATATATTTTAAATGTGAAAAAGGTACACATTCAAGTGAAAGTACTCGGATTGCAGATATAACTAGTAGTCACAAGCTACAATCTTATAAATGCAGAATGTGCGGCTCTTTTGGACAATGGTGTATTGATACTTCTGAATTTGAATTATTAAATAGGTGGGATTATGATAAAAATGGAATATCTCCATTCAAAGTAACTTTTAGGTCTGGTAAGAAGTACTATTTTAAATGTCCAGATAATAATCACAAAAGCGAGGAAAAATTATTAACCAATATAGTCAAACAACCTAATAGTAGAGAATGCAAAGCGTGCAGTTCCTTCGCCGAGTGGGGTAAAAAGAATTTAGGTGAAGACTTTTTAGAAAAGTATTGGTCTGAAGAGAATACGGTTGATCCATATGAAATTTCTCCGACTTATGGTAAAAAAGTTTATATTAATTGTCAAGAAATTGATTATCATCATGTGTATGACATTACCTGTGGAAACTTTGTAGCTGGAAAACGGTGTTCTTATTGTGCTGGGAAAAAGGTACATAAATTGGATTCTTTAGGGTTTTTGCATCCTGAAGTATTGGATATTTGGGATGTTTCAAATGTATTGACTCCTTATGATTATCTTCCCTCGTCTAATAAAAAAGTGAACTTTAAATGTAACAAACATGGTGTGTTTCCAAGAGTAATAGTTGGCGCAACAGTTGGAGAATTTAGATGTCCACAGTGCGTGGCTGAAAGTCGACGTTCTATTCTTCAGATAAAAACTTCTAATTATCTAAGTGAGCTAGGATATAATACGCTACATGAAAACTCTTGCACACTACGTCCAGTAAATCCCAAAACACAATATCCATTACCTTATGATAATGAAATTGTAGAATTGAAATTAATAATAGAAGTTCACGGAGCACAACATTATAAAACCGGAGGATTTATTGACTTAAGTGCAAAGGCAAGTGGACAAGCTCCAGAGTATGAGCTGAGGCAATTACAATATCGAGATAAATTTAAGCGTAACTATGTCTTAGAGCATGGTTATTTTTATTTAGAGCTTCCTTATTGGACGTTTGATAAAGAAGATACATACAAAAATTTAATTGATGAAAAAATCAACATAATAAAAAAGAAATCTGCATAGTTTCACTCCTATGTAGATTTGAGGAAACAATTTCGCAATAGGTTCTGATGGACTCGGAGAAGCTTTAAAACGAAGTGCATCTGCCTTAAATCTAGCTGGAAGTTCGCTGGATGAAAGTATTGCTTTGATAACTGCCGGAAACACGGTAATTCAAAATCCTGAAAAAGTAGGAACTGCAATGCGTTCAATCTCACTTAGAATGCGTGGGAGTAAGACAGAGCTTGAAGAAGCGGGCGAATCTATAGAAGGGATGGCTGAGTCAAC
>JGI994J12354_10005668_pt1 | contig 10686 bp, 13 predicted proteins | sample IntmicLarv3ML3BL_FD_12354 | JGI IMG/M metagenome (IMG submission 12354)
TATTATTGCCCCTGCCAAATCCTGCACCTTACTCTGTGACATATTTATTATATGAAACGCCAGCCTTTGGGCACTTTTCCCGCCTATACCTGGTAACCTGTTAAGCTCCTCGATAAGTCTGGTAATTTGATTCCCATAGTAGTTAATCAAAATAAACCGCCGCCCATTCCTCCTGTTATTTTGCCAACTGTACTGCTAGATAATTCCTCCATTTGTCTGATAGCCTCATTTACAGCGGAAAGAACTAAATCTTCCAGCATTTCCACGTCATCCGGGTCTACCACCTCTGGGTTTATAGTAATAGATTTAATCTCTTTTTTACCTGTAATAACAACTTTAACTGCGCCACCACCACTAGTTGCCTCTAACTCTTTTTCGGCTAACTGTGCCTGTGCCTCTTCCATTTGTTTTTGCATTTTTTGCGCCTGTTTCATAATGTTATTCATGTTCATGCCACCCATAGGCATGCCACCGCCAAATCCTTTTGCCATTTTCATATTCCTCCCAAATTTTATATATTTTCTTTCGTAAATAGCTCGAAAGTTTTTTATATTTTAGTTTTACTCACTGTCTGCACGAATGCTCCATATAATTGCTTTACCCTGTAAAAATTTTATCACTGCTTCTTTACAACCACAGCCTTTTTTCAATCTATGCTTTTTTCAATCTATGCTTTTTTCAATCTATGCTTTTTTCATCCACAGTCTCTTTTTTCAAATGCTCTTGCTCTTTTCCAAAATGCTACATCTCATCACCAAAGAACCCGCCCATAAGGCTTTCAAACTCCAAATCCTTTTCATTGCTGTTTTCTTCGGTCATTACTTTTCCATATGCGGACTTTTGCCACTCTTCAAATGCCACCTCTGTCATAACCTGTACCTCAAAAGCTTTCGAAAATTTCTTTTCGTAGGCCTCTTTAATATAAGGTATTTTATTTATATAAAGACCCTCCTGCCCCTCTTTACAAAGGACTGTAAGCCTTCCGTCGTCTTTGTATGCAATTTTCGCCTCTTTAAACACCAACTGTTCAATCATAGATAGCCCTTTAACAACATCTGACCAGTGGTTAATAGCTTTTTGTATGTCCTCAGGCGCAACTTTTTTAACAACTTTGGGCTTTTCTGCTTTAGATACTTCTTTTTCTACAGCCACTGACACTTCTTTTGTAGTAACGTTTTGTATAAAATTACCTTCTTCAATCTGCCTCTCAATCCCTGTAACCCTTGCACTAACTTGCTCAATGGACTTACTTTCCATAGGCGAGCAAAGTTTTAAAAGTTCAACCTCTAACAAAACTCTCTCGTTAGTAGCATATTTGATGTTTGCCAAAAGGGCAGAGAATTCTCGTATCCAAAACATAACCTCTTCACTTGAAAGAAGGGCTCCTTGCTCTTTAAGGCTAACAATACTGTCCTCAGCCATGTCCAAAACCGTTTCAACTTCATCTATTGTAATGGCCATTAAAATATTTCTTAAATGACCGATAAAATCCTCTACAAACTGCTTTATGTCTCTGCCTGTATCTGTAATTTCATCAACAAGCTCCATACATTTTCCTGCATCTTTCTTCGAAACTGCACTTGTCATTTCAAAAAACACCTTTGTATCCACAGCCCCTACTATGTCGGCTACTTTTTCCACAGTTATTTCCTCACCGTAAAAGAAGGACACACATTGGTCAAGTATACTAAGGCTGTCACGCATAGAACCGTCTGCAAGGCGTGCAATGTATTCCAATGCGCCTTTAGTGGCTCTAATCTCTTCTTTTTCCACATAAGAACGAAGGGTTATGGCAATCTCGCCAAAACCTATCCGCTTAAAGTCAAAGCGCTGACACCTTGAATGTATAGTAGCAGGTACTTTTTGCGGGTCAGTAGTCGCCAGTATAAATATTACATGTTTCGGTGGCTCTTCAAGGGTTTTAAGCAATGCGTTAAAAGCACCTGTTGAGAGCATATGTACCTCATCAATAATATATACTTTGTATGTACCTTCTGTAGGTGGGTACTTAACCTCCTGACGTATCTCACGGATATTGTCTACACTGTTGTTGCTGGCAGCGTCTATTTCTATTACGTTTACACTTCTGCCTTCTTCAACACTTTTGCACAGGGAACACTCGCCACAAGGCTCTGCATCTACAGGACTTATGCAGTTTATTGTTTTGGCAAATATCTTCGCTGTGGAGGTTTTCCCTGTACCTCTCGTACCGCAAAACAAATAAGCATGAGAAACTCTCCCGCTTGAAATTTGGTTTTTAAGTGTACGCACAATATGGTTTTGCCCTACAACGCTTTTAAACGTATCCGGGCGAAATTTTCTATAAAGGGCTGTATATGCTGCCACTGATTTTTCCTCCTAAAGATTATACCATAAAGACATTCTTATTGAACTACTTTATCCGAAAGACTCTCTCATCCGAACTCCTTAGAACTGTCTTTATCTTATACCATAAATACTCTCTCATTCGAACCTCTTTGAACTGTCTTTATCCTCTACCATAAATACTCTCTCATCCGAACCTCTTTGAACTGTCTTTATCTTATACCGTAAATACTCTCTCATTCGAACCTCTTTGAACTGTCTTTATCCTCTACTATAAAAACACCTCTGGCTGTTTCCTCGTACAAAAATACCTTCGGTTGTTTTCTCGTCTCATATCCTATTTTAGGCTAATTTGCTGTTTTAGTAAACACTAAATTTTATATCATTTCTTCTTTCCCTTTATCTTTATATAAAACAACGCTTTAATGGTATTCCCTGTCCTTTACTTTGCGCTACAATTTTATATTATATTTATTTTCATCTTCTACCATTTTCTCCCCTTTTCATTCCACTTCCCACCTTACAGTCCTTCTCTCTTCCAGTTCTTCACTTCCCTCAACAACGTATACTCCTTCTGCCTCTATCTGTACTTACCAGCCTATCTCACACATTCTCGCTCTCTCACATTTTTTTGCATACTCCATACTGTATACATACACTTCCCCCACTCACTTTTAAATTTTTTCTTTTACACTGACCCTATTTTTCCGCACAAAAAAAGCATGCAAACTTCTGCATACTTATATTTAAAAGAACTCCGTGCACTTGCTTTCGATGTTTCTCCCCTAAACGTTACCTTTGTCCTTAGCTCAAGCCAAGCGACCTCGTACACACACAAATGACTGCTTAGTGCTGCTGCCTTCCAACTCTGACACAGTTCACAGGTTTATGTCGTACAAGACTCAACCATCAACACTCTCTTCAAAGGGCAGACTAAAGAAAATAGACCCCTAGAGCAAGCATCACCCCCTCTATAGCGGATTTAGGGTACAGGGAGCCGCTACTTCCCCAGCTAGCACGGAAATTTTATAAACTTTTTTATTCGATTACCTGTAAATAGCCTAATATTTAAACATATATTTTGCTTAAAATCAATTTTTAAACGTAATCTTTATATACTTAAACGCTTTGTAATTATAACTGCTACCACACTGATTGTCAATTAGTAGTAGCCTGCTATTTTTTCAAAAGTTTCAAGTTGCTCCGCATTTCTTCGTAACTGGTTTCCTTGTCCTCAATAAGACTTTCCTCGTCTCTCCTTTGTATTTCTTTAAGGCTTTCGGACATTTTATCCAAGTTTTCAATTACATCTGCTAATACTCCCGCTAAATTATAGTACATTGCCTTATAATCGGTCATTAAAATTTTCCCCTTCAATTTTTATACTTGTTATTCCTTTTTTCTTTCAGTTTATCCTCAGACACTTTATTTATGCCGATAATTTGCATATTAATTTTTCTTCCTAAAGCGTTCAAAAAAATCTTTCATCAACTTTTTGCATTCTTCCTCTTTAATGCCAAAAACTAGCTCCACTCGGTGGTTAAGCCTAGGCTCTTGCAAAATGTTGAGCACACTTCCCGCACAACCTGCTTTGGCATTTTTAACACCAAAAACCACTTTGGGTATCCTGCTTTGGACTATTGCCCCCGCACACATAGGACAAGGTTCAACTGTTACATACATGGTACATTCTTCTATTCGCCAATCCCCAATTTTTTTCGCACTTTGGTTTATAGCTACCATTTCCGCATGATAGAGAGGATTTTTTTTGCTGTTTCGCTGGTTAAACCCACGTCCGATGATTTCTCCTGTGTTGTCACAAACAATAACCGCGCCTATAGGAACTTCGTCTATTTCAAAAGCTTTTTTCGCTTCTTTTATGGCCTCTGCCATATATAGCTCATCTTCTGTCATTTTATCACTCCCGCCCCATGTATAAAGCTAAAGTCAGGTTTTCATCGTCCTCAATTTTAATGTAGTCATATAATCCGTCATTATTAAAATCGTCAACATGGAAAGAAACCCCATATTCAATATCATCGTTTTGAACCGCCATGCCTTTTTCAGAAAGAATATAGCGTATAGCAGTACCTGTATTATCAATTAAATACACTTCTTTTATACCGTCATAGTTGAAATCACCTGTGTAAATATTCCCGCAAAAAAACTCTAAAGATATATTTGTCCTAAAAATACATTTCATACTTTCGCTTGTTTTTTGGTATACATAGAAATCCTTACCATCAGTCATTATGTACTCTTTAATACCGTCACCGTTAATGTCCTCCTCTTTAAATGCAATAGGAGACACTTTAAGCTCGTAGGTCCTCTTTAGCTCCCATTTCCCATTGACTTTAGAGAATGTTTCCAAATTACGCCCATTCATAAGAGCCATTGCGCCCTCAACTTCGCCAACATAAACATAGCCACTCCCTGTGAACAAATACTCTTCACCTGTAGGGTTAAAGCTGTTGTCAAAGAAAACAACTTTCTCCGACACAACAAGGTCCTCTTCATGCTCACCATCTGCCATAACAGGCGTTCCCACAATAACAGCTATTTCATCATTACTTACGAAAGCGGCGCTAATAGGTACTAAGTTTTCACCAAAATGTGAAATACTCCTTGCAAGTAAGAACCTATCGCTGGTAAATCTGTAGAGGTATACAATGTTATTTTCAATATTAATATAGAGATTGTTGCCCTGCTGGTCAACTCCTTTGGATATAAACCCGCTAGATATGACATAGGAGTCCACTTTTTCAGCATCCATACCTTTAAGTTGTCCTTCCGCCGTTTCAAAAGTAACCCCTTTGGCAAACACATTTCGTGTGCCAAGGCTCACTGCAATCTCGTCATTATCACTTGGTAGGTAATAGAGGCCTATAAGCTCATCTCTAAGGAAATAGAAATAGGCTTTTCCTGCCTCTTCACCATTAAAATGAGTAAGTACTGTGGAAAAAATAACTGAATCTTTTGCACTGTGCTTGGCTAAATCAAAGCCACTTTGACTACTGGCGTCAAAAATTTCGACAGCTGTTTTGTCAGGCACTTTGCCACTATAGTACTCTAAATTTTCCTCATCGTAGTACCAGTAAAAGGAATTTAAAACGTCTTTTATCTGCCCTTTATATGCTTCCTGCTCTACACGACTTAAAGAAAATATAGTAATAACTTCATCTGGGGTCTCTTCATGACACCCGCAAAGTGATATTCCAATTAGAAAAACAATAAGCATTTTTTTCATGCTCTACACCTCTCAGTTTTGCTTTCTTGTGACATTATAACACATTATTTCCCAATAAGAAACATTCTTTTCTTCTTGTCGAATTTTCTGAAAACCTCTATATCGCCCTGAAATAGCGAGTTACATATATTTTTTCTTTAAATCCGCATAATAAAAAATGTCAATTTATACATAAAACGTGAAACTTGTTGCATCATTAGTATTACTTTGCAACAAAAAAATCAACTTACATTTTTACGATTTTTGTCGAAGTATATCTTTTTTTGTACTAAAATCTTTCATAACTAAATTTTACTACTGTTTTATACATTTTGCAACTTTTTGACTCTCTACATTTACTTTGATATAATAATTTTTAATATAAAAAAGGAGCCTATACAAATGACCATTTTAATTGATGCTGACGGTTGCCCCGTTGTTGACATAACTGTAAAAATCGCTGTAGAAAAAAATATTGAATGTATTATCCTTTGCGATACCTCACATTTTTTTGAAAAACAAGGTGCAAAAACCATTACTGTTTCTAAGGGAAACGATAGTGTTGATTTTGCACTTGTAAACATGACCAAAGCAGGCGACATTGTAGTTACTCAGGACTATGGGCTTGCTGCTATGTGCCTTGCAAAATGCGCTGTGCCAATTAGCCAAAATGGTATGATTTATAATGACGATAATATAGGCTCTTTGCTAAATGAGCGCCATAATGCAAAGAAAATCCGTATGTCAGGTGGACGATTAAAAGGAAAATCCAAACGCTCCCCCGAGCAAAATCAGGTATTCGAGAAAAAACTAAGAGCTTTGCTTTTGTAAATTTTTTTAAACTTTAACAATTCTTAAACAATTGCCTGTTATTATAATAATACTTTTAGTTTGGGAGGCTTAAAATATGGTTAATATTTTAGTTGTAGAAGATGATATAGCGTTGAACAAAATTCTTTGTGCTTATCTTACAAATAGCGGATATACAGTTACAGGGTGTCTAAATCCAAATGAGGCATATGACACTATGTATGCCAAGCTATTTGATTTGATTATTTCGGATATTATGATGCCAAAAATCGACGGTTTTGAGTTCGCTAAGACGGTACGTTCACTTAATAAAGAGATACCTATTTTGTTCATGAGCGCCCGTGACGACATAACTGCTAAACAAAAAGGCTTTCGTGCAGGGATTGATGATTATATGGTAAAGCCTGTTGATTTAGATGAACTTGTCTGGCGTGTAACTGCACTTCTGCGTCGAATTAAGATTATGGGCGAAAAAAAGATGATTGTGGGTAGCCTCACCCTTGACGCTGATGCAATGTCTGCAACTATTAGCAATAAGGAAATCCCCTTAACGCTTCGGGAGTTCAACATAATATTTAAGCTGTTGTCTTATCCGAATAAAACCTTCTCCAGAGCACAACTTATGGATGAGTTTTGGGGTACAGACAGTGATACAAGCTTGCGTGCAGTGGACGTTTACATTACAAAACTACGTGATAAATTTTCCAACTGCAATGATTTTCAAATTAACACGGTTCATGGGCTAGGGTATAAGGCGGTGCTATCTTAATGGAAAAAGAAGGAAAGATAGATAGTCGTGTAAAAAAGAAAGTAATGGGCTGGAAAGGCTTTTTCATCACCTATGGTACCATGCTTTTATTCGTCAGTATACAAACAGGACTCATTGTACTGCCTTGGTTTGCAACGCGTAGCCCTTGGGCACAAGTCGCTGTAATCATGGGATACTGGGCGATAGTTGCATTTCTTTTTGGCGTTATTACAAATCGCCAAATTAAAGAAGGCTACGACATACCAATGCGTAAACTTAGTAGCGCAGCCAAAAAAGTTGCTGAAGGGGATTTCTCTATTTATGTGGAGCCCTTCCATACTGCCGACCAGTATGATTATTTAGATGTAATGTTTATGGATTTCAATAAAATGGTACAAGAACTTGGTAGTATAGAAATCTTGAAAAATGACTTTGTTGCTAACGTATCCCATGAAATAAAAACACCACTGGCAGTTATCGAAAATTATGCCCTTTGGCTAAATAAAGATAACATTTGTGCCAATGAGCGTAAAGAATATATAGCTATCATTGTTCAAGCAACAAAAAAGCTTTCTGCACTTGTTAGTAATATCCTTAAACTAAATAAGCTAGATAACCAGGAAATAGATATATCTACACAAAAGTATAACCTTTGTACTCAGCTTTGTGATTGTGCGTTAACCTTCGAACCCTTGTTGGAACAAAAAAATATTTTATTTAAAGTTGATATAGAAGAAAAAACTATAATACAAGCAGACAGTGATATGCTTGAAATTGTCTGGAATAATCTGTTGTCCAACGCACTAAAATTCACACAAGCAGGTGGCGAAGTATCTTTGTTCCAAACATCAAGTAAAAATAGGGTAACTGTTTATGTTTCTGATACAGGGTGTGGAATGAATGAAGAAAGTATCCGACATGCCTTTGATAAATTTTATCAAGGCGAAACCTCTCATTCAGGAGAAGGTAACGGTCTGGGTCTTGCACTGGCGTACAGGGTAGTGGAGAAGTTAGGCGGAACCCTTACTGTGTCTAGCGAAGAAAACAAAGGCAGTACATTTACGGTTATATTGCCTATTAAATATTAGTTTGTTTTTTAAGACAGTTCTTTAAAAGAACTGTCTTTTTTTAATATTTCGTAAACATTTCATAAGCATTTTGTAAACATCTAAAAGTTAAGATGAACACATCAAAATACAAAAAATAAGAAAAGAGGGAATGAAAATGAAAAAAAGTAACTTTGTTGCAATGATTATGGGTACTATCGGCGGTCTCCTTTTGGCAATCAGTATGTGCATGTGCTTAATACCAGAGTGGGACACCTTTAAACCAGGTGTACTTATGGGTTGTGTGGGCCTACTCGAGCTTTTGGCAACTATAATCGTATGGAGAAAAATGGAAAACAAAGCCCCAATCTCACTAAACAGTAAAACTATCTTTACTCTGTTACTTGGTATTATCGGCTCATTGTTACTGGGTGTTGGCATGTGTTTAACAATGGTGTGGGGAAAAATGATATTTGGCATTATTGTTGGTATTGCAGGAATTGTTTTGCTACTTTCTCTTATACCAATTATTAAGGGGTTAAAATAAAAATCCCCAACAACAAGGAGGCAATATTATGAATGAAAATACTTTTATCGGCTATGAATATAGGGATATTACAGTAGAGCGCAGTATGGAGGCTATGTACGTGGACAGTTATCAAAATTTCGGCTGGTCATTGGATACCTCTACAGGTATTCCTACAGGGATTAATGGCGTTATATTAAAATTTAAGCGTGATAGAAAAATTAGAAACAAGGCAGAACTTACCCGCTTGCAACGACAATTTGACGCCAGTGTAAATGAAATTGCGACTATGGAAAAATCTAAAGGAGACCGTGCATCTATTTCAGCCTTTACTGTAGGGCTTATCGGAACAACCTTTATGGCAGGCGCTGTATTCTCTGTTGTAGGAGGATTAACTCTGCTTTGCATTATTTTAGCAATACCTGCATTTGTTGGTTGGGTAGCCCCCTACTTTCTTTATAAATCAACGTATATAAAAACAACTGCAAAAGTTGCTCCTTTAATCGATAGCAAGTATGATGAAATATACGAAATTTGTGAGCGGGCTAATAGCTTAATTAGCTGTTGATTACGAGAATAGGCTGTTTTGTATGTATCAAAGGAATGCTGTCCTGAATAAAACTTTCTTGTATGGTTGTTTTATGTTAACCAAAGGAATTCTGTCCTAAATCGACTGTTTCATACTGTTTTTTGTGCTTACATAAAATTCAAAATTTTCTTATCAAATAATAATTTCGCAAAAAAAATAGAGCAGGCATATTGTCATCATGGCAATGTCTCTGCTCTGTTTTTTAATATATTCCTCCTTTGTACCTACCCACATTCTTCTCTATTACCCTCCCACGTTCTGCTCTATTGTCCTACCTCTCATTTCTCGCGCCTCCTCTCTTCTTTTCTATCCCCTCACCGCTCATCTTCCCCCGCTCCACTAATCAACCCTCTTCCTTTTTCTTACCCTATTCTTGTCGAGTTTATCCCTCACCTGTTCCACCAATCATCTCTCTTCCTCTTCTTTCTCCCTTCTTTTCCACAACACCACCACCACTTGCCTCCCTACACCCTTGCAACTCATCTCTCATCTCTCACCTATCTCACTCTCCTTCTTCCCTATACCGCCACTCATCTCTCCACCCTCTTTCTTCCCTGCATCCCCACAAACTCTCATCTTTCCACTCCCTCCTTCCCACCTTTTCCTTCTCTCCTCACTTTCCGTCTTGCTTACTCATGCCCTAACATTCTTCCTCATTATTCCTGATATTTTCATTCGCCTTGTCCCATAATTTCCCCATTTTTCCACACAAAAAAGCGGGTGGTCTCCCACCCGCTTTCATATTTTTAGCTATTTACAGCCTTATCCCCATAAACCGCCACCTGCAAATCAATTAATTTGCTTGTAATCTTTTATAGGTTTCAAGTCTATCCTTAGCATCTTCCTCTGCTTTCACGAAAAGTTCTTCCGCAAGCTCAGGGAATGTTCTAATAAGTGATGAATAACGCATTTCACCCCTAATAAATCCTTGGAAATCTCCCTGTGGAGAAGGTGTTGAATCCAGTATAAACGGATTTTTACCTTCCTTTTTAATCTCAGGGTTAAACCTGTACATGTGCCAGTATCCACAATCAACAGCCTTTTTGATTTCAGCTTGAGTATCGCTCATTTTGATACCATGGTTAATACAAGGTGCATATCCGATAATGAGAGACGGTCCGTCATAGCTTTCAGCTTCTTTAAGCACTTTTACAAGCTGGCTTTGGTTGGCGCCCATTGCAACTTGTGCAACATAAACGTATCCATAGCTCATGGCCATTAAGCCAAGGTCTTTTTTCTTGATTTTTTTACCACTTGCAGCAAACTGTGCAACTGCACCTGCAGGAGTAGACTTTGATGACTGCCCGCCTGTGTTTGAATAAACTTCTGTATCGAATACGAAAACATTTACATCCTCACCTGACGCGAGTACATGGTCAAGTCCACCATAACCGATGTCGTATGCCCAGCCGTCGC
>JGI994J12354_10005669_pt1 | contig 10685 bp, 10 predicted proteins | sample IntmicLarv3ML3BL_FD_12354 | JGI IMG/M metagenome (IMG submission 12354)
GCTCCTCCTTTAATTGATGACATTATACTATCTCATAGTTACAAATATATGCAAGTGCTCAGACATGCTAATGATTATAACGCATCATGCTCAAAATATCAATAGCACGGAATCACTCATACTAAATGATGGTCAATTACAAGGCGAAAACGAAGAACGGCATAGCCGTAGCTATACCGTTTTTCGTAAACATCATTATGCTGCTTGGAGAATACTGCTCTTTTGGCGAGCAGTATTTTCCAAGATATTCTTATCTCTTTGAGAACTGCGGAGCACGGCGAGCTGCTTTGAGGCCGTACTTTTTACGCTCTTTCATTCTTGGGTCGCGAGTGAGGAACCCTGCAGACTTAAGGGTTGCGCGGTAGCTCTCGTCAACCAGAAGCAGTGCACGTGAAATACCGTGACGGATTGCGCCTGCCTGACCTGTAACGCCGCCGCCGCTGACAGTGACAACGATGTCAACCTTATCGAGGGTGCCGGTTGTGTTCAGGGGTTGGCGAACGATGAGCTTGAGGGTGTCAAGACCAAAATAATCGTCGATATCACGACCGTTGATTGTGATTTTTCCGGTTCCGCCGGGGAAGAGGTGCACGCGGGCTACGGAGGACTTCCTGCGCCCTGTGCCGTACATGTAGGGCTTCTTACTGGTATATGTTGCCATTATTCTTTTCCTCCTTCTTTAGCGTGCCCAGACTTCGGGCTTTTGCGCATCATGAATGTGTTCTTCACCGCGGAATACTTTCAGGCGGCGAAGCTGCCATTTTGCAATGGAGTTTTTCTGAAGCATGCCGCGCACAGCAAGGCGCATGGCAAGCTCCGGCTTCTCCTGCATGAGGCGCTTGTACTGGGTTTCCTTCAATCCTCCGGGATAACCGGAGTGTGTGCGGTAGTATTTCTGCTCCAGCTTTTTGCCGGTGAGAACTGCCTGCTCAGAGTTGAGGACGATTACGAAATCGCCGCAGTCAACGTGAGGTGTGTAATCTACTTTGTGTTTGCCGCGCAGAAGGTCGGCGGCAACAGCGGCGGTTTTGCCAAGGGGCTTGCCGGCCGCATCAAGGATATACCATTTACGAACAACGGTCTCCTTGTTAGCCATGAAAGTGGACATGTTTTTCTGCCTCCAATATATAATGTATAAATGTTTGACATTTTTGTTCCGCACCGTTAAAATAGTGCGGGCTTCGCATTTCTATGCGAACGTGCCTTATTTTTATAACACAGTGGATTTAGCATGTCAACACTTATTTTAGGATTTTTTATTTACTATAAAATATGCTTTAAAATTCGCCGTAATGCTCTTGATTGCTCTTGAATGCTCGATTTCAATTTTTAAATTTCTGAGGAGAAAAAATGAACCATTTGAACGAATTTACCGGCTTTGTACGCCGTTGTGTGGATGATTACGGCATGATTAAGGATAATGACAGAATTGCTGTGGGTGTTTCCGGGGGTAAGGACTCCCTTGTGCTCCTATGCGCTATGAACCACCTTAAAACATATTATCCGAAGTCTTTTCATCTTGAGGCGATAACACTTGACCTTGGCTTTGACGGTATGGATTTTACGCCTGTGGAGGAGCTCTGCCGCAGGCTGGGAGTGCCGTATACGTGCGTCAAAACCGATATAAGGGAAGTAGTATTCGATGTGCGAAAGGAATCCAACCCATGTTCACTATGCGCAAAGATGCGCCGCGGCGGACTTAACGACGCGATAAAAGCCAGAGGAATAAGCACTCTGGCACTGGGACATCATTATGATGATGCGATAGAGACATATTTCATGTCTTTATTATATGAAGGGAGAATCACCTGCTTCAAGCCGGTTACATGGATGAGCCGCGCGGAGGTGACACAGATTCGTCCTCTTCTGTACACAACCGAAGAACAAATAACCAAAATCTGTGCGAGACTCAATCTGCCGATTGTGCACAACCCATGTCCTCAGGATAAGGGCAGCAAACGCTATGAGATAAAGAATCTGATTAAGCAGCTGTCCGGCGATTATCCGGATTTAAAAAATAAAGTATTTGGTGCGCTGCAGAGGCTTCCTTTAGAGGGGTGGGCACCGGGGCAATGCGCTGTCCGTGAGGATAACTAAAATAGGTAAAAGCTACAGCAAAAAGTGCAAAATGGCAAGAACAACAACGCCTGGAAAGCCGAAAACACCGATAATAAGTGCATTTATCCAATTGACACCAAGAGAGAGGCCTATTGGGTCACCGAAAAAGTTAATGAGCCACAGGGCAACAAAGCCCAATGCGGCATTTATCAGCAGCTTGAATATGAGCTTTATAGGTCCCTTTATTATTTTAATGAAAAGCGAAAACAAAAAAAATCCGGCAAGTCCAAGAATAAAAAGTGAAATAAATAGCATTTTTCCTCCAATTATCTACTCCATCAATCTCTCCTTTGCCATACGAAGGGCATGATTGTATTTTGCTCTGAGAGAATTTATTTCATAGATGCAGGCATCCATGAGTATGGGGTCTGAAATATTGTCAAAACTCGAATAAGCGCTTTCAAGCGAAGTGCGTATGGTTTCGATTTCCGCACGTGCGGTGCGTTCTGCTGCAATACGCTCGCGGCGGAGCTTTCTCTTTGCGGTCATAATGTTCCTCCGAAAAAAATATAATGTATATTTTATTCAAAAAGAACAGGTCCTAACCGCACAATATGAAAAATTTTCTAGGTGTATTCCATTGTTGTAGTGCAATAATATAATCGGACACAGAAAGTGTTCAAGCGGAAAGCAACTGATTTGCCACAGTTCTCTTCCTAATAATGGACCCATCAGCAATCCTCCAAAGGATTGGATGAGGCCACATGGTTTGTTGGGGACAAAGGATGGAAGGCAAGATTCTGATGCATGGATGCGGGAACACAGGCGAGATGCCGGCAAGGTTTTACAGATAATCAAAGAGCCTCAGACCGGTGCCGATGTCATGGAGATATCACAGGCATGTTTGGCGAAAGGTCACAATCCGGCATATGGATGTTAACGTATATCACTTGGATATATTCAGCTAAAACTCGCTTTGAAATTGTGTCAAGTACCTGTATGGTGCGGCGGGAGGGTAAAACTCTCCCGCTTGATTTTTAGAAGTACATAATGTATACTATATAAGTTAAGGAGTTATTACCACTGACACCAGATATTGTGACGGTGGCGAAAGGAACGGACATTAGAATGGCAACAAGAAAACGCAAACCTTCCGAGTATGGAAACGAAAGTATCTCCCAGCTTAAAGGTGCCGACAGAGTTCGTAAACGCCCGGGAGTTATCTTTGGTTCCGATGGTTTGGAAGGCTGTCAGCACGCGGTATTTGAAATACTATCCAACGCAATTGATGAAGCCCGTGAAGGTCATGGAAGCATTATAACAGTTACACGCTATGAAGACAAGTCCATTGAGATTGAGGACTCCGGACGCGGCTGCCCCGTGGACTGGAATGAGAATGAGCAAAAGTTCAACTGGGAACTTGTATTCTGTGAACTATATGCCGGTGGAAAGTATAGAAACAATGAGGGCGAAAACTATGAGTACTCATTGGGTTTGAACGGACTTGGATCATGTGCGACCCAGTATGCCTCTGAGTATTTCAATGCTGAGATATATAGAGACGGACACAAATACAACCTCCACTTTGAAAAAGGCGAAAACGTCGGCGGACTGGAAAAAGTGGCTGTAACCGGTAAAAAAACAGGGTCTTCTTTCCGTTGGAAACCTGATCTTGAGGTTTTCACCGATATAGATATCCCCGAAGAGTATTATAAAGAAACGCTGCGGCGCCAGGCGGTTGTTAACGCGGGAGTAACCTTCCGGTTCAGAAACCAAAAGGGCGGAAGATTTGAGACAACCGACTTTATGTATAAAAACGGTATTACCGATTATGTATCGGAGCTGGCTGGGGAGCAGGGGGTTCTGACAGCGCCTGTGTTTATCGAGACCGAGCGCCGGGGAAGAGACAGGGCGGACAAGGCTGAATACAAGGTGAAGCTATCAGCCGCATTTTGTTTTTCCAATCAGGTAAATGTCATTGAGTACTATCACAACAGTTCATGGCTGGAGCACGGCGGAGCACCGGAAAAAGCCGCACGCAGTGCTTTTGTCTCCGGTGCGGATGCGTATATTAAGAAAACCGGAAAGTATCAGAAAAATGAGAGCAAAATCAACTTTCAAGACATTCAGGATTGCCTGATATTGGTGACAAACTGCTTTTCAACCCAGACCTCATATCAAAACCAGACGAAGAAAGCGATTACTAACAAATTTATTCAAGAAGCCATGACGGAGTTTTTCCGCAGCCAGCTTGAGATATATTTTATTGAGAATAAAGCAGAAGCAGACAGAATTGCCGATCAGATTCTCATAAACAAGCGAAGCCGCGAGACTGCTGAAAAAGCAAGACTGAATATCAAAAAGAAGCTCTCCGGAAATCTCGATATAGCTAACCGCGTGCAGAAGTTTGTGGACTGCCGTTCAAAGGATCTGAGCAAGAGGGAGATATATATCGTCGAGGGAGACTCTGCCCTTGGTGCCTGTAAACTGAGCCGCGATGCGGAATTCCAGGGAATTATGCCGGTGCGCGGAAAGATTCTTAACTGTTTAAAATCGGATTACGCAAAGATTTTCAAAAGTGAGATTATCACCGACTTGATAAGGGTTCTCGGCTGCGGTGTTGAAGTTGACGGAAAACGCGGCAGGGACATTGCGAGTTTCGATATGGAATCTCTGCGCTGGCACAAGGTTATTATTTGCACTGATGCTGATTTTGACGGATTTCAGATACGCACATTAATACTTACAATGCTGTACCGCCTGGTACCTACGCTGATTAGGGAAGGGTACGTTTATATTGCGGAATCGCCGCTATATGAAATCAGCAGCAAGGGAAAGACATATTTTGCGTATTCAGAACGTGAAAAAGCAGAGATTCTGGAGACTATCGGTGATAATAAATGCACAATTAGCCGATCAAAAGGTCTTGGAGAAAACGACCCTGAAATGATGTGGCTGACGACTATGAACCCTGAAACACGAAGGCTCATAAAGGTTATGCCTGAGGATGCCCAGCGCACAGCGGCAATGTTCGATATGCTTCTGGGCGATGACCTTGCAGGACGCAAGACTCATATTGCTGAGAACGGTTATAAATATCTTGATTTGGCAGATATCAGTTAAAGGATGAATGAAATATATGGCTAGGAAAAAACAGCCTGAAGAAAAAAGCAGACCCGTAGACCCGAGTGTAGTGGGGCTCCGGGCAGAGGTGCTCGAGCAGCCCATAACAGAAACCTTAGAGCAAAACTATATGCCCTATGCCATGAGCGTAATAGTTTCCCGTGCAATTCCGGAAATTGACGGATTTAAACCGTCACACAGAAAGCTCTTATATACTATGTATAAGATGGGGCTCCTGACAGGTGCACGGACAAAATCTGCCAATATCGTCGGTCAGACCATGCGCCTGAATCCCCACGGTGACAGCGCAATTTATGAAACTATGGTTCGCCTCTCCAAGGGAAATGAATCGCTTCTGGCTCCATTTGTCGATTCAAAAGGAAACTTTGGTAAGGCATATTCCAGAGATATGGCATATGCTGCAAGTAGATATACAGAGGCAAAGTTATCTGCTATATGTGCCGAGCTTTTTAGAGATATTGATAAAGATACAGTGGATTTTATCGACAACTACGATAGCACGACAAAAGAACCCACGCTTCTCCCGAGCACGTACCCAAATGTTCTTGTGTCGTCAAATCTGGGTATTGCGGTTGGAATGGCAAGCCAGATATGCGGATTCAATTTGCAAGAGGTCTGTGAGACTACAATAGCTTACATAACTGACCCAAATCATAATATTATGTCAACTATGCCTGCGCCTGATTTCCCATCCGGCGGGGAAATAGTATATGACATGACAGAGATTGAGAACATCTACCGCACCGGAAGAGGCGGATTCAAAGTGCGCGCCCGCTGGAGGTATATCAAGGAAGAGAATCTCATTGAAGTTTTTGAGATTCCATACAGCACCACCACCGAACAGATTATAGATAAGGTAGCAGACCTTATCAAACAGGGCAAGGTGCGGGAAATCTCCGATATGCGTGATGAGACCGACCTCGGCGGATTGAAGCTGGCTATTGATTTGAAGCGCGGAACAGATCCGGAAAAACTCATGCAGAAGCTCTTTAAGATGACATCACTGCAAGATAACTTCGCCTGCAATTTTAACATTCTCATTGCCGGAAACCCCAGGGTTATGGGCGTAAGTGAGATACTGGACGAGTGGATTGCATGGAGAATGGAATGTGTGAGACGCCGCGTTTTCCATGAGCTCACAAAGAAAAAAGATAAGCTGCACCTCCTAAACGGGCTTAAAAAAATCCTTATGGATATCGACAAGGCTATTTCAATAATCCGAAACACTGAGCTGGAAGCAGATGTTATACCAAATCTGATGATTGGGTTTGGCATTGATGAGATTCAAGCTGAATATGTTGCGGAAATACGCCTTCGCAATATTAACCGCGAATATATCCTAAAACGAGTGGAGGAAGTATCGCAGCTTCAAGACGAGATTGATGATCTGGAAGATACATTAAACAACAAGCGCCGTATAAAAAAGATCATAACTGATGAGCTAAAGCATATAATAAAAAAATATGCTGTGCCCAGAAAGACACTTATTGTTTACTCAGACGATGTACAGGAGTTCGCAGAAGAAGAGCAAATTGAGGATTATCATGTGAATCTGTTCCTCTCAAAAGAGGGATATTTCAAGAAAATCAATGACCAATCTCTGAGGATGAGCAGTGAACAAAAGTATAAAGAGGGAGACGGTGCGTTTCAGGCTTTTGAAGCACAAAATAAAGATGATCTCCTCATATTCACTGATAAACAACAGGTGTATAAAATGCGCCTCCATGATACGGAGGACACAAAGGCATCTGTTCTGGGGGTATACCTGCCTTCGCATCTCGATATGGATGAGGGGGAGAGTGTTCTTGCTATGGTGAATCCGGGGGACTACACGGGTGAAATTTTGATGTTCTTTAAGAATGGTAAAGCCGCCAGACTTTCATTATCCTCATATGCGACTAAAACTAACCGTAAAAAGCTGACGAATGCTTATTCCGATAAAAGTCCGCTAATGACCATTATGCTTCTTGGAGAGGACAAAGAACTGGTTGTATACTCGACTGAAGGACGCGCACTTATTTTCAATACAGCATTGCTGACCCCGAAGGTCTCCAGAAGCACCCAGGGTGTGAGTGTTATCAGCCTGAAGAGAACACACACGCTGTCACATGTCTTGGAACTTAAAGATAGTGGAATCGCCAACCAGTCCCGTTACAGGATGCGTAATGTGCCGGCGGCGGGAGCACTTCTAAAAGAAGAAGATATGCAGGAAGAGCAGATGAGTATTATATAAACCTTTATTAGTGCGTTGCGAAAGGAACCTTATCCCACATGAAAAAAAACAGCGCTGTTGCGCTTATTATTGCATATATAAAAATTGCTGTGGGGGCGGCATGTTATGCTGCCGGATTTCAGCTGTTTCTGTATGATAACGCCATAGCTTCCGGTGGAGTTTCCGGTATAGCTATGACAGTAAATTATTTGACCGGATTACCTGTGGGAATGCTTATAATTGCAATTAACATCCCGATTTTCCTTTTTGCTTGGAAAAAATATGGTACAAAATTCCTTATTGCTTCACTTTTTGGTATGGTGTTTTCTTCACTGCTTGTTGATTTATTTGCTACACTGTCAATTAGCATTACCTCTGAGATTTTCCTCGCCTCGGTATATGGTGGAATTCTGACTGGATTTGGACTTGGTTTGGTCTATTCAGCGGGCGGAACCACAGGAGGTGTTGACATTGTTGCAAAATTCCTCAGAAGCAGGTATCCATTTATTAATTTGGGGACACTTATACTTTCTCTGGATGTTGTAGTAATACTCATATTTGCTATCCTCTTTAAAAAATACGACAACTCTCTTTATGCCATCATTGCTATGTTTTTAGCTTCAAAAGTCATTGATCTGGTTTTATACGGCGCATCAAATTCAAAGCTGTGTTATATTATCGCTGACAAACATGATGAAATCAAAACCGCAATTGTCAATAAAATGGAACGCGGAGCGACACTGCTTAAAGGAGAAGGCGCTTATACCGGCAGAGAGAAGCAGATTATTCTATGCGCGATAAAGCCGCAGCAGATTGTTAAGCTGAGGCGGTTGGTTAACGAATATGACGAGGATGCTTTTGTAATTGTGTGCGATTCCCGTGAAGTCTTTGGCAACGGGTTTTCAAGTATTGCAGACTTTGATTAAGAGGAGTGTTGAAGGTGAACATTGAGAAAACTATTAAAAGTATGGAAAAAAGAGGCTTTAATGTGCATTACTTTGAGACAGCAGCAGAAGCTGCTGAGTATCTTAGAGAGACTCTGACCGGAAAGACGGTAGGCATAGGCGGAAGCATTACCGTCCGTGATTTTGGATTTTACGATGCAGTGAAGGAAAACAACACTACAATTTGGCACTTTCTCACAAGAGATCCTGAGCTTGCTAGAAAAGCATACGGCGCTCCGGTTTACATAAGCGGAGCGAATGCTATAGCTGAGAGCGGAGAGATAGTCAATGTTGACGGTACAGGTAACAGGGTTGCGGCAACTTTATACAACAAAGAAAAAGTTTACATAATATCTGGAACTAATAAAATATGCCCGACACATGAAGATGCGATGAAGAGAGCAAGAGAAGTCGCCTCACCGCTAAATGCAAAGCGGTTTAACACAAAAACACCATGCGCTGCCGACGGCAAATGTCATGACTGCAACAGTCCGGAAAGAATTTGTAATATGCAGGTGTCAATCCTTGGACGTCCGAATGGTGTTAAGGAACTTGAAGTTATTCTGGTTAATCAGGATATGGGGTTTTAAGCGGGACAAGCGCTCAGGGGATTTAGGAGTTGAAATTGATGTTAAAACGGGTTTTTATCTTAATAATTGCTTTTTGTCTGATACTTACAGCATCAGGTTGCTCAGCCATGCTTGTAAAGAACTATACTGTGGAGACAGATTATGAAGATGAGACTCCTGTAGCTTCGGAAAACCCGGGTATTGCTGAGATAGCTATCAATGACTATGATCAGCTGATGAAAGAGATCGGCCGTATGATCAGTAAACATGAAGAACAGGCAAAATTCAAATTCAGCAGCTATGATGCAAAGGACACAGATATTGAATCCGATGTTATCCGCGCGCGTGAAGAGGCGAGAACAGCCTCTGCTTTAGCCGCATATGCTGTCGACTTTATTTCGCTTGAGCCGCGCAGGATTGTTGCGTATTATGAAGCAGATATAACCATTGCATACAGGCGGACAAAAGAGCAGATAGACAGCATTGAACATCTTGTCGGATCATATCAGATGGAAGATAGGCTGGAAAAAGCCATCGCAAGCGCATCCAGTGAGCTGGTGTTCAAAATGAACACTTCGGAGACAAAAGAGAGCATTGATGGTGTTGTCAGCAAGATTTTTTATGATAATCCATTGGAAGTAATGACCATACCGGAGTTGGAGGTTATACAATATACCGGCACAGATACACAGATAATTTATGAGGTGCTGTTTAACTACGGAATCAGTGCGTTGGAGCTATTAGGGAATAAAAAGTTATCGAAAGAAGCCTTTACTGAACTTATGGACTCTTTACCTGAATTTAGTGAAGACACATCTGATGCTGAGATGGCGCTTGTGGCGTTTAGAAAGCTTATAGCCGAAACACAGTATGATCCCAATGCAGTGATACGCATTGAGCGCTATGGAGAAGATAGCGGGCTTGGAAACAGTATATATGGTTCTTTAGTTGAAAAACTGGCAGATTCACGCGGAATCGCGCTGACATATAAGGAAATGTGCGATGAGCTTGGTATCGGGTGTATGGTTGTGACAGGAAGATATGATAAGGGAAACCACTTCTGGAACATAATAAAAATCGACAGGAGTTATTATCATGTAGATGCCTCTCTCGCCGGTATTTTAGGTGTGGAGGACAGCTTCCTGCGTTCGGATAATGAGATGTGGGGCGGATACATCTGGGTAGTAGAGGATTACCCGGAGTGCAATGGTACGATGAGTTACTCAAGTATTGTTCCGATTCCTGAAGCCTAATGAGCAAAACAGAAATAAGGTCTTGACAGAGCTGCTAAATTTGATATAATACTTTTCGCAGCTCAGTCAGACACTTTTGCTGCATGATACAATGCGGGCGTAGCTCATTTGGCAGAGCGCCACCTTGCCAAGGTGGAGGTAGCGAGTTCGAATCTCGTCGCCCGCTCCAGCGTCGAAGCAAAGTTCGCTTTGCTTCGATGTTCTTTTTGTAAAAGAACACCATCCGCTCCGCTTCCTTGCTTCTCCTTTTCCAATCGAAGCCCTCGTTGTTGGGCTTTCGATTGGTATTTTTTGAGGTCTCGCCACCGTTGGCGGCTCCACCCCAGAGGATTTAACATCCTTGGGCGGCAAAGCCACCCTGCGGGAACTCGGCTATGCCGAGATTCGCGCCGGACTTCCAGCGAAGAGACAAGAAGCCCACGGCATCTTTTATGTTCAAACAATAGAAAACCCGGTAAGTCATCATGATTATGATTTACCGGGTTTATTCGTTTTTATTTACTAA
>JGI994J12354_10005670_pt1 | contig 10681 bp, 12 predicted proteins | sample IntmicLarv3ML3BL_FD_12354 | JGI IMG/M metagenome (IMG submission 12354)
ACATCAATGCTCTCAGCTTTGATTTCGCCGTTGTGCATAGCAATAATATCTTTGGCTTTCTCATATCGTCTGGCAATGAACTGAAAGAACAAGNTAGCTCCTTGAATATCCATTGGCAGATAGNGAATTTCATCAATAATAAGCACCTTATACTTGCCCAGTGTTTTTAGCTTGTCCGGCAAGCGGTTCTCGAAATGAGCCTTTTTAAGCAGCTCAATCAGTGCATAGCAATTAATGTAGTAATAAAAGCATTTCTCAGAATGAACGGATTCATGTACTGTACGAGACGGAATTCACAAAGGGCGAAAAAGCATATCTTTTTGAGAGCAGGTTCCCGAAAGCTAAGGGAAACCCGTATAAATAAATGCATAATTTAAAGACACCGACCCTTTTTATGGTGAAGGGGTCGGTTTTTGTTGCGGAATAGGAGGGGGGTGTGGTAGAGTAATCATGCAAATTATTTCATAAATTTCAAAAATTAGTTAAATAGGAAGTGATGATTATATATGAAGGAATTTAAAAACAAGGTGGCACTGATAACCGGTGCCGGACACGGTTTTGGATTTGAATTTGCCAAAGAGGCTCATAAGCGCGGGATGAAGCTTTTTTTGACTGACATTGATGAAAAAGCGTTGGCGGAAAAAACAGATGAAATCAAGGCAGCCGGCGGTGTTGCAGAAAGCCTTGTGATGGATGTTTCGTTGGAAGCTGATATCAAATTGATGGTTGACAAGTGCCTTGAAGCATATGGTCAAATAGACCTTCTCATCAATAATGCGGGAATTGCCATTGGAGGCGCCGTTACTGATGTCCCCTCAAGAGACTGGGAATGGATTATCGGCGTAAATGTCATGAGCCAAATATTTGCGATGAAACATATAATTCCCATAATGGAAAAGCAGGGAACAGATTGCCATATTCTGAACGTTGCTTCCCTTGCGGGGTTATTGACATTGGGGAAAATGCCGGCTTACTTTGGTACCAAGCACTTTAGTGTAGCCCTATCTGAAAGTGTTTCATTCGACTTGCAGGCTGCGGGGTCAAATGTAAAAATGTCGGTTTTCTGCCCCGGCTTTGTACAAACAGATTTGTTCAACTATGAAAATCATCGCCCCGAAAGATTCAAGGAGCCAAACGATCCCTATTACAGCAGTGACACGTATCAGCGCATCCTTGAAATGGCGAAACGTGTTATTGAAACCGGAACACCGCTTAAACCGGTGGGTCCGTTTGTGTTTGACCATCTGGCGCGTGATAAGTTCTANATCCAGCTTCACAAAAAGCCAAAGTTTTTGATTCACAAAAGAATGCGAGGCATTATTCGAGAAAAAAACCCCGATTATAGCGCGATCAGAAAATATATGGGTTCATGACCGGTTGACCAAGTGNTCTTGCAGTGCGCAGATTGTTCTGTTGCTGNGTCAATAATTGCAAGTGGTTNTTTCCCACCAAATNAAGATAATCCGAACCTGATTCCGATAGGAATTGGGTTCGGATTTGTCGTTTATCTGAAATATATTNAGGGTTTTTAATAGCANATAGAAAATGTCTGTATTTTGACCAAGTAAGAATCCAAGAAAAAAGAGNTAAAAGAAGCCTCGATATGTATACTTTTTTTAGATAAAACAGGAGANGAGAGAAATTCACGATTTAAGTGCTGCTATTTCTCTTTCTTTTAGAGCATTGAATTCCCTACGCTCTGTTTACACGTCTGACACAGATGTAAAGCTCACTGTTTTCAAAGGTAACTTCGGCTTCATCTACCATCATACCGAGCAATCGCAGCTGTTCGGTGCCATCCGACCGGCTGCCGAGCATCCAGTAACTCTCCTCAATCATCCGGTCACGGGGCTGGTTAAGATAATGTCTTAACCGTTCCAGCTCATCTGGCTCAACATATGCGATTGGTGCGCGTATTTTGTAATGCGACATATCGGGCTGCAAGTCCATAACAACATAGCTGGTTGTGCTTCCGAGTTTATGGCAGTAAAGCATCAACACAGTTATAATAGAAATGCTCTTATCAAGGTTGTTACTCATTTTGCATACATCCTCCATATGATACAGCATAAAAGTTGACTTCGTCAAATATCAGCCGGCTATATATATCCAAAACAGCCAGGCCAGAACGGCACACAACCCCATGCTCAGCAGCAATAGACCAGAGGAAAAGCTCCCCGCAATATTTTGCGTTACTATAGTTTCATTTTTTTCAGGATAGAATAATACGTTATATTTTCTGTAGAATCGGCTGATTGAACGATCGGATTTACTTGGCCTCATAAAAATATATGAGATAAGCCTTAGCAACGGGCGATAAACTCGCTCTTCTAAATTCAGCCAACCAGGCCATCGGTCAGCATACTCCTTGCTGCCGTCAGGGCACCTGCGCATCAGCAAGCCGCGTACGACAACAATATATATCACAACCCCCGCTGTCACTGAAATAACAGCGCCCTTGAGATTAATCCACGCAAAGTAATGCACAGCATGATCCGGCGCGTGGCCATGCATAAAACCTTCTCCAAAGGCTGCCAACGCTTCTGAAAGACGGTGAGGCAGCATCCCGAAAGCAGGCAGCAGCAGTGCACCTGCCATCAGGACGAATGAGGTCAGCGGGTTCATATAGCTGTCTTTTTGCGGAAAAGCAGAGATAGGCTTTTCAACAAAAATAGCAATGAACAACTTGGTCATATAGGCTACAGTAAGGCCTCCCGCCAAAAGGAAAAGTACTTCAGCCAGGCCAAGCCATCCGGCGAGCGGCAGACCCTCAAACAAATGGATGCATTCTACGAGGCTTTCATGCAGCAGCGTCTTACTTACATAACCGCCGAAAAGCGGTATCCCCGCAACATTCAGTGCTCCCGCAAGGAAAGCAGCCGCCAACAGAGGTTTCCCCCGTCCCCATCCTCGAATATCATTGAGGTTCAGCTTATGAAGGTTCATGTAGGTTATACCGGCAACTGTGAACAACACCAGCTTTCCCAGCGAGTGATTCACCATATGCAGGAGAGTACCTCGAACCGCGAGGGCATTGTGAGAGCCAAGCAAATTTTGCGCTGCTACACCCAACACTATGAACCCAATCTGTGATATGGATGAGCAGGCCAGCATCTTCTTAAGGTCGGTTGAAAACAAGGCTAACAACGCCCCGAGCAGCATTGTTACCACACTTAAAGCCAACAGGGCAAGACCCCAGTTGATGTCACCAGGTAATAACTCGCAGCTTATAAGTATCACACCAAAGATGCCTGTTTTTGTCAGAACACCGCTCAACAGCGCACTAGCGGGAGCAGGAGCGGCAGGGTGAGCCTGAGGTAACCAGATATGTAACGGAAATAGCCCTGCTTTTGCCCCAAAGCCAGCCAACAGCAGTGCCGATGCAACGTATAGACGCGGTCTGTCTGCTATTGAGATGCAAGCGGCGGCAAGCTCATCTATCACAAGGGTGCCTGTCATGTCCGATAATAGGAATAGCCCCATAAGCATTGCTAGCCCACCTGCAACTGCAATTACAAGGTAAGTACCCGCAGCACGTAAGGCTTCAGCGCTTTTATTGTGCGCGACAAGAGAATACGAAAACAGCGACACCCACTCAAAAAACATGAAAGTCGTGAAGAGGTCGGCGGAGAGGAAAACACCTACTGTTGCGGCAAATGTAAGTAAACTGAAAAGCTGGTACCGCCCATTGTTTTCATCATGGGCAAAGTATTCCCGCCCGAACAATGTAGCGGCAAGCCACATAAAAGCGGTGATGGTGGCGTAAATCCCACGAAAACCATCCATCCGCAGAGAAAAGCCCAATCCTCCGAAGGCTGGAAGCGTCAACTCATACACCCTTCCCTGAGCCACGCCGACACTCAACACCGCAGAAAGCCCCAGTACGGCGATGCATATGAGCGAGGGCAGAACACTGCCCATAGCGCGATTTTTTTTGCTCAAGACATAACATGCCGGTGCACCCAGCATTGGTAAGAGCACAAGTATAAGTAATAAGAATCCTTCGTTCAGACGCATCCCCTCCTTTCAAGCTTCGTTCGCAGTTTAACCCTGAATGCCAAGGTTCAACCTTGACAGAAAGCCGCTCAGCTCATCCGGTAAAATGCCGGTCAGAAAAGCTAGTACAGTCAGCAGGACAACCGGAATCAACATAACAGCCATAGCATCACTGCTCTTCTGTATATCTGTTTTTTTAGTTTTGTTTCCGGAGAAAAAGCCGTTGATAGAGATGGGAAACAGGTATCCGGCTGTTAGCAGAGCACTCAATAGCAATATCACAGGTCCAGCCCATGTAAAAAAGCCTGTGTCAGACACCAGCGCTCCGGCAGCTAGTTGCCATTTACTTACAAAGCCGCTGGCTGGAGGTATGCCCACAAGTGCCACGCTTAACAGCGTGAAGCACCACATTGTTACGGGCATCTGCCTGCCTAAACCATGCATTTCGTCCAGCCGTGTTTTTCCGGTCTTAAATATGATAACTCCGGCAGCCAAAAACAGCGCATCCTTGATAATACTGTGAAACACCATATGGAGCATTCCGCCCAGAACACCTGCCGCTGTAAGCGTAGCCAAACCGAATTGTATATATGATACCTGACTGAGAGTGGAATAAGCCAGTCGTGTTTTCAGCAAAGGCTCCTTATATGCTCGCGCCGACCCCATAAGAACGGTGAAAAGAGCCAGAACAATCCATATGTACTGCACAAATGTTCCCCGGATGAACTCTGTCCCAACAAGCTGGAACACAAACCGTATTGTCGCAAACACGCCCGCCTTTGTTATAACACCCGACAGCACTGCCGATGCCGGTGCGGGAGCTACCGGGTGAGCTGAAGGCAGCCAGGCGTGCAAAGGGAACATGCCCGCCTTTGCGCCAAAACCTATAATAGTAACCAGTGTCGCAATAAGCATGGCAGTCTCGTTACCGGCCAGCTTAGCTGCATCCAGCACACCGCCTGGCTTAAACGCCAGCGTAGTGCCATAGGTATAGACAAAGAAAAACCCGATGAGCGTCAAAGACGCGCCGCCAATAGAGTAAAATAAATATTTGAATGCGGCAGCAACAGCTTCCTTTGTCAGGGTATGCAGCACCAGAGGAACGCTGAGCAAGGTCATGCCCTCAAAAAACAGGTAAAGTGTTATCATATTTCCAGAGTACGCAATGCCTGTCACCATGCCCGCCACCATCAGGTAAAACATATAAAAATGCCGCTCGCCCTTCTCGTGCTTCATGTATTCAAAGGAGTAAATGCCCACCGATAAAAACATAACGGCAGCAAGCACCGAAAACACACGGGACAAATTGTCCAGATGAAACATAACAGGCAGCTTGTCGGTAATATAAAATAGGGTGAATCCTGTATCTGCCTGCATTGCCAAGATTACAACAACTACCGTCTGCGCGACAAGTACGATGCCCAAAAGCACCCTGCGTCCTGTAGGACGTTGAAGCGAACCGGGAACCAGCAGCAGAAGTCCACAGATAACCGGTAGGAATATCGGAATAAGTAGCGTCCACGGGCTCATAGAGGTTCCTCGACTTTACTGATAGTTTTATATTCTGAATACATGTAGTAAAAAAGTCTTGTTTTACATACCGAACAGGCTCAGCCCAACTTCAATAGTTCTCATGACCGGCTGCGAAAACAGCCCCAGTCCCATGCATACTGCTATAAAAGCCCAAAGTGCCACGCGGCTTTCAGCGCTTTTGGCACCGGAGAAAAATTGCCGCTCTCCATTGGATTCGCAAATATACACAGTACGGCAGGAAGATAATAGACAGCATTCAGCAGAGTGCCAATTACCAGAACAGCCACCAGCGCTATGCCAATAAAAGGTGTGCCAAGTGACGCCGAAGCCAGATAGATTTTCGCCACAAAGCCCGGAAACAACGGGATTCCGACCATTGACAGCGCTCCGCAAGCAAAGGCAATGCCGGCGGAAACATCGCGCCGTGCCGCGCCGCGTAAACTGTTCCAGTCCTTTTTATTACCGCTGGAAACCACCAGCCCTCCGGCTGCCGCAAACAGCATCGCTTTACATGCTGCGTGAGCCATGATCTGGAAACACGCTGCTGCAAATCCTGCCTGAGTATTCAATCCTATACCAATAAATATATACCCAATTTGCGCCACAGAAGAGTAGGCTAGCATTTCTTTTATATTACTCTGCCTAATAGCTTGAACTGAAGCCAAACAACAACCCAAATACGCCCAGTATCAGCAGTATATCCGTAATGTGCAGCATATCCATCACTTGAATACCATACACCCGTACAAATATCTTTATTATGAGGAAAATATAACCCTTCACAACAAGACCGGACAGAATAGATGAAGATGCTGTTGTCGCACTGGCATGTGCACCGGGAAGCCAGCTATGGAAAGGGAACAGCGCACATTTAATACCCAGCCCTGCACACATGAGCCCTGTCAAAATAAACAGCGGCAATGTATACTGTCCGGTGGCGGCAAGTACGGCAACCGATTCATACAACCCCGGCATAAGCAAGTGGCCCGTAACTCCGTACAACATGGAAATGGAAAAAAGGAGCAGTCCTGCACCTATAAGACTCATAATCAGGTACCACATTGTGGCGACAAGCGTTCTTCCTCCCGGCTTTATGGCGATAATAGCGCAAGCCCCAAGGGTGATGATTTCGATGAACACATAAGCAGTAAAGATATCGTTTGTGTATATGATGACAAGTAGAGCTGCAAACACCAGGCTAGTCATTATATAGTAATTACTGCGTTTATTTTCCGGGATATCCAGCTTTAGGTCGTCTGCGCCACCCATCAAACTCAGCAGCATAACAACCGAAATACAAAGCGCAAGAAGTGCCTCAAGGGGACCCGCTCTGAGTTCATTCCCGAACGGTGACGCAAAGTGTCCCATTTGATAGTTGAAGCTTGCCCCCGCATACAGCGTATGTGTTAGAATGACAGCTGACAGCACTACTTGTGTACAGCACATCAACAAAGAAAGAATCTTTGCTGCGTGCGCCCTAAGCATTAGGCAACAAAGCCCGCCCAGCACACACAGCCATATACTGATCATAGGAATATTTTGCACAAATGGCAGCATTTGAACACCTCAGATGATAGATTCACCGCAATAGTCGGTGATTAGACCTCCTCTGCTTTGGAAAGACGGATAATTTCGTCGAAATCGAGCGTTCTATACTTTTTGTGAAGATTCACAATTAGAGCCAACGCAACGGCAGTCATGCTTACAGATATAACGATTCCGGTGAGAATGAGCCCGGTAGGGATTGGATTGATGTAAACCTCCACATCCTGAACGCCATCCACAATAATGGGAACTGCGCGCCCTGCAATGTATCCCTTTGCTGCCAAGAACAGGCAAACGGCAGTGTCCATAACATTCAGCCCGATTACTTTTTTTACAAGATTGGGATGAAGGAGAATGGTTGCAAACCCAATGCCGAAAAGCAGTACGGCCACAACTTCGTGGTAGTTGACAAGCATACTTTGCATCATTGCATTTCCCCCTTACTAAACAAGACATAAAGTACGTACATAGAGCCGGACACAATAAGACCGACGCAGATATTCAGCGGCAGTATGAGACCTGCGCTAAACAACGCACCCGGCGTACCCAGCGGTATGTCAAAAGGCAGGTGGTTAGCTCCAATAAAAAACACAAACCCTTTTGCCAAGCCATAGAATAATAATGAAAAGAATGCAATACGTCTATATGTGTCAAAAGGATAAAACGCGCTGGCTTTCTTGATTCCATAGGCACTGGCGTACATAATAATCGACGAACCGATTATAGCCCCGCCGGAAAACCCGCCGCCGGGACTTAGATGACCATTGAGAACTACATAAATACCGAACACCATGGATATCGGCACCAGCAGAACAGCCACTTTTTTCATGATAATATCGTGCCGGGGTTCCTCTCGCTCGTGCAGAAACTGGTCATAGGCATCGCGCGGACCCAAATTGCGCAGCAGAATAATCACACTGCATACTGCGACAAACAGCACACAGCTTTCGCCGAAGGTGTCGAATGCGCGGTAGTCCAGTATCATCCCTGCCACTATGTTGGTAGCGCCGGTATCTTGAAGACCGCTTTCTATATATTTTGCAACAACTTCGTTACTCGTCGGATTGTGGGGCGATCCAAATGTCGGAAGCTCCGCAACAGTATACAGAAGCACCGCCACTATAAACAGACAAGTTAATACAGAGGTGGTACGGTAAAGGATACTGGAAATCCGGCTGTTCTTTTTTGTCAGAAATGCCTGACAGCGCTTTTCGAGACGTTCTAAATAATCACTCAGAGGCATTTTCTCGTCGAGCCTCCTCTCGTTGCTTCTCCTCCTCGTACTCAGTTTCCATCACACGGATGCGTTTTAGCACGACAAAGAACAGTATGCTTGAGACACCTGCCCCAACAGCAGCCTCAGTAATGGCAAGGTCCGGTGACTGTAAAAGCACCCATATCAGCGACATGGTAAGCCCATAGGAGGTGAAAACGATGACTGAACCCAGCAGGTGCTTCATGGTACAGGCTGCTATTGCTGCAGCCACAAGAAAAACTAACAGCATAGCTTCAATCAATATCATCACGTATCACCTCGAATTCCTCGTCTATTTTCGGGTTTGTCGCCACCTCAAGATAGGCTACAAGATGCCCTGCCACGGGGTTGGATATCCACACGAATACTATCAATAAAAACAGACGCATAGAAGTCATATTGAATCCATTCATTACCATCAAGGAACCAAGGCACAGCGTCATACCCGCTGTGTCACACTTAGCGGCTACATGAATGCGGTTAAGAACATATTTAAACCGGAAAATACCAAAGGTCGTGGTGAAAAGTGCAGCTAGTCCCGCGAACATCAACAGAGCTGAAATAGCAAAACGAATCCATTCAATCATCTCCAGCATCCTCCTCGCTGACCGGCCTGCCAATGTTGGCAGGATTTGGGTGGTGGGGACGCAAATAGCATTTGCTCAGCACAACCACGGCAACAAAGCTGATAAGTGCGTAAACCATGGCAATATCCACTAGCCCGCTCTCCTCCAGCAGAAAGGAGAGAATGGCTATCATGATGATTGTTTTCGAGCTGATAAGATTCACCGAAATTACCCTGTCTGTAAAGTTTGGTCCCAGTATTCCGCGCAGCAAACAAAACAAAATACTTACCGACAAAAAGGCAATACCGCACCAAAGCATAACTTTATAAGCTGTCTCAATCATGGTCAGCACTTCCTTCCATTTTCGCAAGAATTGTTACAAAGTCGGAGTTGTCCATATCCTCTCCCATGTGGCTGTTAAGGCAATGCACTCCGAGGATACCCTCATCCTCACTCACGGTGATTGTTCCCGGTGTTAGAGTGATGGAATTAGCCAGCGCGGTTCGCGCGGTGTCCGAATTAAGCCGTGTTTTAAAAAAAACAAGCTGCGGCTTTATTTCGGCATGCTTGCGAAACACGAAGCTGGAGACTTCAATATTCGCCAAGATAACTTGCCATATAAGTACCCCGATAAATTGAATGCCGGTAGGCAGGTTTCGAATTATCGCAAGATCTGCTTTGTAACTGTAGCCCATGTGCTTGCACATAAAACGATAAACAAATGCCGTTACCAGTAAACCGGTGACGACAATTTCCCAGTTTAGCTTCGCGTTGAATATGACCCACAGTAAAAAAAGCACTATAGGCACAGATTCACCCCCTTTTGTTGTTCGGCGGCATATTACATGTCGGTGAATAGCAAAAGCGAAACCTACTGCATTATTAAGATAAATATGACTCAGGCTTAAATCGCAATCTGAAAATACCCCGAGATGAAAAAGCAAATAATTTATTTTATTGTATCAGATGTTGTCTATATATGTCAAATAATGCTAATTCTTCTAAATACTTGATTCAGCTGGATCTTTTGAGATAAGTCTTGTTGGAAGCAGAAAGATCCGTGACAAAATAAAGAATATGGTGGGATGTGCCTGTCAGATGCTGAGCGGCTCGGCTGAACTGCTTCTGCGTGTACAGGTTTTGCTGTGACTACTAAGTTTGGACAACATAGATAATTCAGATTAGGAGTGCAGCAATATAGAAAATCTCATCGTTGAATCAGCTTTAGGTTCGGATTGGGTTAGTGTGTCTCCGCAAAAAACCCTGTAAGCCTCGATAAATCAAGGCTTACAGGGTTTTTTTGTGTTTGACTAATTGTCACAAATAGTGAGAAATTCTGAGCGGTTTTGAATCGGATCAGAAAAATCTGAAAAGCAATTTAATGTATTTTCTCAGTACACATGAACTTGCTTTGGCGTAGCCGGTGTCGCCACAAGTGATACTATTGTGTTTTAATAGTTGTGCACCCTAACGTATAAAAGAATTTTCCCAACCAAACACGCCCATATTTCCTATTATTGCCCCCTTAAAAAGTCGTCATCGCCGATGTGGATTAGGGTGTAGGCATCCGGACGATTGCTAAAGTCCTTCGATGTGTCGAATACCACAGGATTTTCTTCTCCGCTGATAGCGGGATAGGCAACTGTCAGTAAAGACAGATTTGTGTCAATCCTTATTCCTTTAATTTTATCTCGTGCCAGATCATAGTGCACCCATGTGGCAACTTCAACACCCTCGTACACGTTATCTCCTTTTATAAGAAGAAGTGCATTATAGAGATCGGTTG